>Ga0073936_10010678_pt1 | contig 11232 bp, 10 predicted proteins | sample AliMusrvi5mmetaG_FD_87041 | JGI IMG/M metagenome (GOLD analysis project Ga0073936, IMG submission 87041) | Freshwater lake bacterial and archeal communities from Alinen Mustajarvi, Finland, to study Microbial Dark Matter (Phase II) - Alinen... | ecosystem: Environmental > Aquatic > Freshwater >... | reverse complement strand
TGTCAGGATTCATCGCCAGGCACATGGAGCAACCGGCATCGCGCCACTCAAATCCCGCATCGCGGAAAATTTGTGGCAAACCTTCGTTTTCGCATTGGATGGCGACGATTTGGGATCCGGGCACGGCCAGAGCGGTGACGCCTGGAGCGACCTTGTGGCCGGACAGGTATTTGGCCACCTCGCGGAAGTCAGAGAGGCGGCCGTTGGTGCACGAACCGATGAAGGCGACGTCAATAGGCACGCCTTTGATTGGGGAGCCGGCCGGGATTTTCATGTAGGCGAGGGCTTCCACAATGCTGTCCCTGGCGATCTGGGTGGCTGCCGTCGCGGGATCCGGGACACTTTCGGAAATGGCTATCCCTTGGTCTGGGGAAATCCCCCAGGTCACCGTCGGCTCGATGCTTGCCGCATCGATGCTCACCCAATCGTCGTAAACGGCGTCCGCATCGGAGGCAAATGCGAGCCAGCGGTCGGCGGTCGCAGCGAAGTCGCTCATATCGACGTAAGGTCGGCCGCGGAGGTACTCCACGGTTTTGGCATCAGGATTGATATAGCCGCAGCGGGCACCGCCCTCGATGGACATATTGCACACGGTCATGCGTTCTTCGACGGACATGCGCTCAAACACGTCGCCGGCGTACTCGTAGGCATAGCCGATGCCGCCACGGGCTCCGAGCAGGCGGATGATGTGGAGGATCACGTCCTTGGCGTAAACTCCCGGGGCAAGGTGGCCATTGACCTCGATGCGGCGCACTTTGAGGGCCTCCAGCGCCAGGGTTTGCGAGGCTAGCACGTCGCGCACCTGGGTGGTGCCAATGCCAAAGGCAATCGCCCCGAAGGCACCGTGGGTGGCCGTGTGGGAATCGCCGCAGGCAATCGTGGTGCCGGGCTGGGTGATCCCCTGCTCCGGACCAACCACATGCACGATGCCTTGCTTGCCACTGGCCAGATCAAAATAGGTGATGCCGAAATCATCCACATTTTCACGCAGCGCCGTCATCATGGCCACAGCGAGCGGATCTTGAGGCGCGTCTTGATCGACCGTGGGAACGATGTGGTCCACGGTGGCGAAGGTACGCTGGGGGAATTTCACCTGCAGACCCAAGTCGCGGAGCATGCCAAAGGCCTGCGGCGAGGTGACCTCGTGGATGAGGTGGGTGCCGATGAAAAGTTGTGTGCGGCCGTCGGCGAGAGTGCCAACTCGGTGGGATTCCCAGACTTTTTGGAAGAGGCTTTTGCCCATGGTGCTTGGCTCGCCGAGGTTTGCGGGCGAGCGCCGGGACCATGAAGCGGCTCTGCCGAATTGTCAAAGCCACATCCGCAGGAGTGGCGAAAAGTTGCCCGCCGGGTGCGGAATTAGCCGTAGCCGAGAAGAAAAAAGAATTTTGTGACGAGCCATCCAAGGGCGACGAACCCGATAACGATACCGAGGATCTTCAACCATTTTCTGGAAGGTCCGGTGTTTTCAACGCCGCCGTCGATCCATTGATCCCACGACGAGCGGCGGGCTTTCGGGTTATAGTAATGCCGGACACCGCCCTTATAGCGGGGGGCGTGGGAGGATGGGGATAAGCGTCTCACGGCAGATGATGGGTTTCCGGTATGACATGCGGCCCAAGCTAGCCCGAGAACGAATGACCGCCTCGACCGCTACGCTCATACAAAACAAGCCTCCCGTGGGTCGGGAGGCTGCCAGTGGATTTTTAAAGCCGGATGCTTGAAATTACTTTTCGGGGTGTACTTTTGGCACGGCTGGCACATCGCCGGTGACCGGCGGGGCAGCTTCAATTTCTTTGAATTTTGGGAGCGCATGCAGGCGTGGTGCAGCGGATTCACCGGTGCAGCAGCAGGAAATGGAAATGAAGGCAACGGCGGATGCGCAAAGGGCAAGGAGGGGTCGGATCATGGGTCAAGCTATGGTTGGTAAACTACGGATGGGGGGAGAGGGAGCGTTCTGCTCAGTAGCGGCAGCGACAAAATGCCTTCGCCGAGCAAGCAGAACTAAGAAACTATTATTTGGAGGGCTTCACGTACACGTGCTTCGGCGGCGTTGGAGCGTCCTTCGCACAGCAGGAAACGGAGATGACGGAACCAGTGGCCATGGCGGCAAGAACGGCGATTTTAACAAATTTCATCATGGGATAGGGTATGGATTGGAGTTGTTTTTCCTGCATGCCAGTCATGCGGGCTGGCAAGATGGTAATGATCCGCAGCCCCTCTGCAAGGGAAAATACAAGAAGCTTGCCCGCCGCCAGCGCAAATCGTCGCTTGGGCATTGACGGGTCGCGCATTTTACTGCACTCTCCGCTTGGAACCTTTCATTCGGAACCAACCCCCATCCCACCTCATCACCATGATTCGTCGTTTTCTTACCACCGCAATGGCTGCTGTTTTCGCCTGTGGTTTCGCCACCGCCGCCCCGGACAGCAAGCTCAAGATCGCCACTGTTGATATGCAGGAGCTCTTTAAGCAATACTATCGGACCAACGAGGCGCAAAAGCAGATCAACGTGGAGCGTGCCCGCATTCAGAAGGACAACAACGAACGGATGGCTAAGATCCGGGACATTGAAACCTCACTGGGCAACCTGCGCAAGCAACTGGAAGACCCTGCCATCAACGACTCGAGGAAGCAGGCGCTGTTCAAGGACTCGCAGGTACAGAACCAAGAGGGGATTGCCCTGGACCGCGAGCGCCGCGAGTTCCTCCAACGCCGGAACCAGCTGCTCAACGAGAAGATGCAGCAACGCATGAAGGGCATCCTCGAGGAAATCCGCAAATTGGTCGAAGAGCATGCCAAGGCGGAGGATTTTGATTACGTTTTTGACAAGTCGGGCGTGAGTCTCTCGCAGGTGCCGTTCCTCCTCTACACCAAGGATGCGACGGACATCACCACGTCACTGCTCAAGGGTTTGAACAAGGATGCGCCGGCTGATTCATTGCGCACCGATAGCGATCCCGCTCCTGAGTTGCCCTCACCCGCGCCCTCCGGCGGCACACCTTGAGTTTTCACTTGCCTGCAGCCTCTCATCCCACCTTTCCTGCGGTGGCTTTCGCACTCACGCTTTCCGAGCTCGCCCGATTGGTCGATGGTGACATCGTCCGCAGCGGGCTTGATGGACCCCTCACCGGCATGGCATCGCTGGATGCGGCCGGCCCGCATGATATCAGTTTTCTAGGCAACGACAAGTATCACGGCCAGTTCTTAGTCACTCAAGCAGCGGCGGTGATCGTGCCGCGTGGAGAGACTGCCGGCCCGCCCTCCACCGGTTTGGTGGCCGTTGACAACCCGTCCTTGGCGTTTTCCGATGTAATCCGGTATTTTTCCGCCAAGGTGGCGGCGTTTGCTCCCGGTGTTCACCCTCAGGCGGCAGTGGATCCGAGCGCCGTGCTGGATCCGGGCACCGTGCGGATTCACGCGGGAGCGGTCGTCATGGCGGGAGCCCGCCTCGGTGACGGTTGCGAAATTGGCCCCAACTGTGTGATTGGCGAGCAGGTCGTGCTCGGGCAAAATTGCCGGATCATGGCCAACGTAACGGTCCGCGAACGCTGCGTTCTGGGCGACCGCGTCATTCTCCAACCCGGTTGCGTGATCGGTGCTGATGGCTTTGGCTATGAGTTTCACGAAGGTCGCCACACGAAGGTCGATCAGGTCGGCATCGTCGAAATCGGCGATGACGTGGAAGTCGGTGCCAACACGACCATCGACCGCGCCCGCTTCGGCAAGACCATGATCGGGGAAGGCACCAAAATCGACAACCTCGTCCAGATCGGCCACAATGTGATTATCGGCAAGCACTGCCTCATCGTCTCTCTCACCGGTATTTCCGGCAGCACCCAACTTGGCAACTACGTCACGGTGGCCGGCCAGGTCGGCATTGTCGGCCATGTGACCATCGGTGACAATACGATCCTGACCGCTCGCACCGGCGTCTCTGTGAGTATTGAGGGTGGCCAGACATACGGGGGCAAGCCGGCCATGCCGATGCGTGAGCAACTGAAGTTGGAGGTGCTCGTGCGCCGCCTGCCCAAGCTCGTCGAACGGGTCAAGGCCCTGGAAAACGCTGCCTTACAGAACCGTTGACGGCAAGAAATCATCGGATCCGCCGAGATTCCCGGGCCTGGTGGGCGGGGACGCCCACCCTCCTTGAGGCAAGAAATCATCGGATCCGCAGGGATGCCCGGGCCTGGTGGGCGGGGACGCCCACCCTCCTTGAGGCAAGAAATCATCGGATCCGCCGGGATTCCCGGGGCCTGGTGGGCGGGGACGCCCACCCTCCTTGAGGCAAGAAACCATCGGATCCGCCGAGATGCCCGGGCCTGGTGGGCGGGGACGCCCACCCTCCTTGAGGCAAGAAATCATCGCATCCGCAGGGATTCCCGGGGCCTGGTGGGCGGGGACGCCCACCCTCCTTGAGGCAAGAAATCATCGGATCCGCAGGGATTCCCGGGCCTGGTGGGCGGGGACGCCCACCCTCCTTGAGGCAAGGAGCCACCGCCTCGGCAGGGATGCCCGTGCTCGGGCCAACTCCTTTGGCGATTTTTCCAAAGTCGTGTCATTCCATGCTTGCCAGGCGCTGTCCCACCGCCTATCCCCCTTTCCAGCACTATGGCCAGCACCCCCGTCATCACCCTCCGCAAAGGACACGCCGTCCGCCACAATAACGAAGTTTGTATCGTCATCGATCACGAACTCAAAACCCCACCCCGCATGGCATCCTACGTCCAGATGTCCATCCGCAGCGTGGCCACCAAAAAAGTCTTCAACCTGCGGATGACATCCAACGATTCTCTCGATAGCGTCCTGCTTGAGCGCATCCCCCACGAGTACTCCTACAAGGACAGCAGCGGCTACCACTTCCTCAACCCGGAAACTTACGAAGATACCGTCGTCTATGAGGATTTGGTCGATCCAGTGAAAAATTACCTCATCGACGGCCAAATCTATACCATCCTGCTGGCCGATTCCAACGTCGCCTCCATCGACCTCCCGCCGTCCATGGTGATGACCGTCGTGGAATCATCGGAGGGCGTCAAGGGCGACTCCGCCAACAATGTGTACAAGCCCGCCACGATGCAGACGGGCCTCGTGGTTCAAGTGCCGCTCTTCATCAACGTCGGCGAGAGAATCAACGTCAAGACCGAGGACAATTCCTACCTCGGCCGGGCCTCAGCCTAGCCCCGGCTCCCTGGCAATCCGCCCAATACACTTCACCTCCAATCGGTGTGTAAGGGGCATGATCTCTGACGCCCCACCTCCCGATGCCCTTGACTTGACGCATATCCCTGGCGGGAAATACTAAAGGAAAATTGGTGATTAAGATTTCTTGAATTTTGCTTGACGGCTCTCGATTTTCCAATTATTGTCCCGCCCCGGATGAAGTCACCGTTGCTACTGCTGGCCCTTTCTTGGGCACTTGGGGTGCCCTGCCTGTTTGCCAAAAGCGAACTGGAGACCCTGCGCAGTCTGTGCGCCGAACAGGAAAGGCAAATCCATCAGTTGGAGGAGGATAACGCGAAGCTGCGCTCCCTGAGCAATCTCACGACGACTAGGAGCGCCGACAAGCCAGCCGCAGCACTGCCAGCCGCAGCACTGCCAGCCGCAGCACTGCCAGCCGCAGCACTGCCAGTTGCAGTGCCGACACCGGCCGCGGTTTCCACGTCGGCCAAGGCTGGCAAGACATACGCGGTGAAGAATGGCGAGACGTTTACGAGCATTGGGAAGAAATTCGGCATTTCCACGGCCGCCCTGATTGCAGCCAACCCCGACGTAAAACCCTCCGCAATGCGTCCAGGCAAAGTGATCCATCTTGTTGCGCCCACCCCGACGCCCGGCGCTGCGAACGAGGCACCGGCCAAGAATCCTTCAGCAGACAACAAGACAGCGGTGCGGCCGTCTGCCAACATCCCCAAAGCGACCCCGGTAGCCGAAGCCACCCCGCCCGTCGCACCAAAGACATCTCCACCCGTTCCACCCGTGCCCAAAGCGCCGGCCAAGCCGCTTGTAGCTAGCGCCACTCCCACCGCACCAGAGTCGGCCAGCGTGAAGAAAACCGGCGACTCCAAGCCGACCACGCCGACCCCAGGGAAGCCAAACTTTCGCACCATCGCCATAGAAGGGAACTCGACGTATGGCGAGTTTGCCGCGAAACACGGCACCACCGTCAGCCGCCTCAATGAACTCAATTCATTGGATCTGGTTGCTGGCACAGCCTTGGCAAAGGGGATGGAATTGAATGTACCCGTCCAGCCGTAATCAGCGCCCTCCAGCCATGCTCGACCCTCTGCTATTCTCATACCGTTCCTGTTTCCGCCACCATCGGCGCTGTCGATGCCTTGGCAGCCATTGAGCCGGTTTTTTCCCTTTTCTTGAAGTCGGCCCACAGCTGGCTTCATCTCCGACAAGCACAACAACCCCCACAACCCCCGAACACAATATGAAAGTATCCAACGCAATCATCTATAGCCTTATCGCCGCCGGCTCATCCTTCTTGAGCTACGGTCAAGAAGTCACCGGCAATGCTGCCATCGGCTACAATTCCCTCTACGAATTCCGTGGCGTGGACTTGGGTAGCAACATGGTGGAAGCATCTGCCAGCCTCACCACCACCTACGAAGGTTTCGGCTTCACCGCCTCCGCCTGGTACGCAACCGTCAACGACAATCCGATCAACACCACTCCCAACGAGCTCGATCTGACCTTTGGCATCACCAAATCCCTCGGCCCGATCAACCTCAGCGGCGGTTATATCTATTACAGCTTCTTCAACGCGACCCAGCTCAACACTCAGGAACTCTATCTGGGTGCCAGCAGCGAAATTATCGCCGGCATCACCCTCGGCGCCACCGCCTTCTATGACATCGACCTCTACAACGGCTGGTATTTCGACGCCAATCTGTCGAAGACCTTCAAGCCCTGTAGCTGTGTGGATATCGTCACCGCCGTCGGTGTGGATTTCGCTGAAGACACGTTGTTGCAGGCGAAGGCCAACGGCAAGGCGCTGGACGGCTATCAGGGATTCTATGCCATGATCTCGGTGCCTTGGGCACTCCGCAAGGACGTCACACTCACCCCGTATGTGCGCTACGTGAACGCCGATTCGAAGCTGGCAACGGATTCCGTCAACCGCAGCACCACCGGCCAAGAGCACGTCATCGGCGGCCTGAAGCTCTCGCTCGCCTTCTGATTTCGAACGCTGCCATAGCGGCGGCGTTGAAGGTAGATTGAAATTCAAAACTAAAAATTTGGGCGCAGTGGCTAACTTGCCGCTGCGCCCCATGTTTTTTCAGCCTGCCGCTTGGTGGCAATCAGCGGGCGAAGAATTCCGTTGCCTTCCGGCAGGGATCCCCTACCTTGCCCGCCAAGCAGCGTGAAACAGATCCACAGGCAAATTCTTGCAAAATCCGTGACTCAGGCACAGCGGCTCGTTCCGGTCTTGATGATCGCTTTAAACCTCTTCGCAGGTGCATCCCGGGCCGCAACAACCACCCCCTGGGATGTTAGGAAAATCAACGGCGATGACTACGTCCCGGTGGAGAACATCAAACAGTTCTATCACTTCGCCAGCCTCACCCGCAGCGGCTCCACCGTCACTTTGGAGAATGCCAAGGTGAAGATGAAACTCAACATGGGGGCCGCAGAGTGCAGCATGAACAACGTGAAATTTATTTTCAGCAAGACCGTGGAGGAGGTCGATTCCAAGGCCTACGTGTCACGCACCGATCTGGCCAAGTTGATCGATCCGGTGCTGCGGCCCAACTTCATCAAGAACGCCGGCAACTTCAACACGGTGGTGCTCGATGCCGGTCACGGCGGCAAGGACCCGGGTGCCACCAGTTCCTACGGCAACGAGGCCGATTACAATCTCAAAGTCGCCAACCTCGTCAAAGCCAAACTCCAAGCCAAGGGCTACAAGGTCGTTATGACCCGCGATAGCGACCGCTTCCTCTCGCTGCAAGAGCGCGTGAACGTGGCCAATGCCGTCACCGAAAACGCGATTTTCATTGCCATTCATTTCAATTCAGGAGCCAGCGGTGCCCGTGGGATCGAGACGTTCACGCTTTCCCCACCCGGAGTGGCACATTACGGCCGGGGGCTGGTGGAGGCCGATAAGATCGAGCGGGCCGGCAATGAGCACGACTCCGCCAACATGGCTCTAGCCACTTCTGCCCACGGCTCGGTGCTGCACTATCTCGGCAACAATACCTTCGACCGGGGAATCAAACGCGCCCGCTACACCGTGCTTTCAGGGATCACCCATCCGGCGATTCTGCTGGAAGGTGGTTTTTTGACCCACCCCAACGAAGCCCGCTTGATTCATAACGAAAAGTATCAGGTTGCGCTGGCGGGCGGCATCGCCGCAGCCGTGGACACGTACCGGGTCGCCGTCACGCTGCGGCCCGCCATCCCCCCTGCCCGCTGAGAGTAGACGCAAGTCTTGGAACTTCACCGTTCCTGATCTCGGTGGAAAATGATTAGGCACATTTTTCCGGGCCAAAGGCCCATCCTATGCCAGCCTTGGGCAACGCCCAAGGTCATGCGCCATCAAGATATTCGAGGGCTGAAAGCCCGGCATATATGGCTAGACCCGGTGTCCAACGCGCATAGGGCGGGCTTTCAGTCCTCGATGACATCGGTTTGATCGCGACCCAGGGCGATGCCCCATAAGCGCTAGCTTAACCCATCGTATGAAGAAATGAGCCTCTATTTCGAGTCTTACTTGGTTAAGTTAGCGCTTATGGGGCGCTGCCCTGGGCTGGCATATTGCCGGGCCGTTGGCCCTGAAGGAGAGGAGTCTCCCATAGGATGGTCTAGCCGTCTCCTAACAGCGCCTCGATCATGCGCAGCGCTTGGAGGTTGGGTCCGACGTCATGCACCCGGTGGAGCCGCACGTTGTGTTGGCGGGCGAAGGCACTGATGGCCACCGTTGGTGACTCTCGCCGGACCGGATCGCTGATGCCCAGAGTCTGGCCAATGAAGGATTTTCGCGAAACCCCGAGCATCAGCGGACGGCCGCCCACCTCCAGATCTTCAAGCCGGCGCAACAACGTGAGATTGTGCTCCAGGGATTTGCCAAAGCCGATTCCCGGATCAAAACACAGCGCCTCTGCGGCTATCCCCACAGCTGTCAGGCTGGCCAGCCGCTCCATAAAAAACCCACGCACCTCAGCCACCACCTCCGCGTATTGCGGCTGAACCTGCATGGTTCGCGGCTCACCAAGCCTGTGCATGACGATCACCCCGCAGCCACTTGCCGCGCACACCTCAGCCAACACCGGATCCTGCCGCAAGCCGCTCACATCGTTGACGATGTCAGCGCCCGCCGCTAGCGCCGCCCTCGCCACCGCCGCCTTCGAGGTGTCGATGGATATCAGCCCGTCCCACTCCGCCCGCAGTGCCGCAACCACCGGCCCGGTGCGCTCTATCTCCTCTTCGGCACTCACCGGCAACGCACCGGGGCGGGTGGACTCGCCTCCGATGTCGATAATCTCCGCTCCCTCGGCAATCATCTGGCGGGCATGGGCCAACGCTCTGGCCAACTCCGCGTGGTGCCCACCGTCGGAAAATGAATCCGGCGTCACATTCAATATCCCCATCACCCGTGCGCGGCGCGACAGGTCGAGGTGGCCTCTCCGGGTTTTCCAAATCATCGTGAAATGACGCCTTGCAGCCGACGTCGCCTGCCCCTAGTCTCACCGCCATGAAGCCGCTGGCAATCTGGAAAATCCTCTGGCTCGTTTTTATCCTCAGCCCGCTGACGCTGCACGCCGCCAATGACCTTGAGGCGGTCGATGGCCCCAACGTGCGTGTCATGCAGTACAAGGACAAATCCAAATCCATTTTCACCCGCAGCCCGAACAACCTGGTGCTGATTAAGAAGACCTACTCACCGGCGGGCGTGCTCACTCTTACCACGGTTTATCGGATGGATGCGAATGGCAATCCGATGTCTTGCAAAATATATGACGGCCAGAAGAACGAGCTTTTTTGGGTGCGATATGGCTACCGCAAATCTGACGGGCAACTGGTGGCGGAGGAGATGTTTGACAGCCGGGTCCGGCGGACCAATCCGAAACAACCCGACGAGGAAATTCCGCTGCAGGTCGTCCGGTATGTGATCGACGCCCAGGGCAAGCGCAGTGCGCCGATGGTATTCAACATCCAGCCCGGGAAGACGTTTGAAGAGATTTACGGTTCCAAGTCCTCAGCGCTGCAAACCAATCCCTTCAAAGGTGACAGGCCGGCAGCGGTCCCGACACAGCGACCCAAATCTGGCAGCGGACGTTGAATTTTTCCCATGATCGCCAAACGTGTCATTTTCACAGGTCACGTCCAGAACGTCGGCTTTCGCTACACCGTCAAGGACCTTGCCCGCGCCTTCGACGTCTGTGGCTGGGTGAAAAACCTGCCCGATGGCACCGTCGAGTTGCAAGCCACAGGTGAGCCCGGCGAAGTGAATTCCTTCATCAGGGAGATCGCCGAGGAATCCAACGTCGCCCATCACATCAAGTCCTTCATGGCCGAAACCATCCCCCTGTTGGACAACACCGCCGGCTTCAGAATCGTCGGCTAATCCCCCGCGATGAAACCCGTTTCCGCAACCGCCCTCCCGCTGCTTGCCGTCGCCTTGCTGTGCCACTGCGGCGCACCTCGGGTGCCGCGCTGCACCCATGTGCCTCACGCCTCGCAGGTGCCCGCCGCTACGCTCACCCGCAATGCCCGCGAGGCCTGGGGGATCCTCGCCAAGCCGTCGAGCCGCGACGAGTGGCCCGCTGCTCAGGCGACCTACAACGCCAATGTCGCCAAACTCTTTGACCAACTCCGCTGCGGCCCGGGCTCTTGGGACAGCCGCGCCGCCGCCCTCGGCACCCGCATCGCACGCCCAGACGCCCGCCAGGTGAACATGGAAAAATTGGATGCGCTGTTTCCGGCGGCCTCGGTGGGCACATTCTTCCTGGGCACCCGCCGCTGCAGCGACGGCCTCGGTGTCCCGCTCGTTGGTTGGAAACAAACCACACCGGTGGGCACGCCGCGGCCGGCCTTCGAACTGCCCACCGGCCTTCCTTACCCTGCCACGGCCACCTTAGACTTTGACGGCACCATGCCGCTCTGGCATTTCGACAAACGCTGGCTCTTCAATGACACCCGCGTCGGCACCAACCACCAACCCCTCGCCGCTGATTGGTCAGCTCCTAACGCCTTTTACTGGCACATGAGCAACCTCGACGAACT
>Ga0073936_10010677_pt1 | contig 11234 bp, 9 predicted proteins | sample AliMusrvi5mmetaG_FD_87041 | JGI IMG/M metagenome (GOLD analysis project Ga0073936, IMG submission 87041) | Freshwater lake bacterial and archeal communities from Alinen Mustajarvi, Finland, to study Microbial Dark Matter (Phase II) - Alinen... | ecosystem: Environmental > Aquatic > Freshwater >... | reverse complement strand
ATGTTCTTCAGCAGCAACATAAAATTTTTAAGGAACCGGCGCGGGCGGACCCAGGACGATGTAGCCGTGACCCTGAACATGAAACGTTCAACACTGAGCGGATACGAAAACAATGTTGCCCAGCCGGGCTTCGAAACACTGATCGGCTTCTCCAAATATTACAATGTGGCCATCGACACCCTGATCAGGGTCGACCTTGCTAAAATTTCTGAAAGCCAGCTCCGTCAACTGGAACGAGGCTACGATGTATTCATCAAGGGTTCAAACCTCCGCATTCTCACCACAACGGTAGGCCCGGACAATGAAGACAACATCGAACTCGTTTCGGAAAAAGCCAAAGCCGGGTATGCCAGCGGGTTTGCCGATCCTGAATACATCTGCATCCTGCCAACCTTCAGGCTGCCATTTTTATCCCGGCAGAAAAAATACCGGACATTCCAGGTAAACGGCGACTCGATGCTTCCCGTTCCGCACGGATCATGGGTTACCGGGGTATTCATCCAGGATTGGACAACCATCCGCGACCGGGATGCATACATCATCCTGACCATGGAGGAAGGTATTGTTTTCAAAGTGGTTGAGAACAGGATCAAAACCGAAGGAAAGCTGGTCCTTCACTCCCTTAATCCGCTGTATGAACCCTATGAAATAAATGTCAGGGATATCCGTGAATTATGGCAGTTCGTGCATTATATCAGTCCGAAAATACCTGAAAATCTGAATTCTGAAAACTATCATCTCGTCGAAACCGTCAAGCAGTTGCGGAATGATATCCAGGCAATTCAAACCCGGCTTAATATATGAATGGGTACCACACCGGTAATTTATTTTTAATGCGTATGCCGGATTTCAGAAAAACGTTAACTTGCTGTGCCATTTTATCCATATATTTGTTATTCGTTTATTAACCTCAAAACCTCAACCCATGAAAGTTACAATTGTTGGATCCGGATACGTCGGATTAGTCACAGGCACCTGCTTTGCAGAAGTTGGTATCGATGTTACCTGTGTGGACATTGATCAGAAAAAAATCGAAAACCTTAAAAATGGGATCATTCCTATTTATGAGCCTGGTCTTGAGGATATGGTACACCGGAATATGAAAAAGGACCGTATTAAATTTACGACAAACATCGCGGAAGCACTCGAAGATTGCGAAGTGATCTTCAGCGCTGTCGGAACCCCTCCCGACGATGACGGAAGCGCCGACCTTCAGTATGTTATCAGTGTGGCCAGGGATTGCGGCAAACATATGAAGAACTATTTGCTGATCGTAACCAAAAGCACGGTGCCCGTGGGTACAGCCGAAAAAGTAAGGAAAGCAGTCCAGGAGGAACTTGATAAACGTGGCGTGAATATTGAGTTTGACGTTGCCTCGAATCCGGAATTTCTCAAAGAAGGTGCCGCCATCGATGATTTCCTGAAACCAGACCGCATTGTCGTAGGATGCGACTCACTCCGCGCTGAAGAGCTGATGAAAGAACTTTACAGGCCCTTCACCCTGAACGGACACCCGATCATTTTCATGGACATAGTCTCCGCGGAGATGACAAAATATGCAGCCAACTCCATGCTTGCCACGAAGATCAGCTTCATGAATGATATTGCAAACCTCTGCGAAATCGTTGGCGCCGACATCAACATGGTCAGAAAAGGGATCGGTTCTGATTCCCGGATCGGCAACAAATTCATTTACCCTGGTGTAGGATACGGAGGATCATGCTTCCCGAAAGACGTGAAAGCGCTCATCCATACAGCAGATGATAACAAATACAGCCTCCGCGTGCTGAAAGCAGTTGAAGAAGTGAACGATGATCAGAAAGCGGTGCTCTTTAACAAGATGGTGAAGCATTACAAGGGAGACCTTGCAGGGAAGACGGTCGCAGTTTGGGGATTATCATTCAAACCTCAAACCGATGATATGCGTGAAGCGCCCTCTCTGGTGATCATTAAAAAGCTGCTCGACGCCGGTGTAAAAGTAAAAGCCTACGATCCTGTTGCCATCCACGAAACCCAGCGGGTACTCGGGGATAAAATTTACTATGCTCCCGATCAGTACGACGCGCTGATCGATGCCGACTGTCTCATGCTGGTCACAGAATGGCCCGAATTCAAATTCCCCAATTTCAACATCATCAAGAAACTGTTGAAAGACCTGGTGGTTTTTGACGGAAGGAACATCTATGAGATCGCAGAGATGAAACGCAAAGGGTTCGCCTATTACTGCATCGGGGTCGACACGACAAAATAGGCCCGCACCTTATAAAATTCAAACCTATGTTGAAGAAAAAAATTCTGGTCACCGGGGGCGCCGGATTCCTTGGATCCCATCTTTGTGAGCGACTGCTCAGGGAGGGCAATGAAGTCGTTTGTCTCGACAACTATTTTACCGGGCAGAAACAAAATGTGGTTCATCTTCTCAGTAATCCCTATTTTGAAGTGATCCGTCACGACGTCACTATGCCTTTCTATATCGAAGTTGACGAGATCTACAACCTGGCCTGTCCGGCCTCCCCGATTCACTACCAGTTCAATGCCATTAAAACGGTAAAAACTTCGGTGATGGGGGCCATCAACATGCTCGGACTTGCAAAGCGCATCAAGGCCCGGATTCTGCAGGCATCGACCAGCGAGGTATACGGCGATCCTGAGGTACATCCGCAGGTGGAAACTTACTGGGGTCATGTAAATCCCATCGGGATCCGGTCCTGTTACGACGAAGGCAAACGCATCGCCGAAACGCTGTTCATCAATTACCACCAGCAAAACAATGTCCGAATCAAGATCATGCGGATTTTCAACACTTACGGGCCGCGCATGCATCCTAACGACGGCCGTGTGGTCTCTAATTTCATTGTCCAGGCGCTGAAAGGTGAAAATATCACCATGTATGGCGACGGACTGCAGTCCAGGAGTTTCTGTTACGTGGACGACCTGCTGGAGGGAATGATCCGGTTGATGAATTCCAGGGAGGAGTTCACCGGGCCGGTCAACATTGGAAATCCGAATGAATTCACGATGCTCGAACTGGCCGAAAAGGTAATAAAATTCACCGGTTCCACATCAAAGATTATCCACATGCCACTTCCGGCCGATGATCCCACCCAGCGCCAGCCCAATATCACGCTGGCGAAAAATGAGCTGGGATGGGAGCCGAAAATCATGCTCGATGAGGGTTTGATCAAAACCATTGATTATTTCAAATCCATCATCTGATAACCCCTTAACCTTTCCCCATGAAAATACTTGTTACCGGCTCTAACGGCCAGTTAGGCAATGAATTAAGATTACTGGCCCCATCCTGTCCTCACGATGTTTTCATCTTTACAGATGTTGCCGAACTGGATATCACCAGCGAGACCGATGTTGAACAGCTTGTTAAAGAAGAGCAGCCTGCCGTCATCATCAATTGCGCTGCATACACCGCGGTTGATAAGGCCGAGCAGGAAGACAACCTTGCCTTCCTGATCAATGCATCAGCCGTTGGAAACCTCGCCAGGGTGGCTTCCAGGCATAACGTCCTGCTGATACATATATCCACGGATTATGTTTTCGATGGTAAAGGCTACAAGCCCTATGTTGAAGACGATCCGACCAACCCGGTATCGCTCTATGCAAAGAGTAAACATGCCGGGGAGCAGCAGGTCCAATCCTATGCCAGCCAGGCCATCATCATACGGACCTCATGGCTCTATTCTGAGTTTGGCAACAATTTCGTCAAAACAATGATGAAATACGGGAAAGAACGAGGACAACTGAATGTCGTTTTCGACCAGACCGGAACACCAACCTACGCCCGTGACCTTGCAAAGACGATCCTCGACATTATCCAAAAACAACCGGTCTTCAGCGGTGTTGAAGTCTTTCATTTCTCAAATGAAGGCGTTACAAGCTGGTACGATTTTGCAAAGGCCATCATCGAGTTCAGCGGGATAACCTGTAAAATCAATCCGATCGAAACTAAAGACTATCCGCTGCCAGCAGTGCGGCCCTTTTACAGTGTATTCAACAAATCAAAAATTAAACAACGGTTTCAAACAGAAATCCCTTACTGGAGAGACAGTTTGAAGGAGTGTTTGGGGAGGATTAACCAATAATTTACGATTTACGATTTACGATTTACGATTTTGGATCTACTAAGGAAATAAGAATCACAGATATGGAAAATGACAAGTTGGTTTTGGAGCGTGCAGGAGTTTGGCTTACGGGGAGTTTTGACAAGGAGACAAAAGCTGCGGTAAAAAATCTGATTGAAACAAACCCCGTGGAGCTTACAGATGCCTTTTACCGGGACCTTGAATTCGGAACCGGAGGCTTGAGGGGAATCATGGGTGTCGGAACCAATCGCATGAACAAGTATACAGTCGGGATGGCCACCCAGGGTCTTGCCAATTATCTGATAACGATGTTCCCGGCATTGAATCCCATTAAAATGGCTATTTCGTACGACAGCCGGAACAACAGCAAATATTTTGCGCAAATCGTCGCAGAGGTACTTTCAGCCAACGGGTTTAAAGTTTTCCTTTTTGACGACCTCCGACCCACTCCCGAGCTTTCCTTTGCCATCAGGCAATTGGGATGCCAGAGTGGCGTGATGGTAACAGCATCACACAACCCCCGCGAATACAACGGGTACAAAGCCTACTGGGACGACGGAGCCCAGATGATCGCACCGCATGATGTGAATGTGATCAGGGAGGTAGAGAAAATCACCTCCATCGACGCAGTTAAATGGACAGGGGTGCCCGAAAACATCATCAGCATCGGCGCAGAGATCGACAAGGAATATCTTGACCGGGTACAGGCACTTTCACTCTCCCCCGAAACCATCATGCGCCAGAAAGACCTTAAAATCGTCTATACGCCGTTGCATGGTTGCGGCAGGAAACTGGTACCGGAAATCCTTTCCCGGTTTGGATTTGAAAACATCCACATGGTCAAGGAACAGGCGATTGCCGATGGAAACTTCCCAACGGTTCATTCGCCAAATCCCGAAGAACATGACGCACTGGATATGGCCATCAAACTGGCCGAGGAAATTCATGCCGACCTGGTCATGGCTACTGATCCTGATGCCGACCGGGTGGGGATCGCCATCAGGGATCATAACAAAGAGATGGTCCTTCTCAATGGAAACCAAACCGCGGCCATCCTCTTTTATTATATCCTCAGCCGCTGGAAAGAGCTCGGCAAACTGCGGGGCAATGAATTCATTGTTTCAACCATTGTAACCACCAAACTCCTCTCCGAAATTGCCAGGTCATTCGGCGTCGAATATTTCGAATGCCTCACCGGGTTTAAATTCATTGCGGATGTGATCAGGCGGCACGAAGGAACCAGGAAATACATCGTAGGCGGAGAAGAGAGCTACGGCTACCTGATCGGTGATTTCGTACGTGACAAAGATGCCATAAGCGCATGCGCATTGATTGCTGAAACTGCAGCATGGATGGCCGATGAGGGAAAGTCGTTGTTTGACCTGCTGACAGAAATTTATCAGAAATATGGTTTCTATAAGGAAGGGCTTATCTCCGTAACACGAAAGGGAAAGAGCGGTGCCGAAGAGATCCAGCAAATGATGGTGGACTATCGCAACGCTCCACCACTGTCTATCAATAACTCAACGGTTGTTACAATCAAAGATTACCTGCTTCTCATCGAAAAGGAGGTTGCAACGGGTCTTGAAAAACCGATAAACCTTCCAAAATCCAACGTCCTTCAGTTTGTTCTCCGCGACGGGAGCATCATCAGCGTGCGCCCCTCGGGAACGGAACCAAAAATAAAATTCTACTTCGGGGTACGCGAAAAACTCACAAATATTGGAGAGTTTGACAATACATCTCATCGCCTGGATGAAAAAATTGCGGGAATCATCGCTTCGATGAAACTGAGATAAATGTTTTCCAAAAGGTTTGTTATTCGTTGTTTTGATTTTCCAAACCTGATTTTTTTCAGATTAGCCTTCATTCTTTTTGCGGGATTCCTGCTGAACAATCCTGTCGCTTGCGGCAATGGACTCCGTGGTAATGATCCTGATGAACTTCACCATAAGCCTGATACGGTATTTATTCACAAAGGCCGCTACCTGCTCTCAAAAAACACGTCGATCACCATTCCACGCGACACCTTTTATCTTATTCCGCCACTTAAAAGGAGTGACAAGGAAGCGGGTGCTTATCAGAATTCACAAATTTTTTATGATACAGTTTATAAAAAGTTTTCACATAATAAATTAACACAGTTACTTTATTATCTTGCATTTACAGCTCCAAAACAATCCGTATTGCCAGAAAACGCGCAGGTTGTGGCAAGCGCCGGTCCATTTGAACAGTTTCATGATAAGATCATCCGGGCGATCGACATCAGGGTTCTGCCTCCGATGGGGACCACAGTTTATGATACGGGAAGAATTGCGGTGACAGGGATCGGGAAAGCACTCAACAGCGTTCATATCAACACCCGGAAATACGTGATCAGGAGAAACCTGCTTTTTAAAAAAGGGGACCGCGTAATTCCTTCGGTACTGGCGGATAATGAACGGTTGCTGAGAAACATTTCTGCCATTGAAAACGTCAGGATCATTGTTGTACCAGCATGCCCTGGCAGTGATTCTGTTGACCTTCTGGTTGTTACAAAAGACGTATGGTCCATCGGGATTGATGTTCCTTTGATCACCGCACAACAGGTGAGGTTCAGAATCTATGACGCAAATTTCCTGGGCCTGGGCGACAGGCTCACAACAAACATGTCGCTGGGGTTATATCGCGCCCCGTTTTTCATGTTCGAAGGATTGTCCTATACCTTCTCAAACATTGGCGGTTCAATGATCAATGCTACCATCGATTATGCCACCGACCATATCGGGAACATGACCATGCTTTTAAGATTTGACAGGGTCTTCCTGACCAACCTGACGAAATGGGCGGGGGGGGCCTACACATCTGGAAACGCAAATGTCAATGAATTGCCAAACCTGAATAATATCAAATCCTGGTATAACTCCGAAGGACTCTGGCTGGGGAGGGCATTTCTGCTGAAAAAGCAAAAGGAGACATCGCGTGCCGTGATTGCCCAGGCTGTTTACCGGCTGCATTATACCTCCCGGCCGTTTGAAACAATTGATTCAAACAGCAGCTATTATAACCGTCTGCAAGTTCTTACAACCTTTTCTGTTTCGAGAAACAACTACTACCTGACTGATTTTGTCCTGGATTTTGGAAAAACGGAAGACCTGCCCTATGGACACCTGTTTCAATTGACCGCCGGGCCTGATCAAAGTGATTTTTATACCCGGCTTTATTCAGGTGTCAATCTTTCAATGGGAAATTTTTTTGAAAAAATCGGGTACATTTCCGCTTATGTGAAATTTGGCGGATTTTTAAACCATTCCTCGTTCGAGGATGCTGTGGTTAAATTCAACCTACAGTATTTCACCCCGCTTCTTAAATCGCATGACAAAAGATACAAATTCAGAACATTTTGCTCTGCCGACTACCGGTATGCCTTCAACTCCCGGTCAAATAACCGTGATGGTTATGACGCAAACCTGGATTTTAAAATAGATAAAATAAACAATGCAGACTATTTCAGCGGGGTGAAAGTTATTTCAGGGAAACTTTCGGCGGTGTGTTATACCCCGTGGTATTTCTACGGGTTCTGTTTTGCCGGAAGGGTCGAATTACAAACCGGCCTGGTAGCTAAAAAAAACCAACCATTGTTTAAAACACCAGTTTTCAGCAGCATGGGTTTCAGTCTCATCATTAAAAATGACAACCTTATTTTTCCTGCATTCCTGCTCTCTGCATATTATTATCCTTCAAATGCCGGGAATGACAGGCAATTGCAATTCATGATAAATTCCGATTTGCACATTCATTATTATGACTTCAATGTAACAGCACCACATGAAGAAAATCTTTCGAACTGATCGTCGGAAAAACCGTAGTTTTACAGCCAATAAAAAAAACAGGATGAGTGATGAGATTATCAATCCGGGCGACGACCCGGTATATTCCAGGAAAGTGCTTGAAATGCTCACAGTAGCCAATGAATTCTGTCTTTTTATGGAAAAGGCGGAACAATATTCGGTGGAAGAATTGCTGAATTTTCTTCAGAAAGTGTCGCCGCTGATCTATTTAAAAAGTGCACTCCTGCCCGACATCGAAGTGGAAGATGACGACGCCGTGGAACATTATGTGAGTGAAGAACAATGGGAAGCGATGTTCAATGTTCTGTACAATAAATTTGGCGAAAAGGATCAATTTTATTTTGTCGATCATCATGAGAAAAGCCATAATGACCCTGTAAAGGGAAGCCTTGCCGAATCGTTTACCGACATTTACCAGGATTTAAAGGACTTCCTCCTTCTGTACCAGAAACCCCTGAAAGCCTTCAAGGAAAACGCCGTTAAGGAGTGCGGGCATCTGTTTGAAACGCGATACGGCTACCGGCTGATCAATGCCCAGTTGGCCATCCATTGCATCCTGTACCCTCAGGAGAGCGACATTATTTTCTGACATCCAGCCTGTTGAGTCCTTCGATGGCCTTATCGTAGTTCACCTTGATTTTCAGCGACTTTTGATAGTCCTCGTAAGCTTTCTTTCGATCTCCCGCCAGTTCATAGGCATATCCCCGGTTGAAATAGGCTTCAAAGTAGTTTGGATCCTTTTTAATTGATTCTGTGAAAAACAGGGCGGCTTTTTGAAAGTCTTTGAGATATACCAGGTAAATATATCCCTGGTTATATGATGCTTCACGAAAGGCTGTATCCGTTTTTGCCAGGATTTGATAGGTTGCAATTGCCTTGTCATATTTCCCGGTCTCCTGGTAATGCAATCCAAGCATATAAAGGGCCTCCCTGCTCTTAGGACGGATGTTCAATGCATCTTTCAGATATAACTCTGCCATCGGGTCTTTCTTTACGGCATACAATTCGCCTAGCTGAACGTAGGCATCATAGTATTCCTGGTTTTTATCCACTGCCTGCTTGAGGTCGTCAACCGCATGGATGGTGTCTCCCTGTTCAAGCAGGGCAATGGCCCGGGTAAAATAGGCCGGGGCATTCCCATTGTCGATGGCCAGCAATTGCTTCACGGTGAGATAACAGTTTTTATAATCCTTGATGATCAGGTAAAGTTTAGCAAGTTTTAAAAGGGCATCGACATCCCCCGGGTTTTTGCTGATCGCCTTGTCAAGCGCATCCTTGCTGTCCTGGGGTTTACCCATCAACAGGTAGATATCCGAAAGCGTCACATAGGATGATGATTTGCTGCCATCAATCGATATTGCTTTGCGAACATCACTCAGCGCTTTGTCGAACTGGTGATCCAGCAGGTAAAATTTCGCCCTTTTGTTATAAAGGTCCGGGTTGGTAATATCCGCCTCGATCTTCTGATTCAGAATTTCGAGTTTTAAACGTGTTGTATCGTTGTCCTGCCTTTGCCTGCCGGCAGTATCTCCGCCGCTGTGGCAGGAGCAAAATGCCAACAGGCAAAGGACCAGGCAACCGGTGAAGTTTCTCATTTTATCAGACGTGTGTATTTAAAACTTCCCTGATTTTTCCTTCCAGTTCGTCAGCAAGTTCAGGATTGTCCTGCAGGATCTTTTTCACGGCATCACGGCCCTGTCCGAGCTTGGTATCCCCGTAGCTGAACCAGGATCCGCTTTTCTTGATCACGTTAAACTCGGTGGCCAGGTCAATGATTTCGAAAGCCCTGGAAATTCCTTCACCGAAAATGATGTCAAATTCAGCCTTGCGGAATGGCGGGGCGACCTTGTTCTTTACCACCTTGACTTTCACATGGTTTCCGACCACTTCATCCCCTTCCTTCAACTGGGTCTGGCGGCGGATATCAAGTCGCACCGAGGCATAAAACTTTAACGCATTTCCTCCCGTGGTTGTTTCAGGATTGCCAAACATAACACCGATTTTTTCCCGAAGCTGGTTGATAAAAATACAGCATGTTGCGGTTTTACTGATCGTTGCTGTCAACTTCCGGAGCGCCTGCGACATCAACCTTGCCTGCAACCCCATTTTTGAATCGCCCATCTCCCCTTCGATTTCACTTTTAGGGGTGAGGGCTGCAACGGAGTCGATCACAATGATGTCTATTGCACCTGAGCGGATCAGGTTTTCGGTAATTTCAAGCGCCTGTTCGCCGTTATCAGGTTGCGAGACCAGCAGGTTTTCGACATCCACACCAAGCTTATGTGCGTAGAACCTGTCAAATGCATGCTCCGCATCAATGAAAGCAGCGATACCACCTGCTTTTTGCGATTCGGCAATGGCATGCAATGCCAGGGTTGTCTTTCCCGACGATTCAGGGCCATAGATTTCAATCACACGGCCTTTTGGCAGGCCACCTATTCCCAATGCGGCGTCAAGTCCGATTGATCCGGTGGAAATTACGTCAACTGCCTCGATGGCATTGTCGCCAAGACGCATGATGGTGCCTTTCCCGTAAGTTTTCTCAAGCTTGTCCAGCGTAAGCTGCAAAGCTTTCATCTTTTCCTTGTTCACTTCATTTGCCATGGTTCGTTCCTCCTTTTAGATAAAGACGCACTGAAGTGCGTCATTTGTTTTGATACCCCGTTTCTTTCAGGATCTGGGCGGTATGGTTTTTCGTATCCACTTTTGTAAAGATATGAGAAATCCTGCCGGCTTCGTCGATGATAAAAGTCATCCGGTTGATCCCTTCATACTCCTTTCCGTAAAGCTTCTTTTTCCCCCATACCCCATAATCCATAATGATCTTTTTTGCTTTATCGGAAATGAGGGCAAAAGGTAATACGTATTTTTCAGAAAAATTTTTGTGCGACTTTTCATCATCGGCACTTACCCCGAGTATTTTAAATCCTTTATCAATGAGAACCTGGTAGTTATCGCGTAAATTGCAGGCTTCTGCGGTGCAACCGGGGGTGTTGTCTTTTGGATAAAAATAGAGGATCACTTTGTGGCCTTTGAGGGCTCCGAGTGAAATTTTCTGGCCATGCTGGTCAAAAGAAACTATTTCGGGGGCGTTATCGCCAATGTTTAATAGTGCCATAATCAGGGTGATGAAAATTGAATTGCATCAAAAAAATCCGAATTCAAAATTAGAAATTATGAACGGAAAACTTCCCTGATTGAAGATTGAGTTATCAACAACTTTATGTTGCCTGATTCGTCAGGTAAAATTTGCAGAACGCCTTTAGCCCGCATTCCCCGCACTTCGGTTTGCGGGCCACGCATACAT
>Ga0073936_10010671_pt1 | contig 11235 bp, 7 predicted proteins | sample AliMusrvi5mmetaG_FD_87041 | JGI IMG/M metagenome (GOLD analysis project Ga0073936, IMG submission 87041) | Freshwater lake bacterial and archeal communities from Alinen Mustajarvi, Finland, to study Microbial Dark Matter (Phase II) - Alinen... | ecosystem: Environmental > Aquatic > Freshwater >... | reverse complement strand
GCCCGGCCGCCGGCGCAATGGCCAGTCGAATCAGCCCACCGATTCGTTCAGCGGGAAGATCCAGCGGCTCTCCACTTCGCAACTCGTGCTGGATCCCGGCGACGGTCGTAATATCACGATTTCGCTGGAGCGGAACACCCGCTACATCTCCGATTCCGGCGGCAACGGGCGGTATGGCGATTTCGACGCGGGCGACGAAGTTTCGGTGGATGCCTCGCACGATAACCAGAATTTCTACCATGCCGTTCGGGTGAGCCTGCTGAAGAAAGGCACGCCGGGCGATGTTTCCGAAAGCCGGTCCGGGAATTCGTCGGCGAATGACGATCCGGATAAGCCGGTGTTGAAACGGGCGGGTTCGGCGTCTCGCGGCGATTCGGCTGCGTCTTCGGCGAAGCCTGCCGCAGCCGACGACGATCCGGATCGCCCCCGTTTGACCCGCAGCGGTTCCGGCGCAAACTCATCCGGTACAACCAGTTCCGCGACAGCCACGTCCGACAGCGCGCCAACGCAACGGCCCATCCGCGCCCAGATTACGAATCCGGATGCAGACCAGTCCGTGACCGTTTCGCGACGGCCGACCAGCTCCGCGCCTCCGGTACCCGTGGCGCGTGAGGCGGACGATCCTGGTCCTCCCGTGCTTCGCCGCGGTTCCGTCCGCGTGGATCGGACACCCCCGGCCGGATCCGAGCCGGAAGTCGTGGCGTCCGCGCGTCCCAGCATTCGCGCCGAAGATTCGAACGGCGTTACCCGGCTGCCTCCGCCGCCCGTCGTCGGTCCTCCCGATGCGGGCGATAGCTCGGATCACACCTCATCCGTCCGTGCCGCGATGGCCGGGGCGCCCGCGGGCGATCCCGTGATCCAGAGCGCGCGCGAAGCCGCCTGGCATTTTTCCGAAACCCTGCCCAATTACGTGGTGAAGCAGTTCACCACGCGCTACCAGACCGACACCGCGAAAGGCAACCGGACCTCCTGGCAGGCGCTCGATGTGGTGACCGCGGATGTGATCGCGGAAGGCGGCAAGGAGTCGTATAAGAATATTCTGGTGAACGGCAAGGTGCCGCGCGATTCGGTCGAGAAGACCGGCTCCTGGTCGACCGGCGAATTCGTCACCATTCAGCTCAACCTGCTCGCTCCGCAGACCGATGCCGATTTTCACAACAAACGCTCCACAACCATCGTGAACCGCGCGGCGTTTAAATACGATTTCTCGGTCGAACAGCCGAACTCGAACTGGGATATTCACGCTTCCGCCGAGTCTTACAAGCCTGGCTACACGGGCACCATCTGGATCGACAAAGAGAATTTCCGCGTGCTGCGCATCGAGATGTCGGCGAAGAACATGCCGCGCGCTTTTCCGCTGGATGCCGTGGAATCCGCGCTCGATTACGACTATGTGCTGATCGGCGATCAGAAATTCCTGTTGCCTGCCCATTCCGAAGCCCTGAGCTGCATTCGGGGCACCGCGGAATGCACCCGCAACGTGATCGATTTCCGGAATTACCGCAAGTTCGGCGCGGACACGAGCATCAAGTTCGAGACCGATAAGTAGTCGTTGCAGGGGCTGCGATACCGTAATTGTGTGCAGACCCGAAAACTTGGAAACAGCGATTTACATATCACGCCGCTCGGCATTGGCGCCTGGGCGATGGGAGGCGGCGGCTGGGCCTTCGCGTGGGGCCCGCAGGACGACGACGAGTCCATTGGCGCGATTCATGCCGCTCTCGACAAGGGCATCAACTGGATCGACACGGCGGCCGTTTACGGGCTCGGGCATTCCGAAGAGGTCGTCGCCCGCGCTCTGCAAGGCCGCTCGAACCGGCCGTACGTGTTCACGAAGTGCGAGCGCATCTGGGGCGAGGACAGGCAGATCCGCAAGAGCCTGAAGCGCGACTCCATCATGGCCGAGTGCGAGGCCAGCCTGCGCCGCCTGCAGGTGGACGCGATCGATCTCTATCAGATTCACTGGCCGGAGCCGGACGAAGACGTGGAAGAGGGCTGGGCCACGCTGGCGGACCTGCAGAAGCAGGGGAAGGTTCGCTGGATCGGCGTCTCCAACTTCAGTGCGTCGCAACTGGCGCGCGCCCAGGCCATCGCTCCCATCACGTCGCTGCAGCCGCCCTATTCCATGATTCAGGCCGACATCGAGGCTGAGATCCTGCCGTTCTGCGGCGCCCACGACATCGGCACAATTGTCTACTCGCCGATGAAATCCGGCATGCTGACCGGCGCGATGACGCGCGAGCGGATCGCCAACATGCCCGACGACGATTTCCGCAAGCGCACGCCGAACTTTCAGGAGCCGATGCTGACGCGCAATCTGAATCTGGTGGAACTGCTGCGCGAGATCGGCAACAGCCATGGCCGCACCCCGGGCGAAGTGGCGATTGCCTGGACGCTGCGGCGTCCGGAAGTGACCGGCGCGATTGTCGGGATGCGCTCGCCGCAACAGGTGGATGGCGTGATTGGCGCGGCGGAATTCCGTCTGTCGGAAGACGAGATCAACCGAATCCAGAACGCTCTGAGCGTATGACCCGGCGAACGTTTACGGCTGCTGTCGCGGGCGCGGCGGCAGCTATGGGTCAGACAGCTATGGGTCAGACAGGAAGGCCGGTCCGGCTCGGCGGTCCTATTTTCCTGAAGTCCACCGACCCGGCGGAACTGGCCCGCGAGCACCGGCGGCTGGGCTACAGCGCGGCTTACTGCCCGCCCGTGGAACTCACCGATAAAGACCGTATAGCGGCCATCGCCAAAGCCTACGCGGCGGAGAACGTGGTGATCGCGGAGGTGGGCGCGTGGGTCAACATGCTGGATCCCGATGCCGACAAGCGCCGGAAGAATCTGGCCTATGTGACCGACCGCCTGGCGCTGGCGGACTTGGTGGGCGCGCGCAACTGTGTCGATATCGCGGGTTCTTACAACCCCGACTACTGGTATGGCGCGCATCCGAGGAACCTCTCGAAAGAATTCCTCGACGCCACGGTGGAAAACTGCCGGCACATCATCGACGCCGTGAAGCCGACGCGCGCGCTCTTCACCATCGAGATGATGCCGTGGAGTATCCCGAACGGTCCGGATTCCTATCTGCAATTGATCAAAGCCGTGGACCGGAAGGCGTTCGGCGTCCACATGGATGTCTGCAACGCGGTGAACTCGCCGGAGCGCTTCTACAACAACGGCGCGCTGATCGACGAACTGTTCCGGAAACTCGGCCGCTGGATTGCTTCCTGCCATGCCAAGGATCTGGCGTGGATCCCCGAGTACAACGTGCATTTTCTTGAAGTCGCGCCGGGGAAGGGCGTGATGGATTATCAGGCGTACCTGCGCAACATCGCGGCGCTGCCGGTGGACGCGCCACTGATGCTGGAGCACCTGAAGACGCCGGAAGAGTACGACGGCGGCCGGGCGTACATCCGGAAGAGCGCCGCGGAGATCGGCGTGACTTTCGCGTGATGTCCGGGTTCGACGCGGTGTTGGTGCCGGGCGGCGGGTTGCTCGGGAACGGCGACCTGCCGCCGTGGGTTGTGAACCGTCTGGACCGGGCCATGGAACTGGCGGAAGGCGCGCACGTGAGCGCGCTGAGCGCCGCCACCCCCCACAAACCCCTGCTTCTGGACGCCGCCGGACGGCCTGTCTATGAATCGACGCAGGCGGCGCATTATCTGCTCCGGCACGGTTTTCCGGCGGAGCGGATCCTCACGGAAACGGCTTCGTGGGACACCATCGGCAACGCTTATTTCGCGAGGGTGATCCATACCGATCCGGCCGGATTCCGCAGGCTGCTGATTGTGAATTCCGAGTTCCACATGCCGCGCACCGAGGCGATTTTTCGCTGGATCTTCAGCCTGGATCCGCCGGAACCGGCATATTCTCTAAGCTTCGACGCGGTGCCTTCCGCGGGCATGAGCGAAGAGGTGCTGGCGGGCCGGCGGGAACGGGAGCGGAAGAGCCTGGAAAGCCTCGCGAAGACCCGCGAATCGCTGCGGAGCCTCGCCGAGGTGCATCGCTGGTTGTTCACCGCGCACGATGCTTACGCCGCCGGCCTGAGTCCGGTCCGGGCTACCGATCCCGCCGTCCTGCAGTCCTATTGAACCTTGCCCGAAAGCGTGCCGACCAGGTCGTACAGAAACGCCTGGGACTGGTAGAACGAACTGGCCATCATGCGCTCGTCCTGGCCGTGCGCGCGGGAATCGCCGCGTTCTCCGAACAGGCCGGAGACGCCGTAGGTCTCAATGCCCGCGCCGCGCAGGGCCTTGCCGTCGGTCGCCCCGGTGGACATGGAGGGCACCACGATCACTCCCGGCCAAATCGAATCCGTGATACGAGTGATCGCCTTCATCAGGTCCGGCCGGAGCGGCGATCCCGGTACCGCCGTGGTCGAGCGCGCCGATTTCACCGCCACCTTGTCATCGGCGACGGCCGTCTTCAGCGAGTTCAGCACGAACTCCGGGGAATCGTCCGGCATCACCCGGCAGTTCACCGTGGCCGCGGCGAGTTGGGGCAAGGCATTCGAAGCATGACCGCCTTCCAGCATGGTCGCCACGCAGGTTGTGCGGAGCATCGAATTCCAGCGCGGATACTCGGCCGCCACGCGCTTCATCGCCGCTTCCGAACCTTCTCCGATCTGCCGGAGGCTCTCCACAACGGGCCCCGTCTCGGTCTTCGCCAGTTGCGCGAAGTAGGTCCGCGTGACTTCGTTCGCTTTCAGCGGAAACTCAAAGTGCGAGATGCGGGTCAGAGCTTCCGCGAGATGGTAGATCGCGTTATCCGGCAAGGGCACCGAACTGTGCCCGCCTTTGTTGCGCGCCTCGAGGCGGATGTTCATCACATATTTCTCGGCCACCTGGACGTTCAGGGAGATCTTCTTGCCGTTCACCATTTCGCCGCCGCCGCCCTCGTTCAGGGCGAAATCGGCATCGATGAGGTCTTTGTGGTTGTCGAGCAGCCAGCGGACGCCGTTGTAGGATCCGCCTTCTTCGTCCGCCGTCTGCGCCACGATCAGATCTCGGTCGGGCTTGAAGCCTTCCCGCTTAAACCGGATCAGAGTCGCGACCCAGATCGCGGCCTGCGCTTTATCGTCCGCGGTGCCGCGTCCGTAGAAATAGCCGTCCTTTTCGGTGAATTTGAAGGGATCGAACTCCGGGCTCCAGTCCTCCCGTTTCGCTTCCACCACATCGGTGTGAGCGAGCAGCAGCAGGGGCTTGTGCGCGCCGGTGCCGTGATACCGCACCACCAGATTCCACTTGCCGGGCACGGGGCCACCGAGAAAGATGTCGGATTCCGGGAAGCCCGCCGCCCGGAACCGGGCAGCCATCGCCTGCGCCACCGGCGTGGTGGTGCCGGTGGTGACGGCCGAGTTGATCTCGATCATCTCCTTGTAAACATCGTGCGCGAGCTTCTGGTCCGCCGCCGGGGGCAGTTTCTGCCCCCAAACAACGGCGGAAAGAATCGTGATCAGCAATAATGTTTTTCTCATCAGAAGGCCATCTTCAGAACGAACTGCATTACCCGGTACGACTCACCGTTCGAGACGATCGCCGTCGAGGTGGACGTGCTTTGCGTCTGGCAGCAGGCCGTCCCGAAGTTCGCGGACAGAATGCTGGTGGAGCCGACGCTGGTGGAGCCCAGCTTCCGGTAGTTGGCGTGGTTCAGCGCGTTGAACGCTTCCGCGCGGAAGGTGAACTTGAAGCGCTCCCGCATCTGGAAGGACTTCGAGAGCGACCCGTCCATATCCCAGAAAGCCGGCCCCTGGAACATGTTGCGGCCCATGCCGGTGGTGCCCGGCGCGGCCAGCGTGAACGCCGTGGCGTCCTTGAAGAAGACGGGTCCCAGTGCGCCCGGCTGCAGGCTGTCGGAAGGCAGCGTGGAGCCGACGATTACCGCCCGGCCGTTGGCGCCGAACTGATCGGTCTTGGCGCCGCTCGAAATCGAAAACGGTTCGCCGGACATGTAACTGTTCAGCCCCTGCAGGCTCCAGCCGCCCAGAACGGTCTGGAGCATGTTGTTCACGAATCCGCCGCCCGATTTCAGGAACGGTTTGCCTTTGCCGAACGGCAGTTCGTAGATCCAGGTCAGCGTGGCGACGTGCTTCTGATCGAAATCGGCGCGGCCGCGGTCGAGGCGCAGGTTGTGACTGTCCGTCGCCGTACTGGTTGTCGGGTTGTAGCTGGTGCCGACGGGGTCGCCGGACTGGTCGTCGATGGCTTTTCCGAACGTGTAGGCAAAGTTGAACAGCAGTCCGGAAGCGAAGCGCTTGCGAAGTGTGGTCTGCCAGCTGTGATAAACGGAATCGGCCTGGTTCGAGAGGAAGATGATGGAGCTGAACTGCTGATTGGGACGCAGGTGCGCGTTCAGCGTGGTCTGTTCGATGCGGCCCGCGAAATTGCCGGCGGCGTTCTGCTGCAGGTCCGTAATGGAGGTGGACGAGTTGACGAATGTGCTCGATACAATCCCGCTGGTCACGATCGGAACGGGCGCGGCAACAATGCCCGTTGGGCAACCGCTGCCGTCCGGCTTGCAACCGCGCGACAGATTCGACTGCAACGCCGTGAACGAAGGCAGGATCGGTCCCGCGCTCACCTGATTGGCATCTGTCTGGCTGTAGAGGCGTTCACCGCGGTTGCCGACATAACCGGTCTGCAGCACGAAGCCGCCCGGCAGCTCATGCTGGATGGTGATGTTCCACTGGTGGACGGTCGCCGTCTTGAAGTTCGGATCGAGCACCACCACGTTGGGCGCGGAACCGAGCAACTGCGCGGGCGGAGTCAGGAAGCTCGCGGGCTGCACGGAAGGCACGGTCAGCTGTTGGGGGAAGCCCTGCGAGAGACGAGTGTTGGCGGGAATCGTGCCGCATCCCGGCGTGGAAGCCACTCCGTAGGTGGTCGCGCTGCAGGAGTAGGCGAGGCCCGGAACCGTATTCGCGGCCGCGGCGGAAGCGAACGTCGGAATGGAATCGAACGCGATGCCGTAGCCGGCGTGAATCACGGTCTTCGGCAGGGCGGAGGGCGACCAGACGATGCCGAAGCGCGGCGCGAAGGCGTCCAGATTCTGCCGCTTGTACCAGCTGTCCGCTTTCGTGAAGGTCACCGGACCCTGTGAGCCATCGATGGCTTTATCGGGCACGTAGGGCGATTCACTGACTTCCGTGGCGGGCCTGTTGTATTCCCAGCGCACGCCGTACGTCATGGTGATGTTGTTGCGAATGCGCCATTCATCCTGCGCGAAAACGTTGAACTGCTTCGCGCGCTCGCCCACGTACCAGAGCGAAAGGCCGGTGCCGGAATGCAGCGGCAGGAAGGCGTTCGTGTTCAGATTGCCGAGAAAGCCCTGTTTGAGGGTCGCCGGAATTCCCAGCAGATCGTTGATGGCCGAAAGCAACCGCGTGCTGTCCGTGCTCGCGATACCCGCCGACGCTCCGTTGACGATCGCCGGCACATTAAAGGCGGCGCCCGGCGGATTCAGCGAGGCGCTGAGCGAGATGGACGGCAGCACATTGATGCCGGCGACGCTGCCGCTCTGGTCATTCTGCTGGTACATGCGCGCGTTGAAGCCGAACTTCATCACGTGCGTGCCGTGCGTCCAGGAGATGTTGTCGAGCAACTGCGGCGTGTTCAGGGTGCGGATGGAGTGCGGCGAAAAAACGTAGTCCACGTCGACGTTGTTGAACGTGTAGGCCGGAATGTCGTTCGGGAATTTCGGATTCGAGTCCCCGTAAGTGAATTTGAACGTAAAGCGCGCGAAACCCGCGGTAAATTCGTTCACCAGGGAGGGCGTAATCACACGCCGCCAGGAGAACGCGTAGTTCTTCGCGGGCCGGTAGACTTCGCCGCGCGGCGGGAAGCCGGGGAAAATGGCCGGACGCCCGTTGAGCAGATCGCCCTGCAGTTGCTGCTCCACCGCCCACATGGCGCGGAAAAAGATATTGTTGTTGGCGTTGAAGGTGTGGTCGATGCGCAGAATATTGCGCGGACCGCGCACGGAAGAGGGTGCGTTCCACAGATATCCGGCCTGATTGAGACCGTCGCCGACCGCATAGTCGTTCGGCGCCGGGTAGCCCTTCAGCAGCGCGAGCACGGCGGGATCGCCGCCGATATGCGCGGGGTCGTTCTGGAAGATGTTGTAGCTCTGCACGCAGTTGCGGTCGCTCGGGCTGCCGCAGGCGCGAATGCCCGGCGCGAAGGCGCCCGACGGCGTCACCAAATTCGGCGAATTCTGCGTCACCTTGACGCCATTGATGGAAAGGGGATTGGCGGGGTCGGAAATCCAGTAGCGGTACACGCCCGAAAGCGCCTCCGGCGTGTAGACGCGCGGCACCGAACCGAACGCTTTGTCGATCGCCTGGGAGAGATTTACTTTCTGGCCCTGCCACGCGCTGTAGAAAAACGTCCGGTTCTTCCGGATAGGTCCGCCGATTTCGTAGCCATACTGATTGGCCTTTAAAATCGCCCGCTTCTGTCCCTGCGCGTTGGCGTAAAACTCATTGCTGTTCAGATCGTTGTTGCGGAAGTACTCGACCAGGGAACCGTGGAACTGGTTGGTGCCGCTGCGGGTTGCAATCGAAACGTTCAGGCCGGAGTTCTTGCCTTCTTCGGGAGTCGGATTGCTGGTGGTGACTTTGAATTCTTCGACGTTATCCGGATTGACGCGGAATACGTTGTTCGTCGGCGTCGGGTTGGAGGCTTCGTTCGCTTCGATACCGTCGATGGTGACGTTCCCCGCCTGCGAACGCATGCCGTTGACGTTGATGGTGGTGCCGCTGCGTTGGGTCACACCGGGCTCCAGCACAATCAGATTCAGAGGATTCCGCCCGTTGAGCGGCAGCGTGGTCACGGTTTCCCGTTCCACCACATTGCCCAGCGTCGCGCTGACGGTGTTGACCTGATCCGCGGAGGCTTCTACCTTGATGACATCGGAAGCGTTGCCGATTTCGAGCGTAATATCGATGGAAAGCGGGGTGCCGACAACGAGTTTATTGCCGTTCTGCCGCGCCGTCTTAAAGCCGGGCGATTCCACGGAAATCGTGTACATTCCCACCGGCATGGAGGGAAACGCATAAACTCCCGATGAGTTGGTCAGCTGTTTCAGCGACGATCCGGTGCCTTCATTGGCGGCCGTGACGACGGCTCCGGCAACCACGGCGCCCGAATGATCGAAAATGGTCCCGCTGATGAGCGAAGTGGAAGTTTGGGCCGCGCCAACGGACGCGAAGGATACTGCCAGCCCGATGAGAAGAAGCGAGCGTTCTTTGAAAAACATCGTTAGTCCCCTGAGCGGAAATTTAACGTCTGGTCAGGGACGTGTTTCTCGGTTTGAGAAGTCTCAACGATGAGTGCGCGTGCGTCGCGCGGATTGGATTCTTTATAGCATCCGGACCTGGCGGATTGCAACCTTACTTTTGCAAACCCGCCGGCCCTGTATCGGCTCCCAAACTCCGCGAAACGCGGACTTCCACCGAACCCTGGCGCACGCGCGCATCGAATACCGCAAGGGGCGCGGTCGCCGGACTCTCCTTCACGGACCCGTCTTCCAGCGAAAACGCCGAACCGTGCCACGGGCAGCGGAGGCAGTCCCCGTCGAGTTCGCCTTCCGACATCGGCCCGCCCAGATGCGTGCATTTCTCCGCCAGCGCGTAAATCCGGTCGCCCTTTTTCACCAGCACCAGCGGATAGCCCTCATGCTCCACGCGGCGCGGTTTCGCTTCTTCGAGTTCGTCGAGCCGGATTACGGGGACGAAATCGGCGGGCGGCGTGGTTTCGGAGGTCCGCGCGACCCCGATCTGATTCGCATAAACCAGGTGCCCGCCCAGCCACGCCGAAACGCCGGCCACCGCGAAACCCGCGAGCGCCGTCACTCGCCCGGCCTGGCGCTTCCCGCGGGCGCGCTGGATGGACGACGTGAGATACAGCCCGGCTGCGATGGTGTTCAGAACCCCGTGCACCAGACCGACGCGACGCGCCTCCACGCTGATCTCTTTCCAGTCCGTGATCCCGGTCGCCGCCGCGCCGAGCGCGCCGACGAGTCCGATGTTCAGCGCGGCGTCGGCACCCGGTCCGTAGCGGCGGGCGCCGCAAGTCTCGGCGAGATCGAGCGCGAAGGCGACGGTCCACGCGCCCAGCGGAATGTCGGTCAGTACCGGATGCAGGGCATGGCCCAGCCAGACGCCGTGCAGCGCATTTTCGATCGGCTTGCCGCGCTCGGTATCGGCGGCGAACGCCTGATCGAGCCCTTTCTTTAGTCCATCCTCAACCGGTTTCAGCCACTGCTGCCGGTTGATCGCCCGCGCCAAGCTTTCGGTTTGCATGCCCTACCGGGACAGCACGCACAGGCCCACCTGAAGCTTTTGCACCGCCTTATTACCGGCGTGTTTGTTAATCTGCATATAGTTCAAACGGTTTGCCGCCGCGTTGCGCCCTATGAAGATAAAGGTACTGTTTTTCGGACTGTTGAAGGACGTGTGCGGCCGCGCGGAAGACGAACTGGAACTCCCCGAAAACGCGGTGCTCAAAGAGGTTTTCGACCACTATGCGGCTTTGTATCCCCGTCTTGCCGCCATGGCGGGCAGCACCGTTCTGGCGCGAAATCAGGAATTCGCGGGGTCTGATCAGCCGCTCACCGATGGCGATGAGGTCGCGCTGTTGCCCCCGGTGAGCGGTGGCGCGCCGCTGCACGAAATTCAGGATCCCGAAGGCCACTGGTTCCTGCTGACCCGCGATCCGCTCGACCCGCGCGATGCGGAACGACGCCTGCTGCAGGGTTCCGACGGGGCCATTGTAACTTTCCACGGCGTGGTCCGTAACAATACCAAGGGACGGACTACATTACGACTCGAATACGAGGGTTACGAAAAAATGGCCATTCGCAAGATGGCGGAACTCGGCCGCGAGGTGGCACGGGAGTTTTCCGTCGGCCGAATTGCCATTCTGCACCGGCTGGGGAAGCTCGAAATCGGCGAGGCCAGTGTGCTGATCGTGGTGACTTCGCCGCACCGGCGCGCGGCCTTCGAGGCCGGGCTGGCGGCGATCGATCGATTAAAGAAAGTCGTGCCCATCTGGAAGAAAGAGTTCTTCGCGGACGGGGAGGTGTGGGTTGAGGGTGAGTGGGATCATTCCGCGCCTGTCGTGTCTTCTTAGTGGTTTCGTCTTCGTTCTTTCCGCACAGGAAGAACCGACGATCCGCGTGAACGTCCAGCTGGTGCGCATCCTTGCCACCGTGAAGGACCGCACCGGTGCCCTGGTGGGC
>Ga0073936_10010668_pt1 | contig 11237 bp, 13 predicted proteins | sample AliMusrvi5mmetaG_FD_87041 | JGI IMG/M metagenome (GOLD analysis project Ga0073936, IMG submission 87041) | Freshwater lake bacterial and archeal communities from Alinen Mustajarvi, Finland, to study Microbial Dark Matter (Phase II) - Alinen... | ecosystem: Environmental > Aquatic > Freshwater >... | reverse complement strand
GTCCAGATCGCCCTCGGGCTCGCGGGCCTCGTCCTGGCCGCCATCGGCTTCCTCGGCATCCTGAAGGCCCGCCTCATCCAGTCGGCCGTCTCCCGGCAGCGGGAGTTCCTGGCCGACGCCTCGGCCGTGGAGTTCACCCGCAACCCGGACGGCCTCGTCTCCGCCCTCCGGAAGATCGGCGCCGGCGGCTCCCAGCTCCAGAGCGCCCACGCCTCCGAGGTCGGACATCTCCTGATCGCCGAGGGGAAGCGCTCCTTCTTCTCTCGCCTCTTCGCGACCCACCCGCCGATCGAGGAGCGGATCCGGAGACTGCAAGGAAGATGACGTGCTCGCCAGAGGCTGAACGGGACCCCTGGAGAATCAGGCCGTCGCGATACTCGCCTCCGCGCGCTCGAACACCTGCATCCAGACCATCCCCAGCACCCACGCGAGCACGAAACAACTCTCCGACCAGAGGTCGATCGAGCCGGGAGCGTCGGACTTCCACCTCTCGGCCACGTCTTTCTGCATCCGCGCGATCAAGGCGTCCAGCGTCCTGTTGACGGTCAGGAAGGTGTCCTGATCCACGTCAGACGCACTGCAGTCGGCCCAGAAAAGGCGATCCTTCGACTCCTCCTTCAGCCGGCCAACCAGCGCGACCACCCGCGCGGAACCGACCGACGCCGGACCGGCCAGGAGGACCTCCACCAGGGAGGGTTCCTGCCTGACTCGCGCCCCGATCTCCAGCGCGGCGAAGAGGGCTTCCCGGGAGCGAGTACCCGGCGGAAGGGACCCGGCGACGCGCGACACTTCCTCCCGCTGGTCGGCCGACATGATCCGGCAGAGCGGGGCCATCGCCCGGGCCAGGATGTCCAGCGTGCCGCCGTCCAGCCCCCGCCACGTCACGGGATCGGAGAGGATTCCCAGCAATGTGGTTCGGGGCAGCTCGAAAAGGTAATGGTTCCGGACGAGGGCGTTCTTGACGGTGATCTGGCCGGGACCCCTCGCGTTCCGGTAGCGGGCCCAGAACTGTTCGAGCCCGTCCACCCGGGTCTGGCCCGACTCGAGGGCCCGCAAGAGACCCCGGGATCCCGGATCCACCCTCTGGACGCGACACGCCGACGCCTCCGCTTTCAGTTTCGCGACGTGGCTGGCGACGACGGCGTCGTCCAGCAGGTCGCCAAGGGAACGCACGTTCGGATCGCGCAGAAAGCTATCGACGAGCGCGACCTTTCCCAGCGCGCGCCGGACGAAGGCCTCTCCCGCCGGGTCGTCGGCCCGGGCAGAGCCCAGCAGCGTCGAGAAGCTCCGGAGCGACGCCTCCACGTGGGACGTGAAGGGCCCTTCGGGCGGCTGCTGAGCCAGGAGACTCTGGAGGAGCCTGTGGAAGCCAGTGCAGAGCCACGCCAGGCGCGTCCGGTCGACGCCTTCCGGCACCGGCCATCCACGCTTCAGGGCGAAATGGAGGTCCAGGACACTTTCCTGGAGAGCCCGGATCTCCGTCCCGCAGAGCAGAATTTCCATCAGTACACCGAGACGAGCACCGGATCGAGCGCGCACCCGGCGCTGGCAGGATCGCGAACGTCCTCCAGCATCCTCACGTAGGCGCTCGCCTGCTCGCGGGCGCGCTTGGCCTGCCGAACCGCCCCCGCAGTGCTGAATGCCACCTTGAACTCGACCACCGAGTGCCGGCCGGGCTGGACGGCCATGGTGTCGATCACCCCCCTGACGATCCGGTTCGTCGCGGCATCGACCGTCCACACGCGAACCTCCGAAGTGATCCGCTGCCGGTCCGCGATGGCGGCGTAGGCCGCACAGACGGCCGCCCGGTTGTCCTCCCGGAGAAGGAAATCACGAGCCTGGACGGTCAGCGCATCCGGCCCGGCGCAGAACCGCCTCACGAGCTGCTCGTAGTCCCCGGCGTCGCCCATCCGCTCCAGGACGCACTCCACGGCCGCGTGCACCCGGCTGCCGAGCCGCAGGTGCGCCCACGTCTCCGACGGGGAAAGTCGCTGGAAGGACGACCCGGGGCGGCTCGGCACGTGGTCCCGCGCCACCTCCCGGACCGGAAGTGCCGACAGGCCTTCGGGCAGCGTGATCCGGCCGCGGGACGCCGGGTGCGGTCGAAGGGACAACGCGGCCCCCGCTCCTGCAGAACCGCCAAGTTCCTGCATCCCGGCCTTCGGATCGAGAAAGCCACGGAAGAACGGCTCGGTCTCGGTCGGGGACCCGCGGTCGATCAGGAGAAGGTCCGACCGGGCGCGGGTGACCGCGACGTAGAACAGGTTCGCCCTCTCCCGTGCAAGCCTCCCGGTGACGTGGTCGTAGATCCCCTCGATACGCCGGTCGAGCGGCACGGCCCCCGCGGTCGGGCTCTTCCTCCACTCCGCGACGACCTTCGCCGCGAAGTCGGCGAAATACGGAAAGAAGGAAATCTCCATCGCCGGCCGCCCCGGCATCAGGAGGCCGGTCGGCTTCGCCTGGAAGAGCCGTGCGAGCAGCGGTCCGTCCTTGGCCCCACTCCGGTCCACGTTCTGGCGCAGGAACGATCCCTGGAAGTCGCCGACGACGATCACGCGGTCGTACTGCAGTCCCTTCGACCCGTGAACCGTGCACGCTTCGATCCCGGGACTCTCCCGGCGATCCTGCAGCCCGTACCATGCGAACGGCATCACGATCCCGTCGAGACCTTCTCCGGTCGCCGCGGATCCCGTCCCCCCGGCGCTCAACTCCCGGAGGTGGAGATTCGCGATGACGTGGTGGATCTCACGCTGCCGTTCGAGTAGCGGCACTCCGTCGAGCATCGGCCCGACCAGCGTCCACAGCCCCAGGCGGCCGAACAGCTCGTGGAGGAGAGGGCCGACGCCTCCCCCGGGCGTTCCCGTGGCGATGCGCTGGGCTTCGCCGTGGAGCCTCGACAGCGCCTCCGGGAGGGATGTCGCGCCCTCAGCATCACCGAGGGCCCGGCGCAGAGCCCCTGACATCGGCGAGAAGACCGCCCCGAGCGCTGCCAGGTGGGCCTCCGCTGGCTCGAGCAGGTGGAGGGCGGACCGCAACAGGACGAACTCCGGCCCTATCGACTCCGGAGGCCCATCGGGGACGTCCTCGGCCTCTTCCAGCTTGAGGGCGATCCGGATCCGGGTCCTGTCACCGACCGCCTCGAAGATCCCGGAATCGAAGAGGTCCTTTCGTGAGCGGCAGACGATGCTGACGCTGCCTTCGCTGCAGAACTCCCGCAGCGCCTTCTTACCCGCCGCCGTCAGGACCCGCTTCTTGCGCCCCGACGGCGACTGCCAGAGTGTCCACCGCCCCGGGCGCCCTGCGCCGACGCCATCCATCCGGGACAGCCTGTCGCGAGTCTCCAGGTAACCCCATTCGGGCAGTCGGCCCGCGACCATCCCGCAGAGACGGTTCACGTTCTGCAGCGTGACGTCGTTGTCGATCCGCCCCGACGTCTGGAGCGTGTCCGTCCGGGGGGCACCCAACGCCAGCCCTATCCTCCCCATCTCCTCGTAGAGGCTGACGAACGCCTCCGGGAATGCGTTCCTCCACGCGTAGATCGACTGTTTCGGGTCCCCCACCATCGTCACGGCTACCCGGCCCGGCCGGCCCGTATCCTCCCAGGCCCCCAGCTGCATCAGGTGGAGGTTCTGGACCAGGTCGTTGTCCTGGGCCTCGTCCACGACGAGCCGGTCGAATCCGAGGCCGACGTCCTCGAGTCTTTCCTGAAATGCGCGGCACCCCTCTTCGCCGGACAGCTCGCGCACCTGCTTCACGTGCTCGGCCACCAGGAAAACCACCGCATCGAAATCGAAGATCCCCTCGGTCAGGAGCGAGGGGAGGTAGTGACGTTCGCCGACCATGGTCGCAACCCGCATCAGGAGGGGGTTGCAGCCGAGGAGGATCGTGCTGGCCAATGCGACGTCGTTCGCAACTTCGGGGAAGGTCGCAAAGGCGGCTTCCCGGTCCTTCTGCTTCGGCTCGTCCACCCACTTCCGGGCGAGAGCCACGCTGTGCCGGAGACGGGCCATTGCCCGGGCACGGGCTTCCGGGGACGCCTCCGGGCCACATCCCGCCCGGGCCATCGTCCGCAGCGTCTCGACCTCGTCGGTGGCGATCTGGTGACCGAGCCGCGACAGGAAGAAGAGGGTCTCTCCGTTTTCCTCCAGGAATTTCCTGACGCCGCGCGAGTCGGCCAGGGAGACCAGCGCTTCAGCGAGGGCCCGGTCGAGGCCCGGACCGGGAGCCAGGTCGTCCGGAAGCGCGGCCGCGTTCCACCGTAGCGCCATGAAGGTCCCGACCGCGGCCTTCCACGGGGAGCTCTCCGCCAGCATCGGAAAGGCCATGTCTGCCGGCAGGCCCATGTCGTACCGGAGCGCACGCGCCACTTCCAGGCAGAAGGAGTGAATGGTGAGAACGCGGGGGCGGCCCAGAAGGCACTCGGCATCCCTGAGCGAAAGACCGTCCACCCCGACCGCGGCACGCTCCTCCAGCTCCATGAGCAGCCGGGACTGCAGTTCGTCCACCGCGGCGTTCGAGAAGCTGCACATCAGCCGTACCGTGATGGCGTTTCAAGATCGCGGGCAACCGGTGATCTCGGTGGACACGAAGAAGAAGGAACTGATCGGGGCCTTCAAGAACGGGGGGCGCGAATGGCGTCCGAAAGGGCTGCCTGAGGAGGTCAAGGTCCATGATTTCCTCGAGCCAGAACTCGGGAAGGCCATTCCCTATGGCGTCTACGACCTGACATCGAACCAGGGCTGGGTGAGCGTAGGCATCGACCATGACACGGCGCGCTTCGCCGTGGAAGCGATTCGGCGGTGGTGGCGGAAGATGGGCTCGGCGCGGTACGGCAACGCCCGAAAGCTGCTGATCACCGCCGACGGTGGGGGCAGCAACGGCAGCCGCTGCCGGCTCTGGAAGGTCGCCCTTCAGGATCTGGCAGCACAGATCGGGATAGCCATTCACGTCAGCCACTTCCCTCCCGGCACCAGCAAGTGGAACAAGATCGAACACCGCATGTTCTGCCATATCACCCAGAACTGGCGAGGCACGCCACTTGTCAGCCACGAGGTCATCGTCAACCTCATCGCCAACACCGCGACAAAGGCCGGTTTGAAGATCCGCGCGGCCCTCGACCGAGGTACCTACCCGACCGGCCTTCCGATCGCGGACGAGGAGCTCGCCGCGGTCAACCTGAAGCGCGCCGACTTTCATGGTGAATGGAACTACGCGATCCATCCAACACGGAACCAAACTTAATTAGATTATTGTGACGCGACGCCTAAGCGAGAACGACTCAGGCGCCCTCCCCGGTCCGTCCTGACGGAACCGGCCTCAGGAACGGGCTTGGAGCCGCGTCACGACGCCAGCCGGACCCGCTGGATTCCCACGAACTCGAGGGCTGATTCGACCGATCCGTCCACTTCGAGACAGAGTTCGATCGCTTCGAGGATCCGCTCCCGCAACTCGTCGAGCGATCGAGCCTGGGTATGGCATCTACGAAGGGCGGGAACCGAGCCCACGTACCAGCCTTCGGCGTCACGCTTGATGACGACGTCGAACTCGCGGGCGGTTGGGATCCTTGCCATGCCGCTATCATAGGTGTTTCCGTCAGCTCTTCCCCTCGACTCGAAGCCGGCCACAGGGAGGCGAGGCCGATCTCTGAGCGCCTTGGTTGGTGGGAGGTGCCGGATTCGAACCGACTACCACCTGCGTGTAAGGCAGGCGCTCTACCGGCGACACCGACTTCTCCAGCGGGACTCGATTCCGTGTTGCCGGCTTGCCGGGGCACGTTGACACCGATCGCGTGACCCGGCGCTCCTCTCGACTCCCCGCCCCTCCCGGGAGGTCCCCACCTTGACGCCCATACACCATTGACGTAGCGTCCGTTCGTGCTCTTCGTCGAGACCGCCGCCTTCACCCGGAGAGTCACGACCCTCCTGGCGGCCGACGAGTACCGGGCGTTGCAGGCCGCGCTCCTCGTCGACCCTAAGGACCCCGCTCCACAAATACGGTGACGTGCGCGCATGGCGCCTGCGAGGCGCTTTCAAGGCGCGCCGACGCAGGCTGGAGTTGGCTCTCCGCCGAGAAGGCGCAACGCAGAAATCGTCGCTTCGACAACCCACACCGATTCAGCGACTTACGAAATCTGGATCGTCAAATGTCGCGAGGAAGTGTAGAAGATGAGCATCACGACCAAACCCTTGACTGCATGTCATAGCTGACATATTTTCCCGTCGGTGACGAAATCGCTCTTCAAGGTCGCCGGGGAGATCAAGACGCCTCCGTTTTCATGCGAGGCACGAGTGACGACAGGCGCGCTCATCCGGTCCCTCCAGGAAGGTGAAGTTCTTGGAATGCCGCAGTCTCGGCCGATGCCCGCGATCGGGGCCGGGTGTCATGAACTGCGGATCCCCGACGAGAACACGATTCATCGGGTCTTCTATGCCATTCGGCCCGACGCGATCGTGCTCATCGGGGTCTTGACGAAGAAGACCAGGGCCACGCCCGCGGTCGTGGTGAGGGCGTGCAAGGCGAGGATTCGCCGATACGACGAAGCCAGAAAGGGGTAACGGACATGGACAGAGCAACAAAGGAGAGGCTCCGGAAGGCGGGTTTCGTCGAGACCAGCGTTGCCGAATTCCTCGGCCTCACTCCCGAGGAGGAGGCACTCGTCGAGGCGCGCGTCGCTCTCACGAGGAAGCTGAAACAGGTGCGCGAGGAGCAGGGCCTCACCCAGGCCCAAGTGGCCAAGCTCATCGGCTCGAGCCAGTCGCGAGTCGCCAAGATGGAGGCCACCGACCGGACGGTCTCCCTCGATCTGATGATCCGGACCCTCTTCCAGCTCGGGCTCAGCCCGAAGCAGGTCGGCCGCGCGCTCGCAGGATCGCCGTAAGACCGGAAGTCCTCCCCCGCTCAACGATTCAGTTGGTGGGAGGTGCCGGATTCGAACCAGCATCTCGAAGTCGTCCAGCGTCACGTACCGCCGTCCAACCAGCGCCGGCTCGCTCGAAAGGAGCGTGCCCTTCCCCGCCTACCGGAGTCCCGTCACCTGAGGCGCGCCGTCGTCCTGGGCTTCGACCGCCGGTGCTCCAAGGCCAGCCCAGCGAGCTCATCGGACCCCGGCCACCCTCCCGCGAGCCCCGCCAGGCCTTTCTCGGGCCCGGCCGCCCGCAGCCTCTCCACCTTCTCCGCGTCGTTAGCCGAGATCAGCGCCACGGCTGCCTTGCCGTGCCGCGTCAACAGCAATACCTCGCCGCCCTCCGCCCGCCGGATGTACTCGGCCAGCTTGGCCTTGGCTTCCGCGATCGGGATCTCGGTGGTCGTCCTGCTCAGGCTCATCGGCACCTCCCGGAACTGGTCATATAGGTCATATTGATCCGAACGCTTCCTGTCGACGGGTCGGGTTCGGGACCGTCGTCCTGTCATCTTGCCAGCGAAGTTACGATCGCCGGGATCGGCCGCCTCCCTCAGGGCGGTGTCACGAGCGGAAGCCGGGGAAAGTACGTCCTGTACCTCGAGGCGTCCCTGGTGACGAGAGTCAGCCCTTCGACGAGAGCATGGGCCCCGATGTAGAAGTCGGGCAGGGTAGACGATCGCGCTCCGCCGCGGCGGCGGTAGCGGAGGAAGCACTTGCCCGCGAGGAACGCCGCCTCCCACGGCAGAGGAAGCCTCTGGAAGCTGGCCGGGTCGAGGACCTCGTCCATCTCCTCGATCCGTTCGAACCCGATGGAGACCTCCGCGTAGATCAGCGGGTTGATGGCGAGCGAGCCCTCTTCGGCGCACCGGGCGAGCGCGGACGACGACCACTCGAACCAGATCGGATCCTCCGTCAGAACGTCGAGGAGGACGTTGCTGTCGACGAGGAATCCAGCCACCGGTCAGCCCCTCGTCAGCGCGAGGATCTGGTCCGTCGTCAAGCGGGAGCGGCCGCGGCCCTTCAGCCTGGCCACGATCGAAGCCCCCCTCCGCGCCTGACCAGCGACCTTTCGAAGCCGGACCGAACTCCCGACGACTTCGAAGACGACCTCGGTCTCGGGCAGGAGCCCGAGCCGCTCTCGGATCTCGACGGGAATGGTGACCTGGCCTTTCGACGTGATGCGCATGGCAACCTCGGTAGGAATCTTACTCTTCCGACTCCATTCACCGGCCGTCAGCGAAAGCCTCCGAATCACGGACCATCGTGAGAAGGTTCCTGACCTGGTCAATGTCGTTCATAGACGACCCGCCCTTCGCACGTGGCTCTTCCGATCGGGTGGTTCAGGGACTCCTTCAAACGACCGTTCTCGGCCTCAGTGCAGAGGACGACATCCTGTGGAATCTCGAACCTTCGACACGCCCAGGAAATACGAGCCGCTTCAGCCCGGCGGCTCCGGCCGACCCCGAATGGTTCCCGTTCGATGACGACGAGATCGATGTCCGACCCAGGGCCAGCCTCCCCCCGTGCCTGCGACCCGAACAGGATGATCTTCTCGGGCGAGACTGCCTCCACGATGGCATCCGTCACTTCTCTGAAGACATCCGGGGTCACGATGCCCATGGGAGGGTTGTAGTCATCTCGGCCACCGCGAGGGCGCGGCAGTACGCCCATCGGGGCGTTGCTGACGAGGGCAGAGCCAGGTCAGCGCCGGAAATCGAGAACGGTTTCCCGTAAGGGCTGGCCGGTGGAGTGGACAGGAAGTGCCGGGTCGAGAGGGTTCATCCCTCCTCCTGACTTGATTGGTGGGAGGTGCCGGATTCGAACCGACGACCACCTGCGTGTAAAGCAGGCGCTCTACCGACTGAGCTAACCTCCCGGGATCGCTCCGGTCCGCGTCAGGGCGCGCCCTTCGGCGGCTCGACGATGAAGTCTACGACGCCGATGGAGCGGTCGAGCGGGTCGAAGACCTCGACCCTCCACTTGCCGGGCAGGCCGTTGACGCGCTTGCTGGACCAGGTCCGGTACGACTGGGTCTTCAGGGGGAGCTTCTCGCGCCGCGTTTCCTTCCCCTCGAACAGCCAGACGTGGGTGATGAAGGCCTCTCCCGTGGCGCCGTCGACCTTGGAGAGGCACGTGACCACTTCGATGTCCGGGCCGAAGGAGCGGGCCGGGGCCTGGCACGAGCGGTTCGCGACCTCCTGGCAGACGATCAGCTCGACCAGCTTGAGGGGGGAATCGTCGGCCAGGACCGGCAGGGTGGAGAGCAGGCCGAGCCCGCCCAGGATCATCAGACGTTTCACAAAAATCGTTCCGAGGTGATGATAACGGATGCGCACGGAACGGGTGGACCGCACGGCGTGCGACGGGGAGGACGAGGGGGGCCTGGCGTGGTTTCGATAGCGGATCTCCTTCGCTCGTTCCAGCAGGCGGTGGTCGGCCTCGGGCCGGCCGGCTGGGTGCTCTACGCCCTCGTCTACGCGGTCTGCTGCGTCCTCTTCGTCCCCGGCTCCATCCTGACGCTCGGCGCGGGAGCGATCTACGGCCTCCCGCTGGGCTTCGCCATCGTCCTGACCGGGGCCTCCCTCGGGGCGACGCTGTCGTTCCTCCTGGCCCGGGGCGCGCTCCGGAAGAAGGTCGAGAAGATGACAGCCGGCAACCCGGGCTTCCGCGCCCTCGACCGGGCGATCGCGCGCGAGGGGGCCAAGATCGTCTTCCTGGTCCGCCTCTCTCCCCTCTTCCCGTTCACGTACGTCAACTACGCCTTCGGCCTGACGGGGGTCCGGACGCTTCCGTACGTCCTGGCCACCGTGGTCGGGATGATCCCGGGCGGGATCGCGTACGTCTGGCTGGGGACGGCGGCGGCGACGGCCGCCGGCAGCCACGAGGCCGACGCGACGCGGAAGGCGCTCCAGGTCGGCGGCGCCCTGACCGCCCTCGCCGTCACGTTCTTCGTCGCCCGGCTGGCCACCAGGGCGGTCCGCGAGGCGGGGGCCGCCGGAGAGAAGGCGGAGTGAACCGCGCCGGCTTCGTCCTGAAGCAGGTGAGGGCGAGGCCGCTCCGGTCGTCGCTCACGGTCGCGGCCTTCGCGCTGAGCGTCGGCCTCCTCGGGTTCCTCCTCGTCCTGAACGACGCCCTGCAGAAGGACTGGTCGCAGTACCAGGGGCAGCGGGTGATCGTGACGGCCAAGGCGTCGATGTTCGACCGCCTGCCGATCGCCTACCTGAGCCGGATCGAGGGGACGCCCGGCGTGAAGAGCGTGGCGGCCTTCGACTTCATCCTCGCGTTCTGGAAGGACAGCCGGCCCGAGAACCAGGTCCCGTTGGGCGCCTCCGGCGTCGACGAGCTCCTCGACGTCTACCGCGAGGCCGACGTGCCGGCGGCCGCGGTGGCCGCCTGGAAGGCCGACCCGACCGGCTGCGTGGTCGGGCCGATCCTGATGGACAAGTTTGGCTGGAAGGTCGGGGACCGGCTCGTCCTGAAGGCCCCGGTGAGGGGCGGCGTCCTGGAGACGACGATCCGGGGCGTGATGCGGTACAAGCTGGACAACGGGGTCTACGTCCACCGGAAGTACTTCGAGGGGATGACGGGCGAACCGGGAAAGGCCGCGATGTTCTGGATCCTCGCGGCGACGAAGGACGACGTGCAGAAGGTGACGAACGCGCTCGAGAAGGCGTTCGACAACGCGCCCTACCCGGCGAACGTCATGACCGAGAAGCAGTGGCAGCTGATGTTCATGCAGATGCTGGGGAACGTGAAGGCGCTGATCGGGAGCATCGGGCTGGCGACCGCGTTCGCGCTCCTGCTCATCACCGGGAACACGCTGGCGATGACGGCGCGGGAGCGGCGCGGCGAGAGCGGCGTCCTGCGGGTCCTCGGGTTCGGACGGCTCGAGGTGGCGGGGCTGCTCCTGGCGGAGGCGGTCTTCTACGGCGTCGCGGGGGCGGTCTTCGGGACCGGGTTGATCTACGCCTTCGGGCGGTTCGCCGGGGACGCCCTCGACAAGACGCAGCTGGCCGGCATGGGCCCGCTGCTGGTCCCGGACGCCGGGTCGATCCTCGTGGCGGTGGCCGCGTCGGGCCTCCTGGCCGTCGTGGCGGGAGTGGTCCCGGCCGTGGGCCTGTCGCGCCGGCCGATCGCCGAGCTGATCCGGGAGCCGCGCTGACCCCGGAACAATCCGACCTCCTTTCCGTTCCTCCTCCTGCGAGGAGACCGCATGCTGGAGATCCGTTCCCTGTCGATGCGCTACCCGGGCGGGACGACCGCGCTCTCGGAGCTCTCGCTGAGCGTCGGCGAAGGGGTCCTCGGCCTCCTGGGCCCCAACGGCGCGGGCAAGTCG
>Ga0073936_10010657_pt1 | contig 11245 bp, 10 predicted proteins | sample AliMusrvi5mmetaG_FD_87041 | JGI IMG/M metagenome (GOLD analysis project Ga0073936, IMG submission 87041) | Freshwater lake bacterial and archeal communities from Alinen Mustajarvi, Finland, to study Microbial Dark Matter (Phase II) - Alinen... | ecosystem: Environmental > Aquatic > Freshwater >... | reverse complement strand
TTCCGAGCTACCTCCGCGGCTGTGTCGGCCGAGCGCGTTGCGCTGGTGGCGAGGCGTGTAGTCACTTCGCGGACGGTCCGCGATCACGAGGACGACGCTCGAGAGCACGACGAAGGCGATCCACTGCGCGGCGGGCCCGACGTGCGCCGCCTCCAGGGCGGCGGCGGCCGAGGCGCCCAGCGCGAAAGGGGCGGCGAAGCGATCACGCGCGAGCGCGCTCGTGGCGGCGATGACCACGGCGACGATCACCCAAGCCCAGAACCACAGCGACATCCCGGTCCACACTCCTTCGCACCTACGCGGCAAGGGTAGCGCAAGGGCCGACGCCGGCTAAGCGCATAGAACACGTGCCCCGCCCTCCAAGGCAGCGGAGATGACGACCCAGGCATCGGACACATCGGATGCGAACGCCGCGGCGGCCCTGCGGACGGGGCCGCACTCATCGAGTGCAGGCGGGGGGCCGGCGGGGGTTGCATGCTCGCCCGCCCCGCCGAGGGGATCACCGTGGGCGACGTGGCGAGGGCGCGCGAGGGTTCGGCGCTGGACGTCCCGTTTCGAAGCGGTTCCGTGGTGACCGAGGTGTGGGGCGGTGCGGCCGGGGCGCTCGAGGCCGCGCTCGACCTGGTGACCCTCGCTGACCTCGCTGCGCGACAGGCGGAGATCGACTCGGACCGCGCGCCCGTCTACTGCATCTGACTCCGCCCCTCACGACCGGGAGCGGCGGCCCTGCGAGACTCGCGCGGCCGTGCGCCAGTCTTCTCGCCCGCGCGAGGTGGCCGGTGCTCCTCGGCACGTCCGAAACACTTCCGAAACATCCGTGACGACCTGCGCAATCGGTGCCCGGTTTGAACGGTCCGCGTGGTTGTTACGCTTCACGGCACTCTGCTACACTCGCGGAATCCTGGGGCCGGGGGTGTGTTGTCAGGGAGGACGCGACCCAGCCACTTGTCAGGCAGTCCGTTGGAGGAGAGGGATGAGCATGGGCAAGGCGAAGAGGTATGTGGCGCTTGTTGCCGTTCTCGCCGTAGTGGCACTTGTTGTCACCGGCTGCGGTGGCAGCGGCGCCAGCACCGCCGGCAGCGGCAAGGTCACTGTCGACATCGGTATCGGTGCACCGCTCACGCAGGGTGCGACGGCTCTCGGCCAGGGCATGGTGCGGGGCGCCACGCTCGCCATCGACGATGTCAATGCGTCGGCCGACGCGAAGAAGCTCGGTATCACATTCGTCGGGATCCAGGGCGACGACCAGGGCGACCCCACCAAGGGCGTCAACGTGGCCAACCAGTTCGCTTCGGACCCGAAGCTCGTCGGTGTCATGGGCCATCTGAACTCGGGCGTCTCGATCCCGGCTTCCGCGGTCTATCAGCGTGCGAACATCGTCATGATCTCACCAGCCTCGACCAACCCGCAGCTGACCCAGCTGGGTCGGAAGAACGTCTTCCGCGTCTGCACGACCGACGCGGTGCAGGGTCCTGTGGCCGCTGACGACGCGATCACCAAGCTCGGCAAGAAGGCCGTCTATGTGGTCGACGACTCCACGCCTTACGGTGTCGGTCTCGCGGACAACTTCCAGGCTGAGTTCAAGACCAAGGGCGGCACCATCCTCGGTCGCGACAAGACCTCCGACAAGGACACCGACTTCAAGGCCCTCGTCACCAAGATCAAGGCCACGAAGCCCGACCTGGTCTACTACGGTGGCATCTACAACGCCGGCGCGCTGCTGGCGAAGCAGCTCAAGGATGGCGGAGTCACCGCTCCGCTGATGGGCGGAGACGGCCTGTACGACCCGCAGTTCGTCGTGCTCGCCGGTGCCGCGAACGCCAACGGCGACTATGCGACCTCGGTCGGCCTGCCGCTGGAGCAGCTCCCCCAGGGTCAGTCCTTCCTGAAGGAGTTCTCCGCGAAGTACCCGAACGACAAGCCCGCCGCCTATGACGCGTACTCCTACGACGCGGCCAAGGTCATCATGGAGTCCGCGCTCGTCGCCGCGAAGTCAGTCGGCGCCTCCAGCGTCACCGGCACCTCAGGCCGCCAGGCGATCATCGCTGCAGTGGCAGCCTTCCACGGCGCTGGCATCACCGGCGACATCGCGTTCGACAAGAACGGCGACACCACCAACAAGGCGATCACCCTGTACACCGTGACGAACGGTGTCTGGGGTCCCGTTAAGTAAGAAGCGTCAAGGCTGGGACAGTGCAACCGGGAGCCCGGGCGGGCCGACAAGGTCCGCCCGGGTTCTCTATGGTCGGACGTATGCGCGGCGCGGTATGTCGCACTCGGTCGTGAGCGTCCCCGCGGGCACCAGACGGGGTCTGTGGGCAGGGAAACGAGGAACACACTTTGCAGGCGCAGCTCGCAACCATCGTCCAGCAGCTGATCAACGGGATCACGCTGGGGAGCATGTACGCTCTCGTGGCATTGGGCTACACGCTCGTCTACGGCATCCTGCTCATGATCAACTTCGCGCACAGCGAGATGTTCATGGTCGGTGCCTACGTGGGGCTGTTCACCCTCACCGGGCTGACGAACCCCCATCTCGTCGGAGGGCTCGCCGCCTTCTTCAAGGGCAGCGGGTTCGGTCTTGTCATCCTGTTCGCGCTCGTGTTCGTCGTGGCGATGATCGCGGTGGGATGTCTCGGCATGCTGGTGGAACGATTCGCGTACCGGCCGCTGCGCAACGCGCCGCGTCTGGCGCCGCTGATCTCGGCCATCGGAGTGTCGATCTTCCTGCAGAACGCGGTGCTGCTGTGGGTCAACACGATGGCGCTGCCGTTCCCGCAGGTCTTCCCGGTCAAGGAGATCACGATATACGGGTCGGCGCAGGTGTCGACGCTGCAGATCTTCATACTCGTCACCGTGATCATCCTGCTCACGGCGCTCGACACCTTCGTCGCCAGGACCCGCATGGGCAAGGCGATGCGTGCGACCTCTCAGGACCGCGAAGCGGCGGGACTGATGGGCATCGACATCAACCGAGTCATCACGTTCACGTTCTTCATCGGCCCGGCGCTGGGCGCCGTGGCCGGCATCTTCAACGGCATGTACTACGGCGTCGTGCTTTGGAACATGGGATTCATCCCGGGCATCAAGTCGTTCACAGCCGCCGTTCTCGGCGGCATCGGGAACCTGCGAGGCGCGATCCTCGGCGGCTTCCTGCTCGGCATCGTCGAGTCGCTGGCGAGCGGCTTCCTCTCGACAGGTTATAAGGACGTGGTCGCCTTCATCGTCCTCATTCTCGTGCTCATATTCCGCCCGGGCGGCCTGCTCGGCGAGTCCGTCGTGGAAAAGGTGTAGAGCCATGGGCGGAAGCAAGATGGACATCCAGACGAAGGTCGGCGACGGCGGCTGGTCCAAGGGCAAGATCGCCCTGGCCGTGGTCGGTGCGATCCTGCTCGTGTTCCTGCCCGTGGTTCTCCAGGGTTTCGTGGCCATGAGCTTTCTCGTGCGCATCCTGGCCGTGGTCGGCATCTACGTGATGCTGGCCCTTGGCCTGAACATCGTGGTCGGCTATGCCGGCCTGCTCGACCTCGGCTACATCGCCTTCTACGCCATGGGAGCCTACTCGGCGGCTGTAGTGGGCAACCTGTTCGTGAAGGCCGTCTCGCACATCGGCGCGGTGGGGCTGAGAGAGTTCCTCACCAGCTCGACGTTCATCTTCATGCTGCCGGTGGCCGCGCTCATCGCGGCGCTCACGGGGATCAGCCTCGGCACTCCTGTCCTGAGGCTTCGCGGAGACTACTTGGCGATCGTCACTCTCGGTTTCGGAGAGTTGATCCGGATCCTCGCCACCAACAACTTCCTCGGGCTCACGAACGGCGCCATGGGCATGAGCATCAACGTCCCGAACCCGGTGGGTCTGGTCGCGATGCAGAAGCCTGTGATCAACATCCCTGCCGTCGGGTTCTCGTTCCAGTTCTCTGTGAACCTCTATTGGTATTACGTCGTGGTGCTGCTCATATGCTTCACGATCTTCATCGTCCGCCGCCTCGACAACTCGCGACTCGGAAGGTCGTGGGTGGCGATGCGGGAGGACGAGGTCGCGGCGGCCTCGGTGGGCGTGAACATCCGGACCGCGAAGCTGTGGGCGTTCGCATTGGGCGCCCTGTGGGGCGGTCTCGCCGGAGTCGTGTTCGCCAACTTCCAAGGGTTCATCACGCCGGACAGCTTCAGCTTCCTCGAGTCCGTGTTCGTCGTCTCGATGGTCGTCCTCGGCGGCATGGGATCCATACCGGGGGTCATCATCGGTGCGGCGCTTATCGGCGGACTCCCCGCCATCATACAGGGCGTCGCGCAGTCTCCGATGCTCGCGAGCGTCTTCCACATCGACGCGCCGACGGCGTCCGCGATCGCGAACTACCGGTACCTGCTCTTCGGCCTGCTCATGGTCGTCATGATGGCGTGGCGACCACAGGGCATCCTTCCGTCGAAACGGCGGGCACGCGAGCTGCACCCCGAGGACGAGAAGACCCTCGAGGAAGAGGACCAGTCCCTGTGGGCGGTCGAGCACGGGATAGACGGCTCCGGCCACGACCTGTAGGCCGCGCGAGCAGACACGAGGAGAGATATGGCGATCGTCGAAGCCACCAATGCAACGATGCAGTTCGGCGGCCTGAAGGCTGTCAACGATGTGAGCATCCACATCGACGAGGGCGAGATCGTGGCCCTCATCGGGCCGAACGGCGCTGGCAAGACCACAATGTTCAACATGCTGACGGGGATCTACAAGCCGACGTCGGGCGTGCTCGCCTTCAACGGGGTCTCGGTCGCGGGCAAGAAGCCGCATCAGATCTGCAAGATGGGCATCGCCCGCACGTTCCAGAACATCAGGCTGTTCGCGAACATGACGACCCTCGAGAACGTCATGATGGGCCGCCACACCCGCAGCACCGCGGGGCCGTGGCAGGCGATCCTGCGCGGACCGGGCTTCAAGCGGGAAGAGCAGCGCACGACTGACGAGGCCGCCAAGTGGCTCCGCTTCGTCGGGCTGATCGGCCAGGCGAACGAGCTGGCGAAGAACCTGCCCTACGGCCAGCAGCGCCGGCTCGAGATCGCTCGTGCACTCGCGACCGAGCCCAAGCTGCTCCTGCTGGACGAGCCGGCAGCCGGCATGAACACACGCGAGTCCGCGGACCTCACGAAGCTGGTGGGTCGCATCCGCAAGACCGGGGTGACCGTGCTGCTCATCGAGCACGACATGAAGGTCGTCATGGACATCGCCGACCGGATCTACGTGCTCGACTTCGGTGAGCTCATCGCGGAGGGCAAACCGGTGGAGATCCAGCGCAACCCGAAGGTCATCGAAGCGTATCTCGGCAAGGGCGCCGAGGCGATGTTGGCGCAGCAGGCGTGAGTGAGGCGGAGCAGCAGATGAGCGACACGCAAGCGACCGTGAACGCACCAGGAACCGGATCCGCCTCTGCGGCCGGCGACGTCGTGCTCCATGTAGGTGACATCCACACCTTCTACGGGGCGATCGAAGCCCTCAAGGGCATCAGCCTGGATGTGCACAAGGGCGAGATCGTGACGCTTATCGGCGCCAACGGAGCCGGCAAGTCCACGACGCTCAAGACCATCTCCGGCCTGCTGCATCCTCGCACCGGCGACATCTCATTCATGGGCGAGGTCATCTCGGGCATGAAGGTGCACGACGTGACCGCAAAGGGCGTCATCCAGGTCCCCGAGGGCCGTCGCATCTTTCCTCGGATGACCGTGGAGGAGAACCTCCAGATGGGAGCGTTCCTGCGCACGAGCGACCCGGCCGGGGTCACTGAGTCCCTGGAGCAGGTCTTCGACCTGTTTCCCCGGCTCAAAGAGCGCCGCTGGCAGAAGGGCGGCACCCTCTCCGGCGGCGAGCAGCAGATGCTCGCGACCGGCCGTGGCTTCATGGCCGCTCCGACGCTCCTCATGCTCGACGAGCCGTCGATGGGGCTGGCGCCGGTGGTGGTCGAGGCGATCTTCGAGACCATCGAGAAGATGAACGAGCAGGGCATCACGATCCTACTCGTCGAGCAGAACGCGGCGATGGCGCTCCAGATCGCCGACCGCGGCTACGTGCTGGAGACGGGGAGCGTGGCTCTGCAGGGGACAGGCAAGGAGTTGCTCGTCAACGAGCGCGTGCGCAAGGCCTATCTCGGGGAGTCGTAGCGGCTACGCTCGGCCGATGGACCCATGCAGGGGCGGGCCGGGGGGATCCGGCGCCCCTGCTCTGTCTCAGCGGCGCATCCGGAGCATCTGGCGCGTGCGCTCCCAGGCGAGGCGGTAGCTGCCCACCTGCACCCAGTACATCACGTAGGTGAGCCGCTTCATCACGATGGCCGGCCATCCGGACACGGGGACCCCGAACATCCAGCCGATGCCCCAACCCGGACCGACGCTGACGAACTCACCGTGCATGTGCGGTTCGAACTGCAGGGGACCCAGCCCCCGCGCCTCACGGAGCATCGAGTCCGCGGCGTGCTCCGCTTCACGGATAGCGAACTGCGCCAGCATCGGCAGGATCCGGCCGTCGCGAGGGTCCCTGACAGCGGCGACATCGCCGATCACGTAGATGTCCTCCTGGCCCTGACCCTTCAGCGAGGACCCGGCGACCAGCCGGCCCGAACGATCCACGGGGAGGCCCCACTGTGTGGCGTCCGGGTCGGCGTGCGCGCCGCCGCACCAGACCAGGACGCTCGAGGGGACGCTGCCGCCACCCTGCAGATGCGCGACGCCGCCCTCGACGCTCTCCAGATCGTGACCCAGTGCCACGTCCACGCCCAGGGCGGCGAGTCGTCTGCGGGCCCTTCCGCGTTGGGGGGCAGGCAGGTCGTACAGGATGTCGGGACGGCCCTCGATCAACGTGAGCGAGAGCTCGCCGGGGTCGACGCCGGTCCTTCTCATGAGGCGGGGAAGGCGCTTGGCGATGGTACCCATGATCTCGACGCCGGTCGCACCGGCACCCACCACCGTGAACGACAGCGCGCGCCGGCGCTCCGCGGCGTCCGGCGACTTCGCCGCTGTCTCGAGCTGGCGCTCGATGCGGTGCTGGAGCAGCAGAGCGTCGCTCACCGACCACATGGTGATGGCGTTCTCCACAAGTCCCGGGACAGGCGGGATGTGCGGCACCGCCCCGGTGGCGATCACGAGGCGCCAGTACCCGACCCGGTCGCCGGATCCCCCGCGGGGGCCCAGAGCGACCCGGTGTTCGCGTGGGTCCACGCTCTCGAGCCTGTCGTAGACCACGCGGATCGGCAGGCCGTGGAAGGCGTCCGCATGCCACAGCTCCGCGAACTGGGGTCGGGGTGTGCCCGCGGCGACCAAGTCGAGCTCGGAAAGCGCCTGCTGGTACGGCCGCGGGTCCACCAGGACGATCTCGAGCCCGTCGGAGGGGAGCATGCGATGGGCGAGCGTGACCGCGCAGGTCATGCCCGCGTAGCCGCCTCCCGCCACGACCACGCGCCGCGGGTGGTCGGGATCGAGTGAGCTGGCGCTGATCGCTTCCACGAGCACTCCTGAGGGCCGCCAGGGTGTTCATTCCATCCACGGCGAGTATGGAGCATCCCGGGGTCGCAGGTGGGCGGGGCCCCGCAGCGGAGAACGCGGGGGAGTGGCGAAGCCGATTGTGGGTATCACTTCCAGTTAGGGAAGCGGCGTGCCTGCGGCCTGCGCTGGGGACGCACGGAAGATGGAGGTGGGTTCATGAGGGTGCACGTGAAGCGCACGCTTGCAGTGGTGCTCGTGCTCGTCGTCGCATTCGTACTGGCGGCCTGCTCGTCCTCGAGCACGTCGAACAGCGGTACGACGACGCCCGCGGCCACGAAGGGACCGATCCGGGTCGGCAGCAAGATCGACATCGAGGGGCCGCTCCTGGGCCAGATGATGATCGCAATGCTGAAGGCGAACGGGTTCAGCGTGGTCGACAAGACGAGGACCGGTGCGACCGACGTCGTGCGCAAGGCTCTGCTGTCGAACCAGATCGACATGTACCCGGAGTACACGGCCAACGGTGTCTTGGTATTCCTCGCGAACCAGAAGATCGATCCCGCGGTGCTCAAGAGCGCCTCGCAGACCTACGACACCGTCAAGACGCTCGACCTCAAGCTCAACAACGTCGAATGGCTGCAGCCGGCCCCGGCAAACAACACGTGGGCGGTCGCGGTGACGAAGGCGTTCGCGCAGCAGAACCACCTTGTGTCGATGGCTGACTGGGCCGCCTATATCAAGTCGGGCAAGACGGTGAAGATCGTGGGCTCCCAGGAGTTCTTCACGAGCCCGGCGGGCATGCCGACGTTCGAGAAGGCCTACGGATTCACGCTCAAGCCGGCCCAGACCGTGGCCCTCGCGACCGGCGACACGGCCGTCACAGAGAAGGCGGTCTCTCAGGGTACGAGCGGCGCCAATGCCGCGATGGCATACGGCACGGACGGCACGCTCTCGGCGCTGGGTCTGGTCGTCCTCACCGACCCGCTGGCGGCTCAGCCGATCTACCAGCCGGCGCCGACGGTCCGCAAGGATGTCTTCGACAAGTACCCGGAGCTGGCGACGATCCTCGATCCGGTCTTCAACAAGCTGACGCTTGAGACGTTGCAGAACCTCAACGGCCAGATCGCGGTGGAGGGCAAGGACCCGAAGGCCGTGGCGACCACCTGGCTGAAGCAGCAGGGGTTCCTCAAGTAGCGTGGTCCGGGCGACGCGCCGAAGAACAGCACGCACGCCTCGCCTCGGGGCGCGTCGTGTGGACAGAGTCGCAGCGACGGGGGCCGTGGTGGCCCTCGTCGCCTGTCTCGCCCTGCCCTTCGCGGTGCTGCGGCCGAACCGGATCGTGGCGGGCGTGTCGCACGCTGTCTGGTCCGCGGGTGGCTTCGGGCTTCTCCTTGTGGCGGCCTGCCTTGCTGGCGCGGTCGCCTCGGTCGCGACGCTGCGCCGCAGGGGTTCATGGCTGCTCGCCGCGGCGTCGGCTATCACGGTGGTCCTCGCGTGGGCGCTCGGAGCCGCGGCGAGCACCCTCCTGCGCGGCGCCGCGCCCTTTGCCCGTGTCTCGATCGGAGGGGGCGCCTGGCTCGCCCTGGCGGGGGCTGCGGTGCTGTGGTTCGCCGGTGCCCACGGCGAGCGTGGACGGTGGGCGCTCGGGGTGTCCTCCTCGGTCGCGACTCTGGGGCTTCTTGGGGCGGGGGCGTTCGGTGGCCTCGGCAGGCTCTCGATCGCGGTGGAGTATGCGAACCAGGGGCCGCAGTTCTGGCAGCTGGTCGGCACGCACCTCGCTGTCGCGGGGACCGCGCTCGGCATTGCGATGGTGATCGGCGTGCCGTTCGGGGTCGTCTGCGCCCGCGCGCCCCGCGTACGCGCCGTCGTGCTCGCCGTCGTGGGGATCATCCAGACCGTGCCGAGCCTGGCCCTACTCGGCCTTCTCATCGTGCCGCTGGCGGCGCTGGGACTCCCGGGCATCGGCCCGCTGCCGGGGATCATCGCCCTGACCCTCTACGCGTTGCTGCCGATCGTACGCGACACCTATGTCGGGCTGGCGGGGGTGGACGCCGCGATCGTGGACGCGGGGCGCGGCATGGGCATGAGCCGCAGTCAGCTCCTGCTGCGAGTCGAGGCTCCACTGGCGCTCCCGCTCGTGATCGAGGGCATTCGCTCGGCGGCGGTCCTCGTGATCGGCATCGCTGCGGTCGTCGCCTTCATCGGCGTCGGGACTCTCGGCCAGTTGATCTTCCTGGGGATCGGGCAGACGGCCGACGACCTCGTCCTGCTGGGAGCCGTGCCGATGGTGGTGCTCGCGATCGCCGCTGACGGGGCGCTCCGTCTGCTGTCCAGGGCCCTGGTGTCACCGGGTATCCGGGAGGCGGCATCATGATCACGCTCGAGCACGTGTCGAAGCACTACGGCGAAACGGTCGCCGTGGACGATCTCAGCCTCGAGGTCGCCCAGGGCGAGGTGTGCGTCCTCATCGGTCCGTCGGGCTGCGGGAAGACGACCACCCTGAGGATGATCAACCGTCTCATCGAGCCGACAAGCGGACGCATCCTCGTCGACGGGCACGACATCACGTCCGTGAGCCCCGAGCAGTTGCGACGCGGCCTCGGCTACGCGATCCAGTCGGTGGGGCTCTTCCCGCACGTGACCGTGGCCGGCAACATAATGACCGTGCCGCGGCTCCTCGGATGGGACCGCCCCCACATGCAGGCGAGGGTGCAGGAGCTGCTCGCTTTGGTGGGGCTCGATCCCGCTGAGTACTCGGACAAGTACCCGCGCCAGCTGTCCGGGGGCGAGGCGCAGCGTGTGGGCGTCGCCCGCGCTCTGGCAGCCGACCCTCCGGTGCTGCTGATGGACGAGCCCTTCGGTGCTGTCGACCCACTCACAAGGGAGCGGCTGCAGGCCGAGTTCGCGCGCATCCAGAAGGAACTGCGCAAGAGCGTCATCTTCGTCACGCACGATGTGGACGAGGCCATCCGCCTGGCGGACCGGATCGCGCTCATGCGCGACGGGCACCTGCAGCAGTACGACACTCCCGAGGCCCTGCTGGACCATCCCGCGACCAAGTTCGTCCACGACTTCATGGGCGCGGACCGAGCGCTGAAGCGTCTCGGCCGGGTGAGGGTGTCCGACGTCATGCGCAACGAGGTCCCCACCATGCAGGATGGCAGCGGCGCCGAGACCATGGCGCAGCGGGCCTCGTGCGCCGAGAGCCGGTTCGTCTACATCGTGGATGCCGGCGGCCGGCTCGAAGGCTGGTTCGACTGCGTCGCGTTCCGTGAAGGCCGCGTCGCCCGGGACGCGATCACCTCGGTGGACTGGCGGGAGGCGGCGGTCCGGCCGGACACGTCGCTCAAGGAGGCCCTCTCCCGGATGCTCGGACAGGGGTTCCGTTCCATCGCGGTCGTGGACGGCGATGGCCGGTTGCTCGGGGATGTCGCGCTCGCCGGCATAGAGGAGACGATGACCGCGGGTGACGCTTACATCACCCATGCGGGAGGCGAGCCGGAGGTGGACGTGTGACCGCCGTGCGCAGCAGATGGACGGGCCCGGCCGCCGTCGCCCTCGCGATCGTCGCCTTCGGCTACCTCGTGTCACGACAGGACTGGTGGGCCGCGGCTCTGGCCTGGATGTTCCCGGGGCAGCCGGACACGATCTACCCCAGCGCGAGCGTGGCGCTCCTCGTCATGCAGCACCTGGAGATCGTGGGGGTCTCGAGCGCGTTCACCCTGATGTTGGGGCTTCCACTGGGGATCTGGGTGACGCGCGGATCGGGGCGGGACTTCCGTGA
>Ga0073936_10010656_pt1 | contig 11245 bp, 2 predicted proteins | sample AliMusrvi5mmetaG_FD_87041 | JGI IMG/M metagenome (GOLD analysis project Ga0073936, IMG submission 87041) | Freshwater lake bacterial and archeal communities from Alinen Mustajarvi, Finland, to study Microbial Dark Matter (Phase II) - Alinen... | ecosystem: Environmental > Aquatic > Freshwater >... | reverse complement strand
TTGTGGCCGGCGAGAATGACTGTATGTGGACCGAACTTATCGAGCCTGGCCGCACCACCCAGGTCGGCCAGTACCGTGCCGCTGTAAAACTCCAGCGTGGTGTCGGCTTCCAAGGAGCCGTCAACGATGCTCCCGCCGGCCAATCTCACCGTCGTCAGCCCCGCCGTGGTAGTGCCGCCCAGATCCAAAATTCCGCCATTGACCGCCAGCGCGGTTCCAGCAGGCAGTGCCGAACCGCTCTTGAGCCGCAACATGCCGGCGCTGACCGTCGTGGAGCAAGAGTAGGAATCGATTCCGCCCAGCACGAGCGTGCCGTTGCCGGTCTTGACCAGGGAACCTCCGGCCATCTCGCAGTCGATCGTCGTCGAACCGACGGCCACGTTGATCGTTGTTTGCGAGGAACCCAGCGAAATCTCGCTGCCCTCCAGCACGTAGCCGTCCGAGAGAACGGTCATGGAAGCGACAACCACGGGGTTAAGAATGGAAACAATCCCCGGCGAACCGGCAAAGACAACGTCGCTCCCGTCGCACCATCCTTGCAGAGGGCCGGTCGGGCCGCCGACTCGCCAATAATAACCTGTATCGAAAGTGCCCGCGCTGCCTGCCCAGTAAAGACGCCTGTCAACCGTGTAACGCTGGCTGCGCGGTCCCGTCGTGGGATCGGCCAGCGGTGTGCCCTCCTGATCCACGATCGTGCCGTTGTCGAGTACCACCAGCCCCAGGGTTCCGCCGCCGGAGATTCCGACGGTCACTGTATAGCAATTACCGGAGCCGCTGACCGAAACAACGGTTCCGACGAGTCCAGCGGCATCGACGGCGAAGTCCGCGGAGGTGACGCCCGTGACCGCCTTGCTGAAAGTGACGGTGAACTGAACGCTATTGGCGTCTACCAAGGTTTGGCCGACGCATCGGATTGCGGTTACCGCGGGGGCATGGATTATCGGGAGATTTAGCCCGTCCCCGTCTCTGCCGTGCGGATCCCTGAGCGAGCCTTGTTCGGAGGACGAAGATTGCGTGTAGCCGGGGTCGAAGATCAGCGTTCCACCGGCCCCGACGGTCAGGGCCGAGTTGTCGGGCAGGGCGCTGGAGTTTGTCGCAACGAGCGTGCCGCTGGAGACCGTGGTGCCGCTGCTGTAGGTGTTTACGCCGGCGACGACCAGCGCGCCGCTGCCCGACATGACGAAGGATACTGCGCCGCTTGCATCCTGAAGGTTGCCGGAGTAAACCGTCTCGTCGCTTTGGTCGACGGTCAGCGTACTCGTGGAAGAGGGGGCATGGTTCGTAATCGTCCCGCCGCTGCCGCTCAGCGATCCGACCGTGATGCTCTGGCCGTTGAGATCCAGTACGCCGCCGTTGACCGTCAGACTGCCGGTGCCATCGCCCAGCGCGGCGGAATTGCCCATTTTCAGCGTCCCGCTTTCCAAATCCGTCCCGCCGCTGTAGGCGTTCTCGCCAGACAAGGTCAGCGCGGCGCTGCCGGATATGACGAGGACCACGGTGCCGCTGCCGTCCTCAATGGTGCCCGAGTAGTCCTCGTCGGTGCTCTGAACGATGGTCAATATACTCGGGGAAGAAGAGTTGCTGTTGGTGATTGTGCCACCGCTGCCGCTGAGCGATCCTACAGTAATACTGTAGCCGCTGAGATACAAAACCCCACCGTTGACCGTCAGGCCGCCCGTGTTATCGCCTAAGGCAGTGGAACTCCCTACTTCCAGTGTACCGACTTCCAAATCCGTGCCGCCCGAATAGGTATTGACACCCGAGAGGGTCAGCTTGTGGTCGCCGAGTTTTGCCAGGCCCAAGGAACCGTCCGCCGTATCGCCGAGGTTGCTTTCATAAACGAAATTGTCCCCACTGGTGTCGATGCCGAGCGCCGATCCGCTGCTGAACGCCACGTTGCCGAAAAGGTCGTCGATATTGTCTGCTACCCACTCGCCCGTTCCACCGACTGCGACGGCCAGTGTGGCACCACCGGCGACCGAGACCACGCCGGGACTGTCGCAACCGGGGAGTGAGCCGGTCGTTTGTGCTTTGAGCGTGCCGCCGTCAATGTTCGTGCCGCCGCTGTAGGTATTGGCACCGGTGAGCGTCAGCATGTTGTCGCCCAGTTTTGTCAGGCGGAGCGAAACGTCGGTCGGATCGGCGATGTTGCTCTCATAGACGAAGTCGCCCCCGCTGGTGTCGATGCCCAGTGTCGATCCGCTGCTAAAAGTCACGTTGCCGAAAAGATCTTCGATGTCATCGGGTATCCACTCGCCGTTACCGCCAACGGCAACTGCCAGCGTTGCCCCCTCAGCGACGAAAACCACGTCAGAACTATCGTAGCCAGGCAGCGAGCCGGTCGTTTGCGCAATCAACATTCCGCCGTCAATGTGCGTGCCGCCGCTGTAGGTATTGGTCCCTGCGAGAGTTTGTATACCTGTACCGGCCTTCACGAGTGCCAGGACGCTGCTGGCGTCGTCTTGAATGACACCCGAGAAAGTACCCGAACCGTCGGCTACGCCAATCCGCTCCGTGACGGGACTTTCGCCCACGCCACCCTGGAAGGTGCCATCGCCGGTCAGGGCGTCGATGTAGATCACAGCCTCGGCACCGTCGAATGTGGCTTCAGCGGCGATGTTCAGTGAAGCTACATTATCGGTCCACAGGCCGTTGTCGCTGGAACTTCCCACAAGCGTTCCCGCTTCGACGTCGATCAGCGCGCCCTGGCTGAAGCTCACGTTGACGGCTCCGAAGCCGCCGAAGATCAACGAGTTGCCGCCATCGACCAATAATGTACCACCGCCTGTGAACGTAGTGGCCAATTGGCTGATATTGCCCGCAGTCGTGTCGTAGTGCAGGGTTGCATCGCTGGCCACGTCGATGCTGCCGCCCGTCGGCAAGCTATAGTTCTGTACGGTCAGCGTCCCGCCAATAATCGCCGTCCCGCCGGAATAGGTATTGTTTTCCGTGAGAACCAGCGTGCCGCTGCCCAGAACCACAAGCCCCACTGAGCCTGATGTCGGATCGGAGATGACGCTGCCGTAGGAAAAGACGCTGCTTCCCGTGTCGATGCCCAGATTTGCGCCGGCGGCGAAGTCGTCGCTCCCCAAGAGTGTGTCGATGTCCGCTGCCTGCCACGGATCGTCTCCATCGACGCAAACGGCCAAAATAGCCCCGCTTTCTAGGCCGTTGTCGACTATATTGCCCGGCAACGCCGTGGGGGATATGGCCTCTAGCATCCCCACGGCGATTGTGGTAGCGCCAAAGAATTCGCTGTTGTCGCCGGTAAGAACGAGAGTTCCCGTACCTGTCTTGGTCAGTGATCCGCTGCCGGAAAAGTACCCGCTGAAGATCGTACTGACGTTATTGCCGCCGACCGTAAGATCGACCGGCTCGGACGGGTTGTCGTCGTTTACCAGGGAGACGTCGCCGGAGCCTTGCAGCCCGCCGAACGTGGCGGAGTCGAGTGTGCCGAAGCTCAATGTACCCGGCCCGCTGGTGTCGAACGTGCTGCCCTGGAGTGCCAGCACGTTGTCAAGGGTGAGCGTTTCGCTGGATGCGCCGATGGTTGTGATGCCCGTATAGGTATTTTCGCCGGAGAGCGTCAGCGCGCCGCTACCAATCGCGGTTAGGTTTCCGCCACCCTCGATGATGCCGGGGATCTCAGGACTATAAGAATGCGTGTCGATTGTGGCAGTGGAATCCCAGTCGATCTGGATCGAGCGATTCGCGGATAAATCAAAACTTTCGCCCCACTGCAAGATGCCGTTGCCGGCGAACGTGATGTTCGTCGTCGGGCTGCTGGGAGCCGCACCCAGGGCATCGTCACTGGTGATTTTCAGAGTGCCGCTGACGATCGTGGTGCCGCCCAGGAAGATATTCTCGCCGGTCAAGAGCAGCACGCCACTGCCATTGCTGCTGCTATCCATGACCGCGATGCCGCCTTCCGCGCCGGTGTAGTCGTTATCTGGAGCGTAGCCGAAGGTCGCGTTAATCTGCAACGTATGACCATTCGGATCAAATATGGCCCCGCCCGCGCGGACATCGATTCTATAATAGGAAATGGTGAGGTCTCCGCTGGCCCGCAGCCCACCGCCGTCAAAAATCAGGGCCGACTGATAGTTGCCCAGATTGGACGGGTCGCCGATCAGGATGAAGCCGCCGGTGACGGTCAGGTTACCCAGTAGGCCCGAGTTATCCACATTTCTGAGATCGAGCGTGCCGTCGCCCGTCTTGACCAACCCGCCGACACCGCCGATTCCGCCGGGCAAGGCCACGTCATAACCGTTCGTGTCGATCGTGGCTGCGAGGGACGAGTAGGTGGGCGTCGCGATTACCCGCGTTGCGCTGAGAATCAGATCGCTGAGTGCTTGCAGCGTGCCGGTGCCACTGAACGTGACGGATCCGTTGGTGTTGCCCAGGGCCGCGTCGGAACCGATCGCCAGCGTGCCGCCGGAAATCCACGTTCCATTGGTATAGCTGTTGTTGCCCGTCAACTCCACGATGCCCTCGCCGCTCATCGTCAGCCCGCCGCTTCCGGCAAGGTTGGCGGAGATGGAACCATTTTCGACCGCGTAGGAGTCGGCTGTGATTGAGCCGTTCGTTATGCTGCCGTAGGTCAAGCTAAGCGTTCCCAGGGTATTGGAACTCCCGTCCAAATCGAGACTCGTTCCATTGGTGACCGTCAAGTCACAGCCATTGGGCAGTCCATCCAGTGCGACCGCTGAGCCGCTGTCGAGCAGCAGCGAGATCAGCGTCTCGGTATCGGTAGCCACAATCGCGCTGTCGACCGTCTTGTCAATCGTCAGGCCGATTGCCGAGTGTGAACCGGCGTATGCCGTGCTCTTCAAGGCGTAGACGTCGAAACCACCGCCATCGGACGGAAGAATTTGCACGTCGGACATGCCCCAATCCATCGTCGCGGAATACTCGCTGGAAACCGCTGCCGGATCGCTGTCGGTGAAATGCGCAACGTGTACATAGTTGCCGCTGTTCATGGTATCGATTGCGACCGGGACCAGTGTAACCGTCAAAGTATCCGTGACATTGATGGTTGCGTTGCCGTACACGTAGTTGCCGTTATTCTTGTACAGTTCAATAATAGGGTATTCCTGCCCGACAGTATCGTACTTGTACTTTCCCTGAACGATAAAATGCGGTGTTGGGTCGGCCGTATATGTGATATTGCCCGTGGTGCGATGCGGGATGTTGCCCGGCGACTCCCAGGTAATTACTGCCAGGAAATCATCGGTTGATGTGCTGGTCGAGTCGGAAAAGGTCGCTAATTCTTCATTGTTATCGCCGAACTCCTCATTGACGCCGATACTAAGCCCAAAGTACGTAGGCGCGAGAACAGTCGTGCTGGAAGCGGGCGAAGAACCGGAGCTCGAACAGGCTGTCACGTTCTGGTCGTCTTGGTCCGTGGCCCCTCCTCTGTCGTAAACCGTGACCGTCATCGGATGCGGCTCAGTATCCGTGTAAGCGTGCATGTAGTCGGCCCAGACGTAGAACAGATCGGTATACACATCGTAGGTAATCTTTCCGGCGGTTGTTATGCTGTCGCCCCAGTTGATCTTCACCGCGAAGTCGGTCGCCACCACGCCTCGCCCCGCGTCGCTGAACGTGGCCACGAGTTCATCGCCGCGATAGCCTTGGTAGAACTGGAGGTTCGAGGGGATGCTGACCGATAGGGCGGCGTCGGCGACCGTAACGCGGGAGTCGATTATGCCAATCGAAGTGCCGTCTTCTTTGATCGTCGTCCGCACAGCGAACAAGCCGTCGTCCGCATAGGTCTGACTGCCGATAACGTCGAAGCCGGCGGTCGGGTCGTTCGGATCGTGGTAGACAATTTGCCCGTAGATCGAGGAAGTGCCGGTCACCGTCGTGACCGAGCCATTCCGCCAGTCGATCGATGCCGTATAGTCTTCGGGTGTCCCGGGCCATTCCGGGTCGGTGAAGCTGACAATGACGCCACTCACGGGGGTGACTTCGGTCGCCGAGATTGCATTGCCCGTGCCGGTTGCTCTTGGAACAGGAATCACATACGGGCTGCTCCAATAATAGACGTTCGGCGTATTCGGAGTTGCCAGTGCCTCTACCACCCAATAAGTACCCCCGCTGGTGACGATCGCGCTCCACTGGCTCGCGGTCAGGGTGAGCGTCCACTGCGATGTGGTAGTGTTATTTACATTAACAACCGCCAGCACGGTGTTGTCGCCGCTGCACGCAATGGGGGGGAGAACCGACTGCCAATTGCTGCCGAAGACCGCGACTTGGAGGCTTGTTGGACCATTCCGGATTACGGTTGGGAATAACGGGTCGGACTCAGGCGCGTACGTAATTCCTCCCGTCCCCAAGTTTACGTGCGCGCCGTAGGACATGGGCGCGGAGAATACGACCTGGTGTTGGCCAGCGGTCGGCGCGGTCGTCGAGACAACCACTTTTTCAAACGTCGGCGAGATATTCACGTTCTGGGCGATGTGGCCAAGCGTGGCCTGATACTCGCTGTCGTTCGCATGATCTCTGACGAGCTTTTGGTAAAGCTCGGCCATATTTTGCGGCCCAGGCTGTTGCAGCGTCCCCTTCAGAAGCTGAAACAAATGATATGAATCGAGAGGCAGGATCGATTTCTCGAGGCTCGATGGGATGCTTCCGGTCGAGTTTTCGCCCGTCTTGTCGAGCGCCCAAAGGAATCTCGCCACGGAGGCCTCATTGTCTTCACCCTGGCCGCCGGTGGTGGCGACTTCGTATTCGTTCATCGTGCGGTTGTTCCGAGAGAGTTTCGCGATGCCCAAGTTGGAGGTCGCGCCCGCGGCTTTGGCCGACACAGCAAAGTAGTCTGCCCAGCCCTCAGAGAACGCCGTGCCCACATTGGCCTGAGTTGGTGTCGCGCTGGGAACCCACTCCGATAAATCGATTCTTCCTGTCTTCGGCGGATCTGCTCGCAAGTTGGCCTTAAAGGTGTGTGCTCCGCCGCCGGCGCTCGCAAAGTTGTTGTAGAACGTGACGAGGTGCCCGAACTCGTGTCCGATCGTGTCCGGCTCCGCGGCGGTCATGTCGGTGCTCGCGATATTTAGCGCGTGGTGGCCCCAATACCCTTGTCTATCAAAGAACGAGATCGGGTTGTTGCCGCGACTTGGGGCGCCGTTCGGGTAGTTCACTTCGATGTTCGCGGGCATCGCGGCTTTGAGCTTCGTCCGCGCATACTCCTCGTAGTCGCCCACGATGGAAAAAACAGCTAGCCCTTGCGCTGCCTGCTGGCTCGGCGAGGCCGAAGCCGCGGTTCCGATATACGTCGTCGCGAGTTCGCTTTTCGAGGCGACAAAAGTGAATCTGGTCGCGCTGACGACGGATGCGATCGTGTATGTGCCGTTGTAGCCAGGCGCCCTCGACATAGTGACCGAGTCGCCCACGGAGAAACCGTTTGGAGCCGCCGTCGTAACCGTCACTGTTGTGCCCGCCTTCGAGACGGAGTCAATCTCGGCCGAGGTCGTCCCCGCATCGAGCGTGAGATTGAAATTGTTGCCCGATGCCTGAAGCGTGTACCTCTGGTGCGTTTGCGGGTTGGTATCTTGCTGCCACGTATAAATGCCGAGCTGCCGGGGCGTGGTGTTGGTACCTTGCACTCCGTATTGGTAGACCGCGTAGCTGGTTGACTGGCCGGCATCAGTTTGCGCAGTCGGCGATTGGGCGGTGATGCTAAAGTTAATCAGGGCACCGACAGGCCCGCTGACCCCCAACAAAAACGTTCCGTTGGAATTAATGGGTGTCCGGTCGGTATGGCTGCCGATCGTTATCGAGAGTATCGCGTTTGCAACCGGGATGCTCGCGCCTCCGGCCATCGCAAAGTTCGCCACCTGCACCGTGCCTTGGATCGGGGTAAGCAGGCGTACCCCCGACAGCATGCTTCGCGTCTCGAGCGCCTCGACTCGGAGAGGCCGGAATTCGCCCGGCCTCGTGCGAGAGTGGTTCTTGGGGGGATTTCGCTTCTGCTTGCGGAAAATATTGAACGTCATTGCTTTCTTTCCGTTTTGTCGCTTTGGTTTGTTGAATCGAGAATACAGATTCAGGGCTCGCCCCAGGAGATCTCCGTGTGCGGAAGCACATCGCGTAGCTGGCTGATTGCCGCACCGCTAATATCTGTCCCCCGAACCTCCAGCAGCTTCAATTGCGTCAGTTTCTTGAGATAGGGGAGGCTTGCGTCCGTGATCGGCGTTCGGTACAGGACGAGGTTTCCCAGATTCGGGAGCTTGACGACATGCGCGAGCGCCGCATCGGTGATGGGGCTGTTGGACAGGCCTAAGAAGCTAAGGTTGCGCATTTCCTTGAGAGGGATCAGCGCGTCGTCACAACTTACTATCGCATGCAGCACGGAAAGCTTCGGCATCGTCGCGATGACCGCGATGCATTTTTCGCCGATGCCCGGCCCGACATATAATTCCCGCAACTTCGGTAGAGCGACCAGGAGACGAAGGCCCTTGTCGGTCACCTGGGTATCCATGATATTCAGCCGATACAGTGCCGTTAGTTCGGCCACCGTGGCGAGTCCCGCGTCGGTAATTCCCGGGCACTCGAGTTCAAGCGAGCCAAGATCCTTCATCCCCGCCAGGTACTTCAAGCCGTTATCGCTGACCTTCGCTCCGCTGACGTACAGGTGAGACAGTTTCGTCAGCCTGCGAAGTGAGCGGAGGCCCTCGTCCGAAATTCCGCGAAGCGGGATCGAGGAGCCTTGGAACTGAGTCAGCTTGACGAGGTTTTGCAGGTGCGACAGGCCCTCGTCGGTCAGTCTCATTGGCAGATTGAGGTACTCAAGTTCGGTCAACTGCTCCAGGTGGCGTAGCCCGCGGATGGTAACCTTTGTCTTATCAAGAGACAAGCTTTTCAAGTGCGTGAATTCAGCGACTGTCGCAAGGCCCTCGTCGCCGATCGCGGTTTCCTCCAGACCGAGTCCTCGTAGGGCTTTCAGGCCGCAAAGCTCCTTGAGCCCCGCATCGTCGACTGCGGTACCCTGCAAACTGAGTCCTCGCAGGTTCTTCAGACCCCGAAGCTTCTTTACTCCCGCATTGTCGATCGATGATTGCGCCAAAATTAGGTTTTCCAGATCCTTCATCGATCCGAGGACTGCGAAGGCCTCGGCGTCCAATTTCCTTCCGCCGAGATTCAGGCTTGCCAGATGCCAGCCGGCCAGCTTCCGCAGGTCGTCGGCGGTCACCGCGCCGTCCCAAAGGTCGACTACTATCCCAACCCGTGGGAGGACCGCGACTTGCGATAGGATCTGCTCCTTGGCCGCGACGCCGGGCACGCCGCGAAGGTAAATCGCATTGATGTGTCCGTGGTCGACAATGAATTGCGCGCCATTTTTATTCAGGATGGCCGCAGCCTCGCGCTCCTCGGGGACGATGTACCGGGAATCATCCGCGGCCTGCACTGGGACGTTCTCCACCTTCGGCGCCGCGGAGACGAGGCTCATGGCGGCGAGGACGAGAAAAATCGGTATTGCACGGTTCATTTTCTTTATCGTTCGATTGATAGAGCGTCGCATTGTACTACTCCTGGGTGATCCTAAAGATGATTTGGATATGAATATCAATTACTATTGATTTGGATGTTCCGGAAAAACCCTAAGCTTGAGCATGGTTTTTCGTATGCGACTGACGCCATCATCAGTTATGGCGGTTTGACTGATAAAAAGGCAAGATAACTTTTTTAGGCCCACCAAATGAATAAGACATACATCGCTCACCTGCGTATTATTAAGGATGAGTTCTTGCAGGGAATCAAGATTCGCGATTGGCGCTAATCCCGCATCTGTAATTCTCATGCCGGAAAGGTCAAGGCGTCTAAGCGTGTGCAAGGCGGCAATTTGCTTCAGGCCAACGTCAGTAACGCCAGAATTGGAAAGATCTAGTGTTTCCAGTTTAACAAGCCTCGAAAGTCTTGCCGCCGTGACGTCGCTCACGCCTTGACAGTATTCAAAAGAAAGTTCCTTGAGATTTGTTAGGCACCCGATGTCCTTCGTACCTGCGTCTGTGATGACGGCTTGGTCAATCTTCAACGTTTTCAAAGAATTCAGTTCGCAAACGCGAACTAGGTCGTCGTCGGTTATTTGCCTTGGCAACTCCAAGCTAGTGAGACTGTGAAGATTATTGAGCTTTGGTAACCAATCGCCGCGCGAACCACCAGACTTTCGTGCGTCAACCCGCGTGACGTTCCTAAGATCGTTCGTTTCGATCAACACGCCAGTGGCCCGCAACGCAGCAACATCCGCTAAATCGTCCAAGTTCATGAGATCAGCTTTTGTCCTTAGTCCAATAATATTCAAGCCTTTTGTAAGATCGAAGTGTTTTAGAACTTCTTCAGTCGCCAAACCACCCGTAATCAGGAGAAGGCGTAGATGTTGAAGCGACTTCAATTTCGCGACTCCAACATCGGATATATTCGTATCGGAGAGGCTCAACACTTCCAAATTGTGGAGACGAGATAGATTGCCAATTCCCACATCCGAAATTGGAGTTGAGTAGAGAGCTAGATCCTTTAGATTCTCCAACCGACCAACGGACTCCAATCCTTTGTCGGAAAGGTGAGTGCGTCCAAGCTTAAGTCGTTCCAGCGCCTTCAAGGCCGTTAACTGCCGGATTCCGGTGTCGGTCACTTTCGTCTGGGTTATGTCCAGATCAACTAACGCCTTCAAAGTGGCAATGTGCTTAAGCCCGGAATCACCAATCGATGTCGAGCAAAGATTCAGGCTTGTAAGGTTGTTCAAACCTCTTAGGTTACAAAGTCCTTTGTCGGTGACGAGGCGGGAAATACTTAAATCGAGCGATTGTAGCTGGGGCCAATTCTTTATGCACTTCAGAAGATCGTCGTTTGCAGCCCATGACGCATCGAGGCCCCGGACATTGTGGAGTCTTTCTAACCACGGTATCACCGAACCCATGTCGACGGCCGAATCATACAACTTGATAAATATTCTTCCGTCCCGGCGGCTAACGCTGACCCTAACCCCAGGGATCCTGTTGAGCGCGGCAATGTTGGCTGGATCATCTTGCGGGACAAGCTTCTGGTTACTGGGCGGATCGGCCGCAACTAAGATCAGTGCGACAACGGCCAAAAGAGCTTGTGCTGTGCGTTTCATTTTGACGTTTCTGCAATCATAGGAGGAGACATGGATCATCGGACAGGTTAACGTGCATTCTCACTACAAGCTAGTACCCCGATTGAAAAAATCCGAGAATGCGGCAGCGGCTGAGTGCTCTTCTGTGCC
>Ga0073936_10010654_pt1 | contig 11246 bp, 9 predicted proteins | sample AliMusrvi5mmetaG_FD_87041 | JGI IMG/M metagenome (GOLD analysis project Ga0073936, IMG submission 87041) | Freshwater lake bacterial and archeal communities from Alinen Mustajarvi, Finland, to study Microbial Dark Matter (Phase II) - Alinen... | ecosystem: Environmental > Aquatic > Freshwater >... | reverse complement strand
GTACGGCACGGCCGCGGCCCAGGCCGTCCGCATCCTCTACGGCGGCAGCGTTAAGCCCGACAACGTAAAGGGCCTCATGGCAAAGCCCGACATCGATGGAGCCCTCGTCGGAGGCGCCAGCCTCGACGCCGTCTCCTTCTCCGGCGTAGTCAACTTCTAAGCCCGATGGCGGGACAGGCGGTTTCGCCTGTCCCGCATCCTCATTTGGCCTTATACTTGCATTAGGAAGGTCATTATGAGGAATCAAGTTTTCGCCAGCGTCGCGCTGTGCCTCTGCGCGCTTACGGCCCATGCCCAATCAACCGCCGGTTCCGCCGGTATCACCGGAGTCGTCCGTGACTCCTCAGGCGCCGTAGTCACCAACGCCAAAGTCGTTGTCAACAACCCCACCAAAGGTATCACCCGCAACCTCGCCTCCAATGATGCCGGAATCTTCGCCGCCCCCGCGCTCCCGCCCGCCGCAGGCTACTCCGTCACCGTCTCCGCCGCCGGCTTCAGCACCTGGGAAATCAAAGACGCCGAACTTGCCGTAGGCCAAAGCCTCGGCCTCAGCGTCAACCTGCAGGTCAGTTCCACCGGAACACAAATCGAAGTCACCACCGCCGCCCCGCTGGTTGAAGATTCCAAGACCGACGTATCCCAAGTGATCAACGCCAAGCAGATCGATGAACTCCCCATCAACGGGCGCCGCGTCGATAGCTTCGTCCTCCTCACCCCCGGCGTCTCCAACGACGGCACCTTTGGCATCCTCACCTTCCGCGGCGTCGCCGCCTCCAACTCTTTCCTGGTGGATGGTAACGATACCACTGAGCAGTTCTTCAACGAAAACGCCGGGCGCACCCGCATCGCCTCCCAACTCTCCCAGGACGCCGTGCAAGAGTTCCAGGTAGTCAGCTCCAACGTCTCCGCCGAATACGGCAAGGCCTCCGGCGGCGTCGTCAACACTGTCACCCGCAGCGGCGGCAACACCGTTCACGGCACTGTCTACTGGTTCTTCCGCAATCGCACCCTGAACGCCCGTGACCGCTACGCTGCGTTCAATCCGCCGGAGGTCCGCCATCAGTCGGGCGCCAGCATCGGCGGTCCTATTAAGAAGGACAAGCTCTTCTACTTCTTCAACACCGAGATCCAGCGCCGCAACTTCCCTATCGCCTCGAGCCTCAACCGCCCCGCCACGATCGATCCCAACGGTCATTTCATTGGCTGCGGATCCCCCGCTACGCCCGCCCAGTGCGCAGCGATCGATTCGCTTCTCCCCCGCTTTTACGGGGCCATCCCGCGCAGGAACGATCAGGAACTGGGGTTCGGGAAGATCGACTACCGTCCCACCGATCGCAACTCCTTCAGCGCCAGCTTCAACTTCCTGCACTTCGTGGCGCCCAACGGAATCCAGTCTGCCATCGCCCTCAACACCGGCGCCGCCATCACCAGCAACGGTGACGACTCTGTCCGCGTCCGCAACGGCCGTCTCAGTTGGACCAGCATCCCCACCAACACCATGGTCAACGAGTTCCGCTTCGGATGGTTTACCGATCGCCAGGCCGATGACTTCGATCCTGGTCTCCAGACCGCCGGACTCGGCTATGTCGCTCTCACCGTCGCGAGCCAGGCCCTCGGCGCCGGCGCCAGCTACCTCCCGCGTGTGAATCCCAACGAAGACCGCTTCCAGTTTGCCGACAACTTCTCCTGGACCAAGGGCAAGCACGCCATGAAGTTCGGGATCGATATCGCCCGCACGCACGACTACGTCTTCAACCTCACCAACCAGTTCGGCAGCTACACCTACGGCAGCGTCACCGCCTTCGCCCAGGACTTCTCAGGCAACCCCACCGGTGGCAAACGCTGGCAGAGCTACGCCCAGACCTTTGGCAATCCCTCTGCCGACACTACCATCGTCGATAGCGCCTTCTATGCCCAGGATCAGTATCGCGTCACTCCCAAGCTGACCTTGAACTACGGCATCCGCTACGACTACGCCGCCCTGCCGCAGCCCAAGATCATCAACCCCGACTATCCGCAGACCGGCCACATCCCGTCGCCCAAAGCCAACTTCGCCCCGCGCATCGGCCTCGCCTACAGCGTAGACAGCAAGACCGTAGTCCGCGTCAGCTATGGCATGTTCTACGCCCGCACCACCGGCGTGTTACTGAACAGCCTGTTCACCAACAACGCGGTCTACCAGACTTCGCTATCGCTCACCAGTTCCAGCTATTCCACCGGCCCGGTCTTCCCCGCGAAACTGACCGACGCCAGCCAGGCCAAGGCCGGCGCTACCGTCGAATTCGCCGCACCCGGCCTTCGCACGCCTTACACAGAGCAGGGAACCATCGCCATCGAGCGCCAGATCGGCCGCGACATGAGCATCACTACCTCCTACCTGTGGAATCGCGGTCTGCAAGGACTCGGCGCCCGCGACCTCAACATCGGCCCCCTCGGCCCTTCGACCCAGACCTATAAGATCGCCGACGCATCAGGCAACATCGTCAGCACCTACACCACGCCGGTCTACCTGCTCGCCAACCGCGTCGACAAGCGTTACACCCGCGTGCTGCAGGTCGAAAATGGCGTGAACAGCTACTACAACGCCCTCGCCGTGCAGTTCCGTAAGCGCTTCTCGAAGAACTACCAGGCAGGACTCTCCTACACCTGGGCTCATGAGATCGACTACAAACAGGGTTCGTATCAGGATAACTACGGCTTCAGCTCCATCAGCAGCTACTCCAACACCTTTAACGGCGACTACAAGTTCGATAAAGGCAGCGGTCTGCTCGATCAGCGCCACCGCGCCGTGTTGAACTTCGTCGCCACTCCGGTCTTCACCAAACGCGACGGAGCCTTCGCGAAATACGCAGTGAACAACTGGCAACTCTCCGGCATCGTCACCCTGGCCGCCGGCCGCCCAGCCACCACGCCTTACTATCTCATCTCAGACACCACGCCCTTCTCCGGCGCGGCCTTCACCAGTTCGCTCAACGGCTACGGCGGCGGCAACCGTCCTCCGTTCTGGCCCACCGGCGCTCTCTACACCCCGCGGATGTACCGCGCCGACATGCGCCTCAGCAAAGTGCTGCCCATCAACGAACGGGTCAAGTTGTACCTGAACTTTGAAGCCTTCAACGTCACCAATACGCAAGTGGATACAACGCTCAACGCCCAGGCCTACAGCGTCCGGAGTGGCACCCTCACTCCCACGGTAGCCTATGGCACCGGCACCGCGTCCGGCGGCTTCCCTGACGGCACCAACGCCCGCCGCGCCCAGGTCGGCCTCCGCGCGACGTTCTAACCTACCTCCACGACACCGCGCAAAGAGTGTCAGATACTGATTTCCGGCGTGTGCCGGAAATCAGCTGTCTGACTCCCTTTGCCCCACCGCAAATCCGAACAGCTGCTACAGCCCTTGGAAAGTGGGGCCATCCGCTTCAAACGAGCCAATTCACCCTGCTCAACAGATGTTTGTCTTCTTCGTGGACGCCTATCCACACCCATGTGAGTCGATCGCCGGACTGGATTGCGATCGCAGGGCAGGATCGTCCAATAGCAAGTGGGCTGGCATGTTTGCATAGTCCGAATCGCCTTGCCGTCCACGCTTCAGAACTTCGGCAAATGATCCAACAGCGCCCGTGTATCCCCGCCACCCGCCAACTTAATCGTATGCACCGGGCGCCACTCTTTATTCAACGCCCCAACATACAACTCCTTATTCTTCTCCAGCCCCATCAGAATAATCGTCAGCCCCTGCGCCGGATACTCCAAAGCCCGTATCTGCCGCTCCGTGGCATCCGTCTTCCAGTGATCCGCCGCCGGAGCCCCCAACTTATTCACCACGTCGAAGTAATCGCTCTTAGCCGTGAAGCCCAGCTCCTGCTGCTCCAAAGCCTTAAACTCAACCCGCCCGCCCCGGAAGTAACTCACCAGAAAGTAACAGGCCGCGATCGCCACCACCAGCACCGTTAGGATCACCACGCCCAGCCGTGACTCGGACTTACTCGAAGCCGTACTGTATCCCTTCGGCTCCGTCACCGGGCGTTCGTCCGACCGCGGAATCTCCCGCTTCGGTCCCGGCGCAGGCATCGCAATCACCCGCCGCTCGTGCTGAATCACCTGGCCGGCCACGTACTCCAGCTCCTTCTTCAGCCCCAGAATCATCACCGGCTCGTCGATTCGAGACACCTCACCCACGAACCTCCGCGGCACCCAGATCTCAGAGCTGCTCTTGGTGTTCAACACCAGCATCTCGCTCCAGGTGGCGCGCAGAAACTTCCATTCATTGTGCTCGATCCCAAGGATCGGCGGATAAAACGAAAACGCCCGATCTCCCAAGTCCTCGAGCTGCGGCGGTTGCGGTTCAGCAGGCATGTCTTAACATCAGTCTAGCCCAACGCCTCTATCTGACTGTAGATCGGCTTCAACGCCGGATAGATCGCCTGGTACACACCATGCGCCGCCTTGTACCGTTTTGCCTGAGCTTCATCCGGTGAAAGCGACTCCACCTCCCGCACCGCCACCCGGCATATATCCACCACCGAAGCGCCCGTCGACCCCGCCAGCGCCAACAGAGCCGCGCCATGCGCCGACCCCTCCTGCGTCTCCAGCGTCACCGCCTTCTTCGCAAAGATATCGGCCAGCATCTGCCGCCAGAACGGACTCTGCGCCCCGCCGCCAGAAACGCGCACGCTCTCCACCGCCACGCCCATGCCTTCGATAATCTCCAGGCAGTCCGCCAGGCTGAAGCTTACGCCCTCGATCACCGCGCGAATCAAATCCGCCCGCGTATGCCGCGCCGTCAAGCCCACAAAGCCGCCGCGAGCCGTCGCATCCAGATGCGGTGTCCGCTCGCCCATCAAATACGGCAGCCAGAAAAGACCCTGCGCACCAGCCTGCGCCTGTGCCGCCTCGGCCGTCATCACATCGTACGCCGTGCCCGGCATCAGCTGATTGCGGAACCACTGCAGGCTCAACCCGGCGCCCTGCGTCACGCCCATCACATGCCACTTGCCCGTCACCGCGTGGCAGAACGTATGCACGCGACCCGCCGGATCATACGCCACGTTGTCCATGTGTGCGAACACCACGCCTGACGTCCCGATCGTGCAGCTGACAATCCCGGTCTCCACGATGCCATTCCCCACCGCGCTCGCCGCCTGATCGCCGCCGCCGCCGACCACCGGCGTGCCTTCTTTCAATCCCGTCGCCGCAGCAGCCGCCGCCGAAATCCCGCCCGTCACTTCGCTCGACTCATACGACGTAGGCAGCACCGCTTTATCCACGCCTACGGCTTCAGCCAGCTCATAAGACCACCGCCGCTTCACCACATCGAACAACGCCGTGCCCGACGCATCCGAAACCTCGGTAGCATACTCGCCCGTCAGCATGAACCGCACGTAATCTTTCGGCAGTAGCATCTTCCGCATACGCGCGTAGTTCCGCGGCTCGTTGTCGCGCACCCACAGCAGCTTCGGCAGCGTGAACCCGGTCAACACCGGATTCGCGATGCAATCCAGTACCTTCTGTTTGCCTACGGTCTGGTTGATCCAATCCACCTGCGCCTGGCTGCGCTGATCGCACCAGATGAGCGACGGCCGGATCACCGCGTCATTCTCATCAAGCATCACCAGTCCGTGCATCTGGCCGGACAATCCCACCGCCCGCACGTCCGCGCCTGTTGCGCCGGCCTTCGCCAGCACCTCGCGAATCGCCTTCTGCGCCGCGTCCCACCAGTTCTCAGGCCGCTGCTCCGCCCACATCGGCTTCTCCATGTGGATGTCTTCATGCGCGGCCGTAACGCCCGCCACGATCGAGCCCTTGTCATTCACCAGCAGCGCGCGGCTGCTTCCCGTTCCAATATCAATCCCAAGCCAATACATATGAATAAGTCCTCAGTATTATCCGCGCCTATCCGCGCTCATCCGCGGCCAAAAAAGGCAAGTAGGCCGCACCATACAACCCAGCCTGGCTCCCCAACGTGGCCTTCTCAATCCGTGTCTCCGCATTTCGGAACGTGAATGACCGCCGCTGTACCTCGGCCATCATCTCCGGTGCAAAAAACTCCCACGCCGGCAACTGCCCGCCGCTTAAGAGCACTAGCGGATAGTTAAAAATATTGATCAGCGTCGACAGCGCGATTCCCAATGCCCGGCCCATGCTCGCCCAGATCATCAGGGCCTTTTCGTTACCCTGCACCGCAAGGTTGTAGACATCCTCAGACGACAAATTATCGCCCAAACTCATCACCGTCGCCATCGCCTCAACCGCAGTCGCCGAAGCGTGCTTTTCCAGGCATCCGATGTTGCCGCACCCGCAAGGATTCCCCGTCGGATTCACCGTAATGTGGCCCACCTCGGCTGCCATCCCGCGATACCCGTGCAGTACGCGGCCATGCGAAATAATCCCTCCGCCGATCCCCGTCCCGAGCGTCAGCAGAATCAGGTCATTCACCGTGCGGCCCGCGCCCATCCACTTCTCACCCATCGCCGCCGCATTCGCGTCATTCTCTAAAATGATCGGAGTCCCCAGCCGCTGCTCAATCGCATCGCGCACCGGAAACCCTTCCAACTCGGGCAGATTGTTCGACCCCAGAATGTAGCCCGTGTCCATCAGGATGAAGCCCGGCACCCCAATCCCCACTCCCGCCAGGCGCATGTTGGGAAGCCGCGTCCGCACCCCCACAATGGCATTCACAATGTCATCGATCACCGCATCCCGGCCCGCTGCCAGATTGGTGCTGCCGCTGATCTTCTCCAGCAGTTTCCCGTTCTTGTCGATCGCCGCGGCGCGCAAATTGGTGCCGCCTAAATCGACACCGATTGAATATTCCGTCATGTGCAGGTATCTTAACAAATTGGGACACCGCATTCTTCTGGTCTTGACGGAATTTCCACCAGCCATCGGAGGCATGCAGACCCATGCCGACTACCTCTCCCGCTACCTCGCCGCCCGCGGCTACGATATCCGCGTCGTCACCTACCAGACCACCAGCTCCGAGGAGCGCCAGGAGTGCGCCCTTTTCGATGCAGCGCTGCCCTTTCCCGTCGAGCGCCGCCTCTCGCGCCTGGGCTACTGCAACAACCTCGACGTGCTTACCGGCATCGCTGCCGCCTTCTCGCCGCAACTGATCTATTGCTCCACGGTCTTCTACGGCATGCTCGAACATCGCACCGGCCTGCCTGTCATCTGCCGCTGCGCCGGTAACGACGTCCTGCGTCCTTGGATTACCTGGCCCTTCGGCTTCCTCAGCGCCACCCTCAGCATGCAGTGGCTCGAAGGTTTCGTCATGCGGCGCTACCGCCGCTACCAATCGCCCGAATGGATCTCCGCCCTCTTCCGCAAACGCCGCCGTATACTGACCGAGCGCTCTGTGCTTGCCATGCGCATGGTGCTTGCCAACAGCCGTTTCACCGATGATCTGCTTGCCGATATCGGCCTGCCGCCGGCCCGCCGGAAAGTATTGGTTGGTGGAGTGGACGCCGCTCGCTTCGCCTCCGCTCGTGGCCTCGCCGAAAAGATCCCCGCCGGCCGCTACGTGCTCATGACCGCCTGCCGCATCGTCGCCAAGAAGGGAATCGACTTCCTGCTCCGCTCCTTCGCCGAACTGCGCTCAACTATGCCCGACGCGTTTCTGGTGATCGTGGGCGATGGCCCTCACCTCGCCAGAATGCACCGCCTGGCCGCGGAACTGGAACTCCTGCCCCACGTTCTGTTCGCCGGCCGCGTCCCGCACCGCGACATCGCCGCCTACTACGCCTCCGCCGACCAGTTCATCCTCGCCAGCCGTGAATCGGTAGCAGCCATCTCCGGCGAGCGTGATGTGGAGACAATGGGCCGTGTCCTGTGCGAAGCCAACGCCGCCCGTGTGCCCGTCATCGCAGCCCGCTCTGGTGGCATCCCCAGCGTGATCGAACACGAAGCCAACGGACTGCTCTTTGACCCTGAGGACCAGCCCGGCCTGCTCGCTGCCATCCACAGGCTGCGGGAGAACAAATCGTTACGGCAACGTCTCATTGTTGAAGGCTCCAATCGCGCCCACCACAAATTCGATTGGCCAGCGATTCTACGTGCCCACGAAGATGTGTTCGATGCCCTTCTGCGCTAGCGTTTCTGCGCCTTTTGCTTGTACTCCGCGCAGACCGCCTCGTCCTCGCATCCCAGCAGCACGAACATCTCAGACCGAATCAGCCACCCGCTCTCCCCGCGTCTCCACATCGCCAGATACGTGCCCGTATACGCGACCTTTCCATTGGGCAGCGTGGCAGTCCAATGGCCATGCTCCGCCGCGATCGGCGCCACGGAGGAGACCTCAATCTTGTCCGGCGTCCGCGCATACCGCACCGCGTCCGGACTCGAAAAATCGGCTGCCAGCGATTCCATTGACGCTGCGCGCGAACCCACAAAGACGCCGTTCCCGCGCACCAGCACGTAATCCTCAGCCAGGCTCTCGCCAAAAGTCTTGATATCCTGCCGTGCCAGGGCTTGGTTCGATCTCTGACGCGATGCGCGAATCTGCGCCGCCGGATCCTGCGCCTCCGCAATTCCGATGAACAATAAGGCTGCAATGAACTTCATGGGAATCCTCAATACATGACCGAAGGCAGCCACGCCCCCGCCGGCTCGTTATACAATCCCACGCTCATCAGCGTCATCGGTTGAATAATCCGCAGCCCATTCCCCAGGCACCACCGCATCAACTCTGCGTTGCGTGAAGGCACCAGGATGCCCGGCCCGGCAAAGCCCTCTGCCGATGCGATCAGCGCCATCAGGTCGCAGTTAGCCTCCGTTGTCGAATGACCGTGGAACGCAAGATGCGACGAGTAGCCGGTGATGCGCCCCCCGCGCTCGACCACCATCGCCGACTTCTGTTCGATCCCGTGCGTGAACTCCACGCCGCGATCATATCCATGCACCCGCCGCGACAGCGCATTGCACGCCTCGACGTCCTCAGTCGCGGCGTGCCGCACCGAGCATCCGGCCACACTCCGCTCCCGCGTCCGCCCCTGCATGCACGAAAGCGGTTCCCGCACGTCGAAACCCAGCCTCGTGTACAACGACATGGTCCGGTTATGAAACGCCGCCTGCACCAGTCGTACGCCAGCCGACCCGCGCTCCGCCGCCCGCTCCATCACCGCTTCCATCAGCTTCCGTCCAACACCGGAGTTCTGCAGCGTAGGGTCTACCGTAATCGGCCCCACACCGGCAATCACGGAGCGTTCATCCAGGCAGTTGCTCCCCACCACACGTCCGTCCACTTCCGCCACCACGCAGTAGGCGCCTTCGCTCGCGAACAGCATCGTCAGTAACCCTGTCGATGCCTCCGGACCCGGAAAATCACAGGGGAAGTTGTGCTGTCCGTTGATATGCGAGAACGCCTCGAAGCAGATCTTGCCGCAAACCTGCGCGTCCTCGGACCTGGCCTTGCGAATCATCACCATTGGTCAATCCTCCTTCACTGTCCGCCACCGCAATCCCGGAAACCTGGCATAGTCGTGGTCGTCGGTAATCCACTCACAGTCGTCCTCAATCCCAATCGCGGCGAACCAGGCATCCTGAATCAGATTAGCCTTTGCGTTCGCCTCTGTGCATAGTTCCTGAGAGATGCCCCAGTGGCGCCAACCGGGCGGCACGATCCGGCAATTTGGTTGCGTCGCGAGCGTGTTGGCGAACGCAAATGCGGAACTGGCCGAGTCCGCCGGGAATGTGTAGATGCGCTCATTGAGATCTACGAGGATCCTTGCCGTCCCTCAATAGCATCAAGGAGGTGGACGCTATCGCTGAGTTCAACGCCTGGATTGACTCCGCCACGTTGCCGGCTGACCGGCAATGCAAACTTTCGGCGACGGCGAGTGGGCGCCTGTTTCTCGATCGCCAGCCGCAGGCGCTCCTCCACCAGTGAAGTCAGCGTCCTCTTCTCCTGGGCGGCCCTCTCCCGGGCCCTGAAAAGAAGATTCTCTTCCAGGCGAATTGTCGTTCTAACAGCCATGAATAGGTCCAGACAGATTATAGCTGACATATCGACTACCCCAATCCACTGCAAGCATCGTGGGGCAGGCTGGCAGCCTGCAGCCGATTGGAAATCGGCCGGAGACTGTCCCTACTTCAGCTCCACCATCATTCCCGGCACGCTCCACTTCTGAAACAGACTATTCGGAGCCCACTTATACTCCGTCTCCATGAACTTACTCAGCTCCGCCTCTGACTTACCCCCGCGCACCAGCGCCTGTGCCTTTGTGCGCAGCACCTCCACGCGATCCCGGTAAGCCTTCATCCCCGCCTTGTTGCTCAACGGTCCGTGCCCCGGAATCACCTGCTCGAAATCCCAAGTGCTCATCACCTTGTCCAGCGTCTTAGGCCACTCAATCAAACTCGCCCCGCCGGGATAATCCACCAACGGCGTGGCCGTAGGAGCCGATGCAAAGCTATCCCCGCTGTGCACCAGCTTATGCTCCGGAAAGTAAACAAACGCGTCCCCATTCGTATGAGCCCGGCCGAAATACTTCGCCCGCACTTCCTTGCCGCCCAGGAACACGGAAGTCTCATCGGTGAACGTAACCCGTGCCGGAATCATGTTGTTTGGAGCGTTCCCCTGTAAGTGCTTCACGATACCGTCATGCGCATTCCGCGTCGAAATAATCTCCGCTTCTTTGGCGAACAATGTGTTTCCGCCGCTGTGATCCGCATGATAATGCGTGCTTAGAATGTACTTCACCGGCTGATTGGTGACGCTCTTGATCCGTGTCACGATCTGGTCGTGATCCTGCTCGTACTTATCGTCCACCAGAATCACGCCCTCGTTGGTAATGTAGACCGCGACATTGCCGCCGTCGCCCACAACCATGTAAAGGTCGTCATAGACTTTCTCAATGGTCAGCGTAGGCACAGGCGTGGCTTGAAACGTATAGCCAGCAATCACACAAGCCAGGAAGAGAATCCCACCGTAAACCCGCACTCGAAGAGTCTTGTTCATGGCGGACATCGTAGCACATCAGCCGGCAGGACTGAGGGGCGGGACCCTGTCGCACCCGCTAAACCGCCCCAACCGCCTTGCGCCACTTAGTCAACTCCGCGCCCAGTTCTGCCGCCTTCCCTGCCATCGGCTTGCTCAAGTCCCGCAGCTCTCCGCCATCTTCGCGCAGGTTATACAACTCCACAGACCCGTCATCCAGAAACTGAATCAACTTCCAATCCCCTTTGCGGATCGCTGCTGCCGACCGCCCGCCCAGAAAATGCGGCTTGTCCAAAGGGTAATACCAGAACAT
>Ga0073936_10010651_pt1 | contig 11248 bp, 8 predicted proteins | sample AliMusrvi5mmetaG_FD_87041 | JGI IMG/M metagenome (GOLD analysis project Ga0073936, IMG submission 87041) | Freshwater lake bacterial and archeal communities from Alinen Mustajarvi, Finland, to study Microbial Dark Matter (Phase II) - Alinen... | ecosystem: Environmental > Aquatic > Freshwater >... | reverse complement strand
GCGGGGGACCGGGTGCGGGCTGCGGCGGGAGCCCGAGTCCGGGCGGGCGCGGCAGAATTTCGGCGAGTTCAAAGTCGATGACGCAAAAACAGCCGAGCTTGTCGGAATAGGTGATGTTGCGGGCTTCGGGATCGAGGTGGCGGACGCCGAAATCGCTTTCGAGCTTGGCGAAGATGCGCTCGGCCTTCTCCTTGGTGATCTGGCTGGCGGGCTGGCCGCAGTTGGTGGAGACGAAGTAGCATTCCTCCGGGTGCTCTTCCAGCAGCCTCGGAACATACGGGCAGCCGCGTTCCTCGAGTTCCTTGAGCACGGCCACTTCGGTGGCGTAGCGCTCGGCGGCAGCCGTCCCGCGCAAGCGCTTGTGGACGTTGCCGTAGAAATCCACCCGCACCTGGGAGCGGATGCCGTCTTTGAGCGGTTCGAGGGACATGGATCACCGGCGCGACCTGGGGCCGAACCGAAGAAAACCCTTGCGGCCATGGAAGTCACGCGGAAAAAGAACGACAAATTGTGGAATTTCGAGCGATCCCGGTTGCATTCGTGAAAGGGCGTCCCTAGACTTCGGGTATGCAAACCATGCTCGCGTTTATCACGTCTCCTCAGGATTGGACTGTCATCCTGCTGATTGTCCTGCTGTTGTTCGGTGCCAAGAAGCTGCCCGAACTGGCGCGGGGGATTGGCAAAAGCATGGGTGAGTTCAAGCGCGCCCGCGAGGATTTCGATAGCGAAGTGACCAAAGCGGCCGAGCCGACGCCGCCGGCCAAGCCACCGAAGTCCGAAAGCTGAGGCAGGTGCCGTCGCAAACCGGGGCGAATGGTTGCCGGAAAACAGGCGTCCCGCCTGTAAGGGAAGACAGGCGTCCCGCCTGTCAGGGAAGACAGCGCGCCCTGCCTGTCAGGGAAGACAGGCGTCCCGCCTGTAAGGGAAAACAGGCGTCCCGCCTGTTAGGGAAGACAGCGCGTCCCGCCTGTCAGCCCACTATTGGCCAAGCCGGAAGCCAGTCAGCCTATGAATCGCCAGGCTGGAAGCCCGTCGGCCCAGACCGGCGGGGACGCCTGTCCTCCTGCCAAGTGAACAGGATTGGACACAGGCACGCCTCACAAAAACCAAAGTGCGAGCGGAATGTCCGCTTCGCACAGCCGAGCTGGCAACGCGCCGGCCGCTCAGCTCTTGCCGGCGGCGGTGCGTGCCTTGCGGATGATGCTGGCCACGGTTTCCGAGGCCTTGGCACCGACCGAAAGCCACTTGTCGGCCTTTTCCAAGTCGATGTTATAATTGGTGCCTTCGACGAGTGGGTCGTAGGTGCCAAGTTGCTCGATGTAGAGGCCGTCGCGGCGCTTGCGGCTGTCCACGGCCACGATTTTGTAATAGGGGCGGTCTTTGGTCCCTTTGCGATTGAGTCGGATAGCTACAGCCATGGTGATGCGTCGTTTCAGTGAGCCCGGAAGCGGGCCGAGCCGCAACTTGGAAGAAGAAAGTGGGATTGCCAAGGAGAATTTCGCAGATTTTGGTATAATTCGGCTTTCCCCGCAAAACCGTGGCACTGGAATCAGGGCGCAAGGTGGCGGATTTCCGGGCTATCCTGGCTGCCGATGAGACGGGAGAGGCTGCGATTGAGGCTGGCGAGTGTGGCCGGATCGGTGACTTTTTCGCCGTCGGGGGTGGTGATGTAGAGGGTGTCCATCGCCACGCCCTTTTCGGTGCAGATACGGGCGTGGGCAGTGTTGAGGCCGTGCTGGTTGATGGCCAGAAACAGGTCGTGCAGCAGACCGATGCGGTCCAACGCCTGGATCTCGACGGTGGTGCAGGTGGGGTGAAGCTGGTTGCTCACGTCTGCCTGCACGGGAACGGCAAGGTCGTGAGTGGCGCGGGGCTTGAGGCGGTCGGCGCTGCGCTGAAGATGGCGTTCCGGTTCGTATTTTTCCGCGGCGAGAATGTCTTGAAAGCATTCGAGGAAGCTTTTCCGCGTCGCGGCATCGGCCACCGGTTCGAAATCGGTGGTGCAGACGTGGAAGATATCGACGACGATCCCATCACTGCGGGTGAAAAAATCCGCGGCGAGAATATTGAGGTGGCGGGCGGCGAGGGCACAGCAGAGTTTTTCTAACAGAAGAGGCTTGTCGCGGGTGGCGAGGACGAGTTCGCTGTAGCCTTTCTCGGCGTGATCGATCCATTTGACGCAGTGGACAACGGGTGAGGGATGTTCCGTTTCGCGCTGGAGGAAATGGCGCACGGTGCGCACTTGGGTGACGATATCGGCGGCTTGGCGGTAGTCAAACGCGGTGGCGGGCATGCGCTCGAAGTGCTGCTCGACGTCCTGATGGTAATCGGCACGCATCAGGCGCAGGACTTCGTCGCGCAGGGTGAGGCGGTCGGCATCGAGCTGGCGGCTGTATTCGGCGCGGCCGCCGCCGTCGAGGAATCTGCGGGTGGAGGAGTAAAGTTGCAGCATCAGGCTTTCCTTCCAGCCGGTCCAGGCGTCCGGCGAGGTGCCGTTGGAATCCGCGAAGGTGAACAGGAACAGCGCATCCAGATAGGGCCGGGATTTGACGATCGCCGCAAACTCCGCAATGACTTCCAGGTCTTCCAGGTTGCGGGTGGTGGCGGTGCGCCAGAACGTCAGGTGGTTGTCCACCAGAAACATGATGAGCGAGCGGCGCGGACCGCGGATTTGCAGGCGGTTGCAGAGGCGCGAGGCGAGCATGGCCGAGCCATCGATGTGCTCGCGGACGTTCTCGGCACGCCCGGTATCATGCAGGATCACCGCCAGATAGAGTGCGTAGGGATCCGCGATCTCGTGAAACAGGCGCCGATAGATCTCACGCTTGGGCGTGGCGTCTTCGATGAGTTGATCGAGTTGGTCGATGCAGCGCAGGGTGTGCTCGTCCGCGGTGTAGCGGTGGAAAAACTCATGTTGGACCAGACAATCCAGCGCGCCGAATTCCGGCAGATAGCGGCCCAAAAACCCCACCCGGTGCATTGCCCGCAGCGTGCCGGCCACCTCGCCCTTGCGCTCAAGGATGGCTTGAAAAGTCTCGCGGATGGTCCGCGAGCTGCGAAACCCGCGGTCGATGTCCTCCCGGTGGGCCTCGACGAGCTGCCCGAGTTGCGGGCTGAGCCGCAAATGGCGAAGCTGGCAGTGTTGGAACAGCCGCATCAGCCGCGCCGGATCCTCCTCGAAAATGCCCGGATGCGCCGGTTGCAGGCGGCCATCGCGGGCCATGAATCCGTCGAACTCCTCCTGCGGCTTCCGCCTGAATGTTAGAAACGAGCGCAGGCCGCCCTCGGAGTGATGTTCCTGCTCGATCTGGAACGTTTCCATCAGGGAGCCGCAATGTTGATAGAGATTGAGGGTGTGGCGGTAGTAATCGCGCATGAACGCCTCGGTGCGGCGCAGCATATCGCGCTGGGGGTACTCAAGGGCGGTGGACACCACGCCCTGCAACCGGAGGGTGAGTTGGTCGGTGGCGGCCTGGGTGTGGTAGTGCAGTTCGTTGCGAATCCGGTGGAGAAAATCCACCGCGGCTTCGATCTCACGGCGGGCCGTGGCGCTGAGCAAACCGACCGCCACGAGTCCGTCCAGTCCGGCATTACCGCGCTTGACGCGACAGATCCAACGCAGGTTGTGGTAATCGCCGAGGCCGCCGCAACTTTCCTTCACGTCAGGTTCCTGCAGGAAGACCGTGCCGAAGGATTTTTGGTGGCGGCTGCGCAACTCCTGGCGCAGAAACTCGAAAAACCCCGCCTGGCCTTTGTTGAGGCAGTCGCGGGCGAATTTCCGCTCAAACCGGTGGAACAATCCCCCATCGCCGCTCACCAGGCGCGCATCGATAAGTGCCGTCTTGAAGTGCGGTTCCGTCGTTGCCCGCCGGATGAACTCGCCAATCGAGCCATAACCGGCGTTGTTCTTGAAACCAAGCGCCGCAACCGTGTCGAAAAATTGTTGGATCGCGTCGCGCAGCAGCGCCGGAAGTTTGGCGGAGGCCGCAGCAGTCATCACCATGCAGCGAACGTCAGACCGGGGATTGAGCGCCCCCCGGCCATAGCTGGTAATGGCCACCAGCGCAACAGCCGGCATCTTGGCACCCGGCCTGCCGAGGGTGGCGCCAAAGAGCGCCCCCAACACCTCATCTAACAAACAAGCGCGGGCCCGCGCGATTTCCAGTCCGCCGCCCCCGTGTTGGTGGCGGTCCTGGAGACGGCCCTCCTCATCTGTTAGAACCGCCCCGGCCAGGGCTTGGCGCGCGCTGGCGGACGGCGTCGCTTGTAAAGCCGTGGCGAGAGCGTGCCGGCTACTGGCATCGGGGGGCTGAAGAGGTGCCGACATAGGCTGGGACCGGCGAGCATCACGGCTGGCTGGAAAAAATCAAGCGGCAAAGCCGAGGCGGGAGCCGATCCGGGCGTAGAGTTCGGTGTGGCAGGCGGAATGCCCGCGCAGGTCCGCTTCGAGCCGGATCGCGCCGGGTTCAAACAGGGTGAGGGTGGAGGAGCCGCCGAAGGCAAAATAGCCCTTCTCAGCTCCCTTGGCCACCGCGCTGCCGGGGCTGAAGGTTTGGGCGATGGTGCCAACGCAGGTGGCGCCAATCTCTAACATCAGCACCGTGCCAAAGCGGCGGGTTTCAAGCAAGGTGAGGCAGCGCTTGTTAGTCCAGAGATACGCCAGGTGCTGGCGCAGCGCGAGCGGGGAAACCGAGTACAACGGGCCGGGAAGGGTGCGGGTTTCGCCCGGGGTTCCCGCAACCGGGAAATGAAACCGGTGGTAATCCACCGGGCACAGCCGCGAGAGCACCAGCGCCCCCTCCGCATAACGGGCCGCCAGCGCGGCATCTCCTAACAGCGAGGGCAGGTCGAAGCGCTGGCCCTTGACAAACACGCCGTCGATGGCCGATGCCCGCTCAAACCCGAGATGACGCCCATCCGCCGGGAACACCGCGCTCGCCTCGTCGGCATCAATCGGGCGGGCGGCGGGCTTGAGTTTCCGGTGGAAAAAGGCGTTGAAGCTGGCGAAGGAATCGGCTGGCTCGGCGAACTCGCCGGCATCCAGACCGTAGCGGGCGATGAACGGGGCGATTCTCGCGGCGGACGCGGCCGTGCTCATCCGCCGTCCGTACCATCGAGAAAACACCGGCCGCTTTACCAACCCGGCCAGCGCCAGCGCGCCGAGCGGGTTGCCATAGGCCCAGCGCAGAAAGCCCTCGCCATAGACTTGTTCGGTCTCCATGGCGCCGGTGTGCCGGTTGTAGTAGCGGATCGGTTCCACGCCGCGTAGCCTATCCCATTATCCGCCCTTGCACAGCCAAATGAAAAGCACAACAGGATCGGGCATGCCGCAGGCCGCCCAATGATTCCGGACGGAATGACCGGTCCACGGGTGGGGGCGCGCCGCGAGACGCGGCGGACACGGCCTGCGGCGGACCGCCGCAGCCACGACGGAGAGGTGGCGGGTTTTGCTTGATAGGCCGGAGGTTTTGACGCACTTCTGGCGCGTGCGAATTTCCCGGGCACTGTGGTGGGTGTTTCCGCTGGCATTGACCCTTGGTTCGTGCGGGCGGAAGGCTGAGCATGCGGGGCCTGGGGCAGGTAGCGGCAAGCCGTTACCGGAAATGGCGAAGTCGGCGGAATGTGGCGCCTGCCATCAGGACTTGGATAAGACATGGCGTGCCTCCATGCACGCGCTGGCTCACCGCAAGGTCGGCAAGGTGGAGGATGCGTGGGCATTCCGGCCGCATGAGCTACAACTTGGCAAGACACGCTGGAAGTTTTCCGGTGGCGAAACCACGCCGCGCATCGAGTGGCGCGACGAGGGCTCGGACGTGCCGCCAATCTCGCTGGTACCCCAAATGGCGATCGGTTATCGGCCGCTGGTGCAATATGTGTTGGATTTCGGCAAGGGCCGCTACCAGGTGCCGGATGCCTCGTGGGATCCGCTCAAGCAGGAATGGTTCAGCATGTTTGGCAGCGACCAGCGCCAACCGCATGAGTGGGGGCACTGGACTCAGCGCGGCATGAACTGGAACAGCCAGTGCGCCTACTGCCACTTCACCCGATTTCGCAAGAACTATCAGCCGGAAACCGATGGATATGCCACCCGATGGCTCGAGCAAGGCGTCGGCTGCGCGCAGTGCCACGGCCCGTCGCTCGCCAAGCGGAAATCTAACCAGTGCATCATCGATACCAAGAGGAAGTACACGCCGCAGCAGTGGATGCATGCCTGCGCGACCTGCCACGGCCGGCGCGAGGAATTCGATGAGGATTTTGAAATCGGCGACGATTTTTTCAACCATTACAGCCTTGCGCTGCCGAGTCAGCCCGGACTCTATCATCCCGACGGCCAGCAGATCGACGAGGATTACAACTTCACTTCGTTACTGCTTTCACGCATGGGCCACAAGGGCATCTCCTGCATCGACTGCCATGATTCCCACGCCGCCACGCCGAAGGGCGGCAAGGCGGCCGTGGATGCCAACCTGGTGTGCATGCAGTGCCACGCCACCGGTTTGCGCGGGGCGATCGTCATCGACCAGTGGAAGCATTCGTTTCACAAATCCAACACCGCGGGCAGCCGCTGCGTCGAATGCCACATGCCGAAGAAAGCCTACATGGCCCGCGATCCTCGCAGCGACCACCGGTTTCCCAGCCCGGATCCAACTCTAACAAAAGAGCTGGGCGTGCCCAACGCCTGTAACAACTGTCATGCGGAAAAGGGGCTGGACTGGCAGATCGAGTGGACGGACAAATGGTACGGGCCGACGAAAAAGCCGTTGGCGCGGGAACGCACGCGGGCGGTGGCCGCCGCGTTCGCCGACAAGCCGGATGCCATGACACGGGTGTTGGCGGCGTTCGACATCGAGGAAATCGCCGCCTGGCAGGCGACCTTGCTGCGGTTGATGGAACCGTGGTCCGGCGATGCGCGGGTGACCCAGCGTGCCGAGGCGGCCGCCGCACATCCGGATCCATTGGTGCGGGCTGCCGCCGCCTTCCTGCTCTCGCGGGTGCCCGGCACCGGCAAGCAATGGGAGACCTTGATCCGTGATCCTGTTAGATCGGTGCGCCTTGAGGCGGGTTGGGGTGCGATCGAGCGCCTTCCGACAGAGCATCCGTTGATGGCGGATATGGAGCGGGTGGCGCGGCAGCAAGCCGACCAACCGGGCGGGCAGATGCGCCTGGCGAGATTGGCCACCCGCCGTGGCAACGCGGCGGCGGCGGAGTCATCCATGCGGAAGGCGGCGGAGTGGGATCGGGGCTCGGCCGCGCCGCGGCGGGATTTGGCGGTTTATCTGGCGGGAGCCGGACGGACCCGTGAGGCATTGCCGGTGCTTGAAGAGGCGATGAAGATCGCGCCCAAGGATGCCGAGTTGCCCTATTTGAGCGCGCTGGCCATGGCGGAACTCGGCGATCAGGCCGGCACCGAGGCGAAATTGCGCGAGGCGATTCGTCTCAATCCCCGCTTCGCGCGGGCCTATTACAACCTGGGCCTGTTGTTGTCCGGCCAGGGGCATGACCAGGCGGCGATCATCTCGCTGCGCAACGCCGCCACCCTTGGCCCCGCGGACCCGGGACCGTCCTACGCGCTGGCCACCATCTATCTGCGCCTCGGCCAAACCGCCGCCGCCAAAACCGCCGCCCTCGAAGCCCTCCGCCGCAACCCGTCCCATCAACAGGCCGCCGCCTTGCTGCAATCCACCGGGGATTCCAACCATTAGTCGCCAGGTTGTGGGCACGTCGGTCACAACGCCCCCGCCAGGGCCGGGCAGATCCGTTAGCGACATCACGGGTTGGCATTTGAGGCCGGTCAGTCCCACTTCATGCGTACTGGGCGGTAACGGGTGTCAGGATGTTTTCACAGAGCGCTTTTTCGCAGGGGGCGGGCGTTCCGCAGAGGGCGCGGTTTCTAGCAAATACTGCTCTACCGGGAAAATCCAAAACGTGTCGTGGCTGAGGCGCAGTAATTTGCGGAGGGTTCGCGGGCTGACGGGCTGGCGGCGGGTCAGGCGGTCCAGGCAGGAGTCGGCGAGCGGTTTCTGGTCGGACGGGAAATAGCCGCGCTTGAGGTAGTAGATGGCGCGCTTGAGGCTGCCGCCGGTGCGGGTCTCGCTGATTTGGGACCGCGCGTCAACCAGGAATCGGCGCGGGCGGTGGCGGTAAAGGATGCGCCGGGAAATATTATATATCTCGTGGTTGGTGAACACCACCTTGCGGTAGCGTTGTTCGCGATAGGGCGGGAAGATGTCGAAGGCCATGCGCACCGCCTCGGCCTGGCCGAAACCCGCGTCGCCGCGCTCCAGCGACCAGATGGTGTAGCCGATCACCTTGCCCGTGTCTGTCTCGTCCTTGGGATCAAACACGGTGAAGAGGTGAAACCCCATCGCGTGATTCGACAGGGTGGGAATGGAGAGGATTTCGAGGATGCCGCCGCCGCACAAGGTGGCGAAGCCATGCTCGGCCTGGTGTTGATGCTGGCGCAGGCTGCCGAGGTGGCCGCGGTCGAAGTAGCCGTCCATGTTAGGCATTTGCCAGAGTTCCCTGGCGAAGCGGGTCAATTCATCGCCGGCCTCGCTTTCGCCGAGGGGATAGAGGCGGATTTCCCTTTGGCCCAGAATATCGTGGTGCAACACCCGCACCCGTTCCCGTTCCGCACGGAGCGCGAGCAGTCTCGCGCGGTTTGAAGTCGCGGCCATGGCGGGAATCTCGGCAGAGTCAGCCGACAATGCAACCGGATTTTTCTCCACCGGATTTTTCTCCATCCATATCGCCGTGCTATTCCAGCAGTCTAACCGGTAATTTGCCGTCAGCCATAACCAGGCCCAGGCGATCGCGCAAATACCCTTCCATCGCCTTTCGCACCTTGAGTTTCAGCGTGCCGTTGCGCATGGCGTAGTCGCGCTCGACGGCCTTGCGCTGCTCCGCGTTCAAACCCTTGTGGGGAGACACCCGCAGCGTCACCCATTGCTCCCAATCCCGGTCTTCGTGCGGCAACTCCGCGCCTTCGCGGCTCCAATCGACCTCGCCGATCCGGCTCAAGGTGAAGTCCCGGAAGTCCTGGTTGGTCTCGCACCACGCCCGCACATGCCAGCGAGCCCCGTTGTGGCCGAGCGCGTGTGGCCGCAACCATCGCCATTCCTCCCTGCCGCTGTTGATGCTGGCATAGCGCACCCGTGCCCGCAGGCCGTTGAGCACCGCCAGGAACACCCGGCGCTCCACCACCGCACTTGCCTCCCGCACCGGCATCCTCAACACCGAGACACATCCGCCACCTTCGTTTTCATCGGTCCATCCAGTCCAGACTCCCCTCGCCTCGCCGCCCAAAAACCTGGCAACCGCCTCGTTCAGGCGCGGAGTCGTCATCACGCACTTCATTTCCGCCGTCGACTCATAGCGTTTTTCCCGCAGATTGTACACGAAGGCCGCGGGGTTGAGTTCCAAATACCGCTGCAAATCCGAGGACGCCTGCGCCATCGAAATCCCGAACATGCCTCCCAAATCCTGGCGATTCACCAGTCCCTTCCACCACGCGCAGGTCTCGATGAAGCGCAGGCGCTCCACCGCCGCCCAGTTCCGGTCATTGGTCTTGTTTCCCATGGCTCTTGAAATGTTGTTCCGCCCCTTTCCTACACCAAACGCAATCCCTTAGCAAACCCAAAATAAATTCTTTCATGTGTCGTATAATTCGCGAGACACGTTTGAATGTTGTGCGTAAATCTGTCCAGGCCAGCCTCCGGCACCCGCAAGATCGGGCTTTCCAACCGGCTGCGGAAGGGCTCAAATGGCGGCTTGCCCCCATGTCCAGAAAATCATTACCCCTATCCATGAAATGAAGAGGGCCGCTATTTTCCCTCCGCGAACACCGACTTGAGAACCTTGAGCGAAGTGTGGAGCTGTTTGTTGGCCACCGCATCCAACGTCGCCGGTTCTCCTGTCAGGTGGATCGTGGTTTGGCGGTGCATGATGCTGGCACCGGGCTTGAGCGCCGCCGCGGGCGAGGAGGTTTCCAGTTCGTAAAACGGCCCCAAGGGCGCTTCGCCCGGCGCGGGGGAGCCGTCGTTGTAGGAGTTGATCACATCGCCGCTGAAGGGATCCTTCTGCTGTTCCCATGCTGAGTTGACATAGCGGGCCGGCCCCTGTGGTGGTTCGTACAGCACCAGCGTGAGGGCTCGGCTGTCACCGCTGTAACTGCCGGCCACGCCCAGCGAGCGGCGGGGAGGAATGCCGATCTTGCCGCGCTGTTGGCCGTCGCCTTTGAAAAAAATCACACCCTCGCGCACCTTGAGACGCTCGCCGGGGACCTTGCCGAAATAGGCGTCGTTGACGACCGGACCGAATTGTGCCGCCTCGCCCTGGCGGAATGGAAGGGCGATCACGGTTTCCGGCGAGGGTTTGTACATGCCTAACAACCAGACCGACAGCAGGCCGGCATCCGGCGTCCACTCCTTGGAGCCGCGGTTGGTGAGTTGGTTGCTGGTTTGGTAGGCGACGAGTTTGACGGTGTCTGGCAAGGGGACCCCCAACAGGGTTGCCACCTCGGCCTTGGGAAGCAGCCGGACGCTGCGCTTCACCGCCACCTCGAAGCGGGTCCCCGAGTGATTGGTCACCGTGAAATCCTTCGCAAATTCCGCCCGGGTGACGGCTGATGCGAGCACCTCGAAGGGTTGGGTATCGAGGGGCGGCGGGGTTTTCCAATTGGCGAAATCAAACTTGGACCCGGCCGGGAAGAAGATGCCGAATTGGCCGCCTTCCGGTCCCAGCCAGAACCGTTCCTCACCCCCGAAAACATAGATGTGCGACTCAAGTTTGCCGGCCGCCTCCTGCTCTGACAAAACGCCCCGCTCGATGACCTTGTAGTTCAACCAACCGAAGCTGTAACCGTGGTCTCCGTCCGTGGTGCTGGTCATCACCCGCCCTTGATAGGCGGGTGCCAGCGCCACCGCCGCATCGCCGTCCTTGAGTTCGACGACACTGGTGTGTTTGCGCAGGAATTCCACATCCTTGGCGTAGGGCAGAGGCGGCTCTGCGGCAAGCGAACCGACGGCGAGCACGAACAACGGAATCTGAGTCTTCATGATTACTGATAGATGGTGGTTGATCCAAACGGGAACGGATTGCAACACCGGACGCGGCCGATGTCGAGGCGAATCGCTGGCAGTGAGCCGCCGCCGGGACCAAGGCAGCGAAAAGCGCGGTGGCGTGAACCACCGCGCTTTGAATGAGCAGGTGCTGCCCTGGCAGCCGATCAGAAGCTGTAGGAGAGGCT
>Ga0073936_10010648_pt1 | contig 11248 bp, 8 predicted proteins | sample AliMusrvi5mmetaG_FD_87041 | JGI IMG/M metagenome (GOLD analysis project Ga0073936, IMG submission 87041) | Freshwater lake bacterial and archeal communities from Alinen Mustajarvi, Finland, to study Microbial Dark Matter (Phase II) - Alinen... | ecosystem: Environmental > Aquatic > Freshwater >... | reverse complement strand
TGGATTCAGGAAACAGGGTAATACAAGATAGCGACAGCCGGAGCGCACAAATCGCTTTTAAAACCAAGAGGTTAGCAAATCGAGGTGGGTCCGCCTATTCTATTTCGAGTAAACTCCCGCTAGGCGATGGCGCCAACCTCGGCGGCCTGGCCGGCGCCGACGCCCACTGCCAGAAACTCGCAGCCGCCGCCGGTGCCGGTGACAAGACCTGGCATGCCTACCTGAGCACGCAGTCCGCCGATGGCAAGCCCGCCGTCAACGCGCGCGACCGTATCGGCAAAGGCCCGTGGCACAACGCCAAAGGCGCCCAGATCGCCAAAGACCTGGCCGACCTGCACGGAGACACGCTCGAACTGGCACAGAAGGGGAACCTCATCACCAAGAACAACGCTCTGAATGAAAAGGGTGCGATCGGTAATGGCGTGGGTGACAAACCGAATACGCACGACGTTCTGACCGGCTCGCAACCGGATGGCCGTGCTTATACGGACGCCGCTGACCACACCTGCAAAAACTGGACCAGCAACGGTGACGGCATCGCACAGTTGGGCCACTTTGATCGCAATGGTGGCGGCATCTCCTGGAACTCCGTGCACCCCTCCGGCGGCTGCAGCCAGGCCAAACTGGTGGCCTCCGGTGGCGCCGGGTTGTACTACTGCTTCGTCCCCACAGGCAACTAAATGCAAAAACGCCCTCCGGCTTGCACCGGAGGGCGTTCCCACTTCTAAACTTACCTTCTGACTAACCCTTCTTCACAGGAGCGGCCGGTCCTTTTGCGGGAGCCGGAGCGCCACCCCTGCCCATCTTGTCGATCTCGTTGAAGTACACGCGGCGGCCCTCGTCCATCGCCAGGTTGGAGAGGATCACCGCCGTCGAATCGGCAAGACCAACTTCCAGATGCGCCAGCGGCTTCTTGCCGGTGCGGACGGATTCAAAGAATGCTTCCAGTTGTACGTCAACCGGATTCTTGTCTTCTTCGGGAACCATCACGCCCTTGCTGTACAGCCAGCGGCGGGCAAACTTCAATTCGCGGGAGAGGAACGCTTCGTCCTGTGCAATCTGATCCTTGCTCAATAGAATCGGTAAGCCCTTCGATCCTGCCCCTGTCGAAACCAGCGAAGCGCTGGCCTTTGCAGGTGCGTTCTTGCCGCCTGCCGGAACTGGTTCCTTCTTGGGCGGCTCCATGAACCACATCGCCAGTGCCGGCTCTGCGTCGGTTCCTACCGTGATGTGGATGGTGCCCTTCGTTCCCATGATGATTTCGCCGAACTGCGTACGCGCCCCACCGAAGATCGGCAGGTTCTGATTGGAGCAGATCGAACTGTACATCAGGCGCTGTCCCTTCGGATAGCGGTAGATCATCTGGATGTTATCGAATACGTCGCGGCCATCTTTGAAATAATCGATGCCGCCCACGCCCATTACAAACTCCGGACTCGCGCCGAACATGTAATCGGCAACGTCGATCTGGTGCGAGGCCAACTCAGCCGTCAGTCCGCCGGAGAACTTGCGCAGCAGGCGCCAGTTGGCCTCTTCGCCGCGCGGATCGTTCTTCTTCATCACCCATGTCGAACTGGGAATCGCGATCAGGTTACGATGCCACTGGGCGTATACGTTGGTGACGTCTCCGATCGTGCCCTTTTCGATCATCGCCTTCGCCGTCTGGTAATACTGGCTGTAGCGGCGCTGCAAACCGACCTGCAGCGTTTGCTTCGGGTGCTCTTTCATCATAGCGCGCAGTGCGTGCACTTCTTCTGCTTTGAACACGAGGCTCTTTTCACAGAAGACGTGCTTGCCTGCGAGCAGTGCGTCCTTGGTGATTGGGAAGTGCTGATACAAAGGTGTCGCAATCAGAACTGCGTCGACATCCTTGCGCGCCAGCACTTCACGGTAATCTTTATATCCCTGCGGCTTGTCCTTGGAGATGTCGATACCTTTTTTCAGGTTGGGCTCGAAGATGTCGCACGAAGCAACCAGCTTCGCGCCATCGAGCTTGTTGAGGTGCTCCAAATGGTACTGGCCGCGTCCGCCGGTGCCGATGATAGCCAATTGAACCTGGTTGTTGGCGGCCTTCACGGTCTGTATTCCGGGCGCGCGATCAAATTTCGCAGCAGCCGCGGCAACTGTGGCCGCGCCCGCGATCTTAACAGCATCACGACGTGTGATGTCTTTTTTCATGGACATATTAGGACCTCTTCAAGGGATCGATAGCCGAACTTTCCATTATAGCCTCTGCCGCGACCGGACGTGCGGACCATTCTGCGCCCGCCAGCACGATCATCGAACCGAGGAAACTCCAAAGAATGATACTCACCGAATATACAAAAGGTCCGTATTCCTTGTCGAGCTTGGCCTTCATCACCGGCCAGACCAGAATCACAAGGTACTTGAACACTTCGAGCACCATCCCAACGATGATTGCGATCGGGATCACCCGCTGCTTATCGATTGCACAGTTGGGCAATAACCAGTAAATCAAAAACAGAATGAACATCGAAATCGGCACCGCCGCCGCCTTCAGGAACAGGCTGCTCAATACCGCCGTCACCGAATCGCCCGCCCAGGTCATTGTCTTCAGGAACTCAAGGTTCACCGCCGTCAATGATGCCGAAAGCAGCGCCAGGCTGCCGCAGGCGAATATCAGGCCCAGGCTCATGATCTGGTTCTTCAGGAAACTGCGATTCTTTGTGACGCCCCAGATCTTGTTCAGCGCCACTTCCATTGGTTCAAAAATTCCGTTGGCCGTGAACAGCAGCAACAGCATGCTGGTCCATTGAAACGGACCTCGCCGCCATAACGTTGGTGCGATGTTCTGCTTCACGAAGTCTGCAAGCTGCCCCGGAAAGTAATCGCGAAGAGTCATGTAGATCGCCTCTTCGCCCCCTTGCCAGTGCAGGGCTTTGCACAACGAAACCATTACGATCAGAAACGGAAAGAAACTCAGCAGCACACTCGCGGCAATGGAGAAGCCATAGACGTGGACCTCCACTTCCATCCAGAATCGTAATGTCGGTTCGATTGCTCGCCGCACGGTTTGATTAATGACCCGGGCCTGAAACGCCCAGGTAGTTGCCATAGCCGACAATGACTGTCGACCCTACCAGGATAGCGAGACTCAGCATCAGAAGCCGCATTGTTTTCGGGCCCGCGCCTTTCCACTCCTTCAAGCCGATGCCCCACAGCGTGCTGAAGATGATGATACTCGCCATGTGCATCGTCCAACTGGAGAACTTATAGGCGCCCATCTTAGTCTCGCCCATGCTGTAAAAGAAGAACTGAAAATACCACGTGGTTCCAGCCACGGCGCACCAGAAGTAATTCCACAGCAGCGGCACGTTGCGCGTTTCCGAAGTGAACTTCTTGCCATCTGCATCCACGTCGCCGCGCAACTGAGGGCTGAAGTATTGATAGGCTGTCTTATTCTTAATATTCAGGCCGAATGACCACAGGAAGTTAGTCGTGAATCCGCCCAGCAGCACCACCACCAGCACCGGCAGTCCCTGCCAGAGCGGTTCGGTGCCATGCTTAATGGTGATCTCTTTGATCGGATCGCCCGCGGCAAGTCCATAAGAGAAGCACGCGCTCATGATGCCTGAAAAGATCGCCACCATCACGCCCTTCTTCAGGCTGAACTCTTTGATGACCGCTGTCTTCTGCTCCGTCGAAAGTTCTCTCTCCTTCGACATGCCTGCCAGTCCTGCCACGGTAATGCCGAGTAAGCAGACTCCCACGCCGATCAGTACCACGATTCCCGATTGCGTTCCCAGGACCTTCGATCCGAACTCGCCGTTAAAGATAGGCGGCATCAGTGTTCCGAACGCCGCGCAGAATCCCAGCACCACCGCCATCCCCAATGACATGCCCAGATATCGCATGGTAAGCCCAAAGGTCAGGCCGCCGAATCCCCACAGGATGCCGAACATGTAGGACCAGAAAAAATTCTTTCCAGGCGACTCGGCCAGCACCGCCATCAGGTCGTTCGTCATGAAGTAGGCGAAGAACCACGGCGCGATGATCCAGCTGAAAAAGCCGCCAGCCAGCCAGTATGTCTCCCACGACCAGCGTTTTACGTTCCGGTAGGGAACATAAAAGCTGCCGGAAGCCAGTCCGCCGAGCCAGTGATAAAGTACGCCGATGATTGGGTTGGGTGCCATGTTGGGAAGTTTTCTCTACGTTGAGTTACGACAACCCATTACTGTATGCGTTTCCATGACCTCGACGCAAGGCGGTATTTGCCTGGCTAGGAAGGCCAGAGGCCCGGATTCAGATAGCGTTCGTTTTCCAGTTCGACGGTACGCACCGCAGCAAGCTGTTCCGCGGAGAGCGGACCGCGAACAGCGGCTTCGATGGCGGCCAGCAACTCGGTCTTGATCGAAGTGCCTATCAAGGCAGAGTGGGGAGGAGTGCGGCTCAGAACATAACGGTAGGCAAAGGCCGGAAGTTCTTCCACCGAGCCGGCGATCTGGGCCAGTTGTTTCACGCAGTGGCGAAGCGATTCCAGACCCAACGGGAGATCGCGATAGCGGGAAGAAAGCGCACCCTTTAGCAGCACAGACCGCGCCAGGATCCCCACGCCTGCCTTTTCCGCCTCCGCAAGGACCTCGGCTTCTGGCCGGCGGTCGAGCGGACTGTACCCAACCTCAATGCAATCGTAGCGGCCCGAGCGGATGGTGTTGAGTGCTGCCTCAGGTTCATAGATGCTGGCGCCGATGTAGCGGACTTTGCCGGCCTCGCGGCAGCGTTCGAGGGCACCGGTGGCATCCGCATCGGGCAGCAGTTCCATGCCGCAATGCAGCATCATGACGTCAATATGATCGGTCTGCAACTCTCGCAGGCTGGCTTCAACCAGGTTCTCGACCTCGGCGGCGACCGATTTCACCTTGGAAACAAGCACGTACTCCTGGCGCCGGTGCTTGAGAGCTGCGCCGATGATCCGCTCGGCATCGCCATAGGCACGTGCGGTGTCGATCACCGTCACTCCTTTATCGAGCGCAAAGTGGAGCAAATCGGTTGCCTCGACTTCCGATGGCCGGTGAGCAGCGCCGATGCCGTAATCGAGTCCCAGCTCTACTGTTCCTAAGGTGATCGCCGAGATTTGCAGTCCAGTTCTGCCCAGCGTGGTGGTTCGCAGCATGTTTTTCACTATAACAATTTGCCCTGGCAGCCGTTCTGTGGCAAAGCTCATCTATGAATTTTGTATGACAGCGCGGTATGTGAAGTATACCGCTTAGCATAAAACGCCCGTGAATAAAAGAGACGAAGGCCTGCATTCTTTTGTTGACAAGTGTTAGACAACGCTGTATTCTGGACTTACGTTTCTTGGCTGAGAGGATAGTGAATTCGCCTTACAGTTGCTACTAAGGTGAAATGCTAGTTATGCGTGTATCCGGCCCCGTTGCTCATTCGATGTTACGTCGAACGCGATATACTCCTCCAATTGTGGCCAGTAAGACATTAGACTCTTGTCTGGTGTAGAACAGATCAAACAAGACCCTTATAACGACAATGGCTGAACTGTGTCTGAACACGATGCGGGTTGCTGAAAACCAGATAACGGGATCAGGTTACCGGTACTCGCGTGCAGGCGTCTCCGCTGTTAAGGACAGATCTGTGCTCCCATGGTACGCGCTCAAGATCCGGGCTGGTGGCGAGCTTAAAGTGCGCCACGCCCTTGAACGTAAAGAGTATGCGGTCTTTTTGCCGACTTATTTGGAAAGCCGGAAGTACACAGACCGCGTAAAGAAGATCGAAGCGGCCCTGTTTCCGGGCTATTTGTTCGCACGGGTGGACATTGAGCATCGGCTGCCGCTGATCCAAACGCCTGGTGTGGAGGCGGTGGTCGGCTTTGGCGGCGAGTTTGAGTCCGTGGACGAAAAAGAGATTGCCGCCATCCGGCGAGTGGTTGCTGCCGGGACGAATGTGGCACCGTGGCCCTATTTGAAAGAGGGCGACAAAGTTTGTGTGCAATGCGGTTCGCTCGAAGGCGTCGAAGGAATTCTCCTGAAGACCAAAGGCCAGGATAAGTTGGTGTTGTCGATTCATATGTTGCAGAGATCCCTTTCTGTCGAGATTGATCGATCGTGGGTCCGGCCGTTGAAGCATTTTTCTCAAAGTGTCTGAACGCTATGTTTTGTTCGGCTTGCGGGTGGTACTAGTAGTTTGGTTCTAAAAAAATCTAGAACTCCTTTAGTTTTTCGTTGACAGGTGTAAGACAAGGCTGTATTCTGAACTTGTAACCTCTGCTACACAGCTACTGATTAGTCTTTGCCCACCTGTTATCACGTAATAACTCAGGCGAGCTAGTTTTGTTTGTATTACACATTTTTTGTACAAGTTAACACTTGTGACAAAAATGGCGGTAGCTTGTCCATTGCCCCTCAATGGATTATCATGGATCATCAAAAAAATAAAATGGTGAGTTTCCGGCTCTCGGACGAAGAATATCTTCGCATGCGAGCCTACTGCGAAGTGATCGGGGCGCAGAATTTGTCGGAGCTTGCGCGGGTCGCCATGCAACGATTTATCGAGGCCCAGGCGCAGGATGATCACTCTATCTATGCGCAGGTGAATGAGTTGCGGCACCGGGTCCGCGATATAGCGGCCGAGCTGGAGCGGATCAGCCAGCAAGTTGGGAAGACAAATGGGCAAAGTGCATAACCTCCTGCTCTTACTATCGATTACGGCGGGCTGTCTGGTGGCGCAGAAGCCTCAGGCGGAGTCGCCGAGCACGTATACATTGGGGCCGGACGACCAGATCTCCGTGCGAGCGCTGGACTTAGAGACGGAGTGGCCGGACAAGCCGCTGCGGCTGGACCAGCGGGGCAACATCACGCTGCCGATGATCGGGCGGGTGAAGGCCGGGGGGCTGACGCAGGACCAGCTCGAAGCTGCTATCGTTTTGAAACTAATGCAGTTCGTGAAGGATCCGCAGGTAACGGTGACGGTGATGGAGTTCCGGAGCCAGCCGGTATCCGTGCTGGGCGCGGTGGCTGCCCCCGGGGTGCACCAACTGCAGGGGAAGAAGACGCTTTTCGAGATGATCTCGATGGCTGGCGGCTTAAAGCCAGAGGCCGGATACAGCATCAAAATCACGCGGCACATTCAGTGGGGCCGGATTCCTCTGCCGACGGCGAAGGACGACCCTTCGGGGCAGTTCAATGTCGCAGAAATCAGCGTGAAAGAGGTCATGAAGGCCGAAAACCCGGAACAGAACATCCTGATCAAGCCGGACGACGTAATCACAGTGCCGAAAGCCGAACTCGTTTACGTGATCGGGGCCGTGAAGAAGTCCGGTGGGTTCGTTTTGGGCGAAAAACAGACGATTACGGCGCTGCAAGTGCTCTCGATGGCAGAAGGACTGGATAGAACGGCCTCCCCCAAGGCCGCAAAGATCCTACGGCAGACGAAAAACTCCGAACGAGAAGAGATTCCGGTGGACCTGCGCCAAATGCTGAGCGGCAAGGGCACTGATATCTCGCTGCGGGCTGACGATATCCTGTTTGTACCGACGAGTACGGCAAAAGCGGTGACCTCCCGCACCATCGACGCGATGATTTCCATGAGTTCGGCAGTCATTTACCGGCTCCCTTAAGAAAACAATGGCTCAAGAACACAATCACCCGGACAATCTGCTTCCAGCGGTGCATCATCACGGCGAAGTGCTGCCTGGCGGCGGGCAACCCTATGCGTATCCGAATGGGGACGCGGGAAAAGGGGCAGGATACCCATCGGAGCAGGACGATCCAGAATCCGAAGGCATTCTTGAGTACATCCGTGCAATCAAGCGGCGCAAGGGAACGCTGATTCTTTTTACGGCCTTGGGTTTGCTTTGTGCGATTTTGATCACGCTGCCGCAGACACCGATTTATCAGGCGAAGACATCGATCGAAATTCAGGATGTGAACGACAACTTCCTGGGTATGAAGCAGGTGCAGCAGTTTTCGGAGATGCCGACGACGACGATGACGGACATCCAGACGCAGATCAAGATTCTGCAGAGCGATACACTGAGCGAACGGGTGATTGCGAACCTGAAGGCGACGAAAGCGGAGCAGTTGGCTACGGAGCCGAGCCGCATCAATGCATGGCGAAAGGCGCTTAACCTTCCTGACGAGCAACCGGTGGATGCACAGACGGCGGCATTGAAGTATGCGGCGAAGAACCTGAAAGTGCGGGCGGCGGGGCAGACGCGCATTATCGAAATTCTGGCAGATTCGACGGATCCGAAAATTGCGGCGGCGTTTTGCAACAGCCTGACAAGCGAATTTATTGATCAGAACGTGGAGGCGCGGTACAAGGCGAGCCAACGGACGGGTGACTGGTTGGGGCGGCAGATGGACGATATGCGGATCCGACTGGAGCGATCGGAAGATGCGCTGCAGGCGTATGCGCGGAAGACGGGGCTGCTGTTCACATCTGACAAGAACAACGTCTCCGATGACAAGCTGAAGCAGTTGCAACTGGCCCTTTCGGCGGCGCAGGCGGACCGGGTGACGAAGCAGTCGCGGTTCGAGATGGCGACGAACAGCCCGCCGGAGGCGCTGCCGGACGTGTTGAACGACTCCTCGCTGCGGGATTACCAGACGAAGCTGACGGACTTGAGAAGGCAGCAGGCGGAGCTGGCTTCGACTTTTACGGATAAGCACCCGAAGGTGAAGCGGCTGGCGCCGCAGATACAGACGCTGGAGACGGCGCTGACACGGGAGCGCGGGGCGATTCTGAAGCGGATCAGCAACGAGTACGAAGAGGCGCAGCGGCGGGAGAAGCTGCTGGAAGAGGATTACCGCGTGCAGGCCTCGCTGGTGACGGACCAGGGAGAAAAATCGATCCATTACAACATTTTGAAGCGTGAGGTGGATTCGAACCGGCAACTGTACGAATCGATGCTGCAGCGGGTGAAGGAGACGACAATCGCTTCGGCGATGCGGGCTTCGAACGTGCGGGTGGTGGATTTGGCGAAGGCTCCTCGGCTGCCGTACAAGCCGGACCCGCTGGTGAACGGCGGCTTGGGTTTGCTGGCAGGATTCTTCATTGGGATTGCGTACATTGTGACGACGGACCGGGCGAACCGGACGCTGCAAGACCCAGGGGATGCGGCGTATTACCTGGGGATTCCGGAGTTGGGGATTATTCCGGCGCGGCTGAATACGCCGGGAGAGAAGAAGAAGCGGAAGCTGCAGCTGCTGCTGGCGGAGGGGGCGAAGCTGCCTGAGGAGAAGACGCTGCCAGACAAGTGGGAGCTGGTGACGCTTCAAGATAAACCCTCGATGTTGGCGGAGAGCTTCCGTTCGACGCTGACTTCGATTTTGTTTTCAGGCCAGAACGGGACGCGGCCGCGGATGCTGGTGATCACGAGCGGCGGGGCCGCGGAGGGGAAGAGCTCCATTGTGAGCAACCTGGCGATTGCGCTGGCAGAGATCGGCAAGCGGGTGCTGGTGGTCGATGCGGATACGCGGAAGCCGCGCATTGCGGATATTTTCGAGATCAGCAACAAAGTTGGGCTAACGAACCTGTTAAGGGACAATCCGGCGGCCGATTCCGAGGAGCTGACGGCGATGATCCAGGAGACGGGCATTCCGAATCTATTTGTGCTGCCGAGCGGACCTACGGTGATGGGCTCGACGAATTTGTTGTATGCGAGCAACCTAACGGCGTATCTGAGCCGGTTTAAGGCGGAGTACGACATGGTACTCATTGATACGCCACCGATGCTGCAGATTGCGGATGCGCGCGTGCTGGGGCGGCTGGTGGATGCGGTGGTGCTGGTGGTGCGGGCGGGGCAGACGACACGGGATGCGGCGATGGCGGCGAAGGAGCGGTTGGCCACGGATGGGATACGGTTGTTGGGGACTGTGCTGAATGACTGGAATCCGAAGATGAGCAAGTCCGGGTATTACGGGTACTACAGCGGGTATCACTACCGGGGGAGCTACAAGGGGTACTCGAATTATTACCGTCATGAAAAGGGCGACGAGAAGAGTTAGCGGACGGGGAATGGCCGCTGATGGGTACGGATTCACACGGATTAAAACAGGACGGGGTAGAAAACATACCGCTTGCTGTTGCGCGTTTTTTGGTGGTGGTTTGGGATTGAGATGGGTTTTTGCTGGACGGGGCTTTCTGCGGATTAGTTGCGCGGATGGGTCCGGATGAAGGCGGGGTCTTTTTGAGTTTGGTTAGGGCGGCCAGGGTTCGGAAGTAGATGCGGGAGAGGCGGGATTCCATGCGGGAGAGGGCGTCCAGGGATTGGGATAGTTTGGTGGCGGATTCGTAGAGTTTGGCATCGGCGGTATCGGCAGTGGTGGCGGATTGCATTTCGAGGTTCAGGGCACAGGTTTCGAGGGCCCAGAGGCGTTGCATGCGCCAGGAGGCGGCTACGAGCTGATCGACCAGGCCGGTTTCGAAGTCATCGGCGGGCTGGAAGCGGGCGAGGGCGGCGTTGCGGACTGTTTCAAACTGCTCCGCGGATTCTGCGTCAAGCAGGACAAGAAGCGAGGACATTTTCGATCTCCTGCTCTGTATGATCACATGCGAAGCAGAAATATTTTCCAAGGGCTTGGCGGAGCTTTAGAAACAAAAGGATATAGATTTCCGGAAGTGTTGTGACTGACGTTTACAAGGGCCGGTTTTTTGCGAGCGCGGTGTAGCATGGGGGCATGGAATGGTGCCGCAGACAACTGAAACGAAGGCGGGAGACGGCGGGTGACTTCTGGGAGCGGATGGGGTTCCGGCCAGACGAGAAGCAGCGGCGGCTGCTGGAGGGCGACCCGCACCGGGTGATTCTGAACTGCACGAGGCAGTGGGGGAAGAGCACGGTGACGGCGGCGATGGCGGTGCGGCGGGCGGTGGAAGGGCCTGAGAACCTGACGCTGGTGCTGAGCCCGAGCTGCCGGCAGAGCGGGGAGTTTCTGCGGAAAACGAAGAGCTTTCTGCTGCGGCTGGGCCAGCGGGCGCGGGGCGACGGGACGAACGAGCTTTCGCTGCAACTGAGGAACGGGAGCCGGATTGTGGGGCTGCCGGGGCGGGAGGAGACGGTCCGGGGCTTTTCGTCAGTGGGGCTGATGCTGATTGACGAGGCGGCGAGGGTACCGGACGAGCTGTACAAGAGCGTGCGGCCGATGCTGGCGGTGACGGATGGCGACCTGTGGCTGATGAGCACACCGTGGGGGAAGCGGGGCTTCTTTTACGAGGCGTGGGAGCACGGCGGGGATACGTGGACGCGGGTGATGGCGCCGGCGGCGGAGTGCAG
>Ga0073936_10010647_pt1 | contig 11249 bp, 7 predicted proteins | sample AliMusrvi5mmetaG_FD_87041 | JGI IMG/M metagenome (GOLD analysis project Ga0073936, IMG submission 87041) | Freshwater lake bacterial and archeal communities from Alinen Mustajarvi, Finland, to study Microbial Dark Matter (Phase II) - Alinen... | ecosystem: Environmental > Aquatic > Freshwater >... | reverse complement strand
TCTCCTCTTGGACCAAATGGATACACTGCTTACTACCCTTGAATTATTACTTATAATCCTGTTTTTTCTGCAAATAGACTTTATTTTTCATGGGAATCTTCTAGTGGGGGTAATTTAGCCTTGTCTAACACACAAATAGCTACGTTAGATTTTATTTATCTAGGTGGAACAAGCACAACTATGCATCTGAGAAGATTACCTGATGTAGGGAATTTATGTGGTTTTTTTACAACAACTGGTACTGCATCAATAAGTTCTTTTACTGATAACACTATTTCTGGAACGTCCACAGGTACATATTCAATTCATTCAGTAACCACGGGGGGCCCTTTTGATTGGAATGATCAAGCCGCTTGGCAGGAAGGAAAGACTCCATCAATTGCTGCCGACGTATATATTACTGGCGAAGAAGTTCAAATTTTCATGAATGATCCCAACTATCCAGTTATCCCTAAGTGTAATAATTTGACAATTTACCCAGTCGGTCAACTAACTTTGAATATTGGAAATCCTCTGACAGTTAACGGCAACATGGACATCCAGGGCGATGCTACTGGTACAGGGTCATTTGTAGACTATGGCACCACCACTGTTACCGGTACAACAACTGTTGCACGTGCAATGACCGGAAACTGGATTCATGGGAATACATTATACCAATCACACCTGATTTCATCACCGGTTGCAGGTCAGTCAAACTCCATTTTCACCGGATCGCTGATGAATGCGTGGAATGAAGGAACTCAACACTGGGATTCATTGACGCTTCCTTTTATCACAATGAATGTTGGAACCGGCTATGATGTAGCGCCTGTTAACGGTGGTATCACTGCCATATTCAGCGGGGTTCTTAATTCGGGGGATAAAACCATCAGCGGGCTGACAAAAAGCGGTTCTGGAACCTATTCGGGGTTTAACCTGATCGGCAATCCTTTTCCAAGCGCGATCAACTGGAACACAAGTGTAATTCCTACCTCTGTTTATAACTTTGCATGGGTGTGGAATGGGGGTGCCTGGTTGACAATCGACAGGACCCTTGGAAGCGGTGGCATTATCGCGGCGGAACAGGGATTTTTTGTTCAGGCCTCCGGAGCGGGATCCGTTAAGATTCCAAGTTCAGTACGAACACATGGTGCAACATTCTATAAATCAACTGCGAGCGACTTGCTTACCTTGAAAGTTGAAGGAAATAACTACTGGGATCAAACCCAGATTCATCTCAACTCCGCTTCAACTGCAGGCTATGATGCAGAATATGATGCCTTAAAGTGGATGGGCAGTGCGGAGGCACCTCAAATTTATTCGATGCTCCCGGATGTCCAGTTGTCTATCAATTCACTTCCCAACCTCACCGGGTCCCCGGTCATCCCATTTGGATTTGCTGCGGGTTCAGTAAATAATTTCACAATCACCACTTCCGGAATTGCTTCTTTCGCGCCAGGTACAGAATTCTATCTTGAAGACATCGTTGCAAATAAAGTCCAGAATCTGAAGTTAAACCCGATCTACACTTTTAATGCCGCTCCCGGACAACAGGAACACCGTTTCAACCTCCATTTCTCCCCCGTTGGAATCCAGGAAAGCAACACGGTTGCCGGGATAAAAATCTATTCGGCTGAGAAGACCATTTATGTCAACATACCAACGGATATGAACGGAACCATCGTAGTTTACAACCTGCTAGGAAATGAAATTACGAGTTCAGTCATTCAATCCCATTCGCTGAATAAAATCAATTTGAATGTACCTTCGGGATTTTATCTTGTGAAAGTTGCCGGAGACACTTATACTTCAACAGGCAAGGTCTTTATCAAATAAAAATCGTCGGATAAAACCGGGTTAATTAACAACTTTGAAAAATAAAAAAAATACATATATGAAAAAAATCAAATTGGTTTTTATTCTGATCGCCATCTTCGCCTTGCCCCTGATTTCCTTACCTGATCCCCCTGGCCCTCCAGGTAGTGGTACTCCGGGAAGCGGCCAGGGAGGCGGGCAAACTCCTGTCGGAGCCCCTATCGATGGTGGTCTGGGAATCCTGCTGGCACTTGGATTAGGTTATGGTGGCAAGAAACTATATCAGGCACGCAAGGCAAAGCAGGAAAACATTGCTGAGCCAGGGAGTTAACCTTGCAAAACAATAATTATTCAACATGCTTTTACACGCCAGACGTAATTAATCAGCCTTAATTACCAACATATTGACCTTATTGCATTTCATGCAATAGGGTCAATACATAAATGGCCATTGAGTTACAAAAAACATTCATCTTTAACCAACTACAACTATTATGAGAAAATTCATTTTTATTACGACCTTCGCACTTCTTGGAATCTATGGTTTTTCACAACAAGTGCCAACTGAAAAGGTTCCAAGTTACATTAAGGAACGGTTGCAAGCCAATTTCCCGCAAACAATGGACATTCCGGTATCGTGGTCCATGGATAAGGGTAATTATAAGGCCACTATCACTATCATGGATTCACCCGCCTTTATGGTAATCGATACGCTTGGTAAAACCGTGCGCATCGAACGTAAAATTCATGAATCGTACCTGCCTAAAAAAGCGAAGGATCAACTGAAAGCACTTGATCCGAATTACCAGGTTGTGAGCGTCATGCAGGTTACCGATGACAAGGCAAAAATCACCTATAAAACCGTTGCCAAAATAAGCACCAATTTTACTTTTGACAAGGACGGCAACCTTGCCGGCACAAAGAAATAACGCTGTTGTTATTATTACTGAGGGCTGATCAGGTTCCCTGTACCCCCGTGATTGTTATATTCACGGGCATACCAGGCAGCTGAATCAGCCTTTTTTACATCGTACTGATAATAGAGACTCAGGCTTCGGTAAGCAGCTGTCAGGTCAGGTTTAGAGCGGATAGCACGCTTCCACATGGATGCAGCACGCTGCTTTTCGCCTACTGTTACAAGATAAATGCCAAGGTTATAGGCAGCTACACCGTTTGAGGGGTCATTGACAAGCGCCTCCTCACAACGTGAAATTGCTTTCGCGTACAACCCTTTTTTATAATAATCACTGCTGGATTCAATGCAGAGTTTTACAAAGTTTTCCCTGGCTTCAGTGCCTCCATATCCCTTTTTAAAAGCTTCGGAAAAATAGGAATAGGCTGCTGCATAGTTTTTCTTCTCAACCAGTTCAACCATACCCAGGTGATATTTGAAATCGGGATATGACTTCAGACTGTCGGCAATAAGCAGATAATGCTCATATTTTACATAATCTTTCTGCTTAAAATAATAGCGCCCCATATAGTAATGAAACCATGCCTTTTCCGGCGCATATTGAATTGCAGATCCCCAAAAACTTACAGCATCCTTGTACATTTTCTGCCGGGCGAATGAGATGATTGATAAAAGTAGCAGTAAACCGATCAGGACGATATTGTATGGTTTCACATTCAATGCAAACCATTTCTCTGGGCATGGGGCCAGGAGCATGATGAGGAAACCAACGTATGGTAGATAGGTACGATGCAGAAGATATTCAAAACTATCGCCCGCAGAGACCAGCCTCACAAACATATTCGGAAAACAAAAACCAATAAACCAGGCTGTTCCCAAAAGGATAAGGGGAAGCGAACCTGTGGTTTTATTAATGAACAAGAAAATAATTATGGCAATGGCAGCAAGAAACCCGGCACCGGTATAAAACGATGAAAAAACAGGGGTCACCGGTATTACGAACGGGAGGAAAAACCTTGAGATTACCTCCGGGATGAAAGGCAGATTTTCGCGCAGAGCAGTCATCCCGAGCTGGCCGTCACTGCGCTGGTCAACAGAGATCAATCGCAGACCATACCAGGATGCCAGAACCATGAACCATAACCCGTATATTATCAACATTTTCCGGTTAATCAGCTTCTCCTTTTTTAAAATGAGCCAAAACACGAAAAGCACCGGGAAAAATACCGATGATTCCTTTGAGAAAATGGCTCCCGCAAGACACAAAACATGGAGTAGGAGATGATGAACCCTCTTATCCCTGAGATACAAAATAAACAGGGAAAATGACAACAAGCCAAAAAGCGTGACCATAATGTCACCCCTGGCAGGTATCCAGACAACGGCATGCCCAATCATGGGATGAACTGCGAAAATGAGCGTACCGATCAGGGCCTTGGGTTTACTCAACCCCAGCAGCGACAATAGCCACAGGAGACTGAGACAGGTCAGCATGTGATAGATGACGTTCCCAAAATGATATATGGCCGGTGACGGGCCTCCCAGTGCGGCATCAACCATAAATGACACGTTCATGAGCGGGCGGTAATAGGGGCTTATGTTGGCAAAAAAAGCATCGGAGCGGAAAGCACGGCCAAGGTTCTCTATGTGACTGATTTTTTCGTAGTTATCAACTATTAAAATATCATCATCCAGGTAAACGAATCCCAACCGGAGTGCGCCAATGTAAACGACAAAGGGAATGAGAATGACAAGGAGCGCTGAATAACGGTATAATTTCGTATCTCCTGGTGTAGGGTATTTCTTCAAAGTGTTCAGGTTAAAATGGCAGATAAAGGTAGAAATATTTATCATTCAGCACAAAATTTGTAATTTCGCCCATTCTAAAAATTATGAAAACAACGAATCGCCCTTTTTCACTTTTCACTCTTCCTGCGTTTTGGATGGTGGTTATAGCCATCACAACTTTTATCGCTTATATCCCGGCATTGAAAGGAACCATTACCAATTGGGATGACATGGTATACATTGGTGCGAATCCATATATCAAGTCACTTTCGGCAAAGAATATTGCGGCCATCTTCTCTGAAAATTTCATGGGGAATTATCACCCGTTGGCCATGTTGTCTCTCACAATTGATTACCAGATAAATAAACTGGATCCTTTTGTTTTTCACCTGGTGAATATCCTCATACACATCATGAATTCCATCATGGTTTTACTGGTTCTCAAACGATTGACCGGTAAACTTGAAATTGCGGTAATTGCAGCTTTACTTTTTGGCGTTCATTCGCTCCATGTAGAATCGGTAGTATGGCTTTCGGAACGGAAAGATGTATTGTACACCTTCTTTTATCTTCTGTCGTTGTACAGTTATATCCGGTATATACCTAAAAGAGAGCAGAAATGGTTTGGACTTAGCCTGCTTTTCTTTCTTCTTTCCTGCCTTTCGAAAGGACAAGCCGTAACACTCGCCGTAACACTCTTCCTGGTCGATATTTTCATGGGCCGCAAGTGGACTGAGCTGAAAATTCTCATGGAAAAAGTGCCATTTCTCATCATGGCGTTGATATTCGGTATTGTGGCATTCAAGGCGCAGGCCGGGGCAGATGCAACCATCATGGCCAACTTCCCGATCCAACAGCGGGTGGCGTTTGCATCTTATGGCCTAATCATGTATATCCTCAAACTTTTTTATCCCTTTGCCTTGTCTGCTTATTACCCCTATCCTATCATTGGCGACGTGGGTGAAGTTCCTCTAATCTACTGGTTATGCATTCTTCCTGCTATCAGTTTTATCCTGCTGATGTTCTTTACCTGGAAGCGTTCCAAAACTCTTTTCTTCGGTATCGGGTTCTTTCTTGTAAATATTGTTCTCCTTTTACAGCTTTTGCCTGTTGGAAGAGCCATGATGGCCGATCGATATGCATATATTCCTTCTATCGGCTATTTTTTCCTGGTCGGATATTACCTCACCGACCGAAAGTACATCAAAGTTAAACAAGTCACCTGGGCGATTGTGGCTGTCTATACCGTTATCCTGATGTTCCTGACCTTTCAGCAAAGCAAGGTGTGGCTGAATTCAAACACACTATGGAGCGATGCCATCGCAAAAAACCCAAGGATTCCGGTAGCATGGTACAACCGGGCGAACACCAAACTTGATTCCTCTGATAACAAAGGAGCTATCGCCGATTATACCGAGTGCATCAACCTTGACAAGACTTTCTGGAGGGCCTATATAAACAGGGGCAATGCCCGGAGCCGTGTGAAAGATTACATCGGTTCCATCGAAGATTTTGATGCCATGATCAGATTTGATTCAACCGCAGTAAATGCCTATATCAACAGGGCAATGTCGCGAAGGATGCTGCAGGATTATGACAACTCACTGAAAGATTATAACAAAGCCATCCGGATGAAACCGGACCAGGTGGAACTCTACACAAGCCGTGCAAACGTTAAATTAGACCTGAAGGATTATGATGGTGCCATCGCCGATTTTGACGAGGCGATAAAGCTAAATCCTAAATACGCAGCAGCCTATACGAACCGTGCCATCGTTAAAAAGGAAAAAAAAGACCTGGCAGGGGCCCTGGCAGATTATGACAAAGCAGTTGAACTTGATGCCGGCAACAGCGAGTTTTACAACAACCGCGGCAACCTGAAATTCCAGCTGAATGATCTCCAGGGTGCCGTGGATGATTATTCGGCCAGCATCCGCATCAGTCCGAAGGATTTCCTGGGATATAAAAACCGTGGTGCCATCCGTTATTCGCAAAAACAATACGAGGAAGCCCTGACCGACCTTGCGGAAGCCATCAGGTTAAACCCCAAATCGGGTGAACTTTTTTATACACGTTCGATGGTGAAAAAAGCCATGCATGATCCCGCCGGTGCCAAAACCGATTATAAAAAGGCTGTTGAACTTGATCCGAACTACGCCGCCGAAGGATACATGAAAAATATCGGTATTTCTTCAAACGAAATGCCAGGTTACCAGCCCACGCAGCTGAATGAACAGGCCCTGTCAATGGAGTCATCGGGCAAAGTGCAGGATGCCATCGTGCTGTATAAGAAAGCATTGGCCATGAAACCTGACTTCCCGGAAGCATGGTTTAACCTTGGCAATGCCTACGGTAAATTGAAACAATACAGTGAAGCGATGGATTGCCTGAACAATGCCATCAAGTACAAAAACGATTATGTCCAGGCTTTGTCGAGCAGAGGAATTGCTTATGCCAGCATGGGTAAAACAGACCTGGCAATCAGGGATCTGGGTGCTGCAATCAAGGGAGATCCGGCATATGCCATCGCTTATTTTAACCGTGCGCTGGTTTATCTTAACACAGGAAAAAAAGATCTTGCCTGTACCGATCTGCAAAAGGCTGTGAAACTGGGTTACAACCCGGCTTACCCGATCTTTAAAAAAGAGTGTGAAAACAAATGATATGAAGCAAAAACCAGTTAATAAACCTCCCAGCAAGCCAGTGACCAGACCGCCTGTTGTCAAAGAGATTAAAAAGGCACCGGTCAAACCATTTTTTCTTGATCCGTATGTGGAAAAATACGGTCTCCTCGTCACGCTTGGGTTGGTTTCCATGTTAATCCTGATCATTTTCCACAATTTCATTGCCGGGAATGTCTATTATTTATTCAAGGATATCGGGAGTGATTCGATCAACCAGGCATATCCTCATTTTGTATTGTTATCAAAGTATTTGCGCACTGAAGGATTTCCCCTGTGGTCATTCGCACAGGGTATGGGGCAGGAATTGATGTCGGGCAGCATCAACGACCCGTTTTCTTTCTGCCTATCCCTTTTACCCCCCGGTCAAATCGCCTATGGCGTGGTATGGATGGAGATTGCCAAAATATTCCTGACGGCCATCGTTTTCTATCATCTGCTCAAACGCTGGAACCTGCAGCCAATGATTCTCCTCGCCGGCACACTCTTATATTGTTTCAGCGGATTCATGATCGTGGGCGGAGGCTGGACCATCTTTTCAACCGAGACCCTCTATTTTGCATTGCTGCTCCTGGCCTTTGAGAAACTTTACCAGCAGAATTCATGGTACCTTTTTCCGATTGCCATTGCGCTCATTGCCATGTTGCGTCCTTTTGACCTTTATATTTTTGGTTTATTCCTGATACTTTATTTTTTATTCCGTCATTTTTCTTCCGAGCAGCCCACCATGCGCAAACTGATTGTGTTATCTGCGCAAATGCTGGCCCTTTCAATTCTTGGACTGTTTATCAGCATGTTCTTTTTCATCCCCGGAGTGCAAATCATGCTCGATAGTCCAAGGGTGGGAGGCACCGCCGGCTATTTTAGCAAACTTCTCTCAAAGCCTGTTTTTTTTGTTGAGGACAACCTCTATTTTCAGACCCTTGTCGCCCGTCTGTTTTCCAATGACCTGATGGGAAACGGCAGCGGGTTTAAGGGCTGGTACAATTATCTTGAAGCGCCCCTGATCTATATCGGGCTGCTCCCCCTGTTGCTTGCACCGCAAGTGTTTCTGACACTCAGTACGCGGAAAAAACTGATCTATGCCGGGTTGTTCCTGGTTTTCCTGATTGCAGCGATCTTTCCATTCTTTCGTTATGCCTTCTGGTTCTTCGCAGGAGATTATTTCAGGGCATTTTCAATTTTCATCGCCATTGTGATTCTGTTTTATTCCCTGGAAGCCCTCAATGCTGTAAAAGGAAAGAAAGGAATAAACCTGATTGTCTTAGGTATCACCATGATATTCTTACTTTTCCTGCTCTATTTTCCCTGGCAGAACGGTCAATTGATTGACTCCGACCAGCGCTCTGCTGTCCGGAATTTCCTGTTCCTTTATGCTTTGATTCTGGGGCTCTCCCGCTTTTACAGTTCTCCATCGGTTCTCCATATCTTGCTTGTAGCTGTCATCTGCCTCGAAATAAGCTATTTCAATGCCATCAATGTGAACAGCCGCAGCGTACTTACAAAGTCGGAGGAAAAACAAAAAACAGGATACAATGATTATTCTGTTGAGGCTGTTTCGTTTATTCATGGCAGAGATCACCAGTTTTTCCGGGTCAACAAGGATTTCACTTCAAACCCGGCCATCCATATGAGTTTTTGCGATGCGCAGATACAAGATTATTACGGAACCATGTCGTACAGTTCATTTAACCAGAAGTACTATATCCGGTTCCTGGAGGAGATGAATCTCATAGAGAAAGGAAACGAAATGCAGTCGCGCTGGGCCCTGGGATTGATACAATTTCCTTTGCTGCAGAACTGGGCAAGTACCAAATATAATCTCAGGATTCACAAGGACTCCCAGGTTGGGCTCCCGGAGGATTCAATTGCCACCTTTGGAAACGTGAAGGTGTGCCAGAACAAATTGTTTCTCCCGCTTGGTTTTACCTATGCAAAATATATCCCAATGTCGGTCTTCCGCACGCTGCCAAAGTTTAACAAGATTCTTGCGCTTTACCAGGCAGCCATCGTAGAGGAGCCTGTTGACCCGACCATCAAAAACAACCTGACCGCTTTTAACATCCGGGATACATCCTCCAATTATGGATTTAACGAATATTCCCGTGATGTGAAAGCCTTGAAACAGGACACCCTTAACATGACCCGTTTCAGTGAGAACAGGATTGAGGGAACCGTTAAAACTGAGCATCCGAAATTGTTGTTTTTCAGTATTCCTAGCGACCGTGGATGGCATGCAACGATAGACAACCAGGCTGCTACACCGATTTTGACCAACATCGGATTTATCGGGCTGGTCATCCAGCCGGGCAACCATAAAGTTGAATTATTCTATAAACCACCTTATTTTAATATAAGCCTGTTCGTTTCAATTTTCAGCCTCCTTATCTTCGGTGCAGTGGCTGGTGTGTCATTCTTCATGAAAAGCAGAGCCGGGAAAGATCCCGGCAATGCATCAGAAAGCAATCATTGACGAACCACATCGAGCTTATAAAACAGATTTTATGAATAAAACCATCAATGTAACGCAACCGTTCCTTCCTCCGCTCGAGGAATTCAACGAATATCTCAGGCAGATCTGGGAATCAAAATGGCTCACCAATAATGGGCCTTTTCACCAGGAACTCGAGAAAAAATTATGTGACTACCTGGGGGTGAAATATATATCACTTTTTTCAAACGGCACCCTTGCGCTCGTGACGGCACTCCAGGCTTTAAGAATTACAGGTGAGGTGATTACCACCCCTTTCAGTTTTGTTGCAACAACGCATGCCATCTGGTGGAACAATATCAAACCGGTATTCGTTGATATTGAGCCCGATACTTTCAATCTTGATCCGGATAAAATTGAAGCCGCCATTACTCCGAAAACAACGGCGATTTTACCGGTGCATGTGTATGGCAACCCCTGCAATGTTAAAAGAATCAAAGATATTGCTGATGCATATGGATTGAAAGTTATTTACGATGCCTGTCATACTTTCGGTGTGAGCGTTAACAAGGTTCCTGTTTTAAATTTTGGCGATCTCTCTGTCATGAGCTTTCATGCCACCAAGGTTTACAATACATTTGAAGGGGGTGCCATAGTTTGCCATGATGAAGCCACTAAAAAACGCATCGATAATCTGAAAAATTTCGGGTTTTCCGGGGAAATTACCGTCGTAGCCCCCGGTATCAATGCAAAAATGAACGAAGTGCAGGCTGCAATGGGTTTGCTCCAGTTGAAGTATATAGACAAAGCCATTGAGAACCGGAAAGCGATCACAGAATGTTACCGGGAAGGACTTAAAGGAATAAATGGCATATCCTACCTCGAAGATATGCCGGATGTGGAGCATTGTTATTCATATTTCCCGATTTTAATTGACAAAGAAAAGTTTGGAAAAACCAGGGATGAAGTTTATGAAGGACTGAAAACGAGCGATATTTTTACCCGTCGCTATTTTTACCCGCTCATCAGTCAGTTCCCTACCTATCGCGGGTTGGATTCGGCACAACCCGGGAAAATGCCTGTCGCTGAAAAAATCACCGAAGTGGTGCTTTGCCTGCCCATTTACAATGATCTGGACCTGGCAACAGTTGAGAAAATTTGTTCTTTGATTAAAAACAACTAAAAATGAAAGATATCATTATTTTGGGTGCCGGGGGGTTAGGTCAGGAAGTCGTATGGCTGGTTGAAGAGATTAACGATACCAGAAAAGAATGGAACATCCTGGGTTATCTGGATTCTCATCCTTCCGTTAAAAATATGACACTGATCAATTACCCCGTATTGGGGCCGTTTGAAGATGCTTGTAAATACCCGGAAGCATTTTTTATCGTGGCATTCGGGGATCCCCGGATGAGAGAGCAGGTTGTGAACCTTGTCTCAACATTCAAAATCAAATGGGCTACACTCATCTCTCCCACCGTAAGGCTTCACCCGTCAAACAAACTCGGCGAAGGTGTTGTTATAGGCCGGTATACTGATCTAACGCTGGACTGTACCATCGGGAATCATGCCATGCTGAATATTCATGTTGTACTGGGCCATAAAGTTGAACTTGGCGATTATTCAATTGTCAGCCCGA
>Ga0073936_10010644_pt1 | contig 11250 bp, 10 predicted proteins | sample AliMusrvi5mmetaG_FD_87041 | JGI IMG/M metagenome (GOLD analysis project Ga0073936, IMG submission 87041) | Freshwater lake bacterial and archeal communities from Alinen Mustajarvi, Finland, to study Microbial Dark Matter (Phase II) - Alinen... | ecosystem: Environmental > Aquatic > Freshwater >... | reverse complement strand
GGATCGAGCACGTGGACCAGATTTGCCTGGAGCTCAAATTTGTCAGCTACGATACCAAGGGGGAGTATGCGGGGTACTCGAGTGCCGAGCCCTCGTTTCCGGATAACTTCATAGCCGTTGAGGAGCCAGCATACAGGAGGTTTCTCGAACTGCCGTTGCAGACGCAGGAAGAGAGGCTGCTGGACGTCCACCTGGACGCCGGGGAGCGCGGGAATGAGTTTTTTAGCCAGGGCCCGTTGACTCGGTTGGATGGGTTTGATGGTTGGGGCAGCGCCTGCGGGGTGCTTCCAACCATTCCCTTCCCAAGCGTGCGGCGGCGTCTCCTGCAACTGCTCGCGGAATGTCCGAGCGGAATCTGGTTCAGCACTGCGTCGCTGGTCGAGCATTTGCAGCGGCACGACCCTTGGTTCCTGATTCCAAAGGAGATTCCCGCTTCCGTGAGGAAGACGACGATGTCTGAAGGCCGGTATAGTAACTTCGTCGAGCGTAAAAGGGGCGACTGGGGCAATCGCAATCCGATTTCCGATAAGGATCCGGAGGGATTTGCGAAAGTGGAAGGGCGGTATCTCGAACGGTTTTTGGAAGGAATCCCGCTGGAGCTAGGCTACACTGAAGTCGCCTACGTGAAGCGGAAAACGGAGACGCCGATTGAGCCGTCTCGCGGCCTGCTGACGGCTTTTCGGATCACCGAGCGGCTGCGTCGTGCGATGCACAAGGAGATTGCCGCCCCCAAAGTCACCGTGCTGCCCAATTTCGAGGTCCATATCGAGTCGCTCTTCTTCCCGGCGGAAACCGAGCGGCAACTGCGTCCGCTGGGCGATTTGGTCCAACGCGGCATCGCCACCGTGTTCAAGTTGACCCGCCCCAAGGTCGCCGCCGCCTTGGCTGGAAATACCGAGACGGACGCCATTGCGACACTCAAACAACTTTCCGGGCGCGAGCTGCCGGCTAATGTCGAGCAGGAATTGAGCGACTGGGCCGGGCACTCGGAGAAATTCATTCTTTATGAAGGCTTCGGCCTCCTGGAAGGCCGGCGGGAGGCGGCCGATGCAGAGCAATTCATACAGGAGGCAATCTCCCTGGATTTCGCCATCGTCAGAAAGCCGGAGAAGCTTTACCAGTATTTGGAAGCGGCCGAGCAGGTGCCGGTCAAAGTCCGGCACGGGGACAAGGCCTTGGCGGCCCCGGAGCAGGCACGAAGCCGGTTGGCCCCCGCAGCGCCGCCCCGGCGCGCGATAAGCAAAAAGCCTGTGAAGGTCAAACGCAGCCTTCAAACGACCCTCTGGTTTGCGGAGGCAGAGGCCCATGCCGCTTTTTGCAGACTGCTGCTCGACGCCAAATGCGCGGTGCCCACGGACCCGCGTGCACTTACGGTGAGCTACTCCGGGAAAGCCGAACCGCTGGTTAAAGAGTGCTTGAAGAGACTCGGTCAAGAGTATGCGGTGGTGGTCCAGGACATTGAGATCTGAATCATTAACCTTTCCGGCTTCTCCCGCTGCCTCTACAGGACGTTTGTAACATGGAAATGGGTGCTGGGCACAAAACAAGGCTGGCGGAAGGGCTCCCGACGCGCTGGAGGCCATTATACGACCATTACGGGCCAGTGCGGCCAGGCCTCCTCCGGTGCTCCGCCGTGCCCTCGCCAGAACCCCCAACAACCCCTGCTATCGTGAGGCTACGACTCCAAGGCGGCCATCCGGCTGCAAAACTCCTCATGGGGCGACCAGCAGGAGTCAGCGCACTTACTGCGAACAGCAGCTTCCGGTGGAAACATGATTCTAACGAACCGACCCCTTTCCGATGATGCCCTCCAAAGTCTGCGGCATGTTTCCCGTGCGGCCTCCGATCAATGCCCTCAGAACCCTTTCTCCCCGCACTTGGCTGGTGAGGTGAACTTGTCCAGCCAGGGGATATTCCAATCGCATGGCGCGCGGCATGATGCCAGCGTGTCGCGATAACCGCCCCAGGTCGGGCAGTAAACCATCGAAAAACAACTCCAGACCGCCACGCTGGGGCGTACCTGCTGGCACCATTCTACGGCTCTTCTCGCTGGTGGCCGGGGCAACCAATGCTCTGATCCGTTTAAGGTCTGAACTTGACATCAACTTGTGGTATCATATCATCGCCGATGATGAGTGCCATCGTGAGCGCGAAGGATACCGTTTGGCAATGTCTTGAAAAAGCCGTTGATCGTTTCAACCGAAGTGCAGACGTGCAATCGTTGCTCTGTCCTCGCAACGATGCCGCGAAGGAGAATTCCTGGGAATGGGCTGCAGCGAGCGAACGAGCAATAACTCACCGGCTGGCATTCTACATCGAGTGTGGACTGCGAAGCCTTCGCCTGGTCGGGGATTCCAGCCAAATCGTAGTCGATTGCGAATATAATCGGCATGGCGGCAAGCTCAAGACACTTGCTGTTGAGCAAGAACTCCAAAGTATCGTTGAGAAGGCTCGGAACAAGAAGTGGGATGAACCCGACGAAGAGGGCTTCTGTGTTTTTTCGGTCGCACCAGACATCGTGGTCCACCAGCGGAGAACGGACATCAATAACCTCCTTATCGTAGAAATCAAGAAAAGGAGCAATCTTGAGCCGCAAGAGTACGACGACTTGAAACTGAAGCTGTTCACGGAGAACAAACATGATGAGGGATACGGCTACAAATACGGCGCATGGGTTGTGGCTGAGGATAAATGCAGTCCAAAACATCGGGAGCTTCGAATTGTGAAGAAATACAAGGATGGAGTTATTGCCCCGACGATATGAAACAAGCTGCCAAAAGCCTCGTCCTATGAAAACTCACCATCGGATTTTTGATCCACTCATACAGCCAATGGCATTTGCTTCCTTGTCTTTCATCTTGTCCGCCATTGAACCGGCAAAAGCCACATCTGTCCCGACCGGTGCAATGACTACCGCACGCGCAAATCATACGGCGACCCTGCTACCCAACGGAAGGGTTTTGGCTGTGGGGGGATATACCACAGGTGCGAGCGCGGAGGTATACGATCCGCCATCCGGGACTTGGACTGCCACTAGCCCGATGATAGCCCCGCGCAGTGGCGCAGCCACGTTGCTGCCCAATGGCAAGGTTCTTGTTGTAGGGGGAAGTGCCGCTGGTGCCAGCGCGGCGATTTACGATCCTGCGGCGAGAACCTGGTCTTCAACTAGCCCGATGAACTTCGCATCTGGGAATAGTATCACGGCGACCCTGCTGACCAATGGGCAAGTGCTTGTTGTGGGCGGCACCACAACCAATTGGTTTTTCAACTACTATATTCCACATTCTACCTCTGAAGTGTATGATCCTGTTACGGATAAGTGGATTCCCACTGGTTACAATCCTACTACTCGAACATGGGCACCGGTCATCTTGGATCCCAATGCCACGCATTATGTTTCAGGGCCCGTTATGACCACCGTACACAACGATTTTACAGCAACTTTGCTGCCTACTGGAAAAGTGCTGGTCGCGGGAGGAGCCGGAAGCGCTTCAGAGCTGTATGATCCGGCCACCGGGACATGGAGAGCAACCGGATCGCTCACTGCTGGCCGCTCGGGCAACTCAGCGACCCTGTTGTCCAATGGGAAGGTTTTGGTAGTGGGGGGCGAGGCGGCGGTATCGAGGTATGGCATGAATAGTTGTGAGATATACGACCCTGCCACAGAGTTATGGTCGCAGGCGGCTCCAATGCAAAACTCACGCACTGGTCATACAATGACCCTGCTGCCCAATGGACAGTTGCTTGTCACAGGGGGATGGTCATCGAGCTTCAATGCACCAAACGTCACATATTCCGGCGTGGAGGTTTATGACCCGAGCACTGGAACCTGGGCGCCAGATGGCCCGCTAACTACTGCGCGTTCGGGACACACGGCAACCTTGCTGCCCAATGGAAAGTTGCTGGTCGCGGGGGGTGGTGTTATTGCTACGTGGGCGGGAACAAGCTACTATAGCTCCACTCTATCCAGCGCGGAAATTTATGATGCGCCTGGGGGGCGGTGGACGGCAACCGGTTCGATGGTCACCTCACGCTCGTATCACACGGCGAGTCTGCTGACTAATCGGCTGGTGGTGGTTGCGGGCGGCGCTGATTCCACCAGCACAGAACTGTATGATTCGTCCAGCGGTACTTGGAGGGGAAGTGGCTCGCTAAATATTGCTCGCGAGTTCCACACTGCAACGGTATTGCCCAATGGAAGGGTGCTGGTTGCGGGGGGCGCGAGGTTTGTCGGCCCCACCGAATATGTTTCCAGTACGGAGCTATATGATCCAGTTGCCGGGAGGTGGGCGACAGCCAACTCGATGCACGACGCACGCGGGGCTCATACGGCGACCTTGCTGCCCACTGGGAAGGTGCTGGTCGCAGGGGGGATATGGGACGTGGATAACCCTTACCAAACCTGCTACACTGAATCCGGCACGGAACTGTTTGATTCCGGCGGCGGGACGTGGACGGTTGTCAACTCGATGACTACGTCACGTGCGTTACACACGGCAACCCTGCTGCCAAACGGCAAGGTTTTAGTCGCGGGGGGCGTTGGTTCTGATTTTCACCCTCTTTCCAGCGCGGAGATCTACAATCCCGCCAACGGGATGTGGGCGGTGGTCAACTCGATGACTACGACGCGTGCGTCACACACGGCAACCCTGCTAACGAACGGGAAGGTGCTGGTCGCCGGGGGCGTTGGTGCCAGCGCGGAGCTGTATGATCCAGCCGGCGGGACTTGGACAGCGACAGGGACGATGGTCTACGCACGCACAGGTCACACAGCGACACTACTGCCCGGTGGAAAGGTCTTGGTCGCAGGAGGCGCTGGTAGCATCGCGGAACTCTACGATCCGGCCACCGGGACGTGGTCGCTGGTCAGCCCGATGATCAATGCGCACGCAAACCACACGGCGACCATGCTATTCAATGGAGAGGTACTGGTGGTAGGTGGCGCTGGCACCAGCGCGGAGCTGTACCAGATGGCCACGGGGACTGTAGCGCCTATCATCCTCACCCGTGCGGCAATACTACCGAGCGGTGTCTTTCACTTTTCATTTAGCAACAACCACGGTTCGATATTCACTGTTTTGGCAAGTACGAATATCGCGTGGCCGTTTAGCAACTGGAACATGGGGGGCGTAGCGATGGAAGTCTCTCCCGGCCAGTTCCAATTCACTGACTTGCAGTCGACGAACAAGCGGCGCTGTTTTTACCGCGTAACCTCGCCATGAATGGGGCCGGGCCGGCGTGCGGCTTGCCCCAGGCGCCGAGGTGGCGAAGGATCTTCATGGGACCCTCACGTATAAAATTGCCCGCGAGGATTTGACCCGCTGCAAGATGCGGGAGCAGCTTGAGCGGTACTGCGGACAGGACACGGAGGGCATCATCTGTATTGTTGATGCGCTGCGAAAGCTCGCTTAGGCCGCTAACGTTATTCCTTGTCCACTGTTCCGGTGTAAGTGTCGCCGTTGCTGTTCATGACGTGATACATGGCCCCAGGATATTCAATGCGCAGCTTGCGCGACATGGGCAACGCTTACCAACACGCCCCGGAGGTTTCAATAGTGACACTTGTACTGGCCAAGTGCAAAGGAAACTCACGGCTGCCGAGCGCGGTAGAACTTCTCCGGCTTTTCGGAGAGCCTCACGTCGAAGTCCACGTAGTCGAAGGGCATGGCGGGCACATTGGTCGTCAACAGCGGCGACCAGGTGACAGGACCAAGCAGATTCGTGGCGGTTTCGAGAGTGAAGGGCACACCGGGGGTGGCCTCCACCCGCACGGTGAATTGCACATTCGGCAGGGTGGGTATTATCACCAGCCCCTCTTCCCTATCGGCCACATAAATTCGGTCGGCGACCACCGCCACGCCCTGGGCATGCTCGCTGGTCTCGTAGCCGCCCACTCGTACCGGATTGGCTGGATTCCTTACGTCGATCACCTGCAAGCCACTCTCATCCGCTACGTAGGCGTAGTTGCCCGACACCGCCAGGCCAAAGGTATACCCGCTGGTGGCGTAGCCGCCCAGCCGTACCGGATTGGTCGGATTACTCACGTCGATCACCTCCAAGCCAGCATCCGCATCCGCCACGTAGGCGCAGTTGCCCGACAACGCCACGCCATAGGCATACCCGCCGGGGGCATTGGTACAGCCGCCCACCCGCACCGGATTGGCCGGATTACTCACGTCAATCACCTGCAAGCCAGCATCAGCATCCGCCACGAAGGCGTAGACGCCCGACACCGCCACGCCATAGGCATACCCGCCGGGGGCATTGGTACAGCCGCCCACCCGCACCGGATTGGTTGGATTGCTCACATCGATCACCTGTAAGCCGGCATCCGCATCCGCCACGTAGGCGTAGTCGCCCGCCACCGCCACGCCATAGGCATACCCGCTGGTGTCGTAGCCGCCCGCCCGCAGCGGATAGGCCGGATGACTCACGTCGATCACTTGCAAGCCAGCATAAGCATCTGCCACGTAGGCGTAGTTGCCCGCCACCGCCACGCCCCAGGCATACGCGCTGGTGGCGTGGCCCACGCGTACCGGATTGCCCGGATTGCGCACGTCGATCACCTGCAAGCCTGCACCCGCGTCCGCTACGTAGGCGTAGTTGCCCGCCACTGCCACGCCATTGGCAGACCCGCTGTTGTCGTACCTGCCCGCCCCCACCGGATTGGCCGGATTTCCCACGTCGATCACCTGCAAGCCAGAATTCCCACCCGCAACGTAGGCGTACTTGCCCGACACCGCTACGCCATAGGCTTCCGCGCTGGTGTCGTAGCCTACCTGCACTGGATTGGTCGGATTGCTCACGTCGATTACCGCCAAGCCACTTGCGTCCGCCACGTAGGCGAGGTTCCCCGCCACCGCCACGCCACTGGCACCATGCCCGCTGGTGTTGTAGCCGCCCGCCCGCAGCGGATAGGCCGGATGACTCACGTCGATCACCTGCAAGCCAGAAGGCCCATCCGCCACGTAGGCGTAGCCGCCGGACACCGTCACGCCGTAAGCAAGCCCGCTCGTGTCATAACCACCCACGCGCACGGGCGCCGCAGGGTTGGTCACCGCAATCACCTGCAAGCCGGCTTCGAAATCTGCCACGTAGGCGTAGCCGCCCGACACCGTCACGCCAAAGGCACCGCCGGCGTCATAGCCGCCCACCCGCACCGGATTGGCCGGATGCCTCACGTCGATCACCTCCAAGCCAGCATCCCCATCCGCCACGTAAGCATAGTCGCCCGCCACCGCCACGCCATTGGCAGACCCGCCGGGAGCATTGGTACAACCGCCCACCCGCACCGGATTGGCCGGATTACTCACGTGGATCACCTGTAGGCCAGCATCAGAGTCCGCCACGTAGGCGTAGCCGCCCGCCACCGCCACGCTTTGAGCAACCCCGCTGGTGTCACATCCGCCCACGCGGACGCAGTTGGTGGGGTTGCTGATGTCGAAAATCACTAGGCCGCCGTATCCGAGGGCTACGTAGGCATAATTACCATCCACTTTGACGTCGAAGGCGGTGCCGCGCGTGTTCTTCGGCCATTTGCCATCGAGCAGCGGCGTAAGTTGCGGTGCAGTTTGGGCCAGCACGAGGCTGGCGTTGAGGACGAGGCCGGTCACGGCCAACCCGAACGAACGGATGAAACTCAGTTTTGTTTTCATGGCGACGTTGGGCGATCTATCGTTTGAGCGGCCGAAAGGAGCAGCGCGAGGAGCCCGCATTTGCTTGGTCGGGTGGAGCGGAGGGGACACCGAGTTAGACCGATGGCTACCTGTATGTCCGTCCTTTCGAGTGTCGACACAAACAGCCCTCGGGTCCTGCCGATGTTTTCTCCACCCCATATATTCATTCCGTACGGCGGGTTTTACTGCCCAGGCAAAACACGATAGAAATACTTTGAATTGGCCGGCAACGTTACATCCACGCTCGTATCCACCCACAGTTCCACCGGCTGAGTCAATGTCAGATTCGTCAGCGTCACCCAGGAATTCGTTTTGGTTAAATCCATTGTGCTCTGAATGATATACGAGTAGCCGACCACCCCACTAATGGTAACAGATGGACAGAAGCCAAGCGAAACTCCAGCCGGGTAAACAACCACCTGCGCTGGCATGTTTGTCACGATGCCTAATAAACTTGTGACCACGACGGAGTAAAGGCCTGCATTCGTGACCTGAGTGCTCAGGAAGCTCAAACTTGTATTGGTACCGTTTAGCACGACAGCTCCGTCCTTGAACCACTGATAGCTTAGCGGTCCGGTTCCCCACCCCTGTATGCCAAAGGTTGCAGGTTTACCCCAGTATGTCACGGCCCCCACAAAGGGAGTTGCTATGTATGGATACATTATGAGCGTTGCGTTCGAGCTGGCGGCCCAGCCAAAAGCGTTAGTTACGACAACGGCATACGTTCCCAAATTCGCTTGCACTACGTTGGAAATCGTCAGGCTGCTTAGGCTTGCTCCCGAAATGTTTGTGCCGTTGAAGGACCATTGATATCTGAGGGGCACTGTGCCTGAGGCAGCCACACTGAAGGAAGCCGTGTCATGAGCATGGACCAACACGGACTGTGGTTGATTAGTTATAGACGCTGCTCCGATTGGCACATTAGTCGCCGTCACTGGGTTGGCACTCCATGAGAAACCTTCACAGCTACCGTTATTGCCGTTGCAATTAGCAATGCCGGGGACAAGCTGCATGTTAAAACCGTTTGTCGCGGTAGCTTGCGTTTGGCCTACAACATCAAAACACTGATAAGCGAACCAAGGCGACCCACCACTCGTAAACCCGCTAAGTCCCAGGGAACTTGGGTAATTGACCATCGAGACGTATGAAAACGTGTTGGCCGCACCAAGGTCTGGATACATCGAGTAGGTGAAAGAACCTGTGAAGCGCTGTCCTCCGGTGGTCAACGTCCATGAACAGTCTGCTGAGATGTTCCCGATGTTGCCATCAAAGGAATACGCCTGTAACGCGGCGCTCCAAGTTACGGGTTTCGGTCCAGTATCAAACGACAAGGAGCCCCCGTTAAGGGCCAAGTTCGCTGTCACGGTCCCGCTCACGTTTACAGGGGGATGTGGGAAAACCGAAACACTTTGGGTCTCCTGAGACATTATGTTAGTAGCCGAACAAGTATATAAAACTGTGCCGACCTGCCGAATAGTTTGGGCCTGAGCATCAAGATATACAGTCTCCGTTAAGTTGGTAAACGTCAGATTAATCTGACCTAAACTGCCGGACGGGCCATCTGCATCATGGACACTTAAAGTCATGCTGCCATTGATGGGGGTCGAGAATTGATAGACTTGAGCGCGGCCATTCATCGCAAGCGCCGCGATGATGGTGAGAATTCCGAACAATGCATTTGTTGTCTTCATAAATGTTTCATTTCGTCGGGAAGCCAACATGTCCTTTTCCATCCCGCCAAGCCCAGAGCCTGACCGCGATTGGGCACTCGTCCCCGGCAACCACACAGACTTTTACCACGCTCTCCCTTTTGAACCTCCTGCCCAGTGAATGCAAGCAGAATCCAAAAGAAAAACTAGACGCTACCGACATGGAGGCTTTTCGTGGTTTTTGGTCCTTAGGCGTCGATGCACGCCATGCAGAAGCACCGCCGCCTTTTGGGTGAGGAAGTTGGAGCCGCGCGCAAAAAGGCTGGATTTAGTCAGGGGCGCAACGGGTCCACGAGAACATGGACTGGAGGCGTAGATGCTACCTGGGAGCACGGCGGCAGCATTTATCTTCGCTGCAAGGCCACTGGTTTTATTGCCAAGGACCGTCTTGTTCTACGGGAGGCAAGCCGCGGAGTGCAGCGCTCGGCAATGGGCAGCAAACTTCAAGCTCTTTCCGAGGGTCCTCATACGGATGAATTCCGCAGGCTGTTTAGCCCACGAGAAACGAGGTGATGACAACGACGAGCAGCCAAGGCTACGATTTCGTATTTGGCGGGGAGCAGATTCCGTCCAACGCTCAGCGGAGGGATATTATCTCGCCCGTCTGTTGAGTGGTAGAGTTGTCGTCAAGAAAAAGGATGATTACCACTACGTCAACTTGGTTCAAAATTTCAAACCAGTTGGCAGCGGCAGGTTATTAACAACTGCGGGATGCTTACAAGCCAGTCCCGATACGGGGCTTGATGCTGGCAGGACCGGACGCAGAAATACTTTGGTGAGTCAAAGGTTCGCTTGAACCGGGCGTGTCGCTTGCCACACGCTCACGGGCAGGGTGAAGCTTATATCCACAATTTCACCTTGCCCTTTTTCATGTGCCGACGCTCACTTGCCGCGGGGTTCTACCCTGCAGCGATGAACGCAGCATCGTCTATGCCAAACCCTGTTGGTCACGAAACTCCTCTAAGTCTTTGCGCAATAGACGGTCTTCAGTGTCTGTAATGATGCCAAAAAAGAGCAGAGATTCCAAAGCACCCGCAAGCCAGCCATTGAAATGGTCTTTGTTCGGCGTATGAGATTTCGCTCGTGTTAGGAGAAGTTCCCGGAGACGTTCAAACGTTTCGATTGGTTTGCCGTTAGCCACGAATGGCTGCTTTAGTTTCATGGTACCGCAGTTTACGAATTACAGATCGAAAGTCGATCCCCAATTCGACTTTATGACCCTCGCGCCGACACGAGGGTACCTGTCGCCTTGACCCTCGCCCCGAGAATACCCCGAGCCAATGGACTTGACCGCCTCGCAGTCTTCAAATATCATTCGGGCAATCTGTCAATACGTACTCTGCCCAGGCTCCGTTCTTGCGGTTATGATTCACTGCATCGGTATTGCGTTTGAACACGTCCTTTATACCGGTGTTTCCCTCTATTTCATCACAAAGACACTTAGTTGCTGCCTCAGCCTCTTTATTAACGTTTTCGTGTCGTGCTTGTCGTGCTTTAATCTGATCCGGTGTTGTTTGTGGTAGGGTCTGGACCTGACGTAATCCTTCTTCAAATGCACCTTCTATGGACCGCTTTTTTTCTGTGACTTGTTTAATGTATTCTTGTTTGGTCATATCGGAAATGTAATAATAAGTGCTAAAATGTCAAGTCCTTACAGAATGCCTTACAGAATGCCCCGTAATCCTTCTAAGTTGACCCCGGAGCGTTGACTGCCATCTGTTGACGTGGGTTTACCGTGTCCCCACGGCTTCGGCGTTTTGAAAGGCTCTGGCGGACTGTGACTGAGATGCGATGACGGACGAGGCGTTGGGCGCGAAAACGATTCTCCGAGGAACAACGACCGGCTGTTTATGGTGCGATTTGCT
>Ga0073936_10010643_pt1 | contig 11252 bp, 9 predicted proteins | sample AliMusrvi5mmetaG_FD_87041 | JGI IMG/M metagenome (GOLD analysis project Ga0073936, IMG submission 87041) | Freshwater lake bacterial and archeal communities from Alinen Mustajarvi, Finland, to study Microbial Dark Matter (Phase II) - Alinen... | ecosystem: Environmental > Aquatic > Freshwater >... | reverse complement strand
TATTAAAAAAACTCAGATCGGGAGATCGACGCTACAACGTCTAAGCCTTTAAATTTTCTTAACTTCGCTGGTTGGCGGTTAACGATTTTAGAGGGGGTGATATGAGGTGGGCTCATGGATATTTAGAGGAAGAGAGATCATCTATGTCTTTTATTAGAAAAATCGATACCAATCAACAAAAGGTGCAATTATGACAAAAATTGACTGGACGTTCCTCTCTGATCCCTTTAGGTTTACCGCTCTTTCAACAGAAACATCATCTCCTAACTCACTCCAACAAATGATTAAAATCGGTATTAATGGTTTCGGACGCATCGGTCGCATGGTTTTCCGGGCTGCGTTTCAGAACTTCTCAAAGGACATCGAAATCGTCGGTATCAATGATCTGCTCGATCCAGGGTATCTCGCTTACATGCTCAAGTATGACTCGGTTCATGGACGTTTTCAGCATGACGTTTCGGTGGAAGGAAGTTTCCTGATCGTTGATGGCAAAAAAATCCGTCTGACTGCGGGCAAGGATCCCGCTACTCTGAAATGGAACGAAGTGGATGCGGATGTTGTCGTTGAATCGACTGGATTTTTCCTCGATGAAGCCACGGCATCGGCTCATCTCACGGCAGGTGCCAAGAAGGTGATTCTTTCGGCTCCTTCGAAAGACGAGACTCCGATGTTTGTTTATGGGGTCAACCATTTAACTTATGCCGGACAGAAGATCATTTCGAATGCGAGCTGCACCACGAATTGCTTGGCACCGTTGGCAAAGGTGATCAATGACGCGTTTGGGATCAAGCGCGGTTTAATGACGACGATTCACGCTGCAACTGCGACTCAGAAAACGGTGGATGGTCCTAGCAGTAAGGATTGGCGTGGCGGTCGCGGTATTTTGGAGAACATTATCCCTTCCTCGACGGGCGCAGCCAAGGCTGTGGGCAAGGTCATTCCCCGAGTTGAACAAGAAGGTCACAGGCATGTCATTTCGCGTTCCGACGTCCGACGTTTCAGTGGTCGATTTCACGGTGGAACTGAATAAATCCGCTTCGTATGACGAAATCAAAGCAGTCGTAAAGGCTGCCGCTGAGGGCCCGTTGAAAGGCGTTCTTGGTTATACCGAGGACAAGGTTGTTTCCACGGATTTCGTTGATGAAACCTGCACCTCGGTATTTGATGCCGAGGCCGGGATCGCGTTGGACAGCACCTTTGTTAAACTCGTTTCATGGTATGACAATGAATGGGGTTATTCCAACAAAGTGTTGGAGATGGCTCGCGTGATCAGCAAGTAATACAAAGTAAAATTTAAGAATTAGGATTTAGGAAGTTTGAATCTTCTCGCAAGAGTTGCGTTCCACTTCTTAAATCCGATTTCTTATTTCTGGTTTAGAGAGTTTGAAGCTGAGTTCAAATACGACGTTTTCACTTCCTAAATTCTAATTTTTACATCCTAAATCCTTCAGACTTCTTAATTTTTTATATGGCCAAGAAAAGCATTCGCGATATCGACATCAAGGGAAAACGCGTGCTCATGCGCGTGGACTTCAATGTTCCCCAGGACAAGGCAACGGGCGAGATCACCAATAATGCCCGGATTGTCGCGGCGCTCCCCACGATTCAATACATTCTCGCACAGGGGGCTTCGGTGGTTTTGATGAGTCATCTGGGTCGACCCGATGGTAAGCGGATCGAGAAATTCACCCTTAAACCAGTCGCAGTCCAGCTCTCAGAGCTTCTTGGCAAGCCCGTTACTTTTTTAAATGACTGTGTTGGAGCGGAAGTTGAGGCCGTAACGGCGGCACTCAAGTCTGGTGAAGTTGTTTTACTTGAAAACCTCCGCTTTCACATCGAGGAAGAGGGCAAGGTGAAAAACGAGGATGGAACGTCCACCAAGGCTGATCCTGCCAAGATTGAAGCATTCCGCGTTTCACTCACTAAACATGGCGATGTTTATTGTAACGATGCTTTCGGCACCGCCCATCGCGCTCATTCCTCCGTGGTCGGGGTGAATCTTCCTGACAAAGTGGCTGGATTTCTGATGCAGAAGGAGTTGGATGCGTTTGCCGCAGTGCTCGACAATCCGAAACGTCCACTGCTTGCGATTCTGGGCGGCGCGAAGATCAAGGATAAAATCCCGCTTATCAATAACCTCCTGGATAAGGCGGATGAAATCATCATCGGCGGCGGGATGTCGTTCACCTTCAAGAAAGTGCTTGAGGGAATGGAAATCGGCACCAGCCTATTTGATACTGACGGGGCACTCATTGTTCCTGAGCTGGTGGCCAAGGCCAAGGCAAAGGGCGTGAAGATCACTTTACCTGTGGATTTTGTGACGGCGGATCGTTTCCCCGGATCGCCTGAAGACATTGCTGCGGTTCAAACCGGGGTAGCAGATGATAAGAACGGAATTCCGGCGGGATGGATGGGACTCGATGCGGGCCCGCACTCCCGTGAATTGTTCGCGGAAGTGATCGGACGTGCCAAGACCATTATCTGGAATGGGCCTCCGGGAGTTTTTGAAGTCGAAAAATTTGCAGTTGGAAGCAAGTCGATGGCGGATGCGGTTGCTCTGGCAACGGCTAACGGCGCTGTTACTGTGGTCGGAGGTGGGGATACCGCGACGGCGGCTAAAAAATTCGGGGTGATCAAGAAGGTCACCCATGCTTCCACGGGAGGTGGTGCGTCCCTTGAGTTACTCGAAGGAAAAGCGCTTCCCGGCGTAGTCGCACTTAATGATCAGTAAGCTAAAAATCTTCACTGTGGGTGATTAATTCCCGCAAAGCCTTTAAAATTCTATGCGTAAAAAAATTATTGCAGCTAACTGGAAGATGAATATGACAAACGCGGAAGCGTCGTCTTTTTTGGCTTCCTTTCTACTTGAAATCGGCGATGAAAGTGGTGCCGATGTGGTGATTGTTCCGCCGTTCACTGCACTGGCAACGGTTTCCGAGCGCCTGAGCAAGGTTCAAAACGTCAAGGTCGGCGCTCAGAATATGCACTTTGAAAAATCAGGGGCGTATACCGGCGAAATCAGCGCCGCGATGCTTCGCGAATTATTTGTGCGTTACGTGGTGATCGGCCATAGCGAGCGTCGGACTCTATTCGGTGAAACCGATACTATCGTCAACAAGAAGCTCCGCGCTGCGATTGATGCGAGCCTCAAGGCGATTGTTTGCATCGGCGAAACCTTGGCTGAACGGGATGGCGGCAAAGTGGAAGAAGTCCTCTCAATTCAGATCAAAGGAAGTCTTGCTGGGCTGACCTCGAAGGAGCTCGCAGAGACCGTGGTGGCTTATGAGCCAGTCTGGGCCATTGGCACTGGACGCACCGCTTCCCCTGAGCAGGCCCAGGAAGCCCATGCTTTTATCCGTAAACAACTTGCTGAAATTTCAGATGCTGCGACGGCTGATAAAGTCCGCATCCAATACGGTGGCAGTGTTAAACCCGATAATACCACGACCCTTATGAGTCAGCCCGATATCGACGGCGCACTCGTGGGCGGGGCAGCGCTTGATCCGCGCAGTTTTGCCGAGATCGTGAAAAATGCGGCAAAGCTCTAAATAAAAAAGTTATTTAAGAACAATAGGGGCATCGGAAACGATGCCCCTATTGTTGTTTTAGGAGAAGTTGCGACTGGTGGGGACATTCCTGGTGTCCTTTTCCCACGTTTTAGGTTGTAAAGATTACACGGACGAGGAGCAATTATTGCGAAGAGTAGATCATTCCCGTCCATATCGTTCATTTTATCCTATCTTACACGACGGCGAAGCCGGTTGTGATGGGGAGCGCAGGCTGCCAGCCTGTTGCATTCGGCAGCTTGCCGAATGCTTCGTAACCTATCGGCGAAGCCGCTAACAAAAAGTATGATGGGTGCGTTTGGAAAGAGTGATGTAAGGCTGTCAGATTTATCATAACTTGGGGTTTCCCTCAGAGTTCGACGTTGACGTCGAAATTCTTCACGGCAAGCTGCCTCGAAGTGCAGGCTGGCAGCCCGCCTGCGCTCCCCAATGAAATCAGCGATCCACGACAGGCACGATGAGAAATGTGTATATTCGTAACGCCGATGCCCCAGATGAATGCGTATAAACCTAGAATGCGTACAAAGGGACAGACCTTTTGTATTCAACCTGCCGCATTTAGTTCTGCTTCTTTTTTATGGGGATAACTAAGGAGCGCGTTCATATTCGTCCTTAAATCCGTCAATTTCAGTTATAAATTTTTGCTGTGTAAATGAAATAATATCGTAAACAGAAGTCATCATGTGCACAGGAATTCCATCTCCTTTATCGATTGGATATGTAAGGAATAGTTTCTTGCCATCAATACGCCATCGTCGTCCCATGATCTCTTCTTTTGCTTCTTCATTTCGTTGCACACCCCATTGTCCATCTTCATGGAATATGACAAACTTCCTCGAACCAAGCCACCTACCAAGAATGCGCTGAGCATAGTTATCGGCTTTCACTTGTTCATTGGCTGCTTCGGCGGATGTTTCCGTATTTTTCGGAGAAACGGTCGCTGTATTTTGAGCATTTGCCGTCAGCAACCCTACGCTTACGGCCAGGATTGAAATCGCTCCAAGAATTTGGCGCGAAAGATTTGTCGTTTTATAGTTTTGAATCATGATGATACGTTGTTTTAGTTTGTTTTTTGTTTCAATGATGCCGACTGCGGGGAGCATGAGCCGACCCGGCCGAGACAGACTCAGCACCCGCAGCAGCGTTTTGGCATAGGCGTCCTCTCCGGCATCGGAGCTTCGCGCCATGACAAATTCATCGCAAGCCAACTCGCGATCCACGCGAGCCAGTCGCACCGCCAGCCATGCCAGCGGATTAAACCAATGAACGGCCTGCGCTAAAATGAGCAGGCATTGCAACGGCAGATCGCGACGTTTGAGATGTCCCATCTCGTGTAAAACAACCAGTCGCAGTTCACCGTCAGAAAGCTTTTCAGCCAGTCCACTCGGAAAAAGAAGCAGGGGACGCCAGATTCCAAACAAGGCAGGGCCGGGAATGTGATCGGCTTCAAAAACGGCTATCGGATTTAATCCCATTCTCCAGGCGCAATCGGCGACCATTTCCTCGGTGCGTTTCCCGGCACGGCGGCTTCCGAGAGAGAGTTGCCGCCTCAGCGAAAGGTTCGCCCAAAAATGCCGCAGCAGCACCGCCGCCACGCCGAGAAACCAGATGGCGGTAACGGTTCTGGGGTTTAAAAAGTCCCGTAGCGAATAAACAGCGGGAGTTGTTCTCGTCATCGCGGACGGAGGTAATTGAACTTTCATCGCATAATCCAAGGGCGTTGCGGAAATATACCGCGCGGCAGCGACCGGCACGGGAAGATCAAACGGCAGCAGAAGCCTGACCGCGATCACGATCCAAACCCAATAAAATACCCGGGCGTCAATCCAAGGCCGCAAGAGTTCGCGAAGGGCAAAGACAACTAGGATGAGAATACCGGCCCTCCATGAGTTGGCGGCCAACTGGGACATGAAATCGTGCAGGTTCATTTCTTTTTCTTTCGTTTGGAGCGTTCGGAGGAGATCAGACGTTCGAGTTCCGCCAGTTCGGCGTCAGACAAGTTACCTTGTTCACAGAAATGCGCCAGCAGTGCGCCCGTTGCACCTTGAAAAAAACGGGAAAGAAAATTGTGGCTTTCACGGACCACCGATTCCTCGCGGGAAACAAGGGGCGAATAAAAATTCATGTTGTAGCGCTTTTCGACCGCGAGCGCCTCTTTCTCGGCGAGCCGGACCAGGAAGGTATTAACGGTTTTTTGCGACCAATCCTGATCCTTGCTAAGGAGGGCAAAAACTTCCGGAGCGGTGATGGGATGTTTGTCCCAGACAATATCCATGACTTCCCATTCGGAAGCAGAGATTTTGGAGGGTGAAAATTTCTTACTCATGTGAGGAAGATACTACATGTGTAGTAATTGTCAATTATTATTTCCGTATTTTAGTCCGAATCGATCGCCGCCTCCTCGGAAAAGATTCGGGCATTTGGGTCAGTTCGGCGCTATCAATGGTACTGACTTAAGAGGAATTTTGTGGGTGTCGACAATGAACTTATCTGCTTTAGAAACACGCGGTCGGAGACGACCGCGCTCCGGAGCGCGGTCGTCCCCGACCGCGTGTTTCAGAACTCTGCATGAGTTCATTGGTAGCGAAGTCGAAGAATCTTGCGAATGTTTCACTGGGTGATCTGAGAGATTGCCTTTATTTTTTTGGAAAATGTTAGAAAGACTGGGCTGGGCCCGATTTCAGAAGTTATGAAAGCTTTGGCACATATCTCGAGTTCAGGAGGCCGGGAATGTCCTCCCCACCTTTAACTTTCTGAGCCCTCCCCCTTGCCAACTTGATGGAACCTGCCTAAATTGCGCGCCATGCCAATTTATGTTTATGAAACCAATAAAGGACGCCGCTTCGAGCTGAAGCAGGGCATGAGCGACAATGCGTTGACCCATGATCCGGAGACCGGCGAACCGGTTCGACGCGTGATCAGCGGTGGACTCGGTTTTATTCAAAAAGGGAAACCCAAAGCGCCTGCATCGGGCGGCCACCGTTGCGGGGGCGGAGGTTGTGGCTGCGGACATTGATAAAATATTTATGACACAAAAAAGATCACCGCTGGTTCTTATTTTTCTCACGCTCTTCATCGACATGGTGGGGTTTGGGATCGTCATTCCTGTGCTGCCGATTTATGCAGAGGGCTCTTTAATTCATGCCACGTCGACTCAACTTGCTTGGATTCTCGGAATTTATTCTCTGCTCCAATTGATCTGTGCCCCGATTTTTGGAAAATGGAGCGATCAGGTTGGACGCAAACCGATCCTGGTCATAAGCATCCTCGGAACCGCCATCGGCTTTCTGGTGCTGGGTGCTGCCGGGAGTGTTTGGATGCTCTTGCTCGGCCGAATCATCGACGGGGTGAGCGGCGGGAATATTTCGACCGCCATGGCCTGCATCGCCGACGTGACCACCAAAGAAAATCGGTCCCGAAACATGGGGCTCATCGGGGCCGCCTTCGGACTTGGCTTTATGATCGGCCCGGTCATCGGCGGGGTTTTGAGTCATCATATTGCAATCTCCGCTCCATTTTATTTTGCAGGGGGACTCGCCCTTATCAATGCCTTTCTAGTCTGGCTGCAACTTCCCGAAACGCTGACGGCTGAGTCGCGGGAGCGAGCGAAGCAACGGGCAAGTCTCGGTGAAATCTTTCAGGGTGGACGGGTCGGGATGATTGGGGCGATTCTCATGGCGCAACTGGCATCGATCACTGGATTTTCAATCATGACCGTGCTTTTTGCGCTCTATTGCGAGAAGAATTTAGGATATAATATTGCTCAGAGCAGTTATATGTTTGCTTACATCGGATTCCTCGGGGTGATTTTCCAAGGCGGTCTGCTGCGGCGTTTGTTGAAGCGACCCATTGAAAAGCAACTGGCCGTTATCGGTTCGTTCCTCATGGCTTGCAGTATAGTGACTCTTCCGTTTGCCCACTCTACGGGCTGGCTGCTTTTTATCCTGTTCTTTATCGCTCTCGGAAACAGTTTTGTTTCTCCTACGCTCTTGGGTCTCGCTTCACGCAGCACCGATGCACATTGCCAGGGACGGTTACTCGGCCTCATGCAAAGCGCTGCCAGCCTCGGACGTTTCCTCGGGCCCATGATCGGGTTCTCACTTGTTTCATTTAGTCCGGTCGGCAGTTACGCCCGGTTCTCATTTTTTGCCAGTGCCGCCCTCTTGTTCCTGGCGATGTTCTGTATTGCGTGTGTTTTTCCACCCAAACCATCGGAATCGGCGACGGCAGAGATTCCTGAACTTTAAAAAAGAGATCCCAAGTGTTCATTCCACTCGAAGATGATCTTTCAGATATTGTAGGAAAAGCCCAGCGGGGATTGGAGATCTCGGATAGTCAGCTTGCCGAGCGGGCCAATGTTTCACTCCAGCAGGTGCAGGAGATTCGTTCCGGTGGATTTAATGCAGTGGTGGTGGCACGGATCGCTTCTGTTTTACAGCTCAATGCCGAGGCGTTGGTTGATGCCGGTCGAAAAGCTTGGATTCCCGAATTAGTGGAACCGATTGAGGGTCTGGCTGCTTTCAATACTCCGTTTGATGAGATGACGGTCAATTCCTATCTGATATGGGATCCTGAAACGAGTCGGGCTGCCGCATTTGATACCGGCTCGGATTGCATTGAGTTGCTTGATTTTATAAAACAACAGCAACTGCATTTGGACGCCATTTTTCTCACTCATACTCACGGTGATCATATTTTCGATCTCGATCGATTGAAGATTCACACCGGGGCGACCGTTTTTGTCAGTAAACGTGAGCGGGTTGAAGGGGCTCATCCGTTTGAAGAAGGTCGTCGCTTTGAGGTGGGCAAGCTCCGACTTGAACCCCGTCTCACCTGGGGACATTCCAAAGGGGGGATGACTTATTTTGTCACCGGTCTGGCAAGCCCAATCGCGGTGGTGGGTGATGCCCTTTTTGCCGGATCAATGGGCGGAGGAAAAGTCTCTTACCGGGACGCGCTCCGGACGAACCGTGAACAAATCCTGACGTTGCCTGAGGAAACCGTGCTCTGTCCTGGCCACGGTCCGATGAGCACGGTGCGTGAGGAGAAACGGCATAACCCGTTTTTTGCGTGAATTTTTCTTTGATTTCAGTTTTCTCATTTCATTATTTTCGATTATCCCACTATGCAACCTACCACCACTCCTGTCACCGAAACTAAGATTCTCATGTCCGATCCCACTGCTTTGGGTGTTTTTGGCCTCGCCATGGTTACTTTCATAGCGGGTTCCAATAAAATGGGATGGACCTCGGGGGTCGTCTATCTGATTCCATGGGGACTTTTTCTGGGATCACTGGCCCAGATTTGGGCATCCACCATCGATTTCCGAAAGAATAACTACTTCGGAGCCATTGTTCTAGGCGTGTATGGATTATTTTGGGCGGCTGTCTCCATGCATTGGGCGACGAGCCTCGGGTGGTTGGGGCCACTCCCTGCAAATGCCGATCCCAAACCGTTCGCCTTCGCGTGTATCGGTTATGCCATCTTCTCGATTTTTATTATGATCGCAGCCTTCGAGGCCAACAAAGTATTTGCCGTCATTCTCGTGCTCATCAATGTTCTTTTACCCGCTCTGGCGATCAGTATCCTCATGAAAGGGACTCCGCTGGCTGACTGCTCTTACCGGGTTGCTGCCTGGTCGGAGCTGCTTATTTCCATGCTCGGCTTCTATGCGGCCGGGGCGGTTTTTCTTAACAGTTTTTTTGGGCGTCAGCTACTTTCCCTGGGCAAACCAATGGGCTGGATCCGCAAAGGCCCGGCGGATTCTATCAAGTCGTAGCCTATGCACTCTCCCTCTTTTGCGAATCCGATCTTGCCGAAAAAAAAGCGGATTTTGATTCTTTCGGCCAGTGCGGGAGCCGGTCATGTGCGGGCGGGCAATGCCTTGCGGCAAGTCTTTGCAGCGGATCCACGGGTGGAAGCGGTTGAACATATTGATGCGCTGAATTACACTAATAAACTTTTTCATACCTTTTATTCGAAATTTTATTTTCAGTTGGTGAAAACCGCTCCGCATGTGCTTGCATGGGCCTACGAAGTGAGTGATGAACCGTGGAAAACGGATGTCATGCGTCTTCATCTCGACCGGCTGCAATCGCAGAAACTGGTTCGATACATTCGGAATTTCAAGCCGGACATCACCATCTGTACGCATTTTATGCCAACCGGCATTATTGCGCATCTTATCCAAAAGAGGATTCTTAATACGCATCTTTCGATTGTTGTAACGGATCTCGATATGCATGCCATGTGGTTGTCTAAAACCTTTCACCGTTATTTTGTCGCGATTGACGAAACGAAGGCTCATCTGGAGGCACTCGGTATCCCAGAAGATCGTGTGACCGTTTCTGGAATTCCGATTGATCCGGTATTTACCGCTCCTGTGGATCGGATTGCGCTGAGGAATCGCTTGGGACTTGATCCGCACAAGACCACTCTCCTTTGCTCCGCTGGAGCTCTTGGAATCGGTCCGGCTGAATTTGTTGTGACCCGTCTCATGAAGATGCGGCATCCGGTTCAGGGCGTTGTCATTTGTGGAAAAAATGAGGAGGCCCGGCAACGGATTTTGAATCTTGTCGGTTCGAATCATCCTAATTTTAAAGTGATCGGATATACGAATGAGATGCATGACTGGATGAAGGCATCGGATTTGTTCATCGGAAAACCAGGCGGCCTGACTACGGCGGAGTCGCTCTGCTGTGGGCTGCCGATGGTGGTTCTCTGGCCCATTCCTGGTCAGGAGGAACGGAACAGCGATCATTTGCTTGAGGATGGGGTGGCGATCAAATGCAACGAACTGACGACCCTTGATTTTAAAATTGATCGGTTGTTGGACGAGCCTGCCCGGCTTGAAGCAATGCGCCAACGCGCCTTTCGATTGGGCCGTCCCAATGCGGCTCAAATCGTGGTGGATACTTTGCTGACCGATCGTCTTGAGCCACTGAAGATTGTTTTTTAAGAAGTTTGGGCTGATTTATCTTCGCCTCTTTGCGGCTTCGTGGTTAATACCGATGTGGACTGGTATTGGGTATGAACCAGAGCAAGATGACCGGGTATTTTAACAGACTCTTAAAACGGATTTCAGGAACGGAAACGCACGAAGCGCTTCAGGGAATCATTGCCAAAATCAAGGAAAGGAAAGAAGCCCTTGAATCAGCATCTCCGTTCGAACTCCGCCAGCAATGCGCGGCCTTGCGTGCCGAGTGTCACAACCCCTGCATTGATTTTGACAGCCGTGCTTTTTCTCTAGCAGCAGAGGCTGTCCGGCGCGTGCATCAAGGAATGGTTCCTTACGATGTCCAACTCATGGCAGGCCTGTATTTAGTCCAAGGCAAACTGGTTGAAATGGCCACCGGCGAGGGTAAAACCTTGGTCGCACTTCTTTCTGCGATTCGTTTCGCTTTGGAAGGTCGTGGAGTGCATGTTGTTACCGTCAACCCTTACCTTGCCCAACGCGATTTTGAATTCGCCCGGCCAGTCTTTGATCTGCTCGGTCTCACACTCGGCCTTCTCCCCGATGAATTTGATCCTGCCGCTAAACGGATCGCTTACGCTTGTGATGCAACCTACGGGGTTGGCATTGAATTTGGATTCGACTACCTTCGGGATCAATTGCTGTTACGCCGATCACTCTCCAATCCCACGCCGTTTCATTCCGTTCTCCTAAAATTAAATCCCCCCCCCCCC
>Ga0073936_10010640_pt1 | contig 11252 bp, 14 predicted proteins | sample AliMusrvi5mmetaG_FD_87041 | JGI IMG/M metagenome (GOLD analysis project Ga0073936, IMG submission 87041) | Freshwater lake bacterial and archeal communities from Alinen Mustajarvi, Finland, to study Microbial Dark Matter (Phase II) - Alinen... | ecosystem: Environmental > Aquatic > Freshwater >... | reverse complement strand
GTCCTGTTGTAACGCTTTAGACCAGCTTGAATAGCTGTGCTAAAGTGTATGTACCCCATCCCCATCCCCATCCCCATCTTTAGCCATTAGCCAATGAACGCCTCCCTGTCGACCTTTATACGAAAACCCGGACGCGCCGCTTCGCTCGCCAATGTGGTCGTGCTGGGGCAGGCCGATGCGGCGGCGAAGCGGCTTTATCTGCCGCTGTTCCTGAGCCGCATTTCCGCAGGCTTCCCCTCGCCCGCCGACGATTACATGGAAGGCACCTTGTCCTTGGACGAGCATTTCGTCACCCGGCCCGAGGCGACTTTCTTCTTGCGGGTGCAGGGCGATTCGATGATTGGGGTGGGCATCCATGACGGCGACTTGCTGATCGTCGACAAATCGCTGGAACCCCGCCACGGCAGCATCGTCATCGCCGAGGTCCATGGCGAACTGACGGTCAAAAAACTATACCGCAAAAACGGCGAAATTGCCCTTTTGGCGGAAAACCCCGCCTACCGGGCCATCCCCGTCAGCGAAGAGAGCCAATTGGTGGTGTGGGGCGTGGTGACCAGCGTCGTCCACGCGTTGCGTTGAAACGCGGACTTGGAAAATGTAGGAAGGCCGATGTTCGCCTTGGTCGATGCGAATAATTTCTACGTGTCTTGCCACCGGGCCTTCGACCCGAGTCTGAAGGGCAGGCCCGTCGTGGTTTTGTCAAACAATGGATGGTTGGATACTAACTGATAGCGAACGGGGGAATGCAATACCTTAAACGTCGATCCCAAAAAACTTCCAGAAATCTTCCTGCCTAGTTATGTCCAGTATGGCCTGCGCGGCGAGCAGGGCGGAGAAGCTGACACCAGCCACCCCACCGCCCGGCCGGGTCCAATGTCCTGTGTGGTAGAGGCCAGGCAGGACACCCCGCACACTGGGGCGGTTTGGACCCACTTGGTCTGGGGTAGGGGCGAAGCCATAGGCTGCGCCTTGATTGTTGAGGGTGTAGCGTTCCAAGGTTCTCGGCGAACCCGACTCTACCAATAGCAGGTGGTCATTGAGGCCGGGGAAATGCCGCTCGGCATTTTCCAAAAGGCATCGCTGGAACCCTGCCTTGGCCTGACGCCAGGATTGGCCGATTTGGAACGGACACAGGGTGGTCAACAGCAAGATGTGTTGGCCTTGGGGGGCTAAGGATGGGTCCGACAAGGAAGGGATGGTGGCGGAAAACCAGTTGGGGCGGCCTTCCCGCGTGAGCGCATAGCCGGTTTCATGGTCGAAGGACTCGTAAAAAAATGACTCATGGGCATGGATCTGCCCGGCAAGCGGGAGGTCGGTGGCTACATAGTCAACGAAGATTGACAACGAGGGGGTTAGCTTCTCCAGGCCCTCACAGTAGCCTGCCGGCAAGCGTTCCCGTCCGATCAACAAGTCGGCAGTCTGGATGGCGTCGATGTTGGAAACCACCGTTCCGGCTCGGATTACCTGACCGTTTTCTAATATGATGCCACAGGCTTTGCCATTTTCCACGCAAATGCGCCGCACACTGGAATTCAGCAGCACCTCGCTGCCTTGCCCTTTCACGGCGGCTGCGAGAAGGTTGGCGTAAACTTGGAAACTGCCCCGGCAATAATAACTACCTTCGTAGGTATAGCCTGCCATCATACTAGACCAGTACAAAAAGGACAGCTTCGAGGGCGGTAGGCCCAAGTAGGGCCATAAGGATGCGCACAGGCTCTTCATACGTGCATCGACGAGGAACTCATCCAGAGCCTCGGCCAGTGTAGTGCGACGGTAGCGGAACAAATTGGCCAAGACTCGTGTCGGCGAGACGCTAACGGACTTGCCTTGTTCCAGTATTTCTTCTGCCAGCATGGTCTCTTCCGCCAACATCCGGCAAAGACGGATCAGTGCAAAAAGACCGTCTTTTTCTTTGGGAAACCACTCGGTTAAGCTATCAATGAAAGCCTCCTCGCCAGTCTGCAAACGGACTTCGAATTCCGGGAAAACAGCCCGTGCGTATGCCTCTTGGATAGGAAGGAAAACGGCTTGTGGATCGATTCCCACTGCCCGGCTGATCTTATGGATGGCACTACCGTTGCGGTAGCCATCGGGGCCGCAACCGCTGACTAGATGGACCCCCGAATCGAAATGGTAGCCGCGCCGCCTGAAGCCGTGGGCATAACCGCCAGGGCGGTCGTGCCGTTCCACCAGCAGTACGGACTTTCCCGCCTTCGCCAGCAATGCGGCCACGCTCAGGCCACCGATACCGGCACCAATGACCACAACATCGTAGGCTTCTTTTTTGGATTCTCTGTAAACGCCGCGCATTGAGTGTCTTTAAATTAGGAGGATATCGGCTGCTGCCGCCAAGTATGAGCGGATGTGAAAATGAGGTCAGAGTAGCAGATTGGAGCATGGGTCTCAAATCTGCCTATAAATAAAATTGCAGGTTTAGTGCTTTATTTAGCAAAAAGGGAGTGCGGGCTTATTCATGAGCAGCGAAGGCTCAGACCAGCCAAAAGCTTTTCTACCTCGGCCTTTGCCAGCTTGCCTACTTCGTTACGCGGCAGGCACTCGACGAAGTGGATTTTCCGAGGCAGGAAAACCTCGTCCACATAGGGCCGCAATCCTTCTCGTATACCTTGTTTATCCAGCCTACTGACCACCACTATGCCTAAGCGGGCTTCGCCTTGCTCCCCCTCCTGGACAAAGCAAAAGCCGTCTTCCACTCCGGCTATATCTTTTAGCCTTCGGGTCAATTCAGCCAGAGATGCCCGCTTGCCGCCAATCTTGATTATATCGGAATGCCGGCCCAGTACCGCGAACTGTCCATCCGCTTCGAGCTTGAAGCAGTCTTGTAGAAGAATTGGTGCCTGCAAATGGGGGGATTCGAGGCGGGTTTGACCGGTTTCGTCCTGGATCAATCGGATGTTTGTGTAGGGTCGCCACAGGCTTTCACGCAAAGGTTCCCGGCTGGCAAAGGAAAGGGTTTCCGTGCTACCATAGATTTCGTGCGGGGACTGCCCTAGAGCGACATCCGTTTCGTGTGCGAGCCTTGCAGATAATGCGTCGGTGGCGGACAGCACACCGGCGAGTTTAGCCCAGGGGCTATTGGCTTTGACTAAGGAACGCAAATGCGTGGGCGTAGTCGCCAACATGGCGGGCCAAGGGGCTGTTTCCACCGCACGGCGGATGTCTTCGGGAAAGAAGGGACGGCCGTCATGCAATACTAGGCTGGAAAACAAGGGCCAAAACACCGAGGTTTCCAAGCCGTACATGTGTTGTGGCGGGGTAGTCGAGACCATTAACCACTGTTGTTGGCAAAGCCCTAGGCTGCGCACCGCCATGTCGGCTGAAATTCTGAAAGTCGCCAAGCTATGGGTGCAGGGTTTGGGCTTTCCGCTGCTTCCCGAGGTAAATGCGATTAGGGTAGCGTGATCCCAGTCGATTCCGGTTTCTGTAGCGATCTCCCCAGACCTTGGTGCTTTCACTGCAAACCATTCCAAGTCGGGCAAGTGCGGGGGGCTTTCACTGGCTAGGTAAGCACCGGGGTAATCGCGGATGATTTCCCTGACAACTGCCATTTGGCTAGAGGGTGGTAGCAGGCAAATCTGCCCCCGGCTGGCAGCCGCCAACAAGCTTAAGCAAAACAAGTAGCGGTTTTCGCACAAATTGAAAACATAGGGCCGGTCAGGCAATCGTCCCGCCAATTGCCTTACGTCAGCCCATAAGTTTCCATGCCTTACCAGCTTGCCCTCATAGAGAGCGAAAGGTTCTTCGTTTGCCAAGGCTATTGGATGACGAATGTTGTTCTGGGTTTCCTGCATGGACTGGTTTTTATAGGATATGTGTCTTTGACTTTAGAGCCTTTTATCATGCGAATACCCAAAGAGTATCAAATTAGTTAAATAAAAGAAAGTGGGTAACATGTTTATGGTTGTTGGTGAAAACGCCGATTTTATGGAAGCCGAATTGTTCGCCAATAGAACATACTATGTAAACGTTGCGCCTAGAATGGGGTGTTGGAAGGCACGATTTAGCTTAAATCCTTTGAGTGGCAAGGTTTCACAGGAGGAAATTGATAATTGGTATTCATCGACTCATGAAATTAAAGTTAACGAAGTATTCCTAGTAATTTTAGATGTTGAAAACGCTGTAACCGAATAAGAAGACAATGAAAAAAATGGATGCGGATGTATTGATCATTGGAGCAGGCCCTGCCGGAAGTGTGGCCGCACGTATGCTGAAGAAGCTTGGCCGCCAAGTAGTCATTTTGGAGAAGGAACAGTTCCCACGATTTTCCATAGGCGAAAGCCTCCTTCCACATTGCATGGAGTTCTTGGATGAGGCTGACCTATTAGGGCCAGTGGCTGCTGAAGGCTTCCAACTGAAAACTGGCGCGGCTTTTTCCCATGCAGGCAAACTGACCGAATTCGATTTTTCGCAGAAGTCCACTGCGGGTTGGGCCACTACCTATCAGGTTCCTCGCGCCCGGTTCGACCAGATATTGGCCGAAGCATCCGAGGATTGCGGTGTACCCATCCATTACCGGCACAGCATCGTGGCGGCGGACTTCAACACCCCGGGACAGACACGCCTGACCAGTGTCGATGCCAACGGTGTGCATCGGGACTGGACTGCTTCCATGGTTATGGATGCCAGCGGATTCGGGCGTGTGTTGCCCCGGCTGCTTGACTTGGAGACGCCTTCCTCCCTGCCGCCGCGACTAGCACTGTTCACTCACATCGAGGATAGAATCGCCGTTGATGGTTATGATCGCAGCAAAATACTAATTGCCATTCACCCCAAGTTCCATGAGGTGTGGTATTGGCTTATCCCATTCAGCAACGGCAGAAGTTCCTTGGGAGTGGTGATGCCTATGGACTTTCTGGAAGTTCGCACAGGCAACCCGCTTGATATATTACGGGAATTGGTGATGGAGGAACCTCGACTAGCAGAATTGCTAACAGAAAGTTGTTTCGATACCCCGGCCAACCGGATTGGCGGCTATTCTGCCAATGTTAAGCGATTGTATGGCGATGGCTTTGTTTTGCTGGGCAATGCGGGCGAGTTTCTTGATCCGGTGTTTTCCTCTGGTGTTACGATTGCCTTGAAGTCAGCATCCCTGGCTGTTCCCCTTGTGGACAGGCAATTGTGCGGTCTTCCTGTGGACTGGCAGGCCAGTTATGAACAAATTTTGCGCAGGGGTATCGAAGTGTTCCGTGCTTATGTAGAGGCCTGGTACGATGGACGTTTCCAGCGACTTATTTTCGAAGAGCGCCAGTTAGCTAGCATCAAGGCTATGATTTGTTCAATCCTCGCTGGATTTGCCTGGGATGAGGCCAATCCTATGACCCAACGTTGTGGAAAAAAGATCGAGGCTATTACCGGGGCATACCCGCTGTTGTGAGGAGTGCTGCCTTTAATACGGCACGTTTTAATACTAAACTGGGAGGAAATAACAATGCCCACATCAGTCACCCAACTGTTTGCACATGCGATTCATTTGATAGGGCAAAATTTTGTTTTTGCATGATTTAGGGATAGTTTGCGCATTAGGGGAAGGCAAGCTTGAGGTATTGACCGCATGGCTCGCAGGCCGATGTCCGCAATCAGTCCCCGCATCTTGGCTGGTCTCTGACATTCCCGCCCTCAGTGTGAATGCCGACCTGCCTCACATACCTCCCAGCCTCAAGCGCTACGATTGCCGTAATAATCGCCTTTTGCTTTCCGCCCTATTGCAGATCGAACCGGCTGTCAGGCAGTCGATGGAACGTTATGGAGCGGAGCGCGTCGGTTTGATTATCGGCACCAGCACTTCCGGCATCGCCGAAGGTGAGCATGCGGTGGGTGTTCTGCGGGCAACGGGACAGATGCCGTCTTCCTACCACTACAAGCAACAGGAATTGGGCGGGGCGGCTGAGTTTTTGGCCTGCTACCTGGGTATCCAAGGTCCGGCTTTCACCGTTTCGACCACATGCTCGTCCAGTGCCAACGCCTTGTCCTCGGCCAGACGACTGTTGCGGATGGGTATTTGCGATGTCGTACTCGTTGGCGGCGGTGATGCTTTGTGTAGTACTACTTTGGACGGTTTCAGCGCTTTGGGCGCGGTCACCAAGACCCGCTGCAATCCCTTCAGTAAAAACCGAGACGGCACCGTCATAGGGGAAGGCGCGGCTTTGTTTCTGATGAGTCAGGAACCATCGCCCGTCGCCTTGCTAGGTGTTGGGGCCAGTTCCGATGCCTATCATATTTCCTCCCCGCGCCCCGACGGTACTTGTGCTGTTGCTGCGATGCAAACCGCCCTGAAAGATGCTGGCTTGGCTCCTGGACAGGTGAATTACATCAACCTCCACGGCACAGCGACTTGGCAAAACGATGACATGGAAAGCCGTGCTGTCGGGCAGTTGTTCGGAAATGGGACGCCTTGCGGCTCAAGCAAGCCAGCCACTGGGCATTGCTTAGGCGCGGCCGGGGCTATTGAGGCTGGTTTGTGCTGGCTCATTCTGTCAGGCTTGAACAGGGAGCATTTTTTGCCCCCACACCTTTGGGATGGTGAGGCAGATCCCGAAATGGCTCAGCTTGGATTTGTCACGCTGGAAAACCTTAGAGCCAAGCCATTACAATATTGCCTTAGCAACTCTTTCGCTTTCGGTGGCAACAATGTGTCCCTGCTCATCGGACATTCCTGACAATCCATCGGCTTTTCCTTATCCCGTCGCAGCACTGCTGCCTCAGTCCCAAGGCATGGTACTGCTGGACAGGGTGGTAGAGATAGGAGAAGATCATATCGTCGCTGAACTCAAAGTGCGTGACGATGGTTTGTTTTCAAGCCCTGACCATACCGTTCCCGCGTGGGTAGGCTTGGAATATATGGCGCAGGTCATCGCCGCGTTCTCGGGGTACCGCAGGAAATGCCGGGGTGAGGAGATAGGGTTGGGGTTTTTGGTGGGTACCCGCCATTACTTATGTTCTGTCGGCTGCTTCCCCTGTGGCATACTCTTGCGGGTGCGGGCGGAAAAGATCATCGAGGCATCTAATGAAATGTCAGTGTTCGATTGTGTCATCGAAGGTGATAATATCCATGCGGCCTCAAAGCTTAATGTCCTGTTACCACAGGATTCAAAAAAATTTCTCGCAGGAAAAGGAATATGAACCAAAAATCTATCCTGGTCACAGGATCTAGCCGTGGTATCGGCAAAGCCATCGCCTTGCGCTTGGCGCGAGAGGGATACGACATCATTGTGCATTGCCAAAGCCGCCTAGCCGAAGCCTCGCAAGTTCGAGATGATATATCAAGCATAGGTAGGCAATCCCGTGTCATCAGCTTTGATCTGGCCGACCGCAGCACAGCCAAAAATATCCTAGGGGCGGATATACAAGCTCATGGTGCTTATTACGGAGTAGTTTGTAACGCTGGCCTTTCGCGGGACAACGCTTTTCCCGCCCTAAGCGGGGAGGATTGGGACCAAGTCTTGCGCAGCAATTTGGATGGCTTTTATAACGTGCTCAATCCCCTCGTCATGCCCATGATTCAGCGACGCAAACCGGGGCGTATCGTCACGCTGTCATCGGTCTCGGGACTCATTGGCAACCGGGGCCAAGTCAATTACAGCGCTGCCAAGGCCGGCATCATCGGTGCCACCAAGGCACTGGCGGTAGAACTGGCGAAACGCAAAATCACGGTGAATTGCGTGGCACCAGGTCTGATCGAGACGGATATGCTGGATGGGCTACCCTTGGAGGAGGCTGTCTCGGCCATCCCCGCCAAGCGATTGGGAACTCCCGAAGAGGTCGCCGCTTTGGTGGCTTTCCTAATGTCTGAAGATGCCAGCTACATTACCCGCCAAGTCATTTCGGTAAATGGTGGGTTATTTTGACCCGGCGCGTGGTGGTTACCGGCATGGCTGGCTTTTCCCCCATTGGCAACGGATGGGACGAGATGCGCACCCAACTCCTGGCTCGCCGCTCGGGCATACGCTATTTACCGGAATGGGAACGGTATAACGGTCTATTAACCCGTTTGGGCGGCCCGGTGGAGAATTTCAGCCTGCCTGCCCATTACACCCGGAAGAACACCCGCAGTATGGGACGAGTCTCGTTGCTGGCAACCCGTGCCACGGAATTGGCCCTTGCCGATGCCGGTCTGCTCGGCGACCCTGTCCTCAGTGGCGGGCGCGTCGGCGTGGCGTACGGATCTTCGGTGGGTTCGACCCCAGCCATTGCCGACTTCGGCAAAATGCTGATCAACTATGATATCGGCAATCTCAATGCCACGACCTATCTCAAGATGATGGGACACACTAGCGCAGCCAATGTGGCCTTGTTTTTTCAAGTACGAGGGCGCGTCATACCTTCCTCCAGCGCATGCACTTCCGGTAGCATGGGAGTTGGCTTCGCCTATGAGGCCATCAAGTTTGGCTTGCAGGATGTGATGTTGGCTGGCGGGGCTGAGGAGCTTTGCTCCACCGAGGCAGCGACCTTCGATGCCTTGTACGCCACCAGTACCCGCAACAGCGAACCCCATCTCACACCCAGACCCTTCGACCGCGACCGCGACGGGCTGGTGATCGGCGAGGGTGGCTGCACATTAGTGTTAGAAGCGTTGGACCGTGCCCTAAGTCGGGGAGTCCGTATCTATGCCGAAGTGGCAGGCTTCGCCACCAATGCCGACGGTTCACACATTACCCAGCCCAATGCGGACACTATGCAGGTAGTCATGCGCTTAGCTTTGCAAGATGCGGCGCTTGAACCCGTCCAAATCGCTTACATCAGTGCGCATGGCACAGCCACCGAGCAAGGTGACATCGCTGAAAGCCATTCCACGCGGACAGTGTTCGGTGCGAATATCCCTATTAGCAGCCTGAAAAGCTACACCGGCCACACATTAGGTGCCTGTGGAGCTTTAGAAGCTATGGTCGCTATCCATATGATGCGGGAAGGTTGGTTCCACCCGACGCTTAATCTGGAACACCCTGACCACCGCTGTGCCGATCTCGATTACATCATGGGTGGTGTGCGCGATATTGATGCAGAATATGTCATGAGCAATAACTTTGCCTTCGGCGGCATCAACACTTCGCTGGTTTTCCGCCGCTGGGAAACCTGAGGATGGATAGCATGGCTCCGTCCGATAATACTCAGCGTTCAGAAACCGGCAGTCAAGAGACACGTCTGTGTTTCACGCTAGGGCGCTGGTGCCTATGGCAATCCGCCGCCGCCCACCAAAGGGACTTCTGGCCCAACGGAGAGGTTTTGCCATGTAACGGAGGCAGCGCCGATGTGGGTTTCCTGCCCATGATGCAAAGGCGTAGGCTATCGCCTTTGGCTAGGGCGGCCAGTGCCGTGGCTTGGCATTGTTGGCAAAAATGCGGGGACATGCCAGCTGTGTTTTTCTCCGGCCATGGCGAAAGCCAATATTACTTCGATATGTTGCATGGGATGGTGGAGCGCGAGGAGACCTCTCCCAGCCGCTTTAGCCTGTGCGTACATAATGCCATCGCAGGCTTGTCCAGCCTACACAGGGCAAGTTTCCTGCCTTACGTGTCTTTGGCAGGCGGAACAGAGGGAATATTTGGTGCCTTTCTGGAGGCGGCAGGCCAGCTATTGGATGCACCCAAGGTATTGGTGGTTTGGTATGGGCAGGCTTTGCCGGAGGCTTACCGGGCCTACCTTGCCACACCCGAGATCACATGGGCTTTGGCTATGGTTCTGACTAGGGCTGGTGGCCCCAGCCACCAGTTGCGATTGGTTCGTAGGCCAGGCAACAGTCAGGCTGAGGGTGATGAACAAAGCCTAGTCCAGGCGATCCTAGATGGCCGAAGAAGTTCACTTTGTCCTCTTGGCCACTCGCTTTGGCTATGGAGCTTAGACGATGCTTGATCGCATCAACTACCTCTGGCGACTGGTCGGCACTGGCATTAGCTTCTTCCTGTTCGGTGCCGTTGGCGTGTTTTTTTGGGGGGTGCTGTTTCCGCTGATCGAAAAATTCCTCGGCAAAGGCATCCAAAAAAAGCTAAGGTCCAGAGCCTTGATGCACTGGATTTGCCGGATTTACATGGACTTCATGCGCAGTATCGGCATCTTGGCCTACGAAGTGCGCGGCGGCGGGCAGATCAATGCACCAGGCAGGCTAGTCATTGCCAACCATCCATCCCTGCTGGATGTGGTGTTTCTCATCGCGCAAATCCGCAACGCCACTTGCATCGTCAAACCCGCCTTGGCCGACAATCCATTCATGCGCATTCCCATCCATGCCGTAGGGTATGTTTACGCTGAAGAGCCAGAGGCATTGGTGGAAGTATGTGCTAAGGAATTGCGCGAGGGTTGTTCGCTCATCATATTTCCTGAAGGGACGCGTACCACACCCGGTAAGCCGATCAAGTTCCGCCGCGGTGCCGCCGCCATTGCCTTGCAGGCCAGGGCCAAAATTCTACCTGTCTTCATTAGCTGCTCACCGACAACGTTGACCAAGCGCGAAAAATGGTATCAGATACCCCAAAGGAAGTTTGTTTTAAGCTTGCATGTGGGTGATGATATTGATGTGGGCGCGATTGAAGGAAACGCAAGCCGTTCCCTCGCAACGAGAAGCATAACCCAGCAACTGGAGCGGTATTTTATTGAACAACAGGCGCACCATGGAAAACATTGAAGCCGAATTGAAACAGTTGATTATTGATACCTTGGAGTTGGAAGGGATAAGTTCAGCGGACATTCTATCAGAAGCCCCTCTGTTTGGCGAAGGGCTTGGACTTGATTCAATTGATGCGCTGGAACTTGGGGTGGCATTGAAAAAGAAATATAAAATCCACATTGATACCGATTCCGCAGAACTCGTGAACTATTTTGCATCGGTCAACAATCTGGCCGGTTTTGTCATATCGCAACAGAAAAAAAATACCCTATGAAAACTCAAGAAGAAATATTCTTCACCTTAAGGCAATTAATGTCGGAAATGTTCGAACTGGCACCAGAGGCTATAGTCTTGAATGCAAACTTGAGCCTGGATTTGGATATTGACAGCATAGATGCTGTGGATTTGATGGTCAGGTTGCGGGACATCACAGGTAAACGCATCAATCCGGAGGATTTCAAAAACGCACGCACCATACAGGATGTGGTGGACACCGTTTATCGAATCAACGCAGACTAAGGTGATATCCAATAAAGAATATACCTGAAAGTATGGCTCAATGACTTTTTCATCGACGCGGACGTTTCCTCACAATGGGATGGACTCGGGTCTCTTTGAAGCATTGATTGGCGACCGG
>Ga0073936_10010635_pt1 | contig 11258 bp, 5 predicted proteins | sample AliMusrvi5mmetaG_FD_87041 | JGI IMG/M metagenome (GOLD analysis project Ga0073936, IMG submission 87041) | Freshwater lake bacterial and archeal communities from Alinen Mustajarvi, Finland, to study Microbial Dark Matter (Phase II) - Alinen... | ecosystem: Environmental > Aquatic > Freshwater >... | reverse complement strand
TCAAGTCCAAGAGGGAGAGCCTCAAAATCAACCACTTACAAAACCATTTGTAGGTGGTTTTTTGTTTAAAGACATACAAAAGTATATACAGGCAGGAATTAATTAATCCCAAAAAATAACACCAATATTGCTACCACCTAAATTAAAAACCCTCTCTAAATCGCTGTTTAGAGAGGGTTTTTAGTTGTCCGACTAGGGGTCGAACCTAGACTCTTCAGATCCAGAATCTGACGTGTTGCCAGTTACACCATCGGACAGTATGAGCGTTTATCGTGTAGTGGAGCGTAAGGGAATCGAACCCTTGACCTTTAGACTGCCAGTCTAACGCTCTAGCCAACTGAGCTAACGCCCCGGACTTTGCAAAAGTATAAATTATTTACATATTTTTACTTATTTTTTATTTTTTTTTATGAAAAATTTTAAAAGGACTTTCATTGCCCTTAAAATTACGCCTGAAAACGAGCTTAAAGAAGCTATTCAAGCCTTAAAGACAAAACTTGACACAAGTAAAATTAAATGGATAAATCAAGAAGATTTTCATCTAAGGCTTCACTTTTTAGGAGAAACGAGTCCTGAACAAATAAAACAAGTTGATGATATAAATATCTTAAAGGCAATATTGTCTGGTTATGAGAAGACGCCTCTTCAGAAAACATTAATCAGGGATATTTATTTTTATGAAAGCATACTGCAACCTACTGGGTTTGTTTATACACCACTGATGATTGAGGAATTGGGAGGGAAATAAATATAGAAAATAGCAAATATAAAATAGATGATAGAAAATAGTCAGCAATCCTCAGTCTAAATGCAAACTATTGGCATTAATAATCTACTAAATACAATCTTTACTGACTACTGATTGCAAATTACAAAAAGCCAATATATGAGCAATACTGCCTAGTACCGCGGTCAATTACTGCTTCACTAACTATTTAAACACCATTATTCCTATGTGTTCCATGTGCCTATGTGGTAAGTATTCTTATCGCCAACTATCTTCTTCAACTCTTCAAGATAGCCATCTGCTTTATCTGAACCCTCCTCTGGTGCCCAATCGGCAAATTGCTTGTCTGTGTTCGCATTATAAGGGCCATCTTTTACTTCATACATTACAGAATTTTCTTCTAAAGAAAAAAGCGTGTGCCATGTTTTGGGAGGTATTTCAACAGCATAGATGCCGTTTTCTCTATTCATCACGATATAAGTAGTAATTTTTCCGTTGTCGTCAAAAATAACCGCCGCTATGCTGCCTTTCAGAATGATGAATACCTCTCTCTTATCAGGATTATCGTGTTTATGGGGTCTAATATATGTTGATGGTTCCAAAGCATTGAGAAGCCGCTGCAGCAAGTCGCTTTCGCCACTATGATAATTAAAGTTAATCCGTTTTCTGTTACTTTTTTTGGCTTTTTGAGAAAGGTTTTCTAATGTTTTGTCATCAATAATTTTCATGGGTAAACTAAAATTAGATGGGGATTGGTCATTAGGTCATTTGTTGTCATTGATAGACAATAGTCGTCATTGATCGTTGGATATTTATAAAATTTCCCCTTTTACTTGGTTATTGGATATTGAGTATTGGTTATTCATGATTTCCCTTTACTGGATATTGGTTATTGGTTCTTTTCTTTTTCCTGCCTACAGCTGCTTCCTCAATCTCCAGTCCCCCAACTCAAGACAGTCCAAACTCTAAGTACACCACACTTCCACCTCTTCTCCAATCGTCCTCCAGTCCCCTAACTTTAAGTACTTTAGGCACTTTAAGTACTTTAAGTACTTCTTACTTGGTATAAAGCTTCTTTTTATCCACGTTAACAATCTTCCCGAATTTAGCAATGCGTGTCATATCAAGCCTGCTCTGGTCGCCAACAATACAAATGGCCACAGGTTTTGTTTTTATTTCGCTTTCGTAAAGTTTGGTTATATTTTCAAAAGTCAGGTTTTTAAATTTATCAACCTTATATTTAGCAGGGTCGTCGTTGAAGCCTTTTTTCTGCCACTCGACAACAGTCTGAGAAAGATCTCTGAAGGGAGGTCTGCTGGAATATGCATCCTGAATCAAAGATGTTTTTAATATGTCCAGTCGTTCTTTTTTAACAGGCATCTCTCTCAACAAACCCATAAAGACATCCATGGCATCGTTGGTCTTGTCAGCCTGAGTGCCTATAAATCCAATAAAAGTATTTTTTTTGTTGGCCAGAGGTGGTGTATGCAGCGATGCGCCTGCAGAGTAAGCCATTGACCGGTATTCCCTTATTTCCTGAAGCACAAGACCAGAAAAACCCTCACCAAAATATTCATTAAAGGCATCTATATAAGCATTTTTTTCAATGTCGAAGATGTTGCCATTGACAATGAAGTATATCTGACTTTGCAAGGCTTTCTTATCATTTACAAAATAAACAGTATTTTCTTTTATTTCATTATCATCAATATAAATGGGCGATTTGGAAGGCATCATCGGTTGTGGAAAAGCAAAAACTTCTTTAATGATATTTTGTACTTTATCCGCCTGTAGCTGCTTGCCACAATAGTGGAGCTCAGTTTCGAATTCCAGTGCTTTTTTAAATTCTTTAACCAGTTCTTCCTGGTTTAATTTACTTATCGCTTTTAATGATAAACGTCTCAGAAAGGTAGAGTTATTTCCCTTTCGTATATATTGAACTAATGCCTTGGCAACATCAGCAGGCTCTTTGTCTTCCATTTTACGGGAAGTTTTTTCTTCGTTGACAATTATTTTAATTTTATCTTTTGCCACAACAGGGTTTTTAATCACTTCATTAAGCAGCCCTAATGCTTTGCTAAAATTTTCTTCCAGCCCTTGCATTTCTATATGGATATAACTCTCATCACAACTGAAGGTACAGGTGGTTCCCATTTTCTGAAATTCGGCTTTTACCTGCTCCAGCGTTTTTGTTGAGGTGCCTGCGTAATTCATCAGTTGAGCTGCATAAACCAGATTGATGTTCTCAAAGCTGCCTGTACCTATTTTAAAATCAAGGGAATATATGTCGTTGTAAGGATTGGGCGAATGATATAAGGTAACCTTATCATTTAGTTTAATTTTTGAAAAATCATTTGTAAAAGACACAAAATGCGCTAAGGGTTCTTTTTCTTTTATCTTGTAGAACTTTTCTGCATAGGGTGAAACGGCATTTTCGTTGGGCTTGATAGGGTCATAACCGGGTTTGTCGAGTTTTTCTTTCTTAGGAAATCCCATTTTGGAATACAGTGCCAGATAGTTTTTATTATAATAGCTGTTGGCTACTTTTATGACATTGTCTTTAGTGATATTCTTTATTTTTTCGGGATAGTTGAGAAAATCATCAACATTGGTCTTTTGTGTAAACGCCTGGGCAAGGTAAACAGCCCTCATCTGAGGGTCTTCCAGTTTAGTCACAAACTCTACATAAAGCTCGTTTTTGCAAGCCTGAAGCAGTTCATCAGAGAAATTACCATTTCTGAGATTCTCTAATTCTTTGATGACGAGAGCCTCGCCCTTATCAAGAGATTGCCCTATAATTTTAGGAATAAACAAAATCTGACTTGAACCATAATCATTGTTTCTCCCCATGGGCAGAGTGCCGGCAAACATTATTTTGTTGTCAAGGACGAGTTTATTCAGAAGGCCAGTCTGTCCTTCATTAGATAATATTTTATCACACACATCAAGGGCAAATTCGTCTTCATGGTTGTTGGGAACCGTTCTGAATCCTAAAAGTCCGATTTTAACAGGACTCAGATGGGCAGAAACGAACTCTCTACCATTGAAAGGTTTTTCTTCATATTTAGGATAATCAGGTACTTCTCCTTTTCTTATTTTACCAAAATATTTATCTATCAGAGGCACCACTTCTTCTGGCTTGAAATTTCCTGTTAACACGAGAACCAGGTTATTGGCAACGTAATAAGTGTGATAAAAATCGTACATCCTCATCAAAGAAGGGTTTTTAAGGTGTTCTGTGGTACCAATGGTTGTTTGCTGACCGTAAGGGTGGCTTTTATAAAAGTTCTTCATAAAAAGTTCAAAAAGAGCAGTGATAAAATTGTCGTTGTACATGTTTTTTTCTTCATATACTACCTCAAGCTCCGATTGGAAAAGACGAAAGACGGGGTTAAAGAATCTGCTGCTGTACAAATCGAGCCATTTTTCAACCTGATTAGAAGGGAACGCGTTGAAAAAGAAAGTCATTTCCTCTGCAGTAAAAGCATTCATCTCAGTGCCTCCAATGCTGCGAACCAACTTATCAAACTCTGTGGGGATTTCATATTTACCTGCTTCCTGCGAGGTCTCATTTATTTTTTTTCGTATCACCTTCCTTTGCTCTTCATCCTTGGTTTGGGAAAGCTCTTCATATAAAAGACTTATCTTGTCCAGAAGTGGCTTCTCCGATATAAAATCAGAAGTGCCTATTTCATCAGTTCCTTTAAAAAGCATATGCTCGAGATAATGAGCAATTCCTGTAGATTCTTTGGGGTCGTTCTTGCTGCCAGCTTTAACAGCTACACCGCCAAAAACACTTTTCTGATTTGGATCAGGATTTAATATTACTGTAAACCCATTGGGTAATGTATACTGGATTATGTTTAACCGCTCGTATTGGGCATAACTAGTCTGTAAAGCAAAACAGAAAAAAATTGAACTGATAAATGACAGATAAACAAATCGTTTCATATTAATAATGATATTTTGGTTGTTTGTAAAGATACAAAAATACAGTTTTATGAATGTAAAATAAAAATATATTCAGCAAGCAGTTGAGTAGCAGCAATAAGAACCAGCAATCATAAGGCTAAGGTCACTAATGCCGAATAACGCATTGACAGCTAATGAAAGCGAAATGAATGACAAATGACCAATTGACTTCAGAAATAAAAGAAGTAATTTTATAGTAGCAGTTGGCAGTAGCAGTTGGCAGGAACAATGACTGATGTCTAATTAATGACAGCGAAACGAATGACCAATGACCAATGGTTAATACCTATTGCCTTTTATTTTTCTTAATCCACCTCAAACCTAAGTCTGTCAATGATAAAGTTCTGCCTTTCAGGAGTGTTCTTGCCCATATAAAAAGACAAGAGTTCATTAGAAGATATTTCTCTGTTGAACATAACAGGTTCCAGGCGTATTGATTTGCCAATAAAATGCTTGAACTCATCAGGAGATATTTCGCCAAGTCCCTTAAAACGTGTTATCTCAGGATTTACGCCCAGGGTGTTCATGGCATTAACTCTCTCTTCTTCGGTATAGCAATAGTTAGTTTTAGTTTTATTTCTCACCCTGAATAATGGGGTTTGCAAGATGTAAAGATGTCCGTTTTTCAATATATCCGGGTAATACTGCACAAAAAAAGTAATCAACAACAGGCGGATATGCATACCATCAACATCGGCATCTGTGGCTATTACTATATTGTTATAGCGTAAATTCTCAATACCTTCTTCTATGTTAAGTGCCGACTGCAATAAGTTAAACTCTTCATTTTCATAAACTACCTTCTTAGAAAGGCCATAGCAATTTACGGGTTTGCCTCTCAGGCTAAATACAGCCTGGGTATTGACATCTCTCGACTTAGTAATAGAACCACTGGCAGAATCGCCCTCTGTGATAAACAATGTTGAATCGAGCCTTTGTTCGTGGTTGGTGTTATAATGAATCCTGCAATCGCGCAATTTTTTATTGTGTAGGCTGGCTTTTTTAATGCTGTCTCTGGCAATTTTCTTTATATTGGCAATTTCTTTCCTTTCCTTTTCAGAAGAGAGAATCTTGGCCAGCAATGCATCTGCAACATCCTGATTGATATGCAGATAGTTGTCCAGCTGTCGTTTTACTATGTCGAGGATATAATTTCTGACACTGGGACCATCAGCTTCTATAAACTGTGAGCCTAATTTGGTCTTGGTCTGCGATTCGAACACAGGCTCCTGCACCTTGATGCTTACCGCAGCAAAGATTGAAGTTCGGACATCTGAAGGGTCAAATTCTTTTTTGTAAAACTCCCTGATAGTTTTAACAATAGCTTCTCTGAATGCAGCCTGATGTGTGCCACCCTGTGTTGTATGCTGACCGTTGACAAAAGAATAATAATACTCACCATATTGCTTTACACTATGGGTAAAGGCAAATTCAAGGTCGTTTTCTGCTATATGAATTATTGGGTAATGAACAGAGCTGTCTATATTGCTTTTGAGCAAATCGTGCAGACCGTGGTCCGACTGGAATTTAGCTCCATTAAATTTTATGGTCAGGCCCTTATTCAGGAAAGCATAATTCCATAGCATCTTTTCAATATACTCGCTGATGTAATGATAATCGCCAAATATTTCATTGTCAGGGATAAAAGATATTAAAGTGCCATTGCTCAGCGTGCTTTCTTCCTCTCTTTCCGACACTAAAACGCCTCTTTCAAATTCAGCAATTTTAGTTTTGCCTTCTCTTACCGACTGGGCTTTAAAATACGACGACAGGGCATTGACAGCTTTAGTGCCTACACCATTAAGCCCTACGGTTTTTTTAAATACTTTAGAATCATATTTAGCCCCTGTATTAATTTTAGAAACACATTCTACCAGCTTCCCCAGAGGAATACCCCTGCCATAATCCCTTACAAAAACCTTTGATTCCTTTATAGACACGTCTATTGTCCTGCCTGAACCCATAATAAACTCATCAACAGAATTATCTATTACTTCTTTCAGCAGTACATAAATACCATCATCCTGAGAAGCCCCGTCACCCAGTTTGCCAATATACATGCCTGGTCTGATACGTATATGCTCTTCCCATTCCAGCGAACGGACACTGTCCTCATTATAACTTTCTACCTTTATGTCTTCTGTAAGCTTTATCTCCATGAAATCATTTTAACGTTGCAAATTTAATGAAATTATTAATAAGAAGCTATCGTAATTTTTTATTTCTCGCCAAGACGCAAAGGCGCAAAGACTTGAAATTTAAGCATTTATAAAGCAATAAAATTATTTTTGTGATTTATTACAATTCAGCGATATGAAAGTATTCAATCCCCTGCCGGTGTACGGCCTGCATTCGTCAGGAGACGAGCGCGCACTAGAGAATTTCCATTGGTTTTTACAACTCTTATATGTAGTGTTTGACCGAAAAGTCCATTTTCTTCGTTACGCTTGCGAAAAAAAAGCTCATTTATTAAGATAAACTGCGCTTTTTTTTCGCTGCACAAGCCTCGAAACTGAACTTTTCGATTCAAACACAGAGTTTTCGTTCAGGCACTATGTAGTATTTGACATAGTTAGTGCGGTCACAGTAAAGAAATAATTAAATACGTGACTGAAAATCAATCTAATTTATTTAAATATTTAAAAAGCGGACAAGTCAGGACAGATAATTGCCCCAAAATAGTTCTGTCCATGGATACTGTTTTTGGCAAAGAACGTAACGGTGTAAAATGGTACAACCTCATCCATTTCCTGCTAATGGGTAATTGGATATAAAAAAAGGCTACAACTTTTACTTGTTGTAACCTTCATATGTCTTTTTATTCTTTCTTTTCTATTCCTTAATCAATTTCTTAATAATCGATCCCTTGTCTGTTTGTGCTTTAATAAAATAAACACCAGGTTTTATGGCAGAAATGTCAAGTAGTTCGGACTTGTTGGCCGCTATTACTTGTTTCGCAGAAACGGTTTGTCCGAGGGCATTTATTATTTCTATAGTGTTTGCGTTGTACGTTGTGTTGAATGTAACAGTAATGGTTTTATTGGCAGGGTTGGGATATAAATCAAAGGAGATGTTATCATTATCATAGCTGTTTATAGAAATGAGTATATCAACATAAAATCCATTTATTAAAGAAAGAGCACCATCAATGGCGTTATCAACATATACATCATAGTAACCTGTTGCCGTTATTGATGGAATACTAATATTAGCATCAATAGTATAGTCGTCAATAACATTATAGGAATTAACAACACCGCTTCCGGGGTTAAAGCCAAAATCAACCGTGGTCCACGTCGCTTGCATAAAATGTGTATCGGCTCCTGTAATTGTTACATTTAATGTAACGCCGGCATTAGCACTGGAAGGATTTATAGAAACTAAATAAGGCCCATTGACATGAAATCCATTTACTAAAGAAAGGGCACCATCCATAGCGTTATTAACATACACATCATAATCGCCCGCAGCCGTTGCTGACGGAACAGTAATATTAGCATCAATAGTATAGTCGTCTATAACATTAAAGGAATTAACCACACCACTTCCGGGGTTAAATTCAAAATCTACTGTGGTCCAGGTCGCTTGCATAAAATGTGTATAAACGCCTGTAATCGTTACATTTAATGTTTCTCCGGCATTGGCACTGGAAGGACTTATCGACACCAAAGAAGGTAATAATAGCGTAGTAAATGTCTCCTCTTGGCCATAAGAAGTACCGGAACTATTTGTGGCATAAGCCCTTACATGATACAATGTACCGGAAGATAATCCTGTTATACTACTTGAAAATACGCCAGTACCTGAGCCATCAGAAGTATGACTGTCATTTATTGTGGGATTTGCATTTGTTGACCAACAAACACCCCTTTCAGTAACAGCAGCGCCACCGTCGGAGGTTATATCGCCTCCACTTATAGCTGAAAAATCTGTAATTCCTGAAACTACTGTTGTACTTAAAACAGGGCTACTTACAGTAGGAAATTCAAAATAAAGACTATCAACCCAGAATAGGCTGCCCACAACATAACTCCCTGCGCTTAAATCAGAAGATGCAATGATAATATTTAAACTATCCGGAACATCAGGGCTTGACCAGGTGATAGGAACTTCAAAAGGAGTCCAAACAGTTACAGCTGTTGGAAATTGCAACATGCCTTTGCCGATAGTATCTTCAACGCCACCCACTATTTTTGATAGCCCAACACCAATAAAACCATTATCACCAGAACCCGGCTGACATTTGTAATAACCCTTTAGTTTACTCGGACGGTAAGGGAAAGGAATACCGCCTGTTATAGTTTGATTGGAAAGATTAAAAATACCAAGTGTAATAAAACCTGGTAAAGTATTTCCAAGAAGAGTTTTAGTTTCAATTTTAACTGATTTTAAGCCGCTTTGAGGAGAAGCAGTCTCTTCGTTTACCGTATTAGTTCCCATAACATTTGGAGCATCCCATCCTGTTGGTTTACCGCCGGACCATGTTTCAAATTCGTTGTTAGGAATAGTTTGAGCAAAACTGAATACGGTATAGCCTAATACAAAAAGAGCTGTAAAAATCTTTTTCATATGTTTAATAAATTAAAAAGTGATTGATTCTTTAGTTATTTAAAATATATTGGATAAAATTAATATTATTTTTTTTAGCATCAAAATATATTTTCAAAATTTTATCTGTATCCGTTTTTATTTCTGTCAGTTTTTTTATTGAATCTTCATTGCTTTGCTTGCTTATTACATCACTGACCCATGATTTCAGAATAGCCGGTAAAAAAGTTTTGTATTTCGGATCAATACAATTAACATCACATTTATCAATAATATCAAAAGCTTTTTCATAGTCTTTCATATTAAAATAAACAGCGCTTAAATTTAAACGGGCTTCTTCAAAATCCGATGAAATAGTAAGGGCTTTAAGATAATAGGTTTCTGCTTTTTTATGGTCACCCATGCTTTCATAACAACTGCCAAGGTTGTTTAAAACATGAATATTATACGGATGTATTTTATATGCATCTTCAAAACTAGTTTTGGCCTTGTCAATATTTCCCATAGAAAACAGGGCTACACCCTTGTACCATGAGATAGGTACAGACATAGGATCCATCACATAATAGGCGCCGACAGCATTGTCTGCCTCCCTTATCATAAGCTTCCAGTTTTTAACAGTCTTCGCATCATACATTTTGTGTGTATGATATTCGCCCGAATACCTGCCGGAACTAATAACAAAAGAAAATAATACCGGGACAATAAGCAGTAAAATCAGCAAAAGAAGATTGTTTTTCGTTTTTTTAAATGTTTTATCCGTTATAAAACTTTTGTAATAATGAGCTGTTATTATCGAAAACATTAAGAATAGTAATAACTGGTGTTCGATTCGTTCCAATGGAAAATCCACCAGAGCAATCATTATGTAACCCGCAATGGCTGCAAAAAAAGATGTGTAAAGCCATTTGTCGTCCCCATTTTCCGATTTTTTCAGAAGTTTAAACAAATAAAATAATACCATAGCAAAAATAGAAATGTAAGCTAATAATCCAAAAATTCCCTGCTCGCAGAACACCCATAAAAAATCGTTATGCGGCCTTTGATAAGTAATAATACCATCTTTCACTTCTTTGTCTATGTTATTAAATTTATTTAAACCATATTTAGGAAAATTCACCTGCCAGTTTCCTGCGCCTACACCTATAAAGAAATTTTCTTTTATCATCTGAGCAGAATTTTCCCATGTTGAAAATCTTAGAAATATCGTTCGGGGATTTGTGATGCGATAAAATTTCTCTTTGTTCTGAAAAGTTATAAAACTGGCAACAACTAATATTAAAGCAGCTGAAATTATTATTATTTTGGTGTAACGCTTATCAACAGGGCTTTTTCTAAATCGTATGAAAAGAAGTATGACCAGAAAAATAATAAATGCGACAATAACCGCTTTAGACTGAATTATCCAGAATAAAATCAGTATAATAAAAATCAAAACTACGGAAACTATTTTCCATGGCTTTGTTAACAATATCGAATTAACTACAAATGGCAGCGTAAGAAATAGTATTGACGATAATGCATTCTTATTTCCATTTGTGGCATTGATCAGTTCTATGTTTTCCATAAAACTTTTTCCCGAAAAACAGATTTTCAGAATCTGATAAATGGCAATTAATACAGTGATAAAGCTAAAAACTATAACTGCCTTGATGAGAAGCTCTGTATTAATTTTTTTGTGAATTAACAAATAGGTCGTTATAATAAAAAACAGGATTTCTACTGATACTTTTGATAACACATAGAGGCTTTCACTTATATTTATAGCTTGTGAAAATGAAATTATAAGGATTGTTATAAAAATAAAAAATAATAAAGGAAGTGCCAGCTTTATAAAAGAAAAATCTGCCGGTAGTTTTCTTATATAAATAAAATAACAAATAATAATACTCATTACTAAGACAAAAACAGTAAGATAAATTTGTCTTGGTATAAGTACCGGATCTACTGATTCGCTAAAATAAATGAGCGGTAATAGAAGAAAAAAACAATAATATATGATACTAAATAT
>Ga0073936_10010631_pt1 | contig 11261 bp, 14 predicted proteins | sample AliMusrvi5mmetaG_FD_87041 | JGI IMG/M metagenome (GOLD analysis project Ga0073936, IMG submission 87041) | Freshwater lake bacterial and archeal communities from Alinen Mustajarvi, Finland, to study Microbial Dark Matter (Phase II) - Alinen... | ecosystem: Environmental > Aquatic > Freshwater >... | reverse complement strand
CTACAGACACAACAACACCTACAACTACACCTACAGCAGAATAATTCTCCGCCATGGCGGATTGAAATCCTCTAGTAAAAAACTAAAAGGAGAGTCGAAAGATTCTTCTTTTTATAGTACTGAAAAATTGTAATTCACTTCGTGTAATTTACTAATTACAATGTATTACGTTCGCGTTAGCGAATACATTACGACTGCCTACCGCAGGCAGGCCCGAAGAGCAAATTACATTCAGAAATATATTTTACTTTATAATCAATCATGCGCCTAGTTACTTATATGCAAACTCGTCACCAAATATCCAGAAGGACCTTCGTTTCTTTAGTGAAACAAGGGTACGTTTTCGTAAACGGGAAATCTATCAGTTCCTACACCCAAGAAGTGATGACTGGTGATAAGATCAAAGTCAAGGCTCCCAATTTTACTATTGATGAAACCATCCAAGAAGCACAACAGAAGACTACACTCATTCTCCTCAATAAACCCATCGGCTACGTAGCTTCCAAGGCTGATCAACACAACAAGACGATTTACGAAATTCTTCCTCTAGAATTCAAAAACTACTATTATATCTGAAGATTGGACAAGGATTCACATGGATTACTTCTCCTGACTGATAATCCCGCATTGGTTAACGAATACGAACATCCAAAATTTGCTGTAGAAAAAGAATATATAGTAGAACTCGATATGCAGTTAGAACCCAAAGATATCCAGAGAGCGCTTTCTGGGGTCAAAGATGAAGATGAAATGCTCAGGGCGATAAAAATCACCAAAAACAAAAAGCAGTATCATTATACTATACTCCTCAATGAATGAAAAAAAAGACATATCCGTAGGATGTTCAAGGCCATCGGATATCGCGTCATGGATCTCGAAAGGATTCGTGAAGGGAAATATAGTCTAGGTGATTTGAAAGCAGGGGAGTGGAAAATAGTATAATCAACCCGGTCATTTATGGCCGGGGGACAGAAGGGCTATGGCTGGGAAACTTATGTTATTTATGGCTGGAGACGTTGCCTCCTCACCCTAAAGGATGGGGTTGACAAAAAAACAGAGGTTCTGTTTTTTTTTTATTTGGCTTCTTTTTTATATCCATTCTTTGCTCTATTCTCATTTTTTTCCATCATCAGATCGAAGCATCCATCAATCGATATCCCCAATTTCTCCGTCAGTCAAATAATTGTAGAGAGAAGATGTCAGATCCCTATTTTGAGTGTTGTTAGGTCGTCCGCATTAGAAGATTCTATATAAGTAGCAAGTGTTTTTTGGGCTTTATCTTTGCTCTTTATCATCGCTGTAACCATATGATAGTATCCTCAGTATGCAAGAACATTCTCATACGAGGACAAATCCAGACATTCATCAAGTGAGATTCTTGGCTTTTTATCAGCATTATTAGCGAGGCAAATGACAGCGAAGAGGATATCTCAGATTTCTTTCTGTAATTCTTCGAAATCGGCTGGAGTGTGAGACGTAAGATGTAATTCCAGAGCCTCTTTTGTCTCTCCTATTTCTTCTTCTATTTTTTCGAAGACCTTATCATTCCCTCGATACCCAAAAGGATTCGGCGGACTCATCCACGTATCTACTTCCAGTTGTTTTGCAGCGAAGCCGATTTTCATGATGATGGGATAAGAGATAAAAGATTATAATTTGTCTTCGAAGATGTTGATCTCTGAGAAATCGTGACAGGATCTCGTTCTAAATCCAGTGCTAGTTTGTAGCGTTTTCCATACTCATTTCCCATTATTTATTTTCAATCTTACGTAAGTGTTCTCAAGTTTAGTAAGTGCTCATCTTGCATAAAGAAGTGTATTGATGCGTTGTTGCTCATCTCAAGTAAGGATATCAGTATGATCCAAATAGATATAGAGATTTTTTTTATGTTCTTGTTGCATAAGTGTATCTAATCAACTAAAGGTAATCTGTGCTCCAGCATCTAAAATACTTTTTATGTGTCTTTCATTATTGTTCGCTTGAAATAACTTTTTAAGAAGTTGATCATAGTGAAGTAACATCTCTTCTATGGCTGATTCCATCTTTTGTATATATTCATCTCCTTCATTTCTCATCACTCTATTCTCGTTTCAAATAGGTATACCAAGGGAGATATATCTGTTCTCATTTTTTAACGTTTTTATATACTCTTTTAAGATATGAAACATAATATCATCTTCTCCCTTTTGTGAACAATCTACATAAAGAATGGGTATTTTTTTATCTAATGTCTCAATGAGTTCCTGTTGGTGGCGTGCTTGCATACACTTGGTTATCATATTTTCGAGTTTGATACTGTTGTTCGGGTCTCGTTGGATCCTTTTATCAAATATAGGAATGCCAGCCTCATCCTTTTCGTGTCTATATCCAGGACTTATCATAGTACATTGTCCATCCTGAAGATATGAATCTATGTATGTCTCATTATATTTGTCTCATTATATTTGTCTCTATTTTCCATGAGATGGGATGGTAGATAAAAATTTATTTCAGTTCATCCTTAATCTTGCTCAGTAACTGCAATGCTTGTAGAGGAGTGATGTTGTTTAAATCATAGGTCTCGAGGAGTACTTTGACTTTTTCGTATCTGCTATCCACCTGCGCTTGAAAACTGAAATCAAACGCCAACGGCATTTTAGCTCCTTGTTCCTTGCGTCCTGCGCCCTGCTCCTGTTCGTAATTTTCTAGATGCCCTTTTGCTCTTTGTACGATGCTCGCAGGTATTCACGCCAACTTAGCGACATCGAGACCGTAGCTTTTGCTGGCTCCGCCTCTGACGATTTTCTTCATAAAGACCACATCTTTGCCTGTCTCATAGACGCTGACGGAAAAGTTTTTCACACCAGGCAAGGTAGCTTCCAACTGGATCAATTCATGATAATGTGTGGCAATCAATGTTTTCGCTCAGATGTTTATGACGAGATATTCTAGGATAGATTTAGTCAATGCAAGACCATCGTATGTAGCGGTTCAGCGACCGAGTTCATCGAAGATGATGAAACTTTTTCTTGTTGCATTGTTCAATATATTTGCGACTTCAATCATCTCCGTCATAAAGGTCGATTGGTTTTTTGCGATGATATCTCCACTGCCGATACGCGCAAAGATTGCATCCACTATTCCCAGCTTACATTCCTTCGCAGGCACGAATAATCCGCAATGCGCCATGAGAATTATCAAAGCATTTTGTCTCAGATACGTAGACTTTCCACCCATATTCGGCCCTGTAATTACATGGAGGAATCCTGCGGATGGTGGAAGGTCTCAGGTAGAAGGTAGAAGGTTTTTATCGGTACTTCATTCTACCTTATACTTGCTACTTTCTATGTTTAAGTGAAGATCGTTTGGTATAAATTGTTGATCAATCGGCAGATATTTTTCAATCACGGGATGTCTTCATTCAATGATAGTAAGACTATCGTCATCAATGAATTCAGGTTTGATGAAATGTTTTTCTTTGGCTAATAATGCTTGCGAGACAAAGAGGTCTAGCCGTGCAACATGCTCTGCGAATTCATTCAGTTCCTTCGTCCCTCCCAGTATCTTTTGCTGTGCTTGTTTCAATAGCGTACATTCCAATTCGCGTAAATTATCCTTGGCTTCCAAAATACGGACCTGCAGATTTTCTAGATAGGGAGAAGCATATCTCTGACCTCCCTTCAATGTATTTCTTCTAACTACATCAAATTTTTCTGAAACATCTGATGAATCGTCTGAAAAATCTGATAAATGAACCCTGAGATCTGATGCCTCATTTCAAATATTGTGTTTCAGATTTTTCAGGTTTTTTTCAGATTTTTCAGCTAATGTAGATTCAAAAGTTGAGATGTCTTTGTTGGTTACCTCTAGAAAATATCACTGATTCAAAACATATTTCACTTTTACATTCGGGATTCACGCCACTTGTGCCAACTCTTGTTGATACTGCAAAAGCAGTTCATCACTATGATACGCTATTTTTCTTAGTTCATCTATTTCGCTCTGATATCCATCACGGACAAAATCTATGTCGTCCTTGTATTCTTCATCATTTTTCAATAGCTGTTCTAGATAATTATATATGTTCTGCAGATATGTTTGCGCAGTTTCACTAATTCATAAGCGATTTAGTTCATCAAGTAAAAATTGGTTGTTGAAAAAAATCCTCATCGTCGCTCTAAGCTTGATGAACGTGCTAGGCAATAATTTTTTATATAATATCGTACTGACCAATTTCGGGATATCGCGTACTTGGCTCAATAACTGATGAATCTGCTTGCTTTTATTCTCTGTATACACATGTCAATCGTTCAATCGTTCTATCGTTCAATCGTTCAAATAGTATTCAATATTGTCGAGTCTCCATTGCAGTTGCGTTAGATTTTTGATTGGATTCGTAATAAGCGAGCGGAGAAGTCTAGATCAACCTGCGGTCTGCATATTGTCCAAAATATTCAATAGACTGTATTTTTCATTCCCCTCATAGGTTGAGGAAAGTAATTCCAAATTTTTGATCGTGACATCATCTAGGATGAGATACGTATCCTGACTATGAAAGGAGATCTTCGTGATATTGGTCAGAGAATGTTTTTGGGTATGATCAAGATAATAGAGGAGTAAGGTAAGCACGCCTAATCTTCAGTCTTCGACTGATTTTCCATAACTAGCAACGTGTTGGACTCCTGTCGTTTCTGCAAGAAATTTTTCCGAATCGGGTGGAAGATCTCGTACCGAGATAAGACATTTCATAGCTTGTTGAGCGGGGATGGAAATACTTTCCTTCTCAGGAAAATCTACATCAAAGATAATCTCTACTGGTCTGATCGTGAGGATAAATTTCAGCATTTCGGCCATGTCAGCAAAGCTTTTGGTCCGGTATTCACCGATACTGAAATCTCACCAAGCGATATGATAATTGTGACCATTGATATGGGGCAGAAAATTCACGGCCATCGTATAGGTAAATTCCTTCTTCGCTTCTTGGATATAGGTTCATGGCGTGATGATATTCACGACTTCCCTTTCTACTATCTTTCAAGGAATGGGCTCGGTAGTCTGCTCGGCGATTGCTATTTTATAGCCATGATTGATCAACTTCGTGATATATTTATCGACGCTATGATAGGGAATGCCTGCCATAGGGACGGAATTCTCAGAATTCTTATTTTTACTCGTCAGTACGATATTCAGGACTTTACTGCAGAGTTTCGCGTCTTCGAAAAAGGTCTCATAAAAGTCGCCCATGCGAAAAAACAGGATGCAGTCAGCATGCTCCTTCTTGATATCGAGATATTGGATAATCGCTGGGGTAAAGGACATATATTGGTAGAAGGTAAAAGGCCCTTGTCTGCACTTGGTTTGTAGAGATTGCAAATCCCTTGGTCATTTGTCTTGTAGTTTCTACAAATCCCGTGGCAAAATTCAACTATAAATACAAAACAGCACTTGTCCCATTTATTTGAACAAAGTCTTGAAAATGTAAAGTATTTGAGTAGAGATAGGCAAAATAAAACAAAATTTAAATCATTATATATGACACTTATTCAAATTATTTCAGAAAAATTAAAAAAGAGCGAAAATTCAGTTGAATTTATGAAAGCTCTCGTGAAGGAAGGATTTAAAGTCAATCCACTTTCGAGGATTCAGGTAGAGTTAGCTTTCGAACTTAAAGATAGAAAAATTACTTCAGAAGAAATCATTAATGTTTTCGAACAACCCTCATCAATGAACAATCACATGCTTTCATCGATGTTTTATGTCAAAATACTTGGAAAAAATATCGGACAGACAAAAGAGTATTTTCAACTTTTAAAAAAAGAAAAATAAATTAGTTAATATTTATTACCTTATTCATGCTGCCTTTGTTAGGCAGTTTTTTTTATAAAAAATATTATAAATAAAATATTGAAAATGTAAAGGATTTCAGTAAGCTATAATCATAATCTTAAAAAACAAAAAATAATGGAAGACAAGAAGGAAAAAGCTGAAAAGCTAATAAAATTGTTAAAAAAAATGATGGAAAAAACATCATCACTGAAAATTTTCAGGGAGAAATTTATACACGCAGATATGCGTGTAGAAATGGTTCATAAGTCAGACTATCTGAAGCACCGTACCATAGCAACGGAAAATATAAAGACAATTACTGATGGGGTAATAATTTTATCTCAGGTAATAGAGTACGATCACATGGACATAGAAGATGGTTCCTTGGTGATCAATATATTGTCTCCAGGTATGGAGGAGATGTATAACATTCCAATTCTGTAATACTTTAAATGTTTTGATATGTGCTGCCTTTGTTAGGTGGCATTTTTTTTGCGAAAAAATTAAAAAAACGTCCCAGATAAGCGAGGACGCACTAATTATTAACTGAAATTCTGATAATTTCCTGTTATATGTGTTTTGACCATCATGACGGGTGTAGCATATTTTTCTACACACAACAACATTTCAATGTTTTGTTTGACGATGCTTTCGATTTTACCAGGATCAACTTCTACAATCAATATGTCTGAATGTTTCCTAGAATACTTACATAGTCGCTTGCTATAATTATCAATTTTCCGTGCTTGGATGACTAGAAATCTAATCCTTCGTATACTCAAATATTCTAAGACATGTTTGAGATTGTTTTGTATAAGACATCTTTCTTCAGATTCTTTGGGAGCATGTTCCACAAAGACATGAATCGTTGAATCAAATGTTCGTACCAGCTGGTTGACGATCTTGAGTTTCTGGACTTTTCTCGTGGCATCTACCGCGATGGTGATATTGTCAAATGATGCAGATCCAATGATAACAGGCAGGAATATGGTTTTGATAAATGACTTTTGGGTTGATTCCCAGATTGCTCTTCCAAGTGGAGCCGCCTGTTCTTTTTTGACGCCCATGATAATAAATTTAGCCTGTTCTTTTTGAGCAATCGTATGTAGTGATTGGAAAAGGTTGAAAATATTGCTCTGTGTTTTGGAAACAATAATATCGATATCCGGTAGTTGTTTAGCGATATCATTTACCCGGTCTACACCTTCTTGAAAGGAGAGTCCTGTCTCATTACGTTTGGGATAAAGCACAACTCTCAGCCCTAAATGTTGTGCTAACTGCATCGCATATTGTGCTACGTTGTGTTGTTCTTGTTCGCTGTGTGCTAAGTTGATAACTGCGAATACTGTTTTTACTTTTGTTTGTTTTTCTGTCATAACGTTGTTGTATATTTTTTTGTTTAAGTGCAGACAATAATCATTTGGTCATGAGAGTCAAACAAAAAAAACGCCCCGATATATCGGGGACGCTTATATGTAATAAATATTAGATGTCTTTCAGTCTTCCATCGATGATGTGGTTATTCCCATGTTCATCGAAGATTTGTACCGGTGCATCCATTCCTATGTATTCTGAACATAGATGGAAAGCATCTTCACGATCAGGGGTATCTTCACCGATGTGATAGATACAAGAATCAATCATGACACAGGCACGATACATACCAGGAGCGGCTTTTTCTTCTGATTTTGAACTCCCCAATTCTCTGATTTTTGTTTTTTCTTTTTTGGTAAATGTGTTGTCGGGAAATTTTTCACATAAGACTTCCAAACACATCGCAACCTGACCAATCAATCTCAAGAACTGTTCAAACTCATTTTTTTTAATAAATTCGATAATACGATCCGGATTGTTATGAGCAATAATCGCCAGACAGTTCAAGCCGGTTGGTTTAACAGTATTTGTCCCGGGATAGGTTTTGTCCTCATAGAGGTGCCCATAGAAACCGACACCATAAAGCATCTTTTCTATCGCTTTTTTCCCAACAAACGAATCTAATCTCTCGTTAAATTCATTAAGTTTTTCGATGAGTTCTTGCTCACTCAATCGCCGTATTTTCAGTTCATTCATATGTTTATATTTTTTTTTGTTATCATATAGAAAAGTAATAAAAAGTCAATCAAAAAAACGCCCCGAAACAATCGGAGCGGTTAGCTAAATTTATATCAATGTTAATGGGGAATCTTTTTGATTTTCCCCGTAGAATCAAGGCATTCTGTCCCTTTGTCGTTATAGACCTGGACTGTTGTATCGCCTGGATATTCCTGGCAATAGTCCCAAGCGGTATGGAGATCAGTATCCTCACCGATTTGATTAACGAAACCGTCGATGGTGACACAAGCCCTGAATTTTCCAGGGGATGCTTGGAGTGATTCTGATTTGGGTATTGGTCTTATTGTAGCCATGGTGGTGTTTTTTTTATATTTTTGGGAGTAATGCTTGTATCACATCAAGATACTCTATTATCTCCTTAGATACTTTATCGACATGTTGTTTTCCGAAAGAGAAATATGTCGTTGGTCTGAAATCCAGAGTGTCCGATATAGGGACGATACTGTAGAGAAGAGTTAGTTGAGCTCTACCGATCTCAGAGATATGAACATATTCAAATTCTGTTTTATTTTCTTTCTCTTTTTTTATGTCTTCATAGAGCGTTCCGCTTTCAATGGATTTTTTTATACCATCGATAGCTTTCCAAACGATTCCTACGCTCGTTCCTTTTATTGCAAGATCTGCCATATTTTTTATTTTTTTAAATTAGACGGTTTTTATTTTTTCTTAAATTACACATTTCATATAAAAAGTCAAGTCCAACAAGCCAAGAACCGATAGAGAAAATTTGCAAAAAAAGGCTATTACGCATATACTTGAAGAGTAACGAATTTATCTTTGTGAATACGGTACGCGATATGCCAACAGAACTTAGCAAAAGCATTTTGGAAATCGATGACTTACAGGGGATAAGTCCCAATTTTGACCAACTCAAAATCATCCCGCAAGAAACGGCTCAGAAGATTGAGACACTCATTTTTGCAAAAGATAAAACGACCTTGAAAGTCCTGACGACCAATAATGTACCTGATGGACTAACGTCTCTCCTCAAAAGTTTAGAAGACAAATGATATAAATACGAAGTATTCTATACTTCCCCCCAATGATTCGCCTATGCGATGAGCCGATATATGGATATGGAAGATGTCGCTCAGCAAAAGAGAAACTCCGAGACGGAGCAGAAGCAAGCCGAAGGGAAGTGAGCGATTGCGATGATGCAGAAAGTGTTTGAAAAGAGAGATAGTATGGATCCTGGAGAATTTATCATGGAATTTATCAGGCTTGCCTTCCAAACATGAGCATCGGATTTACACTTCCAACCACAAGAAGACGGATTGATCGTAAGGATCAGGATCGATGGAGTACTTCAAGAACTAGTAAAATTCACTCACGACGAATTTAAAAAATATCTCCAAAAGATAAAATTTATTTCTGGCACCAAAATGAATATCGACTACCTCCCACAGGACGGTAGATTTTCCTTTGAAGCGACCGATATTCATGGAGAGCAAAGAAAGGTGGACGTGAGAGTGGGATTTATGCCAGGGATGGAGTCAGAAAGCACCGTGCTTAGATTTCTAGATCCGACCAAGGGTATCTCGACATTCGAAAAGATAGGATTCACGCCAAGGACTTACGAAATCCTCAAAAGGAATCTGGAAAAAAATACAGGAATCACGATTTTTACCGGACCGACGGGATCAGGAAAGACGACAACATTGTATACGATTTTGAATTATCTCAATAACGGAAAAAGAAAAATCATCACGCTCGAAGATCCGATAGAATACGAGGTCAAAGGTCTCCAGCAATCGCAGATCAATTATAGCAAATGATATACCTACGAAATATGACTCAAAGCGATACTCAGACACGATCCGGACATTATTTTGATAGGAGAGACAAGAACCCAGGAAACTGCAGAGATAGCCATCAATGCTGCATTGACGGGACGTCTTGTGTTTACAACATTACATACCAACTCAGCGATAGAATCTATCCCAAGATTGACGAATATGGGCATCCCACCTTATATGTTGGCACCTGCGTTGAATATGATCGTAGCGCAGAGATTGGTCAGAAAAATCTGTCCGTATTGTGCAGCCAAAAGAGACGCTGATTTTTGAGAACAAGCAGAGATCAAAGATACACTCAAAAAATTAACTGACCTCGATCCGAAATTCACGCTCGCGTTCGATGGAAAAATCCCTGAGATTGTAGGATGTGATAAGTGTAATGGCAGTGGATATCAGGGAAGATTCGCCGTCATCGAGACCTTTGAAATCACGGATGACATCAAAAGAATGATCGTAGAAGGGAAAATAGGTATCGATCTGTATGCCAAAGCGAGAGAGAATGGCTTTCTCACACTCAGAGAAGATGGTATTATCAAAATGCTCCAGTGAGCGACGACATTAGACGAACTCAGAAGGGTTTTATAATTATTTTTTTGTCATATGGCTAAAAAAGAAAAAAAGAAAATAATGAGTAAGAGTATTGCGCAATTTGCTCATACTATAGGAGATTTTATCAAAACCGCTAATACACAGCTAGCAGATATGCTCTATATTTCTGCTGATGAGAAAAAAAGAATAGTTCGTATCGAAACGATTTCACAGTCTGCGGCAAGCAAGAATTGCAACAGTTGATACAGGACAAGGATATAAATATCCCTGAAATCTACCAGGACTACTGATGTTTCATCTATAATGAACGTGAAAATAAGATATTACCCTTCAAAAAAAATGATTATCTGATGCATGATCACGGATATTTCACCTGTGATGGAAAAGATTATTCTTCGCATGACGACAACGGAAACCAGTTATGTAATTTTAGAACATAAGGAGGTAAATTTAGAATTTTAAATTTAAAAATAAAATAAATTTAAAATTCTAAATGCTATTTAGAAGTGATTTTTTTATTATAAAGAAAAAACCCGTAGTATTACGGGGTTTTTCCCAAAAAAGTCTTGTGTATTATATGTACTATAATAGTTTAAGATCTTTTTGTTGGTAACATGATTATTCAGCGTCTACGTCAGCCATAGGAGCAGAACCAATCTTTGTTACATCTTTAGCTTCAGGACCTTTTCTTCCTTCACCTACTTCAAATTGTACTTCGTCACCATCAGCGATAGATTCACCGATTACATTTGTTCCATGAACGAATACATCTTTTGATCCGTCTGCAGGAGTGATAAATCCGAAGTTTTTAGTTCTGTTGAAGAACTTAACGATACCAGTTTGCATTAAATAATATTGGTAGTAAATAAAACGGTAGAGTATTTTAATAACTCTAATTAGAGTATACTCTATTCCTAAATAAATGCAAGAGAAAGTTTATATAAGAAATAATTGACTTTTAAATACAATTAGCTATAATATACAGATAAGGTTTTATAT
>Ga0073936_10010621_pt1 | contig 11264 bp, 10 predicted proteins | sample AliMusrvi5mmetaG_FD_87041 | JGI IMG/M metagenome (GOLD analysis project Ga0073936, IMG submission 87041) | Freshwater lake bacterial and archeal communities from Alinen Mustajarvi, Finland, to study Microbial Dark Matter (Phase II) - Alinen... | ecosystem: Environmental > Aquatic > Freshwater >... | reverse complement strand
CAATAATTAATTATCTATTGGATTATGAATCAGACATTGGATATTAGAGAACTTAACGAACGAATTCAACGGGAAAGCTCATTTGTAGATCTTATCTCCATGGAGATGAACAAGGTAATTGTAGGTCAGAAACATTTGGTCGAAAGCTTATTGATCGGATTACTTTCCGATGGACATATCCTTTTAGAAGGTGTCCCGGGATTGGCAAAGACATTGGCAATCAATACACTTGCAAATACAATTGATGCAAAATTCGCCAGGATTCAGTTTACCCCCGACCTTTTGCCTGCTGACTTAATCGGTACAATGATCTATAGTCAGAAGAGTGAAGAGTTTATGGTTCGTAAAGGACCAATTTTTACAAATTTTGTATTGGCCGATGAGATCAACCGTGCACCTGCTAAGGTACAATCAGCTTTGCTTGAGGCAATGCAGGAGCGTCAGGTTACAATTGGCGCCCATACTTATCCGCTTGAAAATCCATTCCTTGTAATGGCAACGCAAAATCCGATCGAGCAGGAGGGAACTTATCGTTTACCGGAAGCACAGGTCGACCGTTTTATGTTAAAGGTGGTGCTTAACTATCCTAAAAAAGAGGAAGAGCGATTAATCATTCAAATGAATCTTTTGAAAGAGTTTCCAAAGGCACAAAAAGTTTTAACACCGGAAGATATTGTCAGGGCCAGGGACATTGTGAAAGAGGTTTATATGGATGAAAAGATCCAAAAATATATTGTCGATATTGTATTTGCAACACGTGAACCAAAGGCTGCAGGATTGGCTAAGTTTGAAGAGATGATCACTTACGGAGCCTCTCCGCGTGCATCGATCAGTTTGGCACAGGCCGCCAAGGCATTTGCTTTCATCAAACGTCGTGGGTACGTGATTCCGGAAGACATCAGGGCTGTTTGCCATGATGTATTACGCCACCGTATCGGATTAAGTTACGAGGCTGAAGCCAACAACCTCACTACTGAGGAGATTATCAGCGAAATATTGAATACAATTGAAGTTCCTTAGTGGACGAATAACAAAATCATTGTCGTGAATAACGCGGCATGTCTTATTATTGTCAGTAATTCAATAAATTAGAAAAGTGGAAGCATCGGAACTATTAAAAAAAGTTCGGAAAATTGAGATAAAAACCAAAGGGTTATCCCGCAATATCTTTGCCGGGGAATATCACAGCGCTTTTAAAGGGCGTGGTATGGCCTTCAGTGAAGTTCGTGAATACCAGTTCGGCGACGATATTCGAAATATTGACTGGAACGTTACGGCACGCTATGGCCATCCGTTTATCAAAATATTTGAAGAAGAGCGGGAATTGACTGTCATGTTGCTCGTTGACGTGAGTGGTTCCCGTGAATTTGGAACCGTCGAGCGTTTAAAAAAGAACGTGATCGTGGAGCTTGCTGCAATTCTTTCGTTTTCGGCCATTTCAAATAATGATAAAATAGGCGTTATCTTCTTTTCCGATCAGATTGAGAAATTTATACCTCCTAAAAAGGGGCGAACACATACGTTAAGGATTATTCGGGAACTGATCGAGTTTGAACCGGTATCCCGGAAAACTGATGTCTCGGTTGCCTTACGTTACCTCACCAATGCCATGAAACGAAGGGTTACCGCCTTTATCATTTCCGATTTAATGGACGATCCCGCTTCAATGGAACAAGCCCTTTCGATCGCAAATAACAAGCACGATATGGTTGGTTTGCGGATCTATGATGAGCGCGAGGCTGAGTTACCCTCTGTAGGAATGATTAAATTCAAAGATGCCGAAACCGGGGAATATCTGTGGGTCGATTCTTCCAGCAGAAGCGTGCGGGAAACATACAGAAGGCATTGGAGCGACAGGAATAAACAACTGGATAACTTACTGAAAAGAACCGGATTGGACTACGTAAACATCAGTACGCGTGAAGATTACGTAAAGTCGCTTGTTGCGCTTTTCAAGAAAAGGGAACACAAATTATGAACAGAAAAGTTAAATTGAAATATATATGCTTACTGGGTATCTTTTTCATGTCGCTCTTGCTGGTAAACGGTCAGGAGATCAGGCTGAAAACTGCTCTTGAACATGACTCGATCTGGTTGGGAGATCAGATTAAAATGCTTGTCGTTGTAGAGCAACCATCGGGAATAAAGGTTGAATTTCCGCATTTGCCCGATTCCATTCAAAAGGTGGAGGTGCTGAAAAGATCAAAAATAGACACTTCAAAACTTGACGGGGCACGAATTCAATTAAAGCAAACTTATCTCATAACGTGTTTCGATAGCGGAGCTCATTATATTCCTCCATACTATTTCAGATTCAAAAACGGGGACCATATTGACTCATTAAGGAGTAACAGCTTAACCCTGGTTGTAAAATTTCCACCTGTTGACTTGAAGAAGGGACCTGTGGATATTAAAAAACCATTTACTGCACCGGTTACCTTTAAGGAGATTGCCCCATGGTTACTGGCTATTATTTTGCTGGCAGCTATTGTGTTTTTGGTTATCTATGCTATCAGCAGGAGAAGGCGAAACAGACCACTGTTTCAGCGCCCTGCCAAACCTAAGTTGCCACCCCATATTATTGCCCTGCAGGAACTCGACAAATTAAAGGGTGAGCAGTTGTGGCAGCAGGAGAAGGTGAAAGACTATTATACCAGGCTTACAGACATCGTCAGGGTTTATATCGAAGAGCGGTTTGAAATGGCTGCCATGGAACAAACGACTCCTGAGATCTTAACCGGGTTTAAGAATCTAAAGGCAGATATCGACAGCAAATCGGTTCTCGAACTGAAACAGATTCTTGAACTGGCCGATCTTGTGAAGTTTGCGAAGCTTACACCACTTCCTGACGAGAATTTCAATATGCTTTCAAATGCCTACCTCTTTGTAAAGGAAACAACAAATGAGGTAGTTACTACGACTCCTGAACCTGAAGTCAGGGAAGAGGAAATTGTTGATTTGAAAGATAAAAAAGAGGAAAATCAGCTATGAACAATATCGTATTTGCAAAACCCGAACTCTTTTATCTCTTGTTTGGGTTAATTCCAATGATTGTCTGGTATATTCTGCGACAAAAAAAGTCGAAGGCAAGTATTCAGATCAGCTCAATTGAAGCGTTACGAAAAACACCGCTGACCTGGAAACATGCTTTGCGACATGCTGTTTTCGTTTTACAAATGGGTGCACTGGCTTTATTGATTGTCTGTCTGGCTCGTCCGCAATCTTCTGACAGTTGGCAAAACCAAACTGTTGAAGGGATTGATATCATGATAGCGCTTGACCTTTCGAGTTCAATGTTAGCGCGTGACTTTCAGCCAAACAGGCTGGAGGCGGCCAAAAATGTAGCAACTAAATTTGTCTCGGGCCGTCAATACGACCGGATCGGATTAGTCGTCTTTTCAGCCGAAAGTTTCACCCAATGTCCACTAACCACCGACCGGGCAGTCCTGATTAATCTGTTTCAGGATCTCCAAAGCGGAATGATCGAGGACGGTACAGCCATTGGGCTGGGTCTGGCCAACGCTGTATCGCGTTTAAAGGATAGTGAGGCCAAAAGTCGGGTGATCATTCTGTTAACCGATGGGGAGAATAACCGTGGAGAGATTGCGCCAATCACCGCCGCCGAAATCGCAAAAACCTTTGGTATAAGAGTTTATACTATTGGGATAGGGACTATAGGAACGGCTCCTTTTCCTGTTCAAACACCTTTCGGGGTTCAAATGCGTGATATGGAGGTGAAAATTGACGAGAAAACTTTGCAGGATATCGCCAATACAACCGACGGAAAATATTTCCGGGCTACCAACAATAAAACGTTGATTGAAGTTTATAAAGAGATCGATCGGTTGGAACGGTCGAAGATTGAAAATAAAGAGTTCAGCAAAAAGAATGAGGAATATCGCAGGTTTGCCCTTGGGGCACTTCTTCTTGCGCTATCAGCCTTAATTCTGCAATTTGCAGTTTTCAGGCACATTCCGTAGAGGAATCAGAAAAAAATTGAGTTATGGAATCATTTAGATTTGCACATCCCGAATATTTCTACCTAATGCTGGTCATCCCGGCATTCGTTGTTTTGTTTATCCTTTCGAGATTAAGCAGGCTTCGTTCGCTGCGTCTGTTCGGCGACAGAGCATTAATTGCACAGCTGATGCCAAGTGCCTCAGCTAACCGCCCGTTTATTAAATTTACAATTTGGATGTTAGCCCTAGCCTTTATCATAGGGGCTCTCGCACAGCCACAGTTTGGATCAAAACTTGTAACCTCCAAACGGAAAGGGGTTGAGTTGATCATTGCCCTCGATGTATCAAACAGCATGATGGCTGAAGATATTAAACCCAACAGACTGGAACGGGCAAAAAGGGCTATCGCAAAACTTACGGAAAGGCTTCGCAACGACAAAATCGGATTAATCGTTTTTGCCGGTCAGGCCTATGTTCAACTTCCGATCACTACAGATTATGTATCGGCTAAACTGTTTCTTGACGCTATAAACACAGGAATCGTTCCCGTTCAGGGAACTGCCATAGGCGCTGCAATTCAGATGGCCATGAAATCATTTACCCCTGAATTTACAGGAAGCAAGGCAGTCATTGTTATTACCGATGGCGAAAATCACGAAGATGATGCAGTAGGTGCGGCAAAGGAGGCGCTGGAAAAGAAAATAATCGTCCATACAATCGGAATGGGACTCCCTCAGGGGGCTCCAATCCCTATAGGAGGCCCCGGAAGCAGAGATTTTCTTAAAGATAAACAAAACAATATTGTAGTTACAAAACTTGATGAAAATATGCTTACCCAGATTGCCACGGCAGGAGGAGGAACCTATATCAGGGCTAATAATGCCGAGGTGGGATTGAATAATCTGTTCAACGAAATCGAGAAGATGGAGAAGTCAGAATTGAACTCGCGTGATTATTCTGAATATAATGACCAGTTTCCGCTATTTCTACTTCTGGCCTTCATCTTGATCCTGATCGATTTTATGATTTTAGACCGGAAAAATAAATGGCTTCGTAACTTCAGGTTATTTGGTAATCAAAAATGAGTACTGTGATGAAGAAAAAAAAATTAATCCTGTTGCTATTTGTCATTGCCTGGGGAGCATCTGCACAAAAGGGTCGAAAATTTAACCGAGAAGGAAAGGGATATTACAATGAAGGACTTAAAGATACGGTCAAACTGGATACTATAAGCTTTGGAAAGGCAGAGGTTGCCTACCGCCGCGCATTGGAGCTGAAGCCTGAAGATTTCAAATGGCAGTTCAACCTTGCCAATTCAATCTACAAACAAAACAAGCCCGATCAGGCAGCCTCCGAATTTGAGAAACTGGCTGAAAAAACCAAAGATCCGATCGAAAAAACAATGGTCTATCATAACCTAGGAAACTCACTGCTTGCACAGAAAAAATTCGATCCGAGTATTGAAGCGTATGAAAAAGCTTTGCGTATCAATCCCAATGATCCTGAAACTAAATATAACCTGGCATACGCCATGAAGATGAAAAAGAAAGATCAGGATCAAAAGAAGAAAGACCAGGATAAAAAAGATAAGGATAAAGACAAGGATAAAGACAAGGATAAAAAAAATCAGGATAAAGATAAAGACAAGAAGGATCAGAATAAAGATAAGGATAAGCAGGATCCGAATAAAGATCAGGATAATAAAGACCAGAAACAGCAGCCACAGCAGAATAAAATATCAAAACAGAGTGCAGAGCAGATGCTGAAAGCCCTTGAGAATGATGAGAAACAGACTCAGGAGAAAGTAAAAAAAGCTCAGGCACAGCGGGCCGAGAAAATGAAAGTGGATAAAAACTGGTAAGAATAACCGATTTTTGAATATTATTGTTTATTAAAATATATAAGGACATTATGAGACTTAAGCATCTCTATCTTTTAGTTTGTGTTTTACTATTAAGTTTACACGGGATTTCCCAGCAGGTGAGCTTTACAATGGAAGCACCTAAAGTGGTGGAACTTGGGGAACAGTTCCGGTTGGCTTTCACTATAAATGCCAAAGGGCAAAATCTTAAATTACCGGAACTATCTGACTTTGATATTCTTATGGGACCATCTACATCCCAGAGCAGCTCTTTTCAGATTGTTAACGGAGTAAGTTCGCAATCGGTCTCCTTCTCATATCTGTTTATTCTGAAGGCAAAAAAAGATGGCCGTTTTACGGTTAATCCTGCCGCTATCAATGTAAACGGCACTGTGATCACCTCGAACTCACTTACTATTGAAGTAGTTAAAGGATCAGCTAAGCCGACTGGCGGAGGAACGGAACAGGTTACATCGACCCCCGGAAGCATTCCAAGATCGGATCTGTTTGTTAAATTAGTTCTTGACCGGAAGAGTTTATATAAAGGGGACCATGCCATGGCCACCATTAAGATTTATTCAAAAGTTAATCTGAACGGTTTTGAGGATATATCCCTTCCAAGTTTTGAGGGGTTCTGGTCACAGGATGTGGCGCTACCACAGCAAATCTCGCTTCAGAGGGAGTCTTATAACGGCGAAATTTACAATGTCGGGACTTTGAAGAAAACGTTGATTTTCCCTCAGCAAACCGGAACGATCACAATAGGTAAAGTGAAAATTGATTGTATTGTTCAACAAAGGGTTAAGCAGCAGAAAAGCTTTTTCGATGATTTCTTTGACAACTTTGCAAATGTAAAGGCCACTGTTACAAGTGATCCTGTTATAGTCACTGTTAATCCGTTGCCAGCAGGTCCTGCTGACTTCTCCGGGGCTGTTGGACGCTTTGATTTGCGCTCTTCGATCACCTCCACCAATGTTAAAGAGAATGATGCGATCACACTGCGGCTGGATGTAAATGGGAATGGAAATATTAAACTTATAAACGCACCAAAATTAAAATTACCGGCAGACTTTGAGGTTTATGATCCAAAGACACAAAGTAATTTCACGACATCGGCGGAAGGACTTAGCGGGAATATTTCATTTGAGTACCTCTTCCTCCCACGATTTGCAGGGGAATATACGATTCCTCCGGTTAATTTTGTCTATTTCGATCCTGGTGTCGGAAGGTATGTCACAAAATCATCACAGGAGTTCAAAATTCACGTCTCAAAGGGCGATGGGTCGTCCAGCCGTTCAGTCACAAGTACGGTCTCCAAAGAGGATGTGAAGTTCCTTGGGAAAGACATCCGGTTTATTAAGCAGGGAAATATTGAACTTAGGCCCAAGGGAGAGGTTTTCTTTGGTAGTTTCAGTTTCTATCTAATCTATCTGCTTGGAGCATTAGGACTTTTGGCACTCTACCTCTTCTATCAGAAACGGATACGCGAAAATGCCAATGTGGCCCGCGTGAAGAATAAGAAAGCGAGCAAGGTGGCACTGCGCCGTTTGAAGGAGGCAAACCTCCATCTCAATAATGGATCAACAGAGAAATTCTACGAATCGGTCACCCGTGCCTTCTGGGGTTATCTCAGCGATAAGATGACGATTCCTTTTGCAGAACTAAATAAAGAGAAGGCATCGGCTGAGCTGGCAAATCATAAAGCATCAGAAGCGGTCATAAACAGGTTTATACTAATACTCGACACCTGCGAATTTGCACGGTTTGCACCTGGTGAAGCGAACCAAAAGATGCATGATATCTACGATGAGGCGACTGATGTTATGAGTCAGATGGAAAAGGAGATCAACTGATTTAACAATGTAAAATGAAACGCATAAAATGAAAAATTCACTCAAAAAATATAGCTTATTAGTCGCGATTGTTATAACCTGCATGATATCAAACGGGCAATCCTCAGCAGTAAACGATTCAGTATCAGCAGCAAATCAGCTTTATAATTCAGCTAAATATCAGGATGCGATCCGAAAATACCAGTTTGTAGTAGCCCAGGGATTTGAATCAGCGGAGTTATATTTTAACCTGGGAAATGCCTTTTATAAAACCGGAAATGCAACCTATGCAATCCTGAATTATGAACGGGCTAAGAAACTTGCTCCAAATGATGAGGACATCAAATACAATCTGGATATGGCACATACCCAGATTGTGGATAACATAGTTACCCTTCCTGAGCCCGGTTTCCTGCGCTGGTGGAAGCAAATAATCAGTTCGCAGTCTATCAGTTTCTGGGGATCCTCCAGTATAATTACTTTTTTTGCATTCCTGTCATTATTTGGATTATTCCTTCTTTCAAGTGCCTATCGAATTAAAAGGCTTGCCTTCTGGTTTTCGGTAGTATCCATTTCCATCTCCGCTATAACATTTGCCTTTGGGTCACACCTGACATCCAAATTAATAAATCATAATTCTGCAGTAATTACTGACCGCAGTGTCCGGATTAAGGCTTCTCCCAGCGAAACAGGAACCGAACTTTTCATTGTCCATGAGGGGATTACAGTTCAGGTAACGGATAAACTTGGGGAGTGGGTGAATGTAAACCTTCCCGACGGAAATAAAGGGTGGGTGAAGGAGTCGTCGATGATCAGGATTTAAAATAAATTAAAAATGAAAGAATGAAAGATCTTCGGCGTGGATTCATTCTTTAATTCCTTCATTCTTAATTCCTTCATTCTTTATGAATCTTATCGACCTTACCCATTCGATCCATAATAATACGCCCGTTTTCCCTGGAGATGAATTAATCGGGCTGGATCAGATCCGATCAATAGAAAATGATGGATTTACAAATTTCAGGTTAACCTCCGAAATGCATGTTGGAACTCATCTGGATGGGCCACTGCATAAAATTCCAGGTTCAACTCTAATTGCCAATCTTCCTCCCGATCGATTTACAGGCAAAGGAATTTTAATTGATGTAAGAGGTGAAAATACGATTGAATTCAGGGACTCTTTTCGGACACTAATTCCAGCAGAAAGTATTGTCCTGTTCTATTCCGGGTTAGGAAAAAACTTTGGTGAACCTGATTACTTTGTCACCTATCCCGATATCAGTGAAGAACTTGCGGGCTTTCTGGTTGAGAAGCAGATAAAAATGATCGGCCTCGATTGGTGTTCGCCCGATCATCACCCCTACCCTATTCACGAAATTCTGTTGAGTAATAATATTCTTATCCTTGAAAATCTTACTAATTTGGATCAGCTTTTGAATACCCCCGATTTTGAGATCTTTGCATTCCCCTTAAAAATTGAAGCCGATAGCTCTCCGGTGAGAGTGGTGGCGAGAGTGATTTGAGATTATATTCAATATTGTTCTCAAAGGGGCTATTTTCTTCAATCGAAAATCCGCCAGCCGCAAATTGCCAGCAGCAAAGCAAGCCAGATTTATATCAACCACACTAAACGTCATAGAACCCAAAAAGAGAACGGTGCGACAGACCAGGTACTGTCACACCGTTCTCTCCAATAAAATTTTAATACCGCAAAAAACTTATTTCCCTAATACCTGGTTCATCTCGGCATACCCATTTATATCAATATAGCCCTCTTTAAATACATTCCATTCAACCCCGCCCAGATTCTTAATCCTGGTCCAGTCACGCAGCGCCCCATCCTTATCTCCCAGTTCGAAACGGGACAATCCTCTTAATGCTAACATACCGGTTGCATTGGGTAAAAGTGTAATTCCTTTGTCAAAATATTTCAATGCTTTTTTAGGACTTTGCCGCTTGAATAACATTTCTGCTCCATTAGCAAAGTATATCTTCCCCAAATCATTAAAACTTAACGGGGAATCCGCCAGTCTGAAAACAAGGGAGACCTCCTTTCCCATTTCTCCGACGATTCCATTCGTATTACCAGGCTTCCACATTCCATTGGTCGTCTTTAACACTCTTATTACTTCATCATCAATCAGCCTGGAAACACCGTTGATAATTTCAATGTTTGCTACTTTACCGTTTGATGTGACGGTAAACTTCACAACTTCAGTACCTTGTTGCAACAGTTCCTGTGCAACTTCTGGATAGGCTACATTCTTTCCAAGGTAGCTTTCGATCGTGGGTAATTTTTCCTTTAAAATAGGAATATTACTTTTTATTCCCATAAACGTTGGCGGCGTACAGGTAATCTGCTCCCCTGTTTTTTGATTTTGTCCAAATGTAACGCTTAAACCGAAAAGACACAAAATGCAAATAATTGACGTTTTCATAGCTTTAATTGTTAAATGTTTATAACAATGTTAAATCCGAAATCGAATAAAATCATCCTTCTTTCGTTACTGTAAATTTCGGCTAAAAATCATGGGAGGGCATACCAATTTCGTGATCAAAGAATTTTGATAACGTTAAACTTGTTTCGATTTCGAACACGCAGTGTTTAATTTCGGCAGACAAATTTCAAAATCATCTGTTGAGCTTTCAAATTTGTCAAAGGAGTGAATGCGAATGAAGTAAGAGGACTGGAAAGCCCGAATCGGATTTCAGGTGTTGCAGTAGTTCTATTTTTGGAGAATTGGTCTTATTTTTGGTAAGCAGTTAGTCCCATTTTTCCCAGCAACGCCTGAAAGCGGGGTTCGCTGCGCAGATTATCCAATTCTGGCCAACTATTCATATTCGGCAGGTAAGGTTCTTGCCATTTAAAAGCTTTCTCCAACCATTCAAGTGCCTTATCTTTTTCGCCGGTTTTATTATAATATAGGACTATTTCTTTCCAGCTACCCTTCTCATCATATTTTACATAGTATTCATTAAGCCATTTCTCAAGTCCTTTAATTCCTTGTTTATCATAAACAACCCTTAATGTATCTACGAATGGTTTATCTTTAGGAACCAATCGAAAGGCTTTTTGAATGCCTTCGACCGCTTTCTGTTCTTCTCCGGTTTTAACGTAAAAATCCCATAAGTAATAGTATACCGAATAATTATCGGGATACATTTCTATGAATTTTTTGTACTGTTCCGATGCGTCATCGAATTTTTCTTCATATTCCAGGAACCTCGCCTTCCAAAGAATCAGATAGGGAGAAATGGGGTCAAGTTCTGCAGCTTTAAAACAGTGGAATTGCGCCATTTCCCTCCGGCGGAGTATCTCCATCAATTCGGCATAGTATCGGTGTGCCTGAGCATAATTCGGGTTTAACTCCATGGCAAGTTCCAACTCTTTTCGGGCATCCTCCCATTTCCATTCAGACCTGTATAAAATTACTCCTAGTGTTGTATGGGCTTCAACCAGGTTACTGTTAAGATCAAGGGCCTTTAGAACGTTTTCTTTTGCCTTGATAAAACCTTCCGGCCTTGGGTAAGAGGTAGTTCTTGTAAAGGTTAAATAAACATCAGAAAGACCCACGTAAGCTTCAGCATATTCAGGATCAGCAGCAATAGCAT
>Ga0073936_10010619_pt1 | contig 11266 bp, 9 predicted proteins | sample AliMusrvi5mmetaG_FD_87041 | JGI IMG/M metagenome (GOLD analysis project Ga0073936, IMG submission 87041) | Freshwater lake bacterial and archeal communities from Alinen Mustajarvi, Finland, to study Microbial Dark Matter (Phase II) - Alinen... | ecosystem: Environmental > Aquatic > Freshwater >... | reverse complement strand
TTGAAGGTGTCACCGCGCACAGTTGCGATGGAAGCCAGCCCGCCTAGCAGGTCGCCCTGGGTCAGGATGGACGGTGCACCTTCGGCGGTGAATCCGTTCATGGCTTCGGGGGTCAAGGCCCCGAGCTTGCGGGTGGCGGCAATATTGGCGACGGAGATGAGCTTGGAATCCATGGCGTGGTTGGCGGTGTTGACGCTGGAAGCATCGATGGCGGATTGGAGGATGCCTGCCAGGCAGTGGAGACCGCCGGCGGCCCCGGGCCGGCGGTTGATGAATTCGGCGAGCGTTAGACACGGGGCCTTGTCTTCGATGCCGCGTTTCTTGATCTCCGCGACGATGGCGGTGGCGAGGGACTCGATTTGAGAGTCAGTGAGGCTGCGGTACCCCGACCAGCGGATTTGGCCGAGCACGTTGACATTGGCACTGGTGTCGTGCGGCCCGGTGAGAGGCAGGGCCATGCGGGCGAAGGGAGTGGCGTCGGTATTGGGGGTGGAGCGGTTCTTCCACGCGGTGAGGTCGCGGTCGCGCAGGGAGGCCAGCACGGCGCGCCAGGCATCGACGGAGGTGGAGTTGTGATTGAACGGGCCGTTGACGGCGAGGTGTGCAGCGAGCTTTTTGGCGCGATCGGCGTCGCTCCAGCCATCGAGTTTGGTGGCAAGTTGGGCGGCGTCGCCCGGGATGACGGCTGCCTTGAGGCGGGCATTGAGCGCTGGTTTGGAGCCGTCGAGGATGCCTTCGAGCACTTCCAGGCGGCTGCGCTTGTCGGTGAGCACGCCGCCGGTATAGGCTGCCACCGAGGAAAAATAATAGCGGTCCCACAAGGTGTCGTTGAGGAAATACGAGTGGTCGAGAGCCAGGTTGCTATCGAGTGGGCGCGAGACTTGTGCGGAAGGCAGCAAGGGGTGGGCGCGCGAATTGCCGAACGGATGCACCACCCGCGGCAGCAGGGAACTGGCGACGAGGTTGGTGGGGATCAAATCGCCGAGGGACGCCGCGGGGGCCACCGCCACCCGATCCATTGGCACGTTGGTGACCCCTTCGCTCGAGCTGCGGCTCGCGCCGAAATAGCCGCGCCCGTAGCCCGGCGAGCCGGGGCCTTTCGCTGCATCCCACTCGATGATCGGGAAGCTCGACCAGCCGGTGAGCTCGATGAGTCTGATATCATAACTCTGGTTGGCCGCACCGACGATGCTGGACTTTTGCTGGCCACCCTCCACCACCGGGTTGTTGTAGACCCAGGCCTTGCTGTCATCCAATGGATCACGGGTGGTGTGGGCGGTCATTTCCAACATGGCGATGGGCTTTTTGCCGCCGACGCTCTGATCGGTCCATTCCTGGAGGGTCTGCGACACCAGGAACTTGCGGCTGATGATGGGCTTTTTGGGGTCTTCGCTGATTTCGGCGATGGGATTGGCAAAGCGGAATTGATAGGAACGCAGGATATCCTTGGTGACATCCTCGGTGTTGCCGGCCAGCACGTCCACCTGGAAGTCCGGCACGCTGGTGTCACCGCCGGTGTTGCGCTGCGGCTGCATCTCAACCTCCACTTGATCCGTGATGCGGATCGAAACAAACCCGTCGCCAGTTCGGCCCGCGGCTTTTTCAAATTGATAGAGCGTCGCATCCGGGCGCGCACCCGCATAGCTCATGTGGTCGGTCTGGATGCCGGCGCGCAGGTCCCAGCCGGGCACCGCTTCGACGCCCATGCGATTGGCGGTGCGGTTGTCGACGTTGCCGAAGTCACTGCCGGCGTTCCAATCGAAAACGAGCGTGGGGCCCACATGTTGGCGCACTCGAAGCCCCAGCACCAAGCTTTCTCGACGCGGCTGGAGAAAACTTTGACCTCGCCGGGTTGGAGGTGCAGCGAGGTGCCGGCGGCCTCGCTGGTGCCGTCGGTTAGAGAGAGCGTGAACGAGCGGCGGGCGGAGGGGTTGTTCTGGTTGGCGATATTCAGCCGAGCCAGACCGTGGAACTCGCCATTGGCCCATTCCGGGCGATACCAGGCGAGGCCTTCTTCGGTGCTGATTTTGGCGAAGCGGACGCCGACCGGCGGATCCCAGACGCGGATGCGGAGTTTTTTGAGGTCGAGTTCGACGTCGTACGGATTGAACAGCGTGATGACCGGTTCGTAAACGAAATGGGGTACCGCGTGTTGCGAGTTGCCCTTCGGATCGCCCTGGGTATCCAAGTAAGCCACGCGGTCGGTGATATGCGCATGGTGCGACACGATGGAAAAGACGATCTGCATTTTGGCAATGACAGGCAGCAGACGTTCTTTTTGGGGTGAGGGATCCATCCCGCTGGAGGTGACCGCGAGTTCGGCCGGCAGCGGGGTGTAAATCGGGGTGCCAGCGGTGGCAGAGGTCACTGCCTTGTACTTGCGGTAATGATCGTAGAGGTAGCTCCAGCGCGGCGCGGCACTGGTCGGAGTGGAGTAGAGCGTGAGGGTCGGGAAGGAGGCACTGGGAAAGGCGGGTGCCTCAAACAGCGAGGTCAAATCCGTCTTCAAGCCACCGTTGGCCGTGTCCGTGAGCAATCCGAGCGTAGCCGTGGTGAAGTCATGGAAGCGTTTGCGGAAATCCGGGGCGTTTGCCAGGCCGGCCGGGAGCACCGCGGTTTCCACGGTGACGAGGTTTTTCGGGGTCTTGAGGCTGGCGAGTTTGACTGGATCGACGCGATCCGCGCGGAAACGGTACGGCGTGCTGCGGGAGGCGACTTCCTCGCCGGTGGCGGGCTTTTTGCCGGGATCCGCCAGGTCGACCGACGCTTTGGCGCTCTCGTCGAAAACCGCCCATGCCACCCCGCCGCTGCGCTCGGTGCGCCAGACCGGGATTTCCCCGGCCCTGACCGAATTGGCGACGCCGCCGTTGCTAAGCGAGCCGATCAACTCAATCGAGGTGCCGGTCGGGGCGTCCGTCGGCATCGCAAAAATTTTGGCTGCGTCCGGATCGGCGGTGGACACCAGCCAGCGGCGGAATTTGGCCTGCTTGTCGGCGTAGGCCGGCGACGACGATTTTGCCGGATCCCAGCGCCATGACTCCCAGGCGCCGGTGAGGTGCGGTTGCTTGGCGGAGGCAATCACGGCCGCAGACGGGGCCGAGACCCGGGTGTCGGGGCCGAGCGACACCTGCAATTCACCCAGCGCAAGCATCATGCCGAGGCGGGCGTTGTTTTGGGCCACGCCGACAGCTTGCGCTTGGGCGGAGGAGCGCAAGGAAATCGACGACAGGCTTAGCAGGCCCACGACCAGCAGCGTGAGCAGCACCATCAAGGCGAGGGTGATGACCAACGCGAATCCGCGGTGCCTGCTACGGGGGCGCCGAGCCGTCCGCTGGGATGGCCCGAAGAACCGGTTGGAAAGTTGCATAGTGTTTTTGGCGGGGTTTGTCTGGATCAAGTGTACGCGGTCCGGCACGGGCCTGCAACCCTAAGTTCACCCTAATTTCAAGGTGTCTTGGCCCGGCCGCCAGTGCGCCAAGGGTCAGCCCGCGCCGTCTCCCTGCCTCGGTGCGCTGTGCTCGCGGATCCCGCAGGACCGCCCGGACAGGCGAGCGCAAGCCGTCGTCTGTCCGGGCATGAGGCTAACACCGGCTGAATGGCTGGAAATCTTTTTTTTAGAGAAAATGTCTCTAGCGTCGTGTAAATCGCTTGACACGTAAGACTCTTTTAGATAAACCATCGCGACCGGTTGGCTAGTGCCCGCCCTTGGGTGCGCAGCCGAAGCGGCTAGGATTCTCACATTCGCTCGCGATTTCAGACTATCACCATGACCCCGCCGACTTTTGAAATCCGCCCTGGTCTCTGCATTGAGATCCAACCTGTTGCCGATTCGGTGCGACTGCGCTGGTGCGTCGCGGGAGCGTTGACGTGTCTTTTCGACCCCAGTGACGGCACTTGGCAACCGGAGGGCCACGAGTCGAAGACACGGTTCGAAGGTATTGCGCCAGCCGACCTCGCCCTCATCGAAGCCCGCTTGCGCCTGTATGCCGAGGAACGCCGCCGCCAGCTCGCCGCGCAACATGTCACCGCGCTGTTGTTCTTTGAGAGCTGACACCGGCGCGGCACACGTCGCAGCGGCCAGACGCAGCAAGGGCGGCCCGTTGCCACGGGCCGCCCTTGCTGCATCCAACCTCGCACACCGATTGCCCAAGACCCGCTGCCGTACCACCCGCAGGAGCTCCGCGGCCGCCCCGGCACCACGCTGGCGTTGGGGCGGCAGGGCCGTCAAACCGCTTGCGTCACGTCCTCACCAAGTGCTCTGCTTCACGTAGATGACGTCGTAGGCCCTCACGTAGAACGGAATGCTTTCCGTGCCGTAGAGCGCTTGGTTCATGTTCAAGACGTAACGCTGGCTTTTGCCGTCTTGGTTTCGCACGATGAACACTTGTTTGGGATTGGCAAACTTCGTGAAGCCTCCAGCCTCCATCACCGCTTCCAGCGCCGTCATGGGTCGGTCGAGCGGTATCTTGCCTGGCCGCAGCACCTCGCCGGAAACATACACGCCAGCCGCCGCGCCGGCGAGGGTGACACCGACGGTGGGATCCTGCAGGTGCGGTTGATAGAGCGAGGTCAGTTGCTGTTGGAGTCCGGTGATGGTCCTGCCAGCAGCGCTAACATCGCCGACAGTCGGCAAGCTGACCTTGCCGTTAGGCTGGATTTTCTGCTTGGTGTTCAACTCCGGGGCGCCGGAAAACGTGACGCTGATTTCATCGCCAGGCGCGAGGTTGCCGCTTGGTTTGGAGAGATAGGCTTCGGCCGGCACCGGCGGCGCCGTGCGCAGGTCCGAGCAACCTACCGACACCGCCGCCGGCACGAGTACTGCCGCGAACAACAGCGCGGCGGCCAACTGCCGTCGGGCTGAACCCGCCGCCCATGCCAATCCCCTCAGCCGATTAAACCAAGTGTCCGCGGCGTTGGCAACACCCGTGGCACGGCCGCTGTCGGCCGCCCTGTCAATCATCAGTTTCGTCGTCATTTTTGTGTTGGGTTGATGGTACTTCTGTCCTGCACTTTCTTGTTAGCCGGTGGCGTTTCGGCCGTCGCTGCAAGGGGTCTGTGGTGGGGGCGGTTGCGAGGCGTGTGATGAGCGAGGTCGTGTCATGCCACGTTGACGTGTTCCAGATAGGCACTCCAATCGGCAGGTAGCGGGGCGTTTTCAATCGCGCTGACGATGCGTCCCTCCCAATCCGGATTGAACGAGGTGCTGGTTCCATAAACCATGATGAGATCGTCGTTGCCAATGCTGCGCAAGGCATGACCCACTCCCGGTGGGATCACCACGGCCACGTTGTTAGTTCCGGGCCTGCTATCGCCGCAAATGGTCAAGCGCATGATTCGGCGTGCCAAGCCTTCCCGTTCATCGACCAGGATCATTTCGAGGGTTCCGGTGAGGAAGAACATGACGTCCCACTGTTCGAGGTCATACGGGCGGCGGGAAAAGTCTCCGGGAGCCTCGACGAACAAGTCGTGGAACCATTGTGCCGCCGGTACGCCCGCGGGAACATGCGGCGGGTGGATATGAAAGCCTTTGGCGCTGTCACGATGCATCAGCGCCGCGGCCCACTGCCTGGGCGCCAAACCGATCTGCCCCAGCACGCCCTCCTGGAGGCGGGTGAGTTCGGCGAAATAGCCCCGTCCCTTCTGTTGGAACACGCGCCGGGGGAAGAGTTCCACCCCGGGGATCCAGACGCCGGCCAGGGCGTCGCGGCCCTGGATTGCCTCAGCCGCCTCCACCCCGGAGGTGCTCAGGCGCCGGGCCACGCCGTGCCTCGAATAGTCTCGCATTTCTAGCTGCATGCGGGCCGCCGCCTTCAAGCCCGTCCACCGATTGTTGGTCATGGATTCCATGGCAATTGTTGGTTAATGAGAAAAGTAGATAGTTTTCACAGGGAGTGCCAGCATATTCTTCTGGAGTTTCACGGGGCATGTGGAGCCGAGCCGTTGCCCGCGATTGCTGCGCGATAATTGACGAACTCGCGCACCGCTTCGCACCAGCCGCGGGGGCGCATCCCAAGCAGCGTGCTGAATTTTTCCGTGCTCAGCGCGCTGTTGAGCGGGCGCTTGGCGACAAAGGCAGCGACCGAATCCACCGGCACTCCGACAATTTGCCCGGCCACCACCGGCAGGCCGGCATCACGCGCCGTGTCGATGCAGACCTGGCCCCACTCCCGCCAGGTGCACGGTTCGGCATTGCACAGGTGGAAGATCCCGGAGGCTGGCCCGCCCGCATGCTCGAACACCAGTGCCGTCATCCAGCGGATCAGGTCCAGCGTGTAGGTGGGGCAGGCGATCTTGTCGCCAGGCAGACTGAGATCAGGCTCAGCACAGGCCTTGTGGATCACCCATTCAGGAAACGCCGGTTTGGCGGGCCCGAACAGCCAGGAAATCCGCAGCACCAGGTTGCCGGCGGAGGCCGTTAGAACCGGTGCCTCGCCCGCGAGCTTCGATGCGCCGTAGACACTGATAGGATGGGGCAGGTCGGTCTCCACGTAGGGCTCCGCTTTCATGCCGTCGAACACCATATCCGTGCTGATATAGGTCACATGCGCCCCTTTCGCCGCCGAGATTTCCGCAATCCGCGCAGGCCCCACCGCGTTGACGGCGAAGGCCTCCGCCGCATGGGTCTCGCAGTAGTCCACTGCGGTCAGCGCTCCTGTTAGAAAAAGCAGGTCGTATTCCAGCCCGCCTAGCGCCGCGTCGATCGAAGCGATGGAGCCAAGGTCGAAGTGCTTGCGGTCGAGCCCAATGACCTGGTGCATCGGCTCAAGCGACTGCATCAAGGAGCCGCCGAGACGGCCCTCGGAGCCAAGCACCACAATGCGCTTTGCTTGTTGAGTGGGGGGTGACGGACGGCTTCGGGCGTTTTTCATGGGTAATGGCTTCAGTGGAGGGTCCGGCGCAGTGCGTGGTACGCATAATTCCTGGGCCGCCGCGACTCGTCGATGAAGCGCAGCAGGCCTTCGATGCGGGTCAGATAGCTCATCTCCCAAGCCGGGCACCCCTCGGCGTCCGGCCGAACGGGACGCCGCGCCAAGCGCCGCAAAGCGAGTTTGAGCCGCACGAACCAGGCATGCAACGTGGGGCAGGGGACCCGCGCATGTTCCCAGTGATGCATCAAATAGGCACGGGTGCGGCCAAATCGTGCCGCGCTGGCCAGCCAGTTGCAACGCAGCAAGCGCGATGGGTCCGGGTGATGGATGAGGAAGGTGTCGCTTACGGGGCGGATGCGCATGCCGGCTTCCTTCATCTGCAACCCGACCAGGGTTTCCTCCCCGAAGCCCGAGGCGCCGGGGCCGAGTTCCGCGTCAAAAGTGTCGATGATGTCAAACACCGAGCGGTGAATCCCCATGCTCGCACCGACCAGGCCAGAGGCAGCGGGATCCGGCTCGCGTGCCTCGGCCAGCCAGATGCTGTGCATGGGAGTGAACCACGGGCGGCGCAAATGCTCGGCGAGCAGGATGCGTCCGACCACCGCCTCGCAGCGCTTCTCCAGGAGCGGCCGGGCCATGTTTTCCACCCAGCTGGCGGCCGGTTCCACGTCGTCGTCGGTGAACAACAGCACCTCGCCTCGGGCCTGGGCCATGGCGGTGTTCTGCGCCCGGCTCTTGCCAGGACGTGGTTCGTAGACCCGCCGGATCTCAATCGAAGGATGGCTTGCTGCCCTGACTACTTCCGCGGTGCGGTCCACCGAGCCGTTGTCCGCCACCAGCAATTCCACCCGCCAGCCGTCGGGTACCGTGACGGCTTGAAAGGCGCGGAGGGTGGTTTCGAGCTGGGACGCGCGGTTGCGGGTACATAGAATGATGGAACACTGCGGGCTCATGCCGGGATGGAGTGACGCGGTTGGCCGAGGACAAAGCGGATCGCTTGCTCCAAGCGCGGCGCGGTGGCGTCCCAGGTCCAATTTGCTAGAAACGTTGCCCACGCCGTGTCGGCGAGGCGCTGCGCCAGCCGCTCGTCCGTTAGAATGCGCACACACGCCGCCGCAAAGTCCGGTGCCTTGTCCGCCAGCAATAACTCGCGGCCGTTGGCGACCTCATATCCGTAGGCCCCGAGGTGGGTGGACACCACCGGGCATTTGCGGCTGAAGGCGTTGCTGATCTTCACCCGGGTGCCTCCCCCCTCAAAGATCGGGACAATGGTGAGCGCCCACGTGGCCATTTCCGCATCCGCATCCGCATCCTCGAGCCAGCCAAGCCCATCGATGTTAGGACCGCCGCGCCATTCCGGGTGATGGCTGTTTCTACCGACCAGGCGCAGGACGGTGGCGGGGGCGCGCTGGAGAATGCCAGGCCAGACGTTGCGCAGGAACCAACGCATGCCGTTGGCGTTTGGTGCATAGGCGAACGAGCCAATGAAGCCGATGCGCGGCGGGGTGACGGGCTTGCGGGCGAGTGACGCGGCGGGAGCCTCAAAGCCATTATGGACCACGAACACGCGCTCCGAATTGCCAAAATGGGCGCGATCCGGTTCGCTGCACACCGCCATCGCCGCGAAGCGCTCAAACAGCCGGGCCTCCTGGCGTTTCCATTGGTAGAACTTCCGCAGCGCCCGCAATTTCGCCTCGGTCCCCTGCGCCTGGGCCATCACGGTGCGGGTCACCGCACTGGGGATGTCGTCTATGTCGAGGATGGTGTTGGGCCATTTCCACAGGTTGAAGCCATTTGCCACCCGCAACCCATGAACCCAGACCAAATCGTGCTCCGCCATCAATTGCATGAGTTGACGGCGATCCGTTTCGGTGGCTCTGACGCCGTGGGTGTTCAGATAGTTCGACCCCAGCTCACGGCGGAGGCGCTCGCCCCAGGTTTGGACATCCCACGGGTGAAAATCAAAGATATGTGATGGCCGCGACGGGTTAGGCAGCGGATCCGGCGCCTCGGCATAGGTCTCATAAGAACCCGCCAAGACGAGACGGACCTCCGCAATGCGGCTCAACTGGCGCAGTATGTGCCGTGCCCTGAGTCGTGCCCCCTGTTCCTGCCCCTGTGGTGCGTGCGAGGTGAGGCATAGAATCTTGGGCCGGTGCTGACTATGGTGAGACATGGGAAGTGTGGCCTGTTCTATCAATTACGCCGCCAGTCCTCGGGCAAGCGGATCAGGCCGCCACCCTCAAGCCAGGCCCGCAGCGCCTGTGGCGCGGCACGCGGCCAACGCTGGCGGCCCGGAGCCAGCGACGCCAAGTGTTGCCAGGCGAAGTGCCGTCCCAGCACGGCGTCGCGGATCAGCGCGAGGCGACGCTGCCATGAGCATGCTCGGCCGGCATGTTCGCGGAGGTGCGCACGGAGCTCAGCGGTGCGCTTCACCAACTCCCCAAACGCCTCGCTGCCGGCCCTGACACCCTCACCCTGAGCCAAGTGGTGCAGCACGTCGCCGATCATGGCCTCAATCTGCGCCTGATGTTCGCTCGAGCCGAGATGGGCGCCAGCGGTGGCCTGGCCGGGGTGCATGCGCCAGCCGCCCCAGGTGTCGGGCACGTGGACGGCGGAGGCGGCAAGCCCAGCGCGCAGATTCCAGTGAAAATCCCCCAGCGATCCCCAGTCTGATGGATAGAAACCGATCCGGTCAAACAACGAGCGCTTGATGAGCAATTGCGTCACGGAGGAATAGATGTTGTCCCCCAGCAGGCATAGCATCCCGTCAAACGGGGCGATGCGTTTGTGCGGGCAATGCAGCAGATTGCCCGAACTGCGGGCGAAGATGGAATTGCCTGACCACCAGTCGCGGCCTGGCTCGCCATGCTCGTCAATCACCCGCATCGGACAATGCGCCAGCTCACAATCCAAATTCTGCGCCAATGCTGTCAGCAATTTCTCCAGACAATCCGGTGCCATCGTGTCGTCACTCGTCGCGATGTAAACAAACCGTCCTTGTGCTTGGCGAATGGCGCGGTTGAAATTCGGATAGATACCGTCCTTTGGTGCTTGCAAAACGCGCACCCGCGGGTCCCTCGCGGCAAAGTCCTCGAGCATCTCGAGGGTGCCATCCTCCGAGTGGCTGTCCACGGCAATGAGCTCCCACGCGGTGCAACTCTGGTTGCGGATACTCGCCAAGCGCTCCGCCAGGAAGCGGATGCTATTGCGGGTCGGCAGGCAAATGGATACGGCGGTGCTCATCGCGTGGAATTAGATCGATGAAGAAATGCGGCCTGACGACCTTGCCAGCAGGGAGCCATCTTCAAGCTAGACCTCGTCGCGCAGCAGGTGGGGTGCCCAGAATTCCCGGTCATAGCGGGCCCATGCATGACAACCAAAGGGCATCCGGCCGCCATTCATTTCAAAGCAAGTGCGCGGTGCGGCTTCAAATGCGAAGCGCAATCCTTGCTCCAGCGAGGCAACCTTGAACTCCGGCACATACCGCACCGCCTTGTCCGACCAGAACATGTCATTGTTCCGATAGTGCGAGCCGGGATCTTCCATCGCATGCCACTCCTTGAGCAAACGGTTGAGCGGCTCCGCATTGGGAAAGCGATTCTGGATCCGTTCCAAGCTGCGCACCAGCCAGACCGGCGCGCAATGGGTGAACTGGTCCAGCCAATAGCTGCTGGGCTCCTGCCGGTAGCGGTTGGCTAACACCTTGAGCGCGCTCGCCACCCGCAACAGCGTGAAGCCGCCATTGCCCACCCGTGGCCGTTCGGCCCAGGGGGTTGCCGCGCAATGAATCCACGGCGGACCGATATAATCCAGATCCGTCGCGCACCAAGCCGCCATCTGGTCGGAAAAAGCCAGGCTGTCGAGGTGATAGAAAAAGATGAACTCGTAATCCAGAAACTGCCGGTAGAACGCCGGAGTGCCCAGCATCTTGCCATGGGCCGCCGCCGAGCCGAAGTATTTCCTGGCAAAGTGCTTCAGCTCGAACCCGGGGAAATGCGCCTCAAGGCCCTCGGGGGCAATCAGGTATTTGTCATAAGCCCCAAGATGATGGAGCAGGTGACGCATCGAGGTGCGCTCGTCGTCGCTGAGCTCGCCGCGCGTCGATAGAGGCACCACGATCGCGACACGCTTCGAGGGCGGCTTCTCCGGCGTGAAGGGCGAGACCAGCGACCGGGTAAGGATTTTGAGCATGTAACGCATTAGCATGGGTCAGAGTTGTGCGGAATCTCATCACGAAAGCATCCGCGCGAGTTTATGGGAGAGCCATTTCCGCCTCAACCGCTAGATCTGTGGGTGAAATGACCTGAAACTGAGCGCTGCGCTTGTAGGAAAGGTGTTCCCAAAAGGCCGATCCGAGAATGGGCCATGGACAGCTCGTCGGAGGATCGGAATTT
>Ga0073936_10010616_pt1 | contig 11271 bp, 10 predicted proteins | sample AliMusrvi5mmetaG_FD_87041 | JGI IMG/M metagenome (GOLD analysis project Ga0073936, IMG submission 87041) | Freshwater lake bacterial and archeal communities from Alinen Mustajarvi, Finland, to study Microbial Dark Matter (Phase II) - Alinen... | ecosystem: Environmental > Aquatic > Freshwater >... | reverse complement strand
CAGCCGGACCAGAGGCCGAGGTGCGTGTGATGCGCAAAGAGCTGGTTGACGTAGGTCGCCATCACGTCGGCGACCAGCACCTTCTTGGCGAGGCCCATGCAGACGAAGAAGAGGCCGGAACCGATGAGGCTGATGCGGAAGCGCTGCTGCGCCTGTTCGAGCTGCTCGCCGACGTGGCCGTAGCGGATGATCGGGCCGGCGGTGAGGTACGGGAACAGCGTCGCCCAGGCGAGGTAGTGGATGACGGTCTTGGCCGGGCGGATCGTGCCACGGTAGACGTCCACGGCATACGAGATCGCGGCGAACGTGTAGAACGAGATGCCGATCGGCAGGAAGACGCGCAGCGCCGGCAGCGGCTCGCCGGCGCCGAGCAGCCTGAGCAGCCCGTTGGTCTGCGCGAAGAAGAAGCCGCGGTACTTGAAGTACGCCAGCAGCGCGAGGTTGACGGCGATCGCGCCGGCCAGGAGGAGCTTGCGCCGGCGCGGCCCTTTCATGCGCGTCAGCGCCTCGCCGGCGGCCCAGTCGACCAGCGTCGTGCCCAGCAGCAGCGGGACGTAGCGCCAGTCCCAGAGGCCGTAGAAGACGCAGGAGGCGACGATGAGGAGCAGCAGCCGCGGGATGCCGCGCGGCGCCACCCAGTACAGGAGGACGACGACCGGCAGGAAGAGGAAGAGGAAGCCGTAGCCGTTGAACTGCACGGCTTCCTCAGCTCCCGGCGGCGTCGGCGGCGGCGAGCGATGCGGCGGCGGTGAGGATCACTTGGGCACGCCGCCGGTGCGCTTGAGAACGTAGCGGATGACGCGGTCGGTGTTCACGGCGGTCATGTGCACGCCGTCGAAGAACTGCACCGGGTCGCCGTGGAAGGTCCGGAGGTCGGTGACGTCGACGAAGTCGAAGCGGTACTTGGCGTGCAGCGACTGGATGAAGTCGACGACCTGGCGGTGCCGCTGGTACCAGCCCAGAGGGCCGACGACGCGGAGCAGCGTCGGGTTGATCGGCGTGAGCACGATCAGCGGCTTCGCTCCGTGGGCGTTCATGAAGGCCAGCGTGCGCTCGAAGTAGCGCTTCGCCTGCGGGTCCATGCCGTGGTAGATGGTCTTGTAGAGGTCCTCGTAGCGCGTCTGCGAGCGCGGGTAGCGCCGCCGGAACTCGGCGGCGGAATAGGGATGCGGGCCGATGGCGCCGTCGGGCAGGAACGTCGAGCGGTAGTGCACGACGGCGCGCTTGATCGCGGCGGGGTGCCGGAGGACGCGGAGGGAGTCGGCGGCCGTCGTCCACGAGAACACCGACGTGCGGTTGTCCCACACGGCGCGCAGCACCACTGAAGGCGAGCGGCGGCCCGTGGGCGGGCCGCCGAGGTACTGGTTGAGGCGCGGCTCCGCGGCGGTGTTGCCCTGCACCGAGAACGGCACGAACGACTCCACGTCCACGAGCCAGAAGTACGCGGGGCGCGAGTCCGGGAAGCGGCTGTGGAGGTAGTTCATCATCGCCCAGGCGTCAGGGATGCCGCCGATGCCGTTGACGCCGGCGTTGAAGGTGAGGAGGCCGGTCTTCTTGAGGAAGTACGACGGGTCGTACCTCATCGAGCGTGAGCTGCCGAGGACGACGAGCCGGGGCGCCTTCGTGAGCTTGTCGATGTAGTCGACCTTGATCGAGCGGTCGGAGGTGGTGAGCGTCGGCAGGACGCGCGTGCCCACGAGTCCGTACGGGTCGGCGTAGGTGTTGAGCGCGCCGATCGCCACCATGACGGCAGCGGCGGCGATGGCGAGGACCACGAGGAACGCCGCCGTGCCCCAGCGCTTGGACTGGTCGATCTCCGGAGGGTCCGGGATGATGCGGCGTTTGAGGCCGCCGGACGGAGCGGCTTCGCCGCCGGCCGCTGCCGCGCCGCCGCCGGTCGCGCCTGTCTCGGCGCCCCGCGCCGCGCCCGCTGCCCCGGCCGTCCCCTCGGACTCCAGGGCCTGCGCGCCGGGTCGCGGTCCGGGCGGCGCGCCGGGACCCGCGTCCTCGGGGGACGCGGCGAACAGTTCGTCGTCAGGCGGCGGGTTCAAGGCAGTGGCGGATCACTGTGAGAGGGGCAGGTCGGCTCGGGCGCTGAGGATACCACAGGCTCGAGGCCGGGCCGGCCGGCTCACGTCGCGCCATGCGGCCCCTCGGGCTTCACGCGCGCGCGTCGAGGACGCCCGCGAGCAGCTCCACGATCGGCCGCGCCAGCTCACGCTTCGGGTCGAGGCTTGGGTTGTAGATCGTCACGTCCATGCCGAGCAGCGCCGGCGAAGCCGCGAGCGGTCGCAGAAGCGTCGCCATCTGCTCCCAGTCCAGGCCGCCCGGCAGCAAGTAGTCCACAGCGGGCATGGCGGTAGTCGAGAGGGCGTCGAGATCCAGGTGAAGCCAGAACCGCCCGGGATCGGCCGCAAGGGCCGTGGCAGCCTCGGCGCCGACCTCCGCCGGTCCATCGGCCAGCACGCGTACGTCGTCACGGAAATGCGCGTCCGGGATCTCGGCGAGGGGGTCCGGGGCGCCTGCGGCCGTCATCTCCCACGCGTCGCGAAACGCGAGCACCCACGCGTCGCGCGGCTGGAGCAAGGGCACCGCGCTGCCGGCGTTGACCAGCTCGTCGGGGCCGGCGCCGGTGAGCACGCGCAACTCCATGTCGGCGAGGGCGCCGGCCGGGGAGGTCGCGCCGTCGTAGTAGTCGTAGTGGCCGTCTACGAACGCAAGACCTGTGCGGCCGGCGTGCCGGCGCAGGGCGGCGAAGATACCGACGAGCACGCCGCAGCAGCCGCCAATCACAAGCGGCAGGCCAGGGCGCCTCAGGAGGTCGAGGACGCCGTTGCGTACGAGCCCGGTCGCCACGCGGATCTGCTCATACGCGACAAGACCCGTGGAGGGGTCGCGTGCCGCGTCCGTGATGGCGATGGGCAGGTCCCCGAGATCGACGCCGCCAACGGCGTCCACGAGGCCGGCGGCACGAAGCGCGGCCGGCATGAGGTTCACGCCTTCGAGAAGCGCCTCTGATTCCATCGGCGCGCCAAGGATGATGATGTTCCGCCGGTCGTTCACGACGTTGTACTACCCGGCGAGGAACGCGGTGATGCGCGCCTCCAGGCCCTTTGCCGGGACCTCGTCGACGACGCCGTTGACCGTCTTCGTGTCGTGGAAGGCGGCGACGCCGCTGCCATCGAGGAAGCAGCGCGTGAGGCGGATGCTGCCGCCGTGCGTCACGAGCAGCGCCGCGCGGCCGCCACGGGCGACGTCGCGCAGCGCCGCGAGCACGCGCCGCTGCTGGTCGGCGAGGCTCTCGCCGCCGGGGAAGCGGAAGCTGTCCGGATGCTCGCGGTAGTGCTGCCAGGCCTCGGGCTCCTCGAGCGCGATCTCCGCGAACAGGCGGGTCTCCCACTCGCCGCGGTGCGTCTCGGCGAGCCGCGGGTCGACGATCATCGGGAGCTCGCCGCCGAGCTGGTCGCGCACGATCTCGGCGGTCTCTCGGGCGCGCGCTAGATGGCTGGTGACGACGAGCTCGAGGCCGCGCCCTGCAAGCGCGCGACCCTGGGCGCGCGCCTGGGCGCGGCCGTCCTCGTTGAGGTGCACCTCGGCCCAGCCCTGGCAGCGCGCGGGCTCGCGGTTCCAGTCCGTCTCGCCGTGGCGCAGGAGCAGGATGGTCATTCGTCGCCCGGCGTCACGCCTCGTGGAAGTGCAGCAGCGTGTCGCCGCGCACGCCCAGGCGGAGCGTCTCGACCGAGATGACCTCGTCCGGCGGGATGTTGCCGAGGTTCACGTTGGCGCCGAACTGCTTGATGAACCAGGACTGCTGCTTCTTGATCGGCGCCTCGAAGAGCAGCTGCGCCGGGTCGACGGCGGAGCGTATCTCGTCGATCAGGCCTTCCTTGACCTCGCCGCCCGGCTGGTACACGCCTACCGTGCCCGACTCGCGGCCCTCGGTGATGACCTTCCAGGCGCCGGCGTCGAGCTCACGCTTGATGGAGTCGACCCACTTGAACGGCGCGATCACCACGGTCTCGTCCTTGCTGCCGACCTCGCTGAGCACGCGGAACTCCTTGGCGAAGCGGCGCAGGTAGGCGAGCTTGTCGTCCTCGGCCATCTCGATGGTGCCGTCCGAGATCTCGACGCAGGTCATCTCGCACTCGCGCACGAGGGCCAGGTACTCCTCCACCTTGCCCTGGAGCACGCAGACTTCGAAGAACGTGCCGCCAAAGCACACGGGGACGCCGAAGCTCTGGTAGAGCGCGACCTTCTCCTTGACGTTCGGGGTCACCGCGGCGGTGCCCCAGCCGAGCTTGACGATGTCGACGTAGCTCACCGCGACCTCGAGGAACTGGCGCACCTGGTCGAGGCTGTAGCCTTTGTCGAGCACGTGCGTGAGGCCGCTCTCGCGCGGCTTCGTCGTGCGCTCGGGAAGCGCGAGAAAGTCGAACATCGGCAGTCCCTCCGTGGTCGCTGGCCGGCCAAGCCGGCACTCCGAGCATGGTACCAGACGCCTGCGGGGCCTTCCGTCGCGCCGCCGTCAAGTCCCCGCGGCGCGGCTCAAGCCTTGGCGAACAGCGCCACGCCGCTGAGGAAGAGCACCACGGCGAGGCAGATGCGCAGCACCCGTCCGGGGGCGCGCACCGTGAGCTGCGAGCCGATGAGCACGCCGGGGATCGAGCCCATGAGCAGCGCCCCCACCATCCAGAGGTTGACGTTGCCGAAGCCGATCTGCGCGATGCCGGTAGCGGTCAGCAGGATCATGGCCTGGAAGATGTCGGTGCCGACGATGCGGTCGGTGGCGAGCGGATAGAAGAGGATCAGGAAGACGCCGATGAAGGTGCCGCTGCCGACCGAGGTAAGCCCGATCATGAGGCCGGCGACCGCTCCCAGCAGGACCGTCATCAGCTTCGTGCGCGTCGACAGCGTGATGTTCTCGCGGCGGTGCTGCCGGTCGGCGCGCATCACGACCTTGACGATGAGCAGAACGCCGACGGCCATCAGCGCCGTGCCGATGGCGCGGTACAGGATGCCGTTGAGCACGTCGCCGTAGTTGTGCTTCAGATAGGTGATGGCGCCCACGCCGAGGAGGCTCATGGGCACGCTGCCGGCGCAGAGCCAGAGGGCGAGAGGCAGATCGACCGAGCCCTGCTTCCAGTGGCGCCACGAGCCGAAGACCTTGGTGACGGCGGCGTACGTGACGTCTGTGCCCACGGCGAGCGTCGGCGAGAAGCCGAAGACGAAGATGAGGATGGGCGTCATCAGCGCTCCGCCGCCCATCCCTGTGAGACCGACCAGGAACCCGACGAGCAGGCCCGTGAGGGTGAGGTACGGGTTGAGGTGGCCGCCCGCGCCCGCGTAGACCGCGGCCACGAACAGGCCCCAGCCGCCGAGGCCGAGCGCCCAGCGCCGGCGCCAGCGGCCGCTCGGGGCGGGCGCGGGGCGAAACGGCGGCAGCGCCCCTGCGGGGAGCGTACAATACGGGCCCAGCACCCGCTCCGGCGGCTCGAGCACCCGCTCCGGCGGCTCGAGGACCGCGACGTCCGTCTCGATCGCCACGCCCACGTCCGCAGCCGTTCCCGTATCCGTCATGACGTCCTCTTCTACAGCCAGCCGGTCCGTTCCGCCCCAGAGGCGCTTGGGGCAGTGATGATGGGCGAGTATGAATGTGTCCTGCTTATTTGTCAAATAAGAAATTCACATTCACAGGCTTGACCCGAAGCGGTCCTGCTGCTACCTTACACACATCACGTTTGCTAATAGTTACGATAAGCATGTTGCACGAGGAGGAACCAGGATGCAGTTCGCCACCAGCCCCGAGGAGATCCACGAGCTCGTCGACGGTCTGAACTTCAAGGAGAAGGTCGACCGCTCGCTGGCGCTCATCAGCGACGCCTACGAGGAGTACGGCGAGGGCCTGGTCGTCGCCAACAGCCTCGGCAAGGACTCCGTTGTGGTCTGGGACCTCGCCAAGCGCGTCGACCCGGCCATCCGCGGCTTCATCGTCACCACGCGCTTCAAGCCGGCCGCGACCAAGACGTTCATGAACGACGTCGTCGCCCGCTACCCGGAGACGCGCGTGTTCAAGAACGACGCGGAGGTCCCCGAGGCGCTCTACGCCACGGACCCCGACCAGTGCTGCGACCTGCTCAAGGTGCAGCCCGTGCGTCAGGCCATCGAGGAGATGGACGTCAGCTGCTGGGTCACCGGCCTGCGCTGCACCGAGGGCCGCACGCGCACCGACTACCTCGAGGTCGAGGAGCGTGACGAGGGGCTGCTCAAGCTGAACCCCGTGCTGCTGTGGCACGAGCGCGAGATCTGGCAGTACATCGCGCTCCGCCAGGTGCCCGTGAACCCGCTCTACGGCGAGGGCTACCGCTCGCTCGGCTGCGAGCCGTGCACCAAGGTCTCGACCGGCGCCAACGAGCGCGACGGCCGCTGGATCGGCACCAGCAAGTGCGGCGGCGAGTGCGGCATCCACACGCGCCCGCTCAAGACGGTCGCTGCGGGCTGAGCGGCGAGCCCGTCGGCGGCGTCACGCCGCCGGCACGCGGCGTTCGCGGCTGCCGCGCCGAAGGCGCGCGCGCAGCGGGGATGAAGACGACGGGCCGGGGAGCCGCGAGGCTCCCCGGCCCGTCGCGCTTCGGGGTAGGTCCGGTGCACCGCGGCGCCTGCCGGCACCGCCGCCGGTCCGGCCGCCGCGGATGAGGCTCAGCCGGCTGCCGCGTACTGCTCGCGGAAGAACGCGAGCAGGGCCTCGGCGGCGCGGGAGAGGACGCGCGTCTTGGAGCGCACCGTGTAGAAGTCGCGCAGGATCTGGAACGCCTCGACCGGCACGACGACGAGGGCCCCGTGCTCCAGCTCCGGGCCGATCGCCCAGCGGCTCAGGAAGGTCACGCCGCCGCCGGCGATGGCCGCCTGCTTGGCCGATTCCATGAGGCCCATCTCCATGATCACGTTGAGGCGCTCGGGGCGCACGCCGTGGTCGCGCAGGTGCTTGTCCACGACCATCCTCACGCCGGCGCCGGGCTGCTGGACGATCTGCGGCTCGGCGACGACGTCGGCGAGGGTCACGCTCGCCCGCTTGGCCCACGGGTGTGACGGGCTGCACACGAGGACGAGCTCGTCGCGCGCCAGGGGCTCGGCGACGAGCTCCGCTCGCGGCGTCACGGCGCCCACGGCGCCGAGCTCGAACTCGCGCGCGAGCACGCGCTCCACGACGGCGTGCGTGTCGTCGACGTGCAGTGAGACAGTGACGCCGGGGAACTCCTCCTTGAAGCGCGTGAGCATGCCCGGCAGCACGTGCTCGCCGGGCCCCGTGGACGCAGCTACGTCGACGCGACCGGCCACCAACTCGCCTAGGTCGCGGATCTCGGTGCAGGCGCGCTCGTGCAGGTCGAGGATCTCGCGCCCGTAGCGGTAGAGCACCTGGCCGGAGTCGGTGGCGACCACGGTGCGGCGCGAGCGGTCGAGCAGGGTCGTCTTGAGCTCGCGCTCGAGGCTGCGGATCTGCTGGCTGGCGGCCGGCTGGGTGATGTGCATCTCGTCGGCGGCGAGGGAGAAGCTGCGCCGGTCGACGATGCGGCAGAAGAGCCGGATCTGGCGGATGTCCATGCGGTCATCTTATCGCGCGGATTAGCGTGGTGGAAGCGTCGATGCGCCGGCCGCACTCATCGGACGCGCGCGCTGCCGGGCGGGGCGCCGGCTCAGAGGAGCGGCTGCGCCCCGGCGTCGCCGGCGTCGTGCATGAGGCGGCCGAGGCGCGCCCGGCGCGAGCGGTGGCGCGCCAGCTCGAGCAGGGCGTCGACGAAGAGCGATGGATCGCGCAGCGACACCTGCAGGCCGCGTGCGTCCTTCTTGCGGAGCACGACGCCCTCCGCGCTTGCCACGGGGCGGATCCGGCCTTCGGCGACGAGCGCCGCGTCGACGGCCGCGGGGGAGCGCCGGGACACGGTGTATGCGGGTGTGCCCAGCGCCGCGGCTTCACGCTCCATCGCGCCGCCGGCGCCGAGGACGAAGTCGGCGGCGGCGATGAGGCTCATGCCGTCCACGGGCCCCTCGGGCGCGACGAGGCCCCGCACCGGGGCGTGCGCCAGGAAGCGCTCGCGCTGTCCGCGGTCGCGGGCCACGAGCACGAGGGTCACGTTGCGCCGTCCGGCGAGGTCGCCGACGATGCCGGCGAGGGCAGCCTCAGCGGCGGGCAGCGCCGACCGCGCCGGTCCGCCGCCGGGCCGCGGGCTCTGCGCCGGCGGGCGGACGACGCCCACGATGTGGCGCCGGTCGACCCCGAGGCGCGTCAGCGCGTCCGAGTCGGGGCGCACGTCGTAGAGGTAGTACTCCTCCTTGCACCCCGGGTAGCGCAGCAGCTTGGCGGCCGGCGCGCCGAAGGCGGCCAGGGCCGCCGGCGTGATCGCCTCCGGGAGGGCTACCTCGTCCACGAGGCGCAGGTTGACGGCGTTGCTGCGCCGCAGGCGCTCGTCGTCGAGGAAGGTCATCTGCGGGATGCCGAGCGTCCACGCGGTGAGCACGAAGTCGCTGGCATGGCTGCCTGCGGCGACGTCGTAGCGGCCGCTCGAGGCGGAGCCGAGGAGCTGCGCCGTGCGATTGACGAGGCCCACGGCGCGCGTGCCGATGCCGCCGCCGCGGTGGGCCGTGGTGAGCACGCCGCCGAGGCCGTAGCGGCGCAACACGGTGTCGGCGCCGGCGAAGCGGCGCGCCGTGAGCGTCACGGTGTGGCCGCCGTCCTCGAGGCGGCGCACGATCGGCGCGAAGAAGACGACGTGCGCGGCGTCGGTGATGTCGACCCAGATCCTCACGGGGTCAGGGCTTCGGCGCGCAGCGCATCACGCCTGCCGCTCACGGTTGGCCGGCGTCAGTCGCGCCCGGCCGGTCGTCAGGCCAGCCCGGCCGCCACGGCGGCCGCGACTTCCTTGACCTGCTCCTCGACGAGGTTGGGGTGCATCGGCACGGCGAGGTTCTGCGCTGCCGCCTCGTCTGTCACGGGGAAATCGCCGAGCTTGTGGCCCTGGTCCGCGAACGCCGGCTGCAGCTGCAGCGGGGTCGTGTAGTAGGCGGCGCAGTCCACCTGGCGCTCCTTGCACGCGGCGGCGATGTCGTCGCGCCGCGGGTGCCGCAGCACGTAGAGGTGATAGACGTGCGAGACGCCGTCCGGCACCGCCGGGCGCACGACCTCGCGCGGCAGGTACTCGTCGTACCACTCGGCGACGAGGGCGCGGCGCGCGTTCCAGTCGTCGATGACCTCAAGCTCGATGCGCAGGATCGCGGCCTGGATCTCGTCGAGCCGCGAGTTGAAGCCGATCTGGGTGAAAGTCTTCTTGTCCTTGCTGCCGTGAAAGCGCAGCTCGCGCGCCTTCTGCACGAGTTCCTCGGTGTGCGCCGTCACGAGGCCGCCGTCGCCGTAGCCGCCGAGGTTCTTGGTGGGGAAGAAGCTGAACACGCCCATGTCGCCGAGGCTGCCGGCGCGGCGCCCGAAGTACGTCGCGCCCCAGGCCTGGCAGGCGTCTTCGACCACCGCCAGGCCGTGCTTGCCGGCGATCGCTTCGATGGCGTCGGCGTCGGCCGGCAGGCCGAAGAGGTCGACCGGCATGATCGCCTTGGTCCTGGGCGTGATCGCGGCCTCGACGGCCGTCGGGTCCATGCAGAGCGTGTGCGGCAGGATGTCGACGAACACCGGCTTGGCGCCTGACTGGGCGATGGCCTCGGCCGTGGCGTAGAAGGTGAACGGGACGGTGATGACCTCGTCCCCGGCGCCGATGCCGAGGGCGCGCAAGGCGATCGTGAGGCCGTCGGTGCCGTTGGCGACGCCGACGGCACCCGCCGTGCCCATGTAGGCGGCCGACTCCTCCTCGAAGCTCTTGACGTTGGGCCCAAGGATGACGCGGCCGCTGCGCAGCACGTCGAGGACGCTCGTCTCGATGCGGCCCTGCAGCTCGGCGTACTGACCTTTGATGTCCATGAGTCCAACGGCCATGCGATGCGCCTCCTTGGGCGGGGGAGATCGAGCCCGAAACCTATCATGGCCTCAATGAGGGGGCTACCGACGCCTCCGCGTCGAGCCCTCCGGCCCCGCGGCGCCTTCGCGTCGCGCGCCCCGTCGCCTCCGCTCGTTTCGCGCGAGCCCGTAGGGTAGGCTGTGCCGCATGCAGCCCATCATCAACAGCGTCGTGCAGTGGTCCACGCACCTCATCGGGAGCTGGGGCCTGCCCGCGGTCTTCTTGCTGATGCTGCTCGAGAGTGCCTGCATCCCGGTGCCGAGCGAGGCGATCATGCCTTTCGCCGGCTTCGCCGTGAGCGAGGGCAAGCTCACCATGGCCGGGATCATCATCGCCGGCGTGGCCGGCAACCTCGTCGGTTCGTGGATCGCCTACGCGGTGGGCTACTACGGCGGCCGCCCGTTCGTCGACCGCTGGGGCAAGTACGTGCTGCTGCGCCCGCACCACCTCGACACGGCGCAGCACTGGTTCGACCACTACGGGGCGCCGGTCGTCTTCTTCGGGCGCATGATCCCCATCGTGCGCACCTTCATCAGCCTGCCCGCCGGTTTCGGCAGGATGAACTTCTGGAAGTTCACGCTCTTCACGGTCTTGGGCTGCGTCCCTTGGGTCGCCATGCTCGGCTACGTCGGCTACAAGCTCGGCGCCAGCTGGGAGAAGCTCCAGCCGTACCTGCACTACGCCGACTACCTCGTGGTGCTCGCCCTCGTCGTGCTCGTCGTTTACGCCGTGGTGCGCTGGCGGCGGCGCGGTGCCGGCCGGCCGCCGGAGGCGGAGAGCCGGCCGTGAATGCCGCCGGCTCGTCGTGCCGGGTGCGCGTGCCGGCGACGACGGCCAACCTCGGTCCCGGCTTCGACTGCCTGGGCCTCGCTCTCGACCTCTGGAACGACGTCACGTTCGCGCTCGAGGGCCACGGCGTAGCCGTCTCGGTCGAGGGCGAATACACGGAAGGACTCCCGCGCGACGAGAGCAACCTCGTGGCGCAGTCGTTCCTGCGCTTGTGCGAGGAAGCCGGCAAGGCTCCGCCAGCCGGCCTCCGCATCGACTGCCGCGTGCGCGTGCCGCTTTCGTCGGGTCTCGGGTCGAGCTCCACGGCGGTCGCCGCCGGCGTCCTCGGCGCCAACGAGTTGTTGGGGCGCCCATTCGGCCTGGACCGGCTGCTGGAGCTGGCCGCCGACATCGAGGGCCACCCCGACAACGTGGCGGCGGCCCTGCTCGGCGGCCTCACGATCGTCGTGCGCAAGGGCGACGCGCTGCTGACCAAGAAGATCCT
>Ga0073936_10010615_pt1 | contig 11271 bp, 8 predicted proteins | sample AliMusrvi5mmetaG_FD_87041 | JGI IMG/M metagenome (GOLD analysis project Ga0073936, IMG submission 87041) | Freshwater lake bacterial and archeal communities from Alinen Mustajarvi, Finland, to study Microbial Dark Matter (Phase II) - Alinen... | ecosystem: Environmental > Aquatic > Freshwater >... | reverse complement strand
CATGGGCGTGCTGGCGGCAGGCGAGCGTGCGGTCGCGACGACCAATCGCAACTTCGTGGGCAGGATGGGTCACACCGGCTCCGAGGTCTACCTTGCCTCCCCGGCCGTGGCCGCGGCCACGGCGGTGGCGGGGCGGATCGCCCTCCCCGACGACCTGGACTAGCGCGGACGCGGCGCCACAGACGCCGGTGTAGGATAGGCGACCCCCGTGGGTCGGGCGCACGTCAGGCCCGGGTGGCGGGACGAGGAGAGGGTGGCAGGATGCGTTTCGAAGGCACCGCACATCGTTACGGACGCGACGTGGACACCGACGTCATCATCCCGGCGCGCTATCTCAACACGTCGGACCCCGCCGAACTGGCTTCGCACTGCATGGAGGACCTCGACCCGACCTTCGTGGAGAAGGTGCAGCCGGGCGACATCATCGTGGCCCAGGAGAACTTCGGGTGCGGCTCGAGCCGTGAGCACGCCCCCATCGCGATCAAGGAATCGGGCGTTTCCGTGGTCATCGCCAAGAGCTTCGCCCGGATCTTCTATCGCAACGCGATCAACACCGGACTGCCCATCATGGAGTCACCCGAGGCGGCCGAGGCGATCCTCGATGGTGAGCGCGTGGCGGTCGATGCCGACGAAGGGACCATCACCGATCTCACGACAGGTGCGGTGTTCCACGCGCAGCCGTTCCCGCCCTTCATCAAGCGGATCGTCGAGAAGGGTGGCCTGATCGAGTCGGTGAGGGAGCAGGTGGGCAAGTGAGCCGGGCCGTCCGCATATGCCTCCTGCCGGGTGACGGCATCGGCCCCGAGATCACCGACGAGGCGGTCAAGGTCCTGCTCGCCCTCGGCGAGCGACACGGTGTCGTGTTCGACCTGCACGAGGCACTGCTCGGCGGCGCGGCCATAGACCAGACCGGCTCGGCACTACCAGATCGCACGCTCGCAGAAGCGCGGGCGGCCGACGCGGTGCTGCTCGCCGCCATCGGCGGTCCAGCGTGGGACACCACCGATCCGGACAGGCCCCGCCCGGAGCAGGGCCTTCTCGGGCTGCGCAAGGAACTCGGCCTGTTCGCGAACCTGCGACCGGTGCGCATCTTCGCGCCGCTCGCCGATGCATCCACGCTGAGGCCCGATGTCATCGACGGCGTGGACATGCTCATCGTGCGCGAGCTCACGGGCGGCCTGTACTTCGGGGAGAGGGCCAGGGAGCGCGAGGTGGCGGACGCGGGCGGCCCGGGCCGCGCCGGGATGCGTGCGTACGACACCTGCGTCTACGATGAGTTCGAGATAGAGCGGATCGCCCGCACTGCTTTCGAGGCCGCGCGGGGCCGCCGCCGGCTCGTGCACTCCGTGGACAAGGCCAACGTGCTCGAGACCTCGCGCCTGTGGCGCGAGGTGGTCCATGCCGTCGCCGCAGACTATCCCGACGTGGCGCTGGTCGACATGCTCGTGGACAACGCCGCGATGCAGCTCGTGCGCCGCCCGGCGCAGTTCGACGTCATGGTGACCGAGAACATGTTCGGCGACATCCTCTCCGATGAGGCGTCGATGCTCACCGGCTCTCTCGGGATGCTCGCGAGCGCGTCGCTCGGGGAGGGCACCGCCCTGTACGAGCCGAGTCACGGCTCCGCGCCGGATATCGCCGGCCGCGGAGTGGCGAACCCGCTCGCCATGCTGCTGTCGGTGGAGCTCATGCTGCGGATGTCGCTCGACATGGACGCGGCCGCCGACGACCTCTCGGCGGCGATCGCCGAGACGCTGGGCGCCGGGTTCCGAACCGCGGACATCGCGGCGGACGACACACCGCCCGAGCTCCTGATGGGCACGGCCGAGATGGGCGACCAGGTCGTGGCACGACTGTAGCGCGGACCGATGGGCGCCCCCGGGGCGCCGAAGGCGAGAAAGGGCGTGAAGAGATGCCGGCACTCGAGACGGTCGACAAGATCTGGATGGACGGCGAGCTCGTCGACTGGGACGACGCGAAGGTCCACGTCCTGAGCCACGCGCTCCACTACGGGTCCGGCGTCTTCGAAGGGATCCGCTGCTACGAGACGCCGTCCGGGCCGGCCGTGTTCCGCCTCACCGAGCACATGCAGCGTCTCGGGCGCTCGGCGAAGATGCTGAGGATGGACGCGCCGTACTCGCCGGAGCAGCTCGTGGAGGCGACGCTGGAACTGATCCGCGCCAACAAGCTGCCGTCCTGCTACATCCGCCCGCTGATGATGCGCGGCTACGGCGTGATGGGGCTGGACCCGCTTCCGGCTCCGGTGCAGACGACGATCGCGGTGTGTCCGTGGGAGATCAACCTGGGGAAGGAGGCGCTCAAGAGCGGCGTCGACGCCGGTATCTCGTCGTGGCGACAGCGCGCGAACAACTCGATGCCGCCGCAGATCAAGGCCACGGGCAACTACCTGAACTCGTCGTTCGCGCGGATGGAGGCCAACGACCACGGCTACGCCGAGGCGATCCTTCTCAACGAGGCGGGGTATGTGTGCGAGGGCACCGGCGAGAACATCTTCGTCGTGCGCGACGAGCTCATCATGACGCCGCCCGTCTCCGACGGGATCCTGGATGGGATCACCCGAGACACGATCGTCGCGCTCGCCGAGGACCTCGGCATGGACGTGATCGAGGCCTCCCTCACGCGCACGGACCTCTACGCAGCGGACGAGGTCTTCTTCTGCGGCACGGCCGCGGAAGTCGTTCCCATCCGCTCGGTCGACCATCGCGCGATCGGGGAGCCGGGCCCCGTCACGCTCGCCCTGCAGGAGGCCTACTTCAACGTCGTGCGCGGCCGGGACGACGAGTACGACTACTGGCTCGAGCGCGTCTAGGGGCAACGAGATGATCACCCTTTACGACACCACGTTGCGCGACGGGACACAGCGGGAGGGGATGTCCCTCTCGGTCGAGGACAAGCTGCGCATCGTGCAGCGGCTCGACGACCTCGGCGTGCACTACATCGAGGGCGGCTTCCCGGGCTCCAACCCCAAGGACAGCGAGTTCTTCGAGCGCGTCCGTTCTCTGGACCTGAAGCAGGCGATCGTGACGGCGTTCGGGTCCACCAGACGCCGCGCCCTTGCGGCCGCCGACGATCCCGGCCTGCGAACGCTGCTCGACTCCGGGTGCGCCGCCGTCTGCATCGTCGGCAAGGCGTGGGACCTGCACGTCACCGACGCCATCGGGGCGACCCTGGACGAGAACCTCGCGATGGTCGCCGACAGTGTCGAGCTGCTCAAGAAGGCCGGTCTCACCGTCTTCTTCGACGCGGAACACTTCTTCGACGGCTACCAGGCCGACCCCGCCTACGCCGTGGCGGTATGTCAGGCCGCAGCCGACGCGGGCGCCGATGCCGTGGTCCTGTGCGACACCAACGGCGGGATGCTGCCCCAGGTGGTCGCGGGTGTCGTGCGCAAGGTCGGTACCATGGTGGATGCGCCGCTCGGCATCCACGCGCACAACGACGCCGCATGCGCCGTGGCCAACACGCTGGTCGCGGTCGAGGCCGGCTGCTGTCACGTGCAGGGCACGATCAACGGCTACGGCGAGCGCACGGGCAACGCCGATCTCACCGCGATCATCCCGGCGCTCGTGCTGAAGATGGGTGAGGAGTGCGTGACGCGGGACCAGCTGCGGCTGCTCACGGAGGTGAGCCACTTCGTGGCGGAGACCGCCAACGTCACGCCCAACCCGCAGCAGCCGTACGTCGGCACCAGCGCCTTCGCCCACAAGGGCGGGCTGCACGCGAGTGCGACCGGCCGCCTCGCCGGTGCCTACGAGCACGTCGATCCTGCGTCGGTCGGCAACCTCGCGCGCGTGATCGTGAGCGAGCTCGCCGGCCGAGCATCTCTCACGATGAAGGCCAGGGAGCTGGGCATCGATCTGGGCGGGGACACGAAGACGGCGGGCAAGGTGCTCGACGCGGTGAAGGAGCTCGAGCACCGCGGCTACTCCTTTGAGGCCGCCGACGCCTCCCTGGTGATGCTGCTTCGCAAGGAGACCGGCACATACAGTCCGCTGTTCACGCTCGAGTCGTTCCGCTGCCTGATGGAGAAGCGCGAAGACGGCCGGGTCATGACCGAGGCCACGATCAAGGTGTGGGTGGGGGACGAGCGATTCATCGCCACGGCAGAGGGCAACGGCCCGGTCAACGCTCTCGACAGCGCCCTGCGTCTCGCGATCGGTCGCTTCTACCCGGCTCTCGCCGCCATCGAGCTCACCGACTTCAAGGTCCGCGTCCTCGACGAGAAGAAGGGCACCGGCGCCGTGACGCGTGTGCTCATCGTCTCCGACGACGGAAGGTCGACGTGGGGGACCGTCGGGGTCAGCGAGAACATCATCGAGGCCTCGTGGGAGGCCCTGGTCGACTCGATCGAGTTCGGGCTGACCAAGCCTTCGTAGCGCCTCAAGAGCGCTCGCCAGGGAGAGGGCCGGACCGCGTGCTCGCACGCACGCGGTTGCAGGGGAGCGTCCACCGGGGTCGAACTAAGCCCATAGGCGGTGTCGACGCGAGGAGCCCTCTAGGATGCGGATCGTGCGGGTCTACACCGGTGAAGACGTCCGCTATGGGCTGGCCGAGGCGACCACCATCACGCTGATCTCCGACGAGCCGTTCGCCGCGTGGGAGACAGAGGACGTCATCCCCCTGGCCGGCGCTCGGCTGATGCCGCCCACCACGCCCACCAAGATCGTGTGCGTGGGCGTGAACTACCGCGGCCACGCTCTTGAGATGGGTCACGACCTGCCGGCCGAGCCGCTGATCTTCCTGAAGCCTCCGACTTCGCTCAACGCCCCGATGGGCGAGATCCGCCTGCCCGAGATCTCGCATCAGGTCGATCACGAGGGCGAACTCGCCGTCGTCATCGGACGTCGTGCGCACCGGGTCACGCCCGAGGAGGCGTCGACCTACGTGCTCGGATACACCTGCGCGAACGATGTGACCGCGCGCGACCTGCAGAAGCGCGACGGGCAGTGGACGCGCGCGAAGGGGTTCGACGGCTTCTGCCCGATCGGACCGTGGATCGACACCGAGGTCGACCCCTCGGACCTGCTGTTGGAGACCTACGTCAACGGCGAGCAGAGGCAGTCGGCACGCACCTCCGACATGATCTTCGACGTGCCCCGCCTCGTGAGCTTCGTGAGCGAGGTCATGACGCTGCTCCCCGGCGACGTCGTGCTCACCGGGACGCCGTCCGGCATCGGTCCGATGCACAGCGGGGACAACGTGGAGGTCCGCATCGAGGGGATCGGCTCGCTCGTGAGCCGCGTGCTGTAGCCGCTGCAGGACTCCGTCACGGCGGCGCCCTCTCGGGACGCTCTCAGCCTGTGGGGCAGAGCATCCTCGGGCGTGAGATCAGCGTGACGCCCCAGGCGAAGAGCACGACCGCGCCCCCGATGATGGCGGGCCCGGGCCCGATCGCCTGCGCGAGGAAGCCGAAGATGAGGGCCGCGAACGGCATCAGCCCCATGAACGACATCACGAACAGCGACATCACGCGGCCGCGGAGCTGCCCCGGCACGCGCGTCTGGATCGACGTGTTCACGAGCGAGTTCGTCGTGAGCAGGGCGGCGCCGGCGATCGAGGACATCACCAGGGTCAGGTAGAGGTTGTGCGACAGTCCGAAGCCGGTCAGCGCCGCGGCGAGCAGCAGGAGCGTCCACGGGATGATCCGCTCGCGCCGCACGGTGGCGGGCAGGCTCGCAACCACGAGCGCGCTCAGGACCGCTCCGAACCCGTTCGCGGCCATGAGGTAGGCGGTCTGACGGTCGATGAGGGCCTGGCGCGCCTTCCATGCGGCGCTGTTCGTCAGCAGCGCGGCGCCGTGGGCGGCGGCGAGCAGCGAGTGGTCGACCACCGCCGGCGCGATCATCATGTACGCCATCCCGAAGACCGTGAGGACCGCGGTGGACAGGATCAGAACGCCGATCACACGGTGCTCTCGCGCGTAGCGGACTCCCGCGGTGAGCGTGCGCCACGGGCTCTCTCCCGGGTCCGAGAAGCGGCCGAGCCCGCGCGGCTGCGCGAACTGAGGGCGGATCACCCACAGGGCCGCGATGACGAAGAGGAAGCTCGCGGCGTTCACCCAGAAGATATCGCCCACCGTGAGGTTCACCAGGATCATGCCGCCCGCGATGAGCGGACCCAGGAGCCGGGCGGACTGGAACTGCGCGGAGTTCAGCGCGATCCCGTTGAGGAGCGTGTCCCTCGGCACGAGGTCCGGGATCATCGCCTGCCACGCCGGGAAGCTCAGGGCGGTGAAGATCCCCCCAACGAGGCCGAGGAACACCACCCACAGCAGCGCCTCGATGGCGTGATGAGACGAGAGTCGTCCCATATCGAACAGCAGGGCGAGCGCGCCGGCTTGGAGCATGAGGCCGACCTGCGCCCAGATGATCAGCTTGCGCCGGTCGAGACGGTCGGCGAGGACCCCGGCGTAGAGGCCGAGAAGCAGGGTCGGCCCCCCGGCGACGAAGTTCACGATGCCGAGGTCCGCCGAGGACGAGCGGAACGAGTAGACGAGGATGGCGAGCGCGAAGTTCTGCATCCACGTGCCGACATTGGAGACGATCGCCCCGCTCCAGAAGAGCGCGTAGGCGCGGAAGCGGAAGGCCTCGAACGTGCCGCCGCGCCGCACTATCCCCTCGGGCGGGCTCTCGACGTCGGCCTCGTATCCAGCCGCCGTGCTGGGCGCCTCGAACGGCAATCTCTCGCTGTCGGGCGTCGGGGAGTCGGGAGCCAATACGGGAGTCCTCCAACGAAGGTATGGGTGCGGCGGCGGATCTCGCCATTGTAGCGTTCGCGACCAGGGGGCCTGTGGAGCGTCGGGTGCGACTGAGCGCGTCGCGCCGCTCGTCACCCGCCGGGGGTCCGCCGGCCGCCCGTCGCAGCCGTGTTCCCGCTCGCCGGGGCGCGGCGTGGAGAGGGCGGCAGGATGCTACCATCGTCAGGTCTCCACCACCCCCGTCGAGACCAGGGAAGGCGGTCGACCCACACGTGACGGACCGCCTCAGGACACCCGATGTCGAGCGGCTGTTGCACGCGTTCTCAACGCTCGACGGGCCGGACGAGGTGTACGCGTTCCTCCTCGATGTGTGCACGGTCCGCGAGATCCACGACATGGCGCAGAGACTCGCGGTGGCGCGGCTCCTGGCCGCAGGAGAGCACTACGACCGCATCTCCGAGACGACGGGCGCATCGACGACCACGATCAGTCGCGTGAGCCGCTGCCTCAACTACGGCGCCGACGGCTACCGCGCCGTGCTCGACCGGGAGGCGTGAGCCGCCCGGTGTCGTTCGTCCACCTGCACACCCACTCCGAGTACTCGCTGCTCGACGGCTCCGCCAAGATATCGTCCCTGGTGGCGCGCGCCAAGGAGCTGGGGATGCCTGCCCTGGCTCTCACCGATCACGGCAACATGTACGGCGCCGTCGACTTCTACCAGACCGCGCGGGCGGCCGGCATCAAGCCGGTGCTCGGCTGCGAGGTCTACTTCACGCCAGGGTCCCGGCTGGCCCGCGACGGGAAGCCCTCGCTCTACCACCTGCTCCTGCTCGCAAAGGACCTCGAGGGCTATCAGAACCTGATGGCCATCGTGTCCGACGCCTGGGTGACCGGCTACTACTACCGGCCCCAGGTGGACGAGGAGCTGCTGACCCACTACAGCCGCGGGCTCATCGGGACGAGCGCCTGCATGTCCGGCATCGTGAGCCGCTCCATCGAACACGGCGAGATCGACGAGGCACGCCGCTGGGCGCAGAAGTACTCGTCGATCTTCGGCGAGGGCGACTTCTACATCGAGCTGCAGCAGCAGGGCATCTCCGCGGACAACGGGATGACGCAACTGGAGCTCAACCGCGGTCTGGCCTCCCTCGCCCGGGAGGTCGGCCTGCCGCTCATCGGCACCAACGACATCCACTACGTGCGCGCGGAGGACGCCCGCACGCAGGACATGCTGCTGTGCATCGCGACCGGCAAGGTGCTCGACGACACCCAGCGCATGCGGTTCAGCTGCGACCGCTTCTTCATGCGCTCTCCCGATGAGATGGCGCAGGCGCTCGCGGAGTACCCGGAGGCGTTGGCATCGACCCTGGAGATCGCCGAGCGATGCAACGTCGAGCTCGAGTTCGGCAAGCTGAAGCTGCCTGTCTTCGACGTGCCGGAGAGACTCGCCGGGATGGAGCCGGCGCAGGCGCTCGACGCGTTCCTGGAGGAGCGGTGCAGGGCCGGTCTCGCCGGGCGGTACGGCGACCCTGTCCCGGATGCGGCGCTCGAAAGGCTGAGCTACGAGCTGTCGGTGCTCAAGGAGAAGGGCTACGCCGGCTACTTCCTCGTCGTGGAGGACTTCGTCCAGTGGGCGAAGGGCAAGGGCATCGGGGTCGGCCCGGGGCGAGGGTCCGCAGCGGGCTCGATCGTCAGCTACCTGCTCGGGATCACCAACCTCGACCCGCTCGAGTACGGGCTTCTCTTCGAGCGGTTCCTCAACACCGAGCGCACCGAGATGCCCGACATCGACATCGACTTCGACGACGAGCGGCGCGGCGAGGTCATCGAATACGTCCGAGACAAGTACGGGGCCGACAAGGTCGCGCAGATCATCACCTTCCAAACGATGAAGGCGCGTGCCGCCGTGCGCGACGCGGGCAGGATCCTCGGCTATCCGTTCGGGGTGCCGGACCGCGTGGCCAAGATGATCCAGGAGGGCCCGGACGCGACGATCGCGGACTCGCTGCGGACGAATCCGGATCTCAAGTCGGCCTACGCCTCGGACGCCGACACCACTCGCATCATCGACGCGGCGTCCTCCCTGGAAGGGTTCATCCGGGGGGAGGGCGTGCACGCCGCGGGCGTCGTGATCTGCGGCGACCCCCTCCACCTGCACATGCCCATCAAGCGCGACACGAAGGGCGAGGCGATCGTCTCCCAGTACGAGGGACCGATCGTCGCGGCGCTCGGTCTGCTGAAGATGGACTTCCTGGGCCTGCGCACGCTGACGGTGATCTCCAAGGCGCTCGAGGGCATCCGCGTCAACCACGGCGTGGAGATCGACATCGACCGCATCCCGACCGACGACCCTGAGACCTTCGCCCTCTACCAGCGGGGAGACGTCGACGGCGTGTTCCAGGTGGAGTCCGGGGGCATGCGCGGGGTCCTGAAGACCCTGAGGCCCACGCTGCTCGCGGACATAGTCGCCGTCGTGGCGCTCTATCGTCCGGGACCGATGGACTCGATCCCCGACTTCGTCGCGCGAAAGCACGGCCGCATCCCGGTGACCTACTACGACGACCGCCTGCGCCCCATCCTGCAGGAGACCTACGGCGCCATCGTCTACCAGGAGCAGGTCATGCTCATCGCGATGGAGATGAGCGGCTTCTCGGCGGCGAAGGCCGACAAGCTGCGCAAGGCGATGGGCAAGAAGAGCGCTGACGTCATGGGGGGACTCAAGCAGGAGTTCATGGACGGAGCGTCGGCCAACGGGTTCGAGGCCAGGACGGTCAAGCGCCTGTGGGACGAGATCGAGAAGTTCGCCAGATACGCGTTCAACAAGAGCCACGCGGCCGGCTACGCGCTCATCTCCTACCAGACCGCCTACCTGAAGGCGCACTACCCTCGGGAGTTCATGGCCGCCGTACTCTCGAGCTACTCGGGCAAGACGGAATCGATCGTCAAGTACGTCGCGGCGGCACGGCGCGGCGGGATCGCCGTCCTTCCCCCGGACGTGAACTCGTCCGGAGCGGACTTCACCGCGGTGGAGGAGGGCATCCGCTTCGGGCTCGCGGGTGTGCGCAACGTGGGCGAGGGCGTGGTCTCGGCCATCGTCGAAGAGCGCGACCGCGGCGGGCGCTTCACGTCGCTCCAGGACTTCTGCCTGCGCGTGGAACCGAGACTCCTCAACAAGCGGACCATGGAGTCGCTCATCAAGGCGGGGGCCTTCGACTCGACCGGCTACACGCGCAAGCACCTGATGCGCATGATGGACAGCGCCGTTGACCTTGCGGCCAGGGCCGCGAGGGACCGCGATGCCGGGCAGGTCTCGCTGTTCGACATGGACGACGCCGCCGACAACGGCTTCGAACACGCGGTGCCCCAGCCCGACGGCGACGAGTGGGCGAAGCCTATGAAGCTCACCTTCGAGAAGGAGATGCTCGGCGTCTTCGTCTCCGACCACCCTCTGCGCGAGATGGCGCATGTGATCGAGGGCGCTCGCACACTGTCGCTCGGCGAGGCGGACAGCTTCACGGACGGCCAGGCGGGATGGTTCGCCGGCATCCTCACATCCGTCGAACGGATCGTGACGAAGAAGGGGAAGTCGATGATCGACTTCCACATCGAGGACCTCGACGGCGCCATGGAGGGCAGGCTGTTCGGGATGGCCTACCAGCGATTCGAGGCGCTCTTCTTCGAGGACGCCGTCGTGAGGATGCAGGCGAGGGTCGAGGTGTCGGACCGCGGGACGAAGCTGCAGGCCAACGAGGTCATGCCGCTGGCCGAGGACGGGACCTTCAGCCGCGCGCCGGGCACGCTCCTCATCCGGGACGACGGCGCGCGATTCAACGACCCGAAGGTGCTCGACTGGTTCAAGGACCTCGTGCCCCGCTTCCCCGGACCGGACTGTGTGCAGGTCGAGGTCGTCGCGCCCGACGGCGCTTCGCGCACATACCGCCTGCCCGCCGACGCCTACCGGGTGGACCGCACGTCGCACGGGCTGCACGCTGAGCTGCGCGAGGTGTTCGGCGCCGACTCGGTGCGAGAGCTCTAGGCCCTTGCACCCACCCGGCGGGCGTGCTAGTCTGCCTGTGCATCACTCTACCATGATAAAGTGTGCGCTGTGACGACGCATGAGCCCGGCGCCCCGCGCCGGACCGCACGGCGGCGACGATGAGCTGGGAGGGACGACAGCGGATGCGACCGGTGACACCCAGGGGATTCAGGGACGTCCTGTTCGAGGAAGCGGCGGAGCGCCGCGTGGTCTCCGCCGCCATCGGTGAGACCTTCGAGCGCGCCGGCTACCGCTTCGTCGAGACTCCCGCGCTGGAGGAGTATGCGACGCTGCAGGCGGGCGCAGGACCCGCCCTGGAGCGCAGCGCGTTCCGGATGGTGGACCTCGACGGATCGCTTCTTGCCCTCAGGCCCGAGATGACGCTGCCGATCGCGCGGCTGGCGGCGTCCCGCCTCACCGACGAGCCCACGCCGTATCGCCTCTGCTACGTCGGCGAGGTCTTCCGCGAGCAGGCCTCGCTGCGTGGTGAGGCCCGGCAGTTCACGCAGGCCGGGAT
>Ga0073936_10010613_pt1 | contig 11271 bp, 7 predicted proteins | sample AliMusrvi5mmetaG_FD_87041 | JGI IMG/M metagenome (GOLD analysis project Ga0073936, IMG submission 87041) | Freshwater lake bacterial and archeal communities from Alinen Mustajarvi, Finland, to study Microbial Dark Matter (Phase II) - Alinen... | ecosystem: Environmental > Aquatic > Freshwater >... | reverse complement strand
TAATAAAGGTGAGAATTTAATAATTGAAAAAATATTTAGTTCTAATTTCAATAGCCTTGATAGCTTTTGCAATATTAACCAAGCGATAGCGTTAAAAGGAGATAAGAAACTTTCCCTGAAATACGACGACCCAGATTCAAAATATTACAGATTATTAGATGGAAGAAATATAGGAAAGTATTTTATTAAATGGACTGGCGTCTATTTAGATTATCAAATAAAACGAATCCATTCCTGCAAGCGGAGAGATATTTTCGAGGCAAAAGAGAAACTATTTTTCAGAAGAGTATCAAAAGATTTGGTTTTTGCGTATGATACCAATCATTATTATGCGCTTAACACATTAGTAGCTGTCACTCCAAAAAACAACCATGATTCCGAAAAACAGGTCGAGTTAAAATATCTTCTTGGGCTATTGAACTCAAAATTGCTTAATTATATCTATGTTTTGAAATTTAAATCAACAAAAAAGGTTTTTTCTGAGATTCAAGCAAGGTCAGTGGGGAAATTACCAATCGCATTGGCGCATACTACAGACAGAGATAAAATCATAATGTTGGTAAGTGAAATATTATCTATAAAGATGGGTGATCATAGCTTGAATGCTGATGAACTACTTAATGTCGAATCTCTTGAAGATAAAATTGATAGTTTGGTTTACAAACTTTACAACCTTACCTCAGAAGAAATAAAAATCATCGAAGAGGATGTATGAAATGGCTTCAAGCATTTTCTCAACCAGGCGGGGGTTCTTGTATCAAGATAGATTTGCAATCCTCACCTTTTTAGACCATATCCAGCAGAAAACGATAAAATCATTTTTTACAGATTTTCCATTGTTGGGACAGAAGTCATTGGATATTAGGATTATTACTCTTGATGGTAGAGAAAAAATGTTTGAAGTTAAGACAGGAGAAAATTTTGCAAAAGACAAAAGAAAGAATGCTTCATCTGAAATAAAAGAAGCCTTTGCTAATATCAGGGAATACGCTCAGAATAAAAACAATTTGCAATGCAATCTTGTTTTAAGCCACAACTTAACCGGGAAAATTGATGAATATATTTATCACTTAAAAAATATTCAGAATTATTCTTCATTCCAAGCAGAATCTGTCAAAACATCGGCTAGTTGGATTAAAGATAAGCTATGCCTAGCAGACATTAACTCGTCCAGAGAGTTATTTGATTTTTTAAAAACTGTTAATATAATTATTTCTCACTCGGACATACTAAATAACGATAATGACCAGTACCCAGATATTGATGATTTGATTATGTGCAAAATTAGCGATCTAGCTGGTCTGTGCCAAGCAACAGAGTGTTTATACGAATTACCTTCAGAAATACTTTTGTATAAGTTGTTACACCAATGTCGCTCTCAGGCTGGCACATCTAATGATCTCATGAACCCACTTATACGAATTATAATAGATTTTTTTTCTCAAAGAAAAGTTCTTACTAACTACACAAGAAATAGTGGTGATTTTGATAGTTTAAAAGACCAATCAAAAAGTGAAATAACTAACTTATTTGCCAGCTGGTTGCCAATTAATGAGCGAGTTGAAATTACAACAATAAATACTACTGGAATAGAGACGGTATGAGCAAACAGGGTCAACATAATTTCAAGGGTATCAACTCACAGGCATGGGCTGCAATGTCGCTCTTTTTGCAGTTTGTATCTAAATCAGATTTTAGTCATATCATTTTTGAAGGCAATAAACTTGAAGATTTTTGCCTTGTGTTTAATGATGGCAAGAAAATAGTCTGCGAATCGAAAGACCATACTAGCGGAGTTGGGTATTCAAAACTGAAAGATATTATCGGCAAAGTGGTTAAACATGGGCAAATCAACAGTAATGATGAAATCTTAATTGTTTGCCCTTCTGTCGACCAAAACGTGCTTAGTGATATTGAGCATGTCAAATATCTGAAAGAATACACTCAAGACAAACTTATTAAAAACCATAGGTTTACAAAAGACGAAGTTGCTTTATTGCCGCAAGTTCGTTTTTGGCAAATAAATCAAGTCATTAGTCAAAATTCGGTTGAGGCATTGATTGCTTATCTTTTGGGTATTTGGGTTCCAAGGCATGTTCTTAGTGAAATTGTCTGCAATATCATGGTTGTCGAAGTATATTTTGGTTCGCAGAAGGGTCAAACTTTAACCAAAAAGGATTTCTTAGAAAAACTTGAAGAGCGTAAAAAACAAGCTGTTACGGATAGCACGTATGAGGAAGATAGAGGGGCGTTTGATAAGCGACTAGAGAAATTCACTAAGTTGGTAAAGAATCCGCCAGCTAACAATGCCCTAACTAATAACCAGATTACAAACTTATCAAGTCGTCCAAATGAATATAGTTTTTTAATTGATCGCTTGAAGGGAAAAGGCCTAAAGATTAATCTTAAAACATGGAATTCTTTCTGGGAATCTGTAGCTCAGGGTATTCATTCATTTAATGTTTTTGATATCTTTGAGAATAATCTTGATGCAAAGGAGAATATCAGCTATGCGGTTGATTTTTGTCTCGAATTTCTCGGTCAGAATTTTAATTTGATTAGAGATGAATTTATTAATACTGATATCGCAAAGCTATGTGGTAAGATCCTCGATCTTACGAGCGAATACAATGCAAAAATTTTGGAAGTAATCCAAAAATTACTAAAGCCGAAACTAAAAGAATACTTCTACGAATTCAATTCTAGAGATAGACAGTGGGAAACTGGAGAGACCACCGGTGTATTAGAAAAGTTATATGCCAAAAGCGACGAAGATCTGAAGCAGAAAATTGTAGAGTATATTTTAGATTTCTTTAATCTCTCGGAAGACGAAGGTTCTCTATGGGATAATGCATCTCCGGGAATGTTTAGAATAGTAAAGAGCTATTACGAACAAGACCCGGAAAAAGGAATTAAAGAATTGACTAAGATCATCTCTGATCAATACGCTCAAAACTACTCAAAATTTGGTAAAAAAATGGATTTTAAGGGCTGGGAACACTTTGGAATATCTATTAGTAATTTCGGAGGTAGCTATACAGTTGGAGATCGTCACTTCGTTCATCAGCTATTGCAACCGATTTTGTCGGACTATTACCATAATCAACCTGAAAAAGCATGGGGATTTATAAAAATATTTTGCATTTCAAGAAAAATTAGCGAAGTTACAGCCGAAAGGCCAGACTTTTTAAATCGATCTGTGATAAACATCCTTCTGGAAGAGTACGGCAAAGGGAAGCACAAAGAAGAAGCCTTTAAAATACTTTGTGATTTTATTGCGATGCGTCGAGGAATACCATGGAAAAACGACTTAATCTTTCAAGGTATATCCAATAACAAACAAATTTCAGATGAAGATAAATGGACGCTAGTTAATTTTAGCTTCAAAAAATTTGATGAATTGCCAGTTAATGTTTTTGTTGAGCAGATCGTCTCAACTTTAGCTGAAAATGGTCATCAAGAAGCACTTGAAACTATTGTTCAGTGGTCATCTAATCCCGAATATTTGAAGCGTCAAGCAAGAGTCTCTTTCAGTATTGAAAACAATATCAGCAAGCTTTTATCTAAGAATGAAAATTATAGCAAAGGTGTTGAAGTTTTATTAAATTATATTCGCCAAGCAGATTTTTCTAAGGTTGATAATTTTGATGTATATGGCCTTGGAAAGCTACTTACAAAAATAATCGAGGACAATACAGATAAGGGATTATCAATACTTCAAGAACTGTACGACAAGGATGATTTATCTTCCAATGATCAAACCTTGATCGCAAGCAGTATCGAAAAAATTGCCGAAGACAAAAAGGAAGTAATCTTAAAAATTTACAACCAATTTATCAAACCGAACTTTGAGAAACTCGGCGGACAAGGCATCGAAATCAAGTTTACCGTCCGACATATTCGAGAACAATTTATCCATTATGTTGAAAAGTTGGCTAAAATTGGGGAATTTGAAAAAGCGATGTGGCTGCTTAAAAAGTTTGTGAACGATAGTGATCCTCCAAAAGATGGCTCGGACTATTTAGACGATAAGGATGGTACTTTCAACTATCATAAAAAGCTTGAAGAAGGAAACGATGAATTAGTGATAACTACGGTCAGGGGTTGGTGTGGCCAATCATTGGCAAACTTGGCTGTTGCTGGAAATCAATCAGGGATGCATGAGGTAATCAAGATCGCGAAGATTTTATCTCAAGATCCAAATAATTATGTAAGATATGAAACTTGTATATCACTTCTCCATATCGCCACTAATCGACGCACCTATATGCCAGGCAAGGAAAAAATTCCATTTTTAACTATCAAAGACGCCCAAGAAGTAGAGAAAATTGTCTTCGATATGCTTCATGACAAGAGGAATCATAAAATTCGGGCGATAATGAAACGCTTGGTAGATGTATTTGGGGGTATGCGAGGTATTAGCGAAGACGAAGCCCTGGATTTCTTGAAAACAGTTCTTAATACGAAAAACGATGAAGTAATTGATGAGGCCATTCCATTGTTCGTTTATTTTGCAGAATTTCGCGAAAAAGATTATCAGAGTAAAGTTATAGAAAATGTCTATGTCGACAAATGGCAGTCAATCAAGAGCTTTAAGAACACTAAATTTAAAATATTACTTGATGATTTAATCAAAGGTGGTTCGCGGCAAATTAGGGCACGAATAGCTTGGCAGTTTTGGAGATTGCCAACAGAACAGAAAGAGAATGTTAGTTTTATCAAATTATCTTTGGGATATTTTGATAAAATAATAAAATCAGGATATGACCACGATACGTTTGAAAGGGTTTATCACTTCTTTGAGGAATGGCTTGATAAATATCCAAAAGAATGTCTTGGTTTATGGAAAAAATGTCTCAGCAAAGAAGCCCCGGCAATTCAAGAGATGTCAAAGAACAAAGCTGATTTCGATCGTTATTATTGGTTCCCGTTTCACTATAATGGCAAGATTCTTGTCAAATTGGCCGAGGTTGAAGGAGATAAAGAATTCTTAAAATATTTTGAGTTTTTGCTCGATTATCCAAAAGAAACTTCCATACCCATGGATGTTAATTTGGCTGTTGACCATTTGGTCGGGATTAAAACTGACCAAAAGATCGTCGAACGCATTTTTAACAAGTTGATGGAACGTAATCCCAACTTTTATGAATCAAAAAAGAAATGGCTAATTGATGTCAAAAGGAACAAGCAAACTGCTGATCAGGGAATCACTTAGAAATGAATAAAATGCAATTATCAAAATCAGATTAAGTAATCAAAAAATGAAAGAATTACCTCAATTAGAACGCGAACAATTGAACAAATGGAAAACACAAATACTCGGACAAAACAGTAAAAAATTTCCTGAATCATTTTTGTTCGAACAGTTGTTTTTCGAACGATCGCCATTATCAAGGGGTAAATTGTTGTCCGAGAGAATAGCAATTTTGATCAAAAAATTTCCTCAGCCTGATACCTATCGAGGATTGCAAATTATATTTCCCGACACGCTCAAATATTTAAGAGATAATAACTTTCTCGATGAAACGTCATACAAAAAGGAATACGAAAAATGTATGAATTTGATAAAAAATAGCTCTAGTTCAAAAGCGAACGGTTAAGACCCGTTCACTCCAGTCATTCGCTCTCATTCATTTCGTTCGCTTTGGAACCGATTAGTGCTCAAGTCGGCTTCATCTCGCAGACTCTTAAAAAGAGACTGCTCATTCATCCTCTTTTCGTTATGCTCGCTCGGCCACTTACTCGACGGTGCCGCATCTCGCAAGACGCCGGCTCGCCAAAACAGAAAAACCGGCATTTCAATCTTTCGATTTACTTTGCGGATTAAAATCACAATTTAAAATTTACCGTTTTATTGATCTCTTTAATCCGGCCTTCGGCCTGGAGTTCTTTATAGGCTTCCGGAAATGGGATGCGTTTGTCGTCCATCAGTTTAACTAAGGCGTAATAGAGTGCGAGCGGTACAGTATATTCTTCCGCTTTTATTTTTCGGTACCACGCTCCGGCGGTCTGAAATTCGTTTATGTCCATAGGACTATTATACTACAAACATTCGGTTTATTTCCGAGGTCAGGCTATAAGATCGATGAATTTTTTTCTTAGGTCTTTTGGAGTTGATAAACTTTACTTTCCAGATATTTGATTTTTTGGCGCATCTTTATCTGTTCTTTTTTTATTTTTTCCAAAGCTCTGCTTCCCAATAATTCATTAAACCGATTTTCTATTTCATCAACGCAAGCCCGAGCTTCTGCTATTTGGGCGTTATCCTCTTCGGTGTTGCTGATACCGTGCGCGATGTTTCTTAAGGTATAGCCTTCTTGAGCAAAACGAATGTCCAAGCAATAGTCTCTCCAAATTTCCGCGACTTGCAGTCTCGTTTTGACATCATACTTGAATCTTTCCTTCAATCTCAGATATTTATGCTCCATTTTGCGAATCGGTTCCAATTTAAATATCGTCGGTTTTTTCAAGGAGTCCGGTATCCATGAATCGGTGCTTCCTTTTTTATAATGAGCCAGCAGGTCGTGGGCGGATTTTTCCAGTTCTTTGATTCGCGCTTCACGGTCGAAACATTCGATCATACCGGAGATAAAATAGTGGACAAAACTATAAACATAATTACAAATATAATAGAGGAAAACAAACGCCATGATGACTGCGATGATAAATACGATGATAAAAATTACCATAAAGTGTTCCTTTCTAAAAAATCGCCGATTAAAAAACGGCGACTCCTTTGAATAAACTTATTTTAATATTATTTTTCATATCAATTCCGATCCAGCCTGAATATAGCAAGCGTCTGTAGCGCTGTCAATAGTTCGACACTTGTTATCTAAAAAGGGTATCTTCTTCCACCTGTCTCTTAATCGTAAGGACAGGTCTAAAATCGTCAAGGTCGGTTCTTTTGACTATTGAATACTTTCATTAAGGTAGGACTCCACCTTGACTATTTTAGCGTGCTGTCCTTGCCTTCCAGTCGACAGGCGGAAGGTCGATACGCTTGTCTTGAGGATTAAAAATAATAGAATGGAGGACAAAATGAATTGTGTACAAACTTTGGATGTAGCATCAAGAAACGATCGGTTTCGAAAGTCAGGTTTTGGAGTGACAATCACTTCGGGAATTCAGGATTTACCGGACATCGACGGTTTGATGGCGGCGATCAGGGATTTCGACACTTTTACCGAGGACAACGATCCGTACGGCGAACATGACTTTGGATCCTTGATTTGGCACAACGAGAAGGTTTTCTGGAAGATCGATTACTACAATCAGACTTTGAGTGCTTGGGAAGATCCGGCATCCGACAAGTGCCAGAGAGTGATGACGGTGATGTTGGCTGAGGAGTATTGAGAAATTAGGGCCTGGGAGTCGATGAGATTCTCAGGCCTTTTTCTTTAGGTTAAAATTAAATTAATTGAAGGTTAATATGGATAATCAGGAAGATAAGTTCAAAGAGATGGCTAGGCGTAACGATGTTGCCCGACAATTAGGTTTAAATGTTGTATTAACTAATAAGGCAGCCGAATTACCAGATATCGAGAAGATGCTTTATACTATCCGATCGTTTAACAAGTTTACGAAACATGACGATTTTTACGGCTGGCACGACTTAGGATATTTTGATTGGGAGGGGCAAAGCGTACTTTGGAAGATCGATTACTTTGACCCGACCTTAACTCACTTTGAAGACCCGCTTTCGGAGACTTGCAAACGAATCGTCACGGTAATGCTTGCGAGTGAGTGCTAACTAAAAGGCCTGGGAGTTTTCGAACTCTTGGGCTTTTTTTGTGGTTTAATACTGGACAAATGCCATATTTAGTTGTATATTAAAGTGTCCGCAATCGCAGAGGTTTTCAACCGACTGCTCTTTGTTAGGACTGACCAGAAGGTCAAGAGGGAATGAAAATGTATATTACCGGTGCACTAATGATTGCACTTGTGGGTGTACTATCGCTGACGGGGTGCTCGGCTCCATCCAACACAGATGGGCCGAAGCCGTTCCTCACTATCCCGCTTGCGAAAGATACTCCGGCTCTGAAAATTTCTCAAGGGTGGCTCTACAGCCCCGACGAGGAAAGTATTCATCCGGGCATCCCCACTCATTTCGCTGTGGATTTTCCGGAACCATGGGGAACACCAGTCTACGCTCCGGCTGATGGAGTAGCGGTGGCCTCATATCATACCTATGATATGACCGACGCCAAAGGCCGAACCATAGGTTACGGTTTGGGACTGTTTGTCCAGATCTGGCATGAAGAAGAAAAAGTATATACCTCCTATTGTCATCTGAGTGGTGTCAACGACAAGTTGATACCATACATCGCACCAGCGCTTGAAAATGGTAGTTGGCAGCCGCGTGATGCAATCTATGTGACTGTCGAGCAGTTCAAGAAGAACGCTAAACCAGTGAAGAAGGGCGACCTGATTGGGTTCATTGGCTACACCGGCCTTCGACTTAGTTACACCGAAACGCCGGTCAATCCGCCCACCGTTAATCCCAAAATCGATAAAACATGGGATCCGGCCGGGGCACACCTTCATTGGGAGATGTACACACGAACGGAAGACGGCTCAAAAAAGGATAAACGTTACGACCCGTTCGGACTTTATGCCGAGCGTGAAAAGTATGGAGATGTGTTCACTAAGGCCATGGGCTTGATCCTGGCCAAGCCCGACGGCTCGCCACAATTTGCGCGATAAGTCGCGACAGACTGATGTTCGACGATAGGAGGGATGTTATGCGAATAGTATTTTCGGTTTTAAACGTCTGGTTGACGTGGCTTATGGTCATTATCAGTGGGCCATATATTCGAGATCACAACTGGGAGTATGTCGAATTACCATGGGCTTCATTGGTAATTTTCACCCTGTTGTGGGTGTTATGTCTGACAGGGCTCGCCCAGAGTATCTTCTGGACGAAACTTACCTCGGTTAAGAGCGTTTAAAACTCTCTTAACCATAAAACCTCACAAGGCCATCTGCTCAAATCGTTTTGAAACGTATGAGCGGTGGCCTTTTTTAATTTTCTAATTTTTTTCCCAAATATCACCGGTAAGCCCGAATTCTTTAACTTTCTCGGCCGTCGTCAAATGAATTTTCAAATCCGGCGCATCGAGTTGGGACAGTTGCGATTTGATGTAGCGCGTAACGTAAGTATGCTGCTTATCGTCGACACAAACAAACATGACCGCCGGAAAGTCTTTACCGGTCTTGGCTTCCCAAATGCTTTGCAGATAAAAATTTAGGTATTTTTTGAGACGCAATCTTAACCATTTTATCGGCAGATTAGGGAGAACTTCCAAAAAGTACCGTTTAATTTTCTTCGATTTCTTTTCTTCGATATAGGCATGAGGCGAAAGATCGGTTAAGAGCTCTTCGAATTTGTGTCCGCGGTAGTCGCTTTTTACAAACATTTCGAAACTGATTTTGTCTTTGGTTTTGGTTTGGAGATCAAGACAAATATCGGCTAAAAGAAGCGATCCGCTTACAAAATCGCTGGTGCGATCTTTCTCGTGATGAAACTTTTCCAGGGCGGATTTATCGCTTCCGTCTTGAGTTGCCAGATAGCGGATACCGTTTTGATCCAGGTAATATATTTTAGCCTTGGAATCTTTAATTACTTTTTTATCATCGATTGTTTTAATGAATTTCTTTTCTGTTAAGTCGTTTAGCCAGATAAGAATTCTTTTGTGGTTTTTGTGATTGAGATATTTTTGTATTTGGGTTCTTTCTAAGAATCTGAAGCGATAGAGAGTAGAGATGATTTGGTGTTGTTGTGGAGTTATTGTAGGTATTTGTATTTGTGGTTTTGTTTGAGTCTTTTGTTTGTTAATATTTTTCTTTATGCCAATCCCATCCTTACTCCTTTCCTGTATAGGATTAATGCCGTGTTTTTCCATTTTTTGATCTTGAAAAGGCTCATTTTCTGTCTCATTAGAAATGACCGAATGAGACACTTTAGCGGCCGGTTTTTGTCTCACATGTCTCATTAGCTTTTCCGGTTTTTCATCAACAACAACCGGATCTTCAACTCGGGCGGCATATTCAGAACGAGACCTCTCTATTACTGCCAATGCGGTTGCCTTACTGCCTTTGGCCGTGAAATTATCAGCTTGAGCCAAAAAGGCGTCCTGGGAATTTCCGACCGAGATTTTTATATAGAAGTTGTAGAGCGGCAAATTACCGATCTCGTGTTTATTGACCTCGGGTGAAAAGATCGGCAGGATAAACTGTTCGTCTTCGGGATTGGCAGTTCTAAAACAAATGACCGTGCCGACGTTAGCGAGGATCGTTTTGACGATATTTTGGTCTTCGATCTGCGAAATCGACTGATGAGCCAGGATCGTCGAAAGCCGGTATTTTCTGGCCTCCGATACTAACTCGCCGAAACTTTTAGTGGCGAAGTTTTGAAACTCATCGACATAGAGGTAAAAATCTTTTCGTTTTTCTTCCGAAATTCTGGCTCTGGAGAGCGCCGCCAACTGAATCTTGGCAATGACGAGCGAGCCGAAAAAGCTCGATTCGTCTTCGCCAATCTTGCCTTTGGATAAATCACAAAGGAGGATCTTCCCCTCATTTATAACTTTATCAAAATTCAGCTTGCTTTTCTTCTGCAAGAGAATATTGCGGTTAATCGGCGAGCTTAAGAGTCCGCCGATTTTATTGGTAATGGGCGAAACAACCGTGTTTCTTTGCAGATCGCCGTATTTGGCAAATTCATATGTCCAGTAATCTTTGAGTGTTTCGTTTTCCAAACTTTTCATCACTTCCTTGCGGTAGGTCTCTTTAGTTAAAATATCGAGAACCGTTTGCAATGTCGGTTCCGGAGTTTCGAGTGCAGTCAGAATCGCGTTTTTCAAAACATATTCCATCCGTGGCCCGAAGGAATTTACGGGATAAAACTTTTTAATGATGGAAACAATACTACTCACCACCAATGATTTTCGTTTTTCAAGCTGGCTCGAAGTAAGCGTGTTGTCATATTCAAGTTCCAGTAAATTTAAAGCGACGGGATATCCGTCATCATCGGGCGCAAACCAAACCACATCTTTAATTCTCTCTTCGGGAATTACCCGCAAAAGATTTTCCACTAACTGTCCGTGCGGATCGACCACAGCCACCCCTTTGCCATTGGCGATATCGTTGTAAATCATGGTCGATAACAAGGTTGTTTTACCCGAACCGGTCGCCCCTAAAATATATGTGTGGCGTCGGCGTTCTTCCAAAGTTTGGCCGATGGCCGTTTCCGAGCCGCCATAATTATTC
>Ga0073936_10010611_pt1 | contig 11274 bp, 14 predicted proteins | sample AliMusrvi5mmetaG_FD_87041 | JGI IMG/M metagenome (GOLD analysis project Ga0073936, IMG submission 87041) | Freshwater lake bacterial and archeal communities from Alinen Mustajarvi, Finland, to study Microbial Dark Matter (Phase II) - Alinen... | ecosystem: Environmental > Aquatic > Freshwater >... | reverse complement strand
TGATTAAACTGGTGTTCTCTGTATATATCTATCGTAATATCGGACAGTTAGTACACAGCATGACGTATTGATGACTTTTTGCAGAATTGCAAATAAATCAAATCACTGTATTTGCAGTTCTGCAAAAAGAAGGATTTACGGTTTAGTGGGTGAAATAGTCATATGCTGCTGACCTGTTCAGTACTAATTAAATGAGGAATATTACATTCAAATTTGATGGTTTTTTGGCTTTAAATACGGCATAGTATGAAGTACCAGCTCAATGCAGGGAGGTAACGCATATGGACCCGGTCTCAATTTCAAGTTCATTGTTAATGATGCGGACTGAACAGACACAATTGTCACTTTCTACAACCATGATGAAACAGGCAGCCGCACAGCAAAACCAGATGGCAAATATTCTTGCACAAATCCCCCAACAATCTCCAACCGCTGCAGCAGGCAGTGATTCAGCTTTCAATTTCTCCACGTACGCATAAATAAGAAACGGCCAGCAAATATGTATGCTGGCCGTTTCTTATGTGAATTAATTGAATCTGCTACATCAAGCTACGGTTAATAGCCTCCACTCATTTGCGAATGACAACGTTTGCAGTCGTTCATGGGAAAAGCAACCCGCATGTGGCATGCCCCGCAATAACTTCCATAAATATTGCTTTCCATGGTAAAGGCTTTCGTCCCCTTCTTCTTAATATTAAAAATATCAGGATGGCAGGCAGAACAGTCCAGTTCGAAAAAATGTTCCTCGTGCGAAAAGGTGACATCACTGCGTGGTGTCGCTGTTCCTAGTTTCATCGGTGTTTTAAGCTTGTCAGGAAGATTTTGGATAGCCTGCTCAGATGTTAGAGTGTTCTTGGGACGAATTTTGCCGGTTCTAATAGCTTCGGCCCAATCAATGCCATTCCCGAAACTTGCAAACGGCATATCCTTGGCAAAATCATCGAACTGCTTTTCCAATTCCCTGGTATCTTTCATATGGCATTTGTCGCACTGACGCCCCGGCCCATCCTGTACGGTAAATGCGGTTACGCCATTATGACAGGCGCCGCAGTATTTCCCCGCAACATACTGAGTCCTTGTAATTCCCGAATCACCGGAACGCATGCTGAAGCCGAGCTCCTGATGGCAGACTCGACAGGTATACTGTGCCCGGTGGCTCCAATGGGAGAAGACAACAGCCGCCATTCCGGCCTTCTTTGCCTTGCGTCTCATTTCCAAGGTGCCATACTTCCAGAACGGACCATTGGCGGGAATCGTCTTAATAATGTTGCCAAGCTCACCCCGATCAATGGCAAAACCAACGCCACCCCACAAAGTTGCTACGGCAACTAGCAACAAAACCAGAACGAGAAACCTGACTGGGCGGCCGCTCATTGAGCACTGTTCTCGGGTGATTTTTTCTTGTCATCAAGCACATACTGGTAAAGATTCTTACACATCAGCACTCTTTTCAGAAATACCTTACTCGTTGACTCATCCAGTTGCTCAATAATTTTCTGCAAATGTTCACATTTTGCAATCAGAACCTCAAGTTCTGCCGGAGCCAGACTCATGGCATCGGTGGTATGCGCGCACGTTTCATCAAACTCTACGCGCCAGGTCGGCTCTGCGCAACGCCCCTCCGTCAAGAAGGAACTTACCACGAGAATCATTGCCAAAACGACAACAGAGTATAAGAAGCCGGATGTGGTTTTCATTATTTCTCCTGTGGCGGTTTACTATGGCAGCGAGAACAATCTGTTTGAGGAAATGCCACTTTGTCATGGCAGACGCCACAATATCTTCCTTCAAAGAGGTCAACCATGGAGTATTTTGTCGCTCCCTTTCTTATGCCGACAAAAATTTCAGGATGACAGAGTTCACAGCCACTCCAGACCGTATGTTTTTTGTGTGAGAATATGATGTCAGGCATGCCGTCCACTTTTGATTTAAGTGAAAAATCCTGCTGAACTTTGAGTTTCGGCTTGATGATCGAAACACCTTCCAGCTTATCTGCTGGTTTGATCAGGCCTGCCGCCTCGGCTTTTTCCCAATCAATACCGTTTCCGAGCCGTTCTTTCGGCATTTTCTCCGCAAAGCGCTCAAATTCCTCTTCTCTGATACTGCTTCTTTCGAGAACATGGCAGCGCGTGCAGCGCTTATACTCTTCCCTGCCGGACTCTTTGGCGCATGACTCAAATATTTTTTTCATGTACACAGTGTTCAGCTTGCCATTATGACAGGTGCCACAAAAGTAACCCTTCATATTGTCGACCGCTCGGATTTTGGTAGAACCTGCCGTCATTCCGAAGCCAATATCAACGTGACACAATCTGCACGTGGCATACTGCCGGTGAAGCCAGTGGTCAAACAGAACCGGTGCCATTCCGGATTGCTGCGAATAATTATTTATCGATACGCTGCCATAATCATAGGGCGGAAGTTTTTTCTTTTTCATCCCGCCTGCCCAGCCAACGCTGACGACGATTAATAACAGGCACATACCAAAGAAAATCTTTTTCATGCAAGCCTCCGAACAGCACAGGATATTTCAAACAAAATCGTATACACTTTACTACATCAGCAGGCTTTGGCAATTATATTTATCAGAAATACAGAAAATAATATGTATTAGCGGGCAGCCGGATTAAAAACATTCATTCCTCCGGTAAAACAGTGCCGTTAAATATTTGCACACCCAACGTATTCGTGCTATAGAAACTGGCAAAACATCAGAATTACCAAAGAAGTTGCCGAATATTTGTAATCCGATTTTCAGGTAATCATACACATAAGTTCCTCGTTAGAATGAGGCGTTTGCACGAACAGATGCTACTACCCAGAAACGTCGAAAGACGCCAATGTGGTTTACCAGGTTTTGTCGGATTAAGGCTTAACCCAATGTAGCTGGATTTATTCCTACGTTGTGCACTGCTGAAAGTCAACCAGGGGGGAAACGGTTTGTTGTATCTTGTTTAAGACCCTTTCTTCCTGAATGGGTCTTTTTTATTTTTGTAAAGGCGTGAATCATGGCAATAGAAATAAACGAAATCTACCTCAGTTCAGTCGTCGGGCGCTCGGTGATCAACAACAATGGCGTTCAGATCGGCATACTCCGTGACTTGATCATGGTACCGGGTGAAGTGTTCCCGGAGGTTTCCCACATTGTCATCAAAACACGCAAGGGACTCAAGACCCTTCCCTGGAGTGAGGTTTCCCTCTTCACCCACATCGTAATCTCAACCGACAGTACCAAACCGCTCGGCCTGGACACATACCTCCCCGGCGAGGCAGATATCCTAGTCAAACGCGATCTGCTGGACAAACAGATCGTTGACGTTGATGGCGCCAAAGTCGTCCGGGTTAATGACATCAAGCTCGGCAAGCTGAACCAGAAACTGTGTATTTTCTCCGTTGACATCGGCTTTCGCGGACTGCTCAGACGACTCGGCTACGAGCGCTTTGGTGAGCGCTTCGCAAAGGCGATCAAGCGCGACATCCCGCATAGCGAGATAAGCTGGGAATACGTTCAGCCTCTTGAAGCAAATTCCTCAAAACTTGCGCTCAATATCGCCCGCGCCCAGATGAACGAGATGCACCCTGCTGACCTGGCCGATATTCTGGAAAACATTCCGATACAGAACATTCGTACCGTTCTCGATTCAATCGATGCGGAAACCACCGGGGAAACGCTGTACGAACTTGAATCCGACATGCGTAATCTCGTCATTAGTCAGCTGGATAATGAACAGATGAGTGACATTCTGGAGGAAATGGAGCCGGACGAAGCCGCTGATGTTCTCAGCGACCTGCCGGAACAGAAAGCCCAGGAATTGCTTGATATGATGGATCAGGAAGATGCCGAAGACATTCAAGAGCTTCTGGAACATGAGGAAGATTCTGCAGGCGGCTTGATGAACCCTGATTACCTGAGGCTCTCATCCGACATCACTGTTGGCCGCGCTCTGGAAATATTGAAGGAATGTGCTGACGAGGTGGAAACAATTTTTTACGGTTATATCGTCACCGCCGATGATCGACTTGAAGGGGTTGTCTCGCTGAAAGGGTTGATCATGAACCCGCCGGAAACGCTGATCACCGATATCATGGAAGAAAACATCAAATCGGTGCCCATCGATGCCGAGCCTGAAGATATGCTGGAAACGCTGACCAAGTACGATCTGATTGCCATCCCCGTACTTGATCTGGAAGACAAAATGGCCGGCATCGTTACCGTTGACGACGTATTGGCGCACTACCTGCCGCAGATTGTAAAAATCAAACGGCGCTAGAAACCGGGTTCCTATGTTTGCTTACATTTCACAATTCAGATTTTTGAAGCCGCTCAAGAGCTTCAGTCCCCGCAATGTCATGATCTTCCTGGCTATCCTTGGACCGGGCATCATCACTGCCAATGTGGATAACGATGCCGGCGGAATCACCACCTATTCGCTCGCGGCTGCCAACTATGGCTATTCGATCCTCTGGATGATGATTCCGACGACGATTGCACTGATCGTGGTCCAGGAGATGTGCGCCCGCATGGGTGCCGTGACCGGCAAGGGGCTGTCGGACCTTATCCGTGAATCCTTTGGCGTCAAAGTCACCTTCTATGTCATGATCGCCCTGCTGCTGACCAACATGGGCAACTCGATCTCCGAGTTCGCCGGGATTGCTGCCAGTCTCGAAATTTTCGGCATCAGCAAATATATTTCCGTGCCGGTCTGTTCGGTGCTGGTCTGGCTGCTGATTGTCAAAGGCTCGTACAAGATCGTTGAAAAAGTGTTTCTGGTGGCATGCCTGGTCTATATTGCCTACCCGATCGCCGCTTTTATGGCCGGTCCGAACTGGTCCATCGTCATGAAAGCGACCGTCACCCCTACCTTTAAAACTGACAGTGCCTATCTGATGACCCTGATCGGTATCGTCGGCACTACCATCGCCCCCTGGATGCAGTTTTATCAGCAGGCAGCAGTTGTCGAAAAAGGAATAACCGCCGATCAGTACAACTTCTCGCGGATCGATGTCATTTTCGGCTGTATCATGGCCATTGTGGTGGCATTCTTCATGATGGTCGCCTGCGCCGCAACCATCAATCTGCACGGCCTGAAAGTAGAAACCGCCGCCGATGCTGCCATGGCATTAAAACCATTGGTCGGCCAACACGCCTCAGCGCTGTTCGCATTCGGCCTGTTTAACGCGTCGTTGTTTGCCGCCTGCATCCTGCCACTGTCCACGGCCTACTACATCTGCGAAGGGATGGGATGGGAATCGGGGGTTGATAAAGATTTCAAACAGGCTCCGCAATTTTTCTGGCTGTTCACCATTATCATCATTATAAGCGCCGGACTGATCCTGATTCCCAATGCCCCGCTTATGTTGATCATGTTCATCTCGCAGGTTGTCAACGGTGCGGTGCTGCCGTTTGTGTTAATGTTTATGATAAAGCTCATCAATGACAAAAAGCTGATGGGATCATTTGTCAACGGCCCGGTATTCAATATCATTGCCTGGCTTACCGTTGTTATCATGATTATTCTTACGATAGTCATGACCGTCGACATGGCCGTGCCGGGACTAACAAAACGGCTATTGGCTTTTTAACAAATGCAGAGCGGCCCACCGGAAATTCCGGTGGGCCGCTTTTACAAATAGCTATTAATTTTGTTATTATTTCATTCCCACCGAGATGCCGGTCTTGCGAATTGTATCCATTAAATCAGTATATCTTTTGTATTTTTGTTCATAATCAGCCCGGTAATCATCATATTCCTTCTTCAGTACGTTATATCGAGCGTCAGTGATAATTGCCCTCGTATCGTTGATCTGCTTCCGTATCTCTTCCATACGTGACTCGATGCGCTTCAACTCAGCTTCCTGAACATCCATTTCCTTACGCCAGGCGTCAAAGGTCTTCCCGCCGTACAGCTTTTTTTCGTCAGATGCAGCAGCCTTCTCATCTTTTTTGTCTATTGGCTTTGACTTGCCGTCAGCCTCATGAACTACCGGCGAAGATGCTGCCTGTTGATGAACATCCTCACGCTGCTTCACCTTTTTTCGATATTTTTTAGGAACAGCGGAATAATCTTCAGTAAAGTTGTAGGTGCCGCTGTCATCAATCCATGAATAGGTTTCGGCATGAAGCGGAGCAGCTACCGGCAGTATGAACATCAGACAAACAAGTAATCTCATGGCATTCCTCTCGTATCAGCCTGGAGGCCAGGCAAATTCGCGGCCGGCCAGCAGATGGAAATGAATATGAAAAACCGACTGTCCAGCACCTGCCCCGTTATTCTGCACGATGCGAAAGCCCGATTCGGCATATCCCTTCTGACGGGCTATTTCACCACCCGTACGGAAAGCATGGCCGACCAGCGCATCTTCCTGAACGGTCATATCCAGACAGTTGACAAAATGTTTTTTCGGCAACAACAGCACATGCAGTGGTGCCTGCGGGTTCAGATCCTCAATCACGAGCAGTTGTTCATCCTCGAACACCTTCTTTGACGGTATCTCGCCACGAATTATTTTGCAAAAAATACAGTTATCCACGTTTACCCCCCTTTATGGTACCTGCAGCACTATCAAAAATTCACGATTACCATCCGCACCGGTGATCGGCGATTCACACAGCCCGGAGACCGTCAGGCCCATTTCAAGCGCAGTCTGGCGAACATCTTCTATAACTTTGTCATGGGCGGCGGGATCACGCACAATTCCCCCTTTTCCCACTTCACCCTTCCCTACTTCAAACTGCGGCTTGATCAAAGCGATTATTATACCACCCGGTTTCAGCAGGGCAACCGTTGCCGGTAGAACTTTGGCCAGTGCTATGAAAGAGGCATCAATAACCGCGAGCACCGGTTCAGTATCAAGCTGATCCGGCGTCACATAACGGATGTTGGTTTTTTCCATACTGATGACGCGCGGGTCCTGTTGCAGTTTCCAGGCGAGTTGGCCATAGCCGACATCAACGGCAAAGACCCTGGCCGCCCCCGCCTGCAGCAGGCAATCGGTAAATCCACCGGTAGATGAACCAATATCGACAGCAACAAGTCCGGTTACATCAATACAGAATTCATCAAGAGCCTTACGCAGTTTGAGTCCACCACGGCTGACGTAGGGGAGCTGATCTCCCTTGAGTCTAATATCCGCATCTATCGTCACCGGCTGCCCCGCCTTGTCAACCGTGTGGTCACCCACCACCACCTGCCCGGCCATAATCAGGGCGCGTGCCTTTTCAAGCGATAAAACCAGCCCCCGTTCCAGCATCAGATTATCAAGACGTTGCTTTCTCATAGCAGGCTCGCAAGAAAAAGGTCCCGCTGTATCCGGCGGGACCTTTCAATGCAATTTTTACTCGCCAACCAGTTGACTCTTGGTAAAGAGCGCTTTCAGCCAGTACCCTTCAGCTTCAATATTTTCGCGGCCACCCTCTTCCCGGTCAACAAGAGTCACAATGCCAAGCACCTTCAAACCCTCTTCCTCGGCACGACGTACCGCCTTCATGGAGGATCCGCCGGTTGTCACGACATCTTCAACGATTACAACCCTGGTGCCGGCTGGCAGGTTTTTGCGACCTTCCAGCCACTGGCCGGTACCGTGCCCTTTCGGCTCCTTGCGGATAATGAAAGCATGCATGCTCTTGCCGTCCAGATGAGCAGCAATCGACGTTGCAGTTGCGATAGGATCGGCGCCCAGAGTAATACCGCCGACAGCCTGGACATTTTCAACATCCTTTATCGCATCATAAAACAGCTTGCCGACCAGAAAGCCGCCTTCTGCATGCAGCGTAGTCTGCTTGCCATCGAAGTAAAAATCGCTCTGACGCCCGGAAGCGAGTGTCACCAGACGTTTTTCGTACGACAGTTCCAATATGATTTTCTTCAGTTGTTCGCGATCACTCATGTCCGTTCATCTCCTCTTCAAATAATCCCTTCTGCAGGTTTTCTGCAGGTTTGGGGAATGCAACCGGGTAGGTCCCGGCAAAACAGGCTTTGCAATAGCGGGTATCACCGTGGCCGATTGAAGCAATCAGCCCCTCTTCCGACAGGTACCCGAGGGTATCTGCGGTAACATAGCGGCATATCTCATCAATCGTATGCGACGACGAGATCAGCTCCTTGCGGTTTGGCGTGTCGATACCATAGTAGCAGGGATAACTGGTTGGCGGAGAGGATATGCGCAAATGCACCTCTTTGGCACCGGCGTTGCGCACCATCTTAACAATCTTGCGTGAAGTGGTGCCGCGTACGATGGAATCATCAATGACCACAACCCGCTTCCCCTTCAGCAACTCTCGGACCGGATTCAGCTTGATCTTGACACCGAAATGCCGAATTGACTGAGCCGGTTCGATAAACGTCCTGCCGACGTAATGGTTGCGGATCAGCCCCAGCTCGAACGGAATACCCGATTCCTCGGCATAGCCCATGGCAGCCGGCACCCCGGAATCAGGCACCGCAATAACGACATCCGCATCCACCGGATACTCGCGCGCCAGCTGACGACCCAGTTCTTTCCTGGCCAGATAGACATTTCTGCCGAATATGTATGAATCGGGACGGGCAAAGTACACAAATTCGAAAATACAGGGGGTTGGCTCAATTTTCTTGAACGGGAAAAGCGATTTTATGCCGCCGTCCTTGGTACAAACCACCATCTCACCCGGTTCTATCTCGCGGACGAATTCCGCCTCAATCAGATCCAGCGCGCAGCTTTCCGACGCGACAACCCAGGCATCACCAAGCTTGCCGAGGCACAGAGGACGGAAGCCGTTCGGGTCGCGCACCGCGATCATTCGGGTCTCGGTCAGAAACAGGAGGCAGTAGGCACCCTGAATACGCTTCAAAGCTTCCACGATCCTGTCTACCAGTGAATTGGTTTTATACGTTGCAATAAGATGAATGATTATTTCCGTATCCATGGTGGTCTGGAAGATTGAACCGTAAGCTTCCAGTTCCGCCTTCAACAACTGGGCATTGACCAGGTTGCCGTTATGGGCAACGGCAATTGACCCGCGCGAATAGTCAACCATAATCGGCTGCACATTTTTTTCAACTGAAGCACCGGCGGTCGAATAGCGAACATGGCCGATGGCGGACTTGCCCGGCAGTTTTTTGAATACGTCAGGATTGCTGAACACATCTGCCACCAGCCCCATCCGTTTGTGGGCATACAGGGATGAGCCATCAGACGAAACAATGCCGCAACTTTCCTGCCCGCGATGCTGCAGAGCATAGAGACCGAGGTAGGTCAGGTTCGATGCCTCCGAGTGATTGTAGATGCCGAAAACACCGCATTCTTCCTGGGGTCGGGTCAGTTTCATACCAGATTTCTCCTCACGTACTCGGCTGCATTTTTGTACAGAATCAGGCCGTCACCCTCTTCCGGCAGATTTTCTCTGGTCCAGCGGGGGTGCTGGGTGTAATGCACAAACGCCTCAGGGTGCGGCATCAATCCCATCAGGCGACCGGTCGAATCGCACAGGGCTGCGATAGCGTTCGTTGAGCCGTTCGGATTTTCAGGAAACTCCAGTGTCCCTTCGGCATAATCGGCGGTGCTGTAGCGCAATACCGCCAGATTCTCATGCTCAATCCGCGCCAGGGTTGCCTCAGTATCGCACAGGAACTTGCCTTCTCCATGACGTACCGGCAGATAAATCCCTTTTTCAATACCCTGGATAAAAACACTCGGCGAAGCAGGGTCAGCTTTCAGATACGTCCAGCGATCCTGAAACCGTCCGCAATCGTTATGGGTCAGTGTAACCGTCTGATTCAGATAGTCGCCGTCAAAGCCGGGCAGCATCCCCATCTTCACCATCAGCTGGAAACCGTTGCAAACCCCCAGGATCAGCTTGCCATCAGCAATAAAGCGGGTAAATTGCGCGACCAGCTTTTCACCACTGCCAGCCACTGAAGCATTTTTCAGGCGGTTGGCCTGAGCCTTGGCGCTCCCCAAATCGTCGCCGTCAAGGAAACCGCCGGTCAGGTTGAGAAAATGAAAATCATCCAGGCGGATTTCACCGGAGAGGATCTCAGCGATGTGGGCGATGACAGCCTCGTCGAAGCCTCCAAGACGGCAGGCATGGGCGGCCTCCATCTCGCAGTTGGTGCCGTTGCCGGTTATGACAATTGCGCGTGTTTGTTTCATTACGCTTGTTCTCCTTGAGTTTCGAAGGTTACTGTTTTGCTTCCTCAATATTTGAAATAATATCGTAAATATTTCTACGAAGAATCGGCAGATGGTTCTCGATCACATCCCAAACTATTACCCAATCGATACCAAAATATTGGTGGATCAACTTGTCACGCATTGCCGCAAGCTGCTTCCATGAAATATGTGGGCTGCTTTTTTTAAGAGGAGAGGAGATGCTTTTTGCCGCTTCCCCGATAATTTCAATACTTCGGGAACAGGCTCGCTGCAGCATTCCATCTTCTTGAACATCCACAAGAGTTTTGCCGGAAGTTGCGGTCAGCACAAAATCAATTTCATCAAGTATATGCTTCAGATATACCACATCAGGCTTCATGCCAGATGACCTCATTTTCAATATATTGCCGGATATGGTTGCTCAGACCATCAGGCGTCACCAGATCAACATGGCGACCAAAAAGTTTTTCCAACGCAAATGCAAGATTCATGTAATTGTCAAAGGTTGGCTGTTCAAATTCAACGAGAAAATCCATATCACTTCGCACTTTTCCCTGATTTCGGGCAAAAGAACCAAATAGGCCAATGCGCCGAACCCCCCTGCTTCTGAGAAGTTCATCGTTTGCGCTTAAAACAGACAATATTTGTTGACGGTTTGGAATTGTTTTTGAAACTTTTTGAGCCATTACTTCTCCCTCTTGGAGATGAATAAACGTTAGGTTCCGAAATTTTCAGTCAAAATAAGCATCCAGCCCGTTGATCACCGCCAGGAACGCTGCTCCATACTTGCGAAGTTTATGTGCGCCGACCCCGGTGACTTCCAGCAGCTCCCGCTCATCGCGCGGCTTGCTTGCCGCCATTTCGATAAGCGTCGCATCGGAGAACACCACAAACGGCGGCACATTGGCGGCATCGGCAATCCGTTTGCGCAGCACCCGCAGTTTATCAAACAGCTCCTGATTGTGCCCGGGAACTGTTCCGCGCCGCCGTTTCGCCTTCTCTTCCGGTTTGACCGGCGCACGGGGAAGACCGAGTATGACCTGCGTTTCCCCCTTGAGTACCGGGCGTGCCGCCGGGGCAAGCCCCAGTACGCCGTACCGGGTAAAGTCCTGGACAATATAGCCGAGATGGATCAGTTGGCGG
>Ga0073936_10010610_pt1 | contig 11274 bp, 11 predicted proteins | sample AliMusrvi5mmetaG_FD_87041 | JGI IMG/M metagenome (GOLD analysis project Ga0073936, IMG submission 87041) | Freshwater lake bacterial and archeal communities from Alinen Mustajarvi, Finland, to study Microbial Dark Matter (Phase II) - Alinen... | ecosystem: Environmental > Aquatic > Freshwater >... | reverse complement strand
CGACGGACGCGCTCCTGACGAGGCAGCCGGGCGTGCCGCTGATGTTGTGCTTCGCGGACTGCGTGCCGGTGGTATTGGTCGCGCCCGGGCCCGAGCGGGCCGTGGCGGTCGTGCACGCAGGGTGGAGGGGCGCACTGGGGCGGCTGCCCGGCCTCGCTGCGCGACGCCTCGCCCGGCTCGCCGGCTGCCGGACCGAGGACCCGCCCGCATACGTCGGCCCCCACATCGGCCCCTGTCACTCTCCCGTGGACGACGGACTCGTTTCCCAATTCGTTAACACGTTTGGTAGTATCGCGGCGGCCCGAGACCGGCTGGACTTGGGCGCCGTCGTTTCTGCGACCCTTTGCGAGGCCGGGGTGCCACCGAGGTCCCAGGTCGTCAGCGGTCTGTGCACCGCCGAGTCGACCGACAGGTTCTACTCCTATCGCGCGGAGGGCGTCACCGGGCGCCACGCCGCCCTTGCGTGCATCCTGGGACCCTCGGCATGAGACGCCGGTCGCGGGTCGTGCTGTTGCTCGCCGGCCTGGTGGCACTCGCCATGACCGCCGGATGTTCGGTTGGGGGGCCCGCGCAGCAGAAGCTCACCGTCACCGGGTCGACGACCATCCTCCCCATCGCCGAAGCGTCTGCGGACATGTATCAGGCCGCCCACCCGGGGACACGGATCCTGGTGGCGGGTGTGGGGTCTTCCCAGGGCATCGAATCCGTGAGTCAGGGGACCAGCGACATCGGGACGTCGTCACGCGAGCTCGCTCCCGAGGAGAAGAAGCTCGGACTAGTCGATACGAAGATCGCTCTGGACGCCATCGCCGTCATCGTCAATCCCTCCAACCCCGTACGCGCCCTCACCATGCAGCAGGCAGCGGCCATCTTCGAGAGACGGATCACGAACTGGAGTCAGGTCGGCGGGCATGACATGCCGATCGGGCTCGTGAACCGGGACGAGGCATCGGGGACCCGCGACGCCTTCTCGAAGATCGTCTTGAAGGGTCGTGACTTCGACCGCACGGCGGCGGTACTTCCGGGGACGGGTCAGGTGCGAGCCGTGGTCACCGAGAGTCCCGGCGCCGTGGGCTTTATATCGCTGGGCTTCGTCGACCGTGGCGTGAAGGCTGTGGCCATCGATCGCATCCGTCCGACGGAGGCCACCGTGGCCGACGGCACGTATCCGATCTCCAGAGTGCTGCACTTCTTCACGAAGGGGCAGCCCAAGGGTCTGGCGAAGGCGTACATCGACTTCGTCTTGTCCACACCAGTGCAGGACGCTGTGGTGCGAGACGCGGGCTTCCTTCCCATCGACAAGGCGCTCAAGTGAGCGCCGGGAGCCCGCGGGAGGGGCAGGCGCAGGCACCTGCGCCGCAGGACCGTGGACCCGCGGGGAACGGCGGCCTGTCCCGGATCTCGCGGGCGACGCATCTCAAGGAGGCGCTACTGCGCAACGCCTTTCTTGTGTGCGCGTGCGTGGCCGTCGCCGGCGTCACACTCATCTTCGTGTTCGTGGGCTACCAGGGATGGCCGATCTTCGCCAAGCTCGGGATCGGAGAGTTCCTCGGGGGACGCGTCTGGTATCCGACCAAGGGCCTCTTCGGGATCCTGACGCTCGTCGTGAACTCCCTTCTGGCCATGGCGGGTGGTCTCGTGCTCGGCGCGCCCCTGGCCGTTGGCACGGCGGTGTTCCTCTCCGAGGTGGCGAGCCCGCGAGTCCGCGAAGTGACGCGACCTGCGGTCGAGCTGCTCGCCGGCATCCCTTCCGTCGTCTACGGGTTCTTCGGGCTCGTCCTTCTGCGGCCCATCATCGCCAGAGTGTTCGGCGGATTGGGCTTCGGTCTGTTCACCGTCTGGGTGATCCTGGGCGTCATGATCGTGCCCACGATCGCGACCCTCACCGAGGATGCGCTCCGCTCGGTCCCCGAGGGGATCCGTGAGGCCTCGTACGCGATGGGCGCCACCAAGTGGCAGACGATCTGGCGCGTGCTGCTGCCCGCGGCGCGTATCGGGATCATCGACGCGGTCATCCTCGGGATGGGCCGGGCCATCGGCGAGACGATGGCGGTGGTGATGATCGCCGGCAACGCGCCGGTGATCCCCGACAGCATCTTCAAGCCCTTTCTGACCCTCACGACAGTCATCGTGATGGACATGCCGTATGCCTCGGGCGACCATCGCACGGCACTGTTCGGCGTGGCGATCGTGCTCTTCGTCATCTCGATGATCTTCGTCGCATCCATCCGCGTGATCTCCAGGTCGCGCGGGGAAGGGGACTAGAAGGTCGTGCGATCGCTCGAGCGGGTGGACAAGCGCCTCACGAACGGACTCGCCCTGGGCGTGATCTGGCTCGCGGCGATCACGACCGTCGCCGCGTTGGGGGCGATCCTCCTGTACGTGGTCGTGAACGGGATCGGGTCGCTGACGCCGGCCTTCATCTTCACGTGGCCGCACGGCGTGAACATGGAAGGTGGGATCTGGCCGACCATCCAGTCGACGGTGTATGTGACCGCCCTCGCCATGCTCATCACGACGCCCGTGGCGGTGCTGGCGGCCGTCTATCTGGCCGAGTACGCGGTACAGGGTCGCCTCGTCCGGACGATCCGGTTCGCCGCGGACTCGCTCGCGAGCGTGCCCTCGATCGTCATGGGGCTGTTCGGCCTGGCTGCGTTCGTCGAGGGCGCCGGCCTCAAGTTCTCCGTGCTCGCGGCGGCCCTGGCCCTGTCCTTCCTCCTGCTGCCGATAGTGATGCGCACGACCGAGGAGGCGATCCGGTCGGTGCCCCGGTACGCCCGATGGGGCTCCTACGGACTCGGCGCGACGAAGTGGCAGACCGTGTCGAGGATCGTGCTTCCGTCCGCGACGCCGCGGATCACCACCGGCGTGATACTTGCCGCCGGCCGTGCGGCGGGGGAGACAGCTGTCGTGATCTACACCATGGGCACGATGATCAATGCGCCGCTGTTCCCCTCCGACGGAGGCCGCACCATGCCGGTGCACCTCATGTTGCTGGCGCAGGACGGCATCAACCTCCACGCGGCGTACGGCACCGCTCTCGTCCTGGTCCTCATGGTTCTCGCATTCAACATCGTGGCGCGCTGGGTCAGCCGCCGGAACAGGAGCATGCAGGGATGACGGACAAGCTCGCGTCCCAAGACCCCGGCGACGTCCTCTCGGCGGGCGCGGACAAGTTCACCGTGGACGGCCTCGACTTCTTCTATGGAGCGTTCAACGCGCTGTCGGGGATCGACGTGCGGATCAAGGAGCACGCGGTCACGGCGTTCATCGGGCCGTCGGGATGCGGGAAGTCGACGTTCCTGCGCTGTCTCAATCGCATGAACGACCTGATCCCGGGGACGCGATGCGAGGGCAAGGTCCGGCTCGACGGACACGACGTGTACGGACCGGGCGTCGATCCCGCGGACCTCAGGCGCCGGGTGGGGATGATCTTCCAGCAGCCGAACCCGTTCCCGATGACGATCTACGACAACGTGGCGTACGGTCCTCGCCTGCATGGCATGAGGAAGCGCGCCGACCTCGACGCCGTGGTCGAAGAGTCGCTCAAGCGCGCGAACGTATGGAAAGAGGTCAAGGACATCCTCGGCCGAGGTGGGCTCACCCTGTCGGGCGGGCAGCAGCAGCGCCTGTGCATCGCCCGCGTGCTCGCGGTGGAGCCCGAGGTCCTGCTCATGGACGAACCCTGCTCGGCCATCGACCCGACGTCGGTCCAGAAGGTCGAAGATCTGATGGCGGAGCTCAAGGACCGGATCACCATCGTGATCGTCACGCACAACATGCAGCAGGCGGCGAGGGTCTCCGACTACACCGCGTTCTTCCTGCAGGAGCTGGCGGGCGAGGCGGCGCACCTGATCGAGTTCGACCGGACTGCGACGCTGTTCACCACGCCTCGCGACCGTCGCACAGAGGACTACATCACCGGCCGGTTCGGCTAGGTGCACTGCAAGGTGCCGATCGAGAGGAGACCGTGGTGGGCCGGGGTACGTTACCATCAGGGTCCGGCGCGCCACGTGCACGCGCCGTGGTTCGTCGGTCACACGGAGGGGGGCGTCGGCATTGCGTGAAGGCTTCCGGCAGGAACTGAAGGAGTTGAAAGCCGAAGTCGTGTCGATCGGTCGTCGCTGTGTGGAGCAGACGGTGCTCAGCGTCCGCTCGCTCGTCGAGGGTGACCCCGACCTGGCGGCGACGGTCGTCGCAGGCGACGACGAGGTCGATCAGCGCACGCTGGCGGTCGAGGAACATGCACTCGAGGTCATGGCGACGCAGTTCCCGGTCGCCCGCGACCTTCGGCTCCTCCACTCGCTCACCTACATCGCGTGGCATCTGGAGCGCATGGGCGACCTCGCGGTGAACATCGCGAACTCGGCCCGCCGCACCGCGTCGCGCCGCGGTCCCCAGACGCTCAGCGATCTCATCCAGGCCCAGGGCAACCTCGTGCACCGGGTCCTCGAGGCGTGTCTCGAGGCGCTGGAGAAGAACGATCTTGACCTCGCGAGGAAGCTCCCGGACCTCGACGAGCCCATCGACCACCTCTACAAGCAGTTCTTCCGCGAACTCGCGCGGCTGCAGGACGAAGAGGACATCGAGTGGGCCTCATCGATGATCGTGGCCGCACGCTGCCTTGAGCGCATCGCCGACAACGCGGTCGACATCGGCGAGCGGATGCAGTACATGCTCACGGGCACCTTCGAGGCGACCGGCGAGTCGGCGGAGCGGTAGGCCGCCGCGTGAGCGTGATCGCGGAACGTTACCGGAAGGTGCTCGCGCAGGTCGCCGACGCTGCCGATATCGCAGGACGCCGCCCGTCAGAGGTCACTCTGCTGGCCGCCACGAAGACCGCGGGCCCGGCCGAGATCGCGCAGGCGGTCGCCGCGGGGATGCACGATCTCGGCGAGAACAGGGCCCCTGAGTTCACGGCCAAGCGTGCGCTGTTCCCCAACGAGCACTGGCACTTCATCGGCACGCTCCAGACCAACAAGGTGAAGCAGGTCGTGGGCCGCGCCGATCTCATCCACAGCGTCGACACGCTCCACCTGCTGCGGGTGATCGACCGTCGCGCGCGGGAGGTCGCGGTCGTCCAGCCTGTCCTTCTCGAGGTGAACGTCTCCAGCGAGGCCACCAAGCACGGCATGAGTCTGGAGGAGGCGGAGGAGGCGGTCGCTCTCGCGAGCGACCTGCCGGGCGTTCGAGTTCGCGGTCTCATGACCATGGCGCCACTCGCCGCACGGCCCGAATCGGTGCGGTGGGTGTTCGCGGAGTGCGCGCAGTGGCTCGGTCGTTTGCAGGCCCTGCATCGCGACGGCGTCGAGCTCACGGAGTTGAGCATGGGCATGACCAACGATTTCGCCGTGGCCGTGGAAGAAGGCGCTACAATCGTCCGCGTAGGCAGGGCCATCTTCGGCCGCTAGCGCCGGCGCGCCGCGCCGCCACGACTCGCCAAGGAGACTTCGTCCGATGGGGTTCATGCAGCGCGTCAAAGTCATGCTCGGGCTCGCCGACGAGTATGAGGACGAACCGTACAAGGACGATTACACCCAGGACGACGAATATGCGTCCGACGACGCGTACGCCGACGACACCTGCGATCTCTCGGCTCCTCCGTCCCTCCGCTACACCTCTCAGCGCGGCCCCGATCCGGCTTCCGTGCGCCGGGTGAGCCGCGAGCCCGACCTGGCGCGGGCGCGTCAGGCGGCGCCACTGCGGGCAGTCCCGCAGGTGAACAACACAGGGGCGCCGGCCCCGCAGGTGCGCATCCACACTGTGGAGGCACGCAGCTACGCCGAGGCGCAGTCGATCGCCGACAAGTTCAAGGCCGGCCAGCCCGTCATCATCAACCTCTCGTCGACCGACCCGGAGCTCGCGAAGCGCCTCCTCGACTTCGCGTCGGGCCTCACCTACGGTCTCGACGGCGGTCTGCAGAAGGTCTCGGAACGCGTCTTCATGCTGTCACCGCGCAACGTCGATGTCTCGGCCGCCGGGACCGTCCGGTCGCGCACCTCGAATCTCTTCGGGGACTAGCCCGGTGACTATCCGACGCCTGGCCGTGATAGGTGGCGGCCGCATGGGCGAAGCGATCGTGGGAGGCCTTCTCGCCACTCCGGCTGGAGCGGGCTTCACCGTCGTCGTCGCTGAACCCTCGGCCGACCGTCGCGCGGCGCTGACGCAGCGTTTCGGCGTGCCGGCTGTCGCGCAGGGGCAAGAGGCGGTCTCGGGCTCGGACGCGGTGCTCCTCGCGGTCAAGCCGCAGGTGATCGATGGCGTTGTCGGTGCGCTCGCGCCCGCGATCGAGAAGGGCGCTCTCGTCATCAGCATCGCCGCGGGCGTCACCTGTGCGCGGCTGGAGTCGCTGCTTCCCGAAGGCACTCCGGTGGTGCGCGTCATGCCCAACACGCCCGCGCTCGTCGGCGCCGCGATGTCCGTGGTGAGCGGAGGCAGCGAGTCGACCGCCGTGAACGTAGCCGACGTCGAGGCGCTCTTCGGGTCGATCGGGGATGTGGCGGTCGTTGAAGAGCGCTACCAGGACGCCTGCTCGGCGATCTCGGGCTCCGGCCCGGCGTACGTCGCGCTCGTGGTGGACGCCCTCGCGCGAGCCGGAGTGCGCGAGGGCCTGACCCGCGACCTCGCGCAGAGGCTCGCCCTTCAGACGCTTCGCGGGACCGTGGAGCTGATCACGCGCACAGGGGAGCATCCTGAGGCGGTCATCGACGCCGTCTCCAGCCCCGGCGGGAGCACGATCGCGGCGATCAATGAGCTTGAGAAGGCGGGCGTCCGCTCTGCCTTCGCCGCTGCGGTGCGGGCGGCCGTGGCTCGCTCACGCGAGTTGGGGATGTGACGATGCGCCTGGCCGGGCTGCTCGTCCCCATCATCGACTTCTACATCCTGCTGATCATCGGCTACGTGCTACTGGGGTGGCTGGTCGGCCCCGGCTCGCAAGGAGTGATCTACGATCTCTACCGTGTGCTCGCGAGTCTGTGCGAGCCCTATCTCGGTCTGTTCCGCCGCTTCGTCCCGCCGATCATGATCGGCGCCGGAGGCCTCGACCTCTCTCCGGTCCTGGCCATCCTCGTCCTCGAGATACTGGCGGGCGTGATCAGGTTCCTGTGACAGCGTGTCTGGTATCGTGCACGTGGGTCGGGGAGAAGGGGCGGCTGCGGTCCCGCAAGGTCTGAAAGGACGCGTCATGGCCATCAAGCTCACGCCACTCGACATCCATCACAAGGAGTTCCGTAACTCCCTGCGCGGCTACAACCCGGAGGAGGTCGACGAGTTCCTTGACGAAGTGGCCGACGAGTTCGAGCGACTCTTCAAGGAGAACATCGATCTGAGCGAGAAGCTGGAGGCGGCCGAGGGTCGCGTCCGCTCCTACACGGAGATGGAACAGACGCTCCAGAACACCATGCTCGCGGCTCAGACTTCCGCCGAGGACATCAAGTCCCGCGCGCAGAGCGAGGCGGACCTGCTCGTGCGCGATGCCGAGCTGAAGTCCAAGGAGATGGTCCAGGACGCGCTCGCCGAGCGTCAGCGCAGCCAGGCCGAGCTCGCCAGGCTCCGCAAGACCAGCGACGAGTTTCGCGCGGACTTCCGACAGCGGCTCGAGTCGTACCTCGCCGATGTCGACGAGACCGCCTCCGACGAGGAGCCGCGGAGGGCCCGCCGCCGTGCGAAGTCCGCCGAGAAGGCGGTCGCCGGGTCAGGTACCGAGACCGAGGAGTTCGCGGACGAAACGTCACAGCCTGCGATGGAAGCGGCTGAAGAGCAGTCTGCGAAGCCCGCCTCCAAGCCGATCGCGCCGTTCAAGCCGGACCTCGACGCCGCCGCCGCCGCGGACGACGGGGAGCGTTCGAAGCCTCTCGAGGGCAGCACCGAGCCCATCCTCACCCAGGGATCGTCATCGGGCGGCTCCGTGAGTTCACTCTCACTCGGCGAGGTCGGCGAGGAAGGCGTGGAAGAGCCCGCCATCCCCGAGCTGGACGTTCCAGAGGAGTTCCGCTTCCCGCGCAGCTCGGCCATCGGCGAGAGGGACGACGACCTCGACATCGAGGAGATCGACTGACCCGTGCCGGTGCGGCTGCGCGTCCGCGTCTCGCCGCGAAGCAGCGGGGAGGGCGTGGTGGCGGCCCCTGACGGGGTGCCTGTGGTGCGGGTCACCGCCGCTCCGGTGGACGGGAAGGCGAACGCCGCGGTCTGCCGAGTGGTCGCCAAGAAGTTGGGCCTTCCGAAGAGCGCGGTGCGCTGCGTATCCGGAGAATCAGCCCGGGTGAAGACCCTTGAGATCAAGGGAGCGACGCCCGAGGCGGTCGAGCGCCTGTCGCACGCAGACTGAGCCGGGCCTGCGGTCTCCTGTCCTGCGCCGATCCTGCGCCAGCTGTTGCGTACCTGTTTGACCCTCCCGCTTCAGGCGCGCTACCCTTTGACGACGCCGCGCGCGATCCCGCGTGGCACCATGAAGTCACAGGCTTCGACGAGGACGAGTAGAGCAGGCGAGTGTTCCGCCGGCAGCGAGCGGGGACAGGGTGCGAGCCCCGCGGCGGGAAGTCTCCTCGAACATCACCTCACCAGCCTCGGACCGATCGGCGCTTCGAGAGGCGCCGGGTAGGCTCCGACGGGGCGCGCGGCCCGTTATCGACCGCGTCCGAGTGGCGCGCGGGCCGGTGAGAGGCCGGCCGGCGCAAGCTGGGTGGTACCGCGGAGTGCAGACCCCTTTGAGGCGCGCTTCGTCCCGGCGAGAGGACGAGGTGCGTCTCTTTGTGCGCGCGGTGAGAGTGGATCGACACGACGACAAGGGGAGAGCGAGATGGCTGACAAGCCGGACTACAAGCAGACGATGAACCTGCCGCAGACGGCGTTCCCGATGAGGGCCAACCTCAGCGCGAAGGAGCCGGACTGGCTCGCCCTCTGGGACAGCATGGACATCTACCGTCGCTCGCTCGAGGTCAACACCGGCGGCCCGATGTTCGTGCTCCACGACGGCCCGCCGTACGCCAACGGCCACATCCACATGGGTACCGCGTTCAACAAGGTCTTCAAGGACCTGGTCGTGAAGTACAAGACCATGCGCGGGTTCGTATCGCCCTACGTGCCCGGTTGGGACTGCCACGGTCAGCCGATCGAGCACCAGGTGGAGAAGAAGCTCGGCCCCGAGGGGATGAGACGCTCGTCGCAGGCCGAGGTCCGCCGGCTGTGCCGCGAGTGGGCGCTCGAGTTCGTCGACATCCAGGCGGCGGAGTTCAAGCGACTCGGTGTGCGAGGCGACTTCGCGGATCCCTATCTGACGTTGAACCATGCCTACGAGGCCGGCAACGTGCGCATCTTCCAGGAGATGTACCGGCGCGGGATGATCTACAAGGGCGCGAAGCCGATCCACTGGTGCACGCGCTGTCACACCGCGTTGGCCGAGGCGGAGATCGAATACGCGGACGACGCGTCGGATTCCATCTACGTGGCTTTCGAACTGCTCTCCAGGCCCGCGGCGTGGGCGGAGGTCACGGAACCGATCAGCGTGCTCATCTGGACGACGACCCCGTGGACCCTCCCGGCGAACGTCGCCGTCACGCTGGCGGCGAGCGCGGACTATGCAGCGGTCCGTGCCGGAGGCCGGATCCTCGTCATGGCCGAGCAGCTGGTCCCCGCGGTGGCGGAGGCGGCCCGATGGGACGACTACACCGTTCTGCCGGTGCGCGTGAAGGGCTCGGCGCTCGAGGGCCTGCGCTACCGGCATCCTGTCCACGAGGGTGTGGAGGGTGTGATCGTCACGGGCGAGCACGTGGAGCTCACCACCGGCACGGGTGCGGTCCACACCGCGCCCGGTCACGGCGAGGAGGACTGGCTCGTCGGCCAGCGCTTCAGCCTGCCGATGCCGATGCCCGTCGACGACAACGGCGTGTTCGACGCCGGGGGCGGGCCGTTCGAGGGTCTGCACGTCTTCGACGCCAACCGCACGATCATCGAGTGGCTGCGCGAGCGCGGGTCCCTTGTGGCCGCTCAGACGATCTCGCACAGTTACCCGCACTGCTGGAGATGCAAGGAGCCGGTGATCTTCCGGGCCACCGAGCAATGGTTCGTCGCGATGGACCGGGCGGGCCAGGGTGTGCTGCCTCTCCGGGCTGCGGCGATGAAGGCGATCGACGAGGTCCAGTGGATCCCCGGCTGGTCGATCAACCGGATGGCGTCGATGGTGGGGGACAGACCCGACTGGTGTATCTCACGCCAGCGTGCCTGGGGCGTCCCGATCCCCGTGTTCACCTGCGTGAAGTGTGGGGAGACGGTCGCCACCGACGCGACTTTCGAAGCGGTGGCCGCGCTCTTCGAAGCCGAGGGAGCCGACGCCTGGTTCGTGCGGCAGCCCGCCGAGTACCTTCCGCCGGGGACCGCGTGTCCCCGCTGCGGCGGCACCGCGCTCAAGCCCGAGGACGACATCCTCGACGTGTGGTGGGAATCGGGCGTCTCGCATACGAGCGTTCTTCAAGCGCGACCGGAGCTGCGCCGTCCCGCCGACCTGTATCTCGAAGGGTCGGACCAGCACCGCGGCTGGTTCCAATCGGCGCTGCTGACAAGCGTCGGGACATACGGTGAGGCCCCGTACCGCTCGGTCCTGACGCACGGGTTCATCGTGGACGGTGACGGCAGGAAGATGTCGAAGTCGCTCGGCAACACCATCCTCCCGAACGATGTCGTGAAGCGCTTCGGCGCGGACGTGGTCCGCCTTTGGGCGGCGAGCGCCGACTACGGTCAGGACGTCTCGGTCTCGGAGGAGATCCTGGATCGTACGAGCGAGGCGTACCGCCGCATCCGCAACACCTTCCGATTCCTGCTGTCGAACCTCTACGACTACGACGCGTCAGCCGCCGTGCCCTTCCAGGACATGGAGGAGCTGGACCGCTATGCCATGGTCGGGCTCAGCGACCTGGTCCGGGACGTGACGGCCGCCTACGAGGACTGGAAGTTCCACCTCGTCTACCGGCTGATCTACGACTACTGCGTCTCCGATCTCTCGGCCTTCTACCTCGACGTCCTCAAGGACCGCCTGTACTCGGACGCCGCGCATTCTGCGGCGCGGCGAAGTGCGCAGACCGTGCTGGCGGCGCTCCTGTCCGCCCTGGTGCGCCTGATCGCTCCCATCCTCACCTTCACGTCCGAAGAGGTGTGGCACGCGATGCCCGATGCGCTGCGCCAAGGGATCGAGTCCGTTCAGCTCGCGGGTTGGCCGGATGCGGTCGACCACGGTCCCGAGGCCGCGACACTGCGCGCAGGCTATGCGCGCCTGCTCTCCGT
>Ga0073936_10010609_pt1 | contig 11275 bp, 8 predicted proteins | sample AliMusrvi5mmetaG_FD_87041 | JGI IMG/M metagenome (GOLD analysis project Ga0073936, IMG submission 87041) | Freshwater lake bacterial and archeal communities from Alinen Mustajarvi, Finland, to study Microbial Dark Matter (Phase II) - Alinen... | ecosystem: Environmental > Aquatic > Freshwater >... | reverse complement strand
TCTTGCTCGGCGAGCACATCGGACACCCGGAGCAAATTCGCCTCGGTGTACTCAAGTTTGCGCAAGGCCTCCTTTTTTTCTCGCTTGAATTTGGTGATACCGGCGGCCTCTTCGAACACGGCGCGGCGCTCTTCGGGTTTGGAGGAGAGGATTTGGTCGATTTGCCCTTGGGCCATGATCGAGTAGGCGGTGCGGCCGATGCCGGTGTCCATGAACAGGTCGTGGATGTCCTTGAGTCGGCAGAGTGTGCCGTTGATCCGGTATTCTGAGCGGCCATCGCGGAATACCCGTCGGCCAATCGCCACTTCGTTGAACGCCACTTTGAGCAGGCCTTCGCAATCGGCCATGGTGAGAATGACTTCCGCCATGCCCAGAGGCTTGCGCTTCTCGGTGCCGTTGAAAATAACGTCGGCCATCTCGCCGCCGCGCAGGGCTTTGGCGGAGGTTTCGCCCAGCACCCAGCGGATGGCATCCACCACATTGCTCTTGCCGCAACCGTTCGGGCCGACGATGCCGGTGACGCCTTGGGCAAATTCAAGCACCGTCTTGTCGGCGAACGACTTGAAGCCGTGGATTTCCAGAGTCTTTAAATACATGATGAAAGGAGGAGTGGGGGGAAGCCCGAGAGGGAATGGGCGTCCACAAGGCTAGCCAAACCCACCTCTTCTGCAACCCAGAATGGCAAAATCAACAAGATATGGTGGGTTGATCCTGATCAAGATACAAGATGCTGTGTATCGGATATTTCGGAAAACCGAAGGAAATTGCGGTTTCACGGGCTTGGGGCATCTCTTCCCGGTGGGTGGCCCCGGGAGCCCGGCTCAATTCCCGAGTTGGCCACCATTTTCGAACACGCCTGAGCCATTGGACGCCAATGAGGCTCAAATTTCCGGGATTTTACGAATCAGGTCGAAGTTGCAGATGGTGCGTTGGATGCGTCCGGAAGGATCGAGCATGAGCGAGCCCTCCGGAGTGGCTGATATGAGGAGATGATCTCCGGCGAGATTGAGCATTTCATATCCCAGAGCGGCCAGATCGGCAGCGGATTCCTGCAGGATGGTCCGGTACTGGTTGTCGTCCAGAAGGTGATGCTGGTAGGCTTGGCAGGCATCCATGGCGATGGTGATTTTATACCCGTGGTGGGGCTGCTTTTGCAGGGTTTTCATATCATCATTGAAGGATAACAGAAAATCGTATTTGCCGATGAACAGGTGGGCCAGTCGGCGTTTCTCCAGCCTTGCGAGAGTGCTGCGCATGATTTCCTCCGCCTCTTGGGCGTTGAGGAGCCGGTCATTCAATGCTTGGCTGATGGTTGTGAGGCCCCAGTGTTGGTTGGCGGGGGAGTAACCGATCTCGGGATCGATGCCGCGCCAGCAGCCCCACAGCACATAGTAATCGTGATGGTCTGAGAGGATTGATTCGGGGCATTCTTCGGGCGTGAGGTGATGCTCGGCTGCCTCGTAGCGGCGGGGATCATGGTTGAAGCGGGCCATCGTAGAGCGCTGGCCGGTGCGGTAAATGGCCCGAGGATGAGTGGCGCTGATCCCGTTACTTCGGAGGGTCTCGGCAATGAGTACTTCTTCAAAGGGTGAATTGTAGCCATGCTGAACGATGGGCGAAGGGAGTTCATCGAGTGGGTTGCTTTCGGGCAGAATGCCGACTCTCGAGCGTTTGTAAACCAAATGAATGTTATCGGGGGTGACGGAATGGTACACCTCATTTTTGGATGAGAGGCGGATTCTGTCGCGGCTCCGCCATTTTTCCGGGAGGAAAAAGTTAAAGAGTTTGTGATTGTTGCCAAGCACCCAGAGTTTGCCGCCGTTAGGTGTCGGGCCAAAGATATATGGGATGTTGTTTTCGGTGATGCTAGTCAGTTCGCTGGGCATGTTATTCAAATTGGAATCATCGAAGCGTTCGTAAACATGCTGCCAGTATTGTCTGCGGCGTGACAGGCCGTAAAACCGTTCATGTTCGGCAGTTCGCCGCAAAAGTTCGTAATCGATGAGCGCGTACGGATATTGGTCGTTTTTGCGCAACAGCTTGCCCTGCTTGTTGACCCTGAGGATGATGTGGGCGGGCTTGGTGTCGAGCACCTTGAAACCGCTGGGAATCATGTCTTCAAAGTACGCTTTCTCCGTTAGGGTATCACAAATTTCTCGGCTCAGAGTGCCTTGTTTGAGCAGGTCATCCAAGCCGAGGCCCTTCACCCAGGAATAGACCATGATATACTGGCGGCTAATATCGAGTTCGACCGGGTCAAAATCCTCGGTAAGGGTGGTATCCTTGTCCATGACGGACTTGCTGATGCGGAAGCTGTCCGAGCTGCGGCCGAGTTGCCAATTTTGGCAGACTTGAGCCGGGACGAAGATGGCGAGGGGTCGTTGGGTCAGGAAGCGTTTGTGGCGGCCGAACACGCCTCTTCGAAGTTCTAGCAATTTTCCAAATTCTTCAAAAGGCCCGTTCCATCGGGCGCTGGCGAAATCCTCGTCGGAGATGAATTTGGACCTGGATGTCAGCAGTGGGTTGACGTCCTCGCCGATGCGGCAGAACTTAACCACAAGATCCAAGCTGTGGCCAAACACTGGTTTGGTAGCGACCTTGTAGACAGCGCTTGTACCCGGCAAGCGGGTTCCGTGGTGAAAGAAATACTCATGGTCGTACCAATTTTCGGGCAGTAGGCAGCGCAGTACTGGCACCCCAAAATCGGTGAGGTAGAGGTCACCGCCATTGGGTGGTTTGAGGTGTTTGTATTCGATGCCAAACGCCTTGTATTTTTTCTCGGTGACGAGGGATTCCAAGCCGCTGAGATTCCCGAGTTGGGTGGATGAGTCATTGGGCTGCGCTGGTATGGAGCCAGCTGAACTGGTGGGCGGAGATTGGCTCATAATGCAAACCATATGAAGATGCCCGATGGCTGTCAACCCCGTTAGCCGCGCATCACAGTGACCACCAGCACGGTCTTGAAGCCGGCGTGCCGGAGAGTGGTGGCACAGGCTTGAGCCGTCGAGCCGGTTGTCAGGACGTCGTCGATGAGCACAACCCCCGGCCCACCGGTGCTGTTGAGGTGGCGGTGGCCTGCGGAGGTGAGTGCGAAGGCGGCGTGGAGGTTGTGGAGGCGATCCCTACGGCCTAACATCGTCTGTGTGTCGGTGCGGCGGATGCGTTTGAGGGCGGCGAGCACAGGCAGGGAGGTGAGTTTGGCCACGATGCGGGCGATTTCGGCGGCTTGATTAAAATTGCGGTGTTGGAGGCGTGAGCGGTGGAGAGGCACCGGGACGAGTGGCCAGTTGGCACTGAGGGCGGGGCGGAGGCGCACGTCGCTGAATGCTTCGGTGGCAAGGCGGCCCAATTCGGCGGCCAAATGGATGGCGCGGGAGTATTTCAGCTGGTGAATGAGTTGGCGGGTGCGTTCGTCGCGCAGCATCGCCGGTCGGGCAAAGGCGAAGGCAAAGTCGAGTTCGCCACAATTGGGACATTGGAACGGTTCGTCGATGCGTCCTTGGAACGGCTCGCCGCATTTTTCACAAAACGGCGGGGTGAGCCGTGGCAGGTCCCTGTTGCAGGAATCGCACAGCGAACGGCCGTCTTGGAGGACTCGTTCACACAGCGCGCACCGCGGGGTATAGATGAAGTCGAGCAGGCGGTCGGCGAGATTCTGCCAGCGATGGACCGGGACGAGCATGGCGGGAACCTAACGTCTCCGGTAAAAATGGCAATCCAGAAGTGGGCCAGAAGTGAGCGAGTCAAGGGGGCGGCCATTCGTACACCCAAGTATAGACGCTATAGGTGGCTGAACCTGGATCGTGGAAGACACGACCTTTGATTTCCTCCCCACAGCGACAGGTGAGTTTCAGGCCGGTTTGAAAGAACACCGGGTCATCGTCGTGGAATCGGTAGGCGGAAAAGTTGTTGGCCATTTTGTCAACATGGGTGAGGCCGGCCACCGGGCCGAAGTAGAGTTGGTTTTGATGAAAGTAGCCGGATCCGAGGAAGTAGTCCTCCAGGCCGGATGATAAGTATTCGGGTTTGGCGGAACCATTGAGGTAGGCCCTCACGCAGCCTTCCATGTAGCCCAGGTCTTTCCAGTCGCCGGACTTGCGTTCGCCCTGAACTGCCATTGTTACCTGATAGAGCGAACCGGCTCCCTACACGTCACACAGGGTGAATTCCTCAAGTTGCTTGGCTTTGTATCCCTCCAGGCTATGCAGTCTAAGCCGGGCTGTATCGGGCAGGCGGCGCCCCCCCACCACCAAGGGCAGGTTTTCCGTGCCACGAATTGTCCACCACGCATTGCGCCCGGTGACGCTATCAAAAACCTTCGTCACCGGCAGCACCGTCACCCGCACGCCGTTGCCATAGGGGATTTGGTAATTGTTAAACTGCCCTCCGTAGCGGCCCATTTTGGGGCTGCCGAATGGATCGGGTGGTCCGCCAAAACCGTAGCCGTGGCCGAGATCGAGCGCCATATCGATGGATGCCTGCTTTTCACCATCCACATAGACACGGATGCGGACACGCTCGTCCAAGGCGAACCACATGTGAGTGAGACAGCCCTTGCCGTCCCTTTTCAGGAGTTCGACCTCTTTGCCAAGGTCCAGAATCTCCTCCTCCTTGCCCATCACGCTGAATGTCTTCAGCGTCGTCAGATCCTGAGCGACTGTGGGTGTGGCTGCGCGGACGCTTGCCGGGAGGCAAAGGCCGAGAGAAAGCGTGCGAAGAATCCATGCCATGCGAAGACTGTTCATCGCCAAGATCTTTCTCCGGGCCGGAGCCGGAAGCAAGGAGTTAGAGTCACGCCTTTGTCAACAGCTTTTCCGCCTTGGCCTTGGTCGTCGCCGTGTGCTTTCCATCCACTCATTTTGCGGAGTCGTGGAGCGTCTTCAACTCGGCCAGCGCGGGCTTCGGCGGCGGCAAAAGATGTTGCCTCGTCGCTGTATATGGGTTGTGGGGGTACCTTCAAGCATCTGGCCCGTGGAGAGGGTGTCGCCAAGGATTGCCGCGAGGTTGCAAGCAGTGATGGGAAAGTCGTGTTGAAGGTGGAAGGGCCGGAATTCATGGGTAACGTCCGGTTTTATGAGGCAGCGACGAATAAGCCGGTCGGCCCGGTGATGGTCCTCTCGGAACCTGAGGAGGAACAACACCCGCAAGCCGTTCGATTGCGATGAAGCCATTCCACGGGCGCTCAGTGCTTCAAAGCGAGTAGCAGATTGCCCTCCATTTGACTGACGCGGTAGCCGGTGCGGAACAGGAGTGGGCTTGTGGGTTGCGTGGCATAGGCTTGTCGCAAGTCGTCCTGCTGGTACTTGGAAAAGAGCTTGATGGGCTGCTCGTAAACCCCGAAATACCGCAGCGTCCAGCCCCCTGTGAAACAACGGAAAGGAATCCCAGAATCGTCCTGCAGAATCCCCCGTGACTGGGCTAGGAAGAATTCTCGCGATTGCGAAAATCCGTCGCCGTGCATCAAGTACGACGCGGCCTTGAAATACGTGATATTGCCCCCGAGACCAGCCAGCCACTTGCGGTACCCGCTACTGAATCCGGCGTTGGACAAATCCGCCTCAATATAGCAGGCCCGATGCGATAGGCCGGCAGCATCGCAAAACCGCAATTCAACCCCAGGCTTGCCTCCGGCGGAGAAGCGGTTGACGGATTCAACCCGGCCGCCGGTAAGCGCCACGGTGCTGAGCAGAATGGGTGTCACTCCCCGCAGGGCGCTCCGTTGAAGATCGGAACGCATATCTTGGGTGATGAAATACCCGCTTTCCAAATGGGTTCGAGTGGCTTGCCGGAAAGCCGTGAGCACAGCTAGCACCTCGCCGGGCGGCATGGATTCCAACGCCGGTACCTCACCCGCCGGTTCCAGTCCCATCAGCGCGTAGGTCCTCGCTTGAGGAAACAGGGCACTCACGTGAAGCAGGTCCGGTCCCCCGAACGGATAGAGCACCGTCTCGCCGTCGCTGAAATTGGGTGAAAGCTCGCTGTTTGACCAAGAGCGCATGTGGTTCAGACGCAAGGTGGCCCCCCCCCAAACGGCCCTCATTTCGCGGCGGTGCGCCTGATATTCTTCCGTCTGCTGGAGGGCTGACAAGGTGGCGCCGTTGCGCAGCGGCATTCCCGCTAGAAACAGCCCAATATCGTCTGGTCCTGCGTTGCCTAACGCAAGGGGAAACCTGGCGGGCGACTCGGTGTTTCGTTGGTGGGGGTCTTGCACAGCGGATGGCTCAAATGGTCCGCAGGAAGCGAGACAACTGAGGATCGGCAGGATGATAAGGCGGATTCCCAGGGGCGTGTGATTCATCGCGTTGTTGTTTGCCGTGTTGAGGTTGTTGCGGCTCCATGGCCATGACCGAAGCGATGGTCTCTGCAATGGCGTTGGGGGACGCGGGTTTCCTCAAATGGCTGTGACCCTACCGGAATCCGGGCAGAGTGGATTGGGTACCGATAGTTCCTCACCTTTCGTGGCTTCCCGTCCAGATCCAGATGGAACATGGCAATCTCGTCCACTGAACCCTGTCCGTTTTCGAGTCCCACGCACGGAATGCCACCCAGGGATACAATCCGTGCGGCAATTTCCTTGGCATGCTGGAAATCTTCTGCCGCGTGCCGTTCCAATGCCTCAGCGATGGTGGTGTAGTGCGCTCGTTTCAGAACTTCGCTATACACAATGGTGGCAATGATCGCCCGGTATTCGCATGCCAGATCCCGGTTTAGCACGTGGATCTGCCGCTTGCTCGTCAGTGACGGATTTGATGTCAGTGCCTCGTCTTTCATGCCAAGCAACCTAAGCGATTCGGCGCGGCTTGCCTATAGGGTGTTTCCCTAAAGCCTGAGGACTCCACTTTGATAAGTTCGGGTCAGGCGTCCCACGAGGGATGGGTTCCGCTATCTGGTTCCTGCTTGCTAAGGGAGGCCGTTCTGGCACTCTGTGCCGGAACGGGTTTCAAAGTGCACGCTTGCCTGAGGAGCCCGCTGCGGTACTTCCACACGCAGGGATCTGCGAGGAGAGTGCAGGGAAACCCTTGCTCCCACCCCATCCGTGCATGAATCAGGGTGCGACGAACCGGTAGTTCCAGCGGCGGTTGGGGGCGCTATCGCCGTTGACACCGAAGTCGTCGATGCCATTGAATCCTTGGATATGGTCCGCCCAGTGGAAATCGAAGGCGGGCTTGCCATTGGCTTTCCCGATGAGTTCGCGCGGCACCGCGAGTTCCAGGCCATTGCCACTGACCCGGTATGAAATCCGGCCCACCGGCTGCCAAGCGCCATCTTTCCAGCGCTTGAGGGTGGAGGTGGTGGAATCGATCACCTCGAGGTTGATGATGCAGTCATAGCCAAGCCAGCCAGTGCTGGCGTCTTGGTCAGTATCTAGCAGCAAGAGCATCCACATGGGATCGGTGTGGGGAGTGATGGGCTCGAGTGTCTGGGCCATGAAGTAAATGTTTTTCTCATCATAGGTTGTCTTCATGATCGCGAAATCATTGCGTCCGGTGTTGTTCTCATAAACCAAATCGCCTCGGCCCGGGTGATTGCGATGCACCACATCGCCAATCGTGTCCCGGTACTCCGGCGCAACCGTGGCCCAGTCGCCGAAGCGCCCATCAATCGTGATGGAGCCAGCACCGGCAGCCGCCGGCATCGGGCGCACACCTTTGAAGCGGCGCACCCATGCTGCCATTTGATAGTAATAGTTGTCCGTGTGTCCACCGCGCATCGGCTCGCAATCCCGGCTATATTCCTGGTCGTATTCATCGACAAACAATCCGCCCTTGAAGTAGGCGTCCTGATCGGTGTACCCGGACCAGTTAGTGAAACGCCCTGCAACCCATTCGTTCCACCCTGTTAGGAAAATAAATCTTGGGTTGGCGGCCAGTGCGTGGTGCCATTGTTCGTCGAAATTGAGTCCCAAGGCGGTGGCATTTTGCCGGCTGTCTTTCGCGTTGTTGTGCCAACTGCGGCCCATTGCGCCGCGTTTGTCGGACATAGCGGCGGGACCTGGCGTGTGGGGCAGGGCGTTTTGCGCGACCCCGACGCTCATCTGTTCGTTTTCGCCGCGGGAATTTTTGAAGAGGTGCTGAGGGAAGACCTCGAGCCAGCTCCATTGGTTGTCTCCGGAGGGACCGTTCCAGTAGTCAGGCATCGGGGTGCGGAAGGTGAAAAAAGCTTTTATCAGCGGGTCCTTGACCAAGTTTGGGTTGGCGAGTAGCAGCGGTTTACCTTCCCAGCGGAACCAGAGGTCGCTCCACAGTCCAGGTTGATAGAGATCTTTCCAGATTTGATCGAGGACGGGTTGTGGATTTCCGAACGGGCAGAGGAAAGCCACGGCAGGGGTTCGGTTTCCCTCCGCCCGCATCTGGGTATAGGTGCGGCAGAGCGCCTCATACGCATCTTTGAAGGTGAAGGGCGGGTTGGTGGTGTCGAAAATCACCACGTCCACGCCGGCGTCCACCAGCATGCTGGCGTGCTTGCGGATAACGAACGGATCGGTTGACAGGTAGTAGCCGAGCTCCGGTTCGCCCCAATAATGGTCGGTGCCAATGGGGCTTTGCCAATCGATCTTGCCGTCTTTGGCGCCAGCGATAAGCAGGGTATTATCGGATGGCTTGTGGCTGCCATCCTGCCGATGCCAAGTCCAGTAGAAGATGCCGACCCACTTATCCTTCTTCACGGGTCCTACTTCGGCGATTCCGGGCTGTTTTCTGCCTAGGCCATCGGTGGCGACCCATGTGTCTGCGTGCAGATCGCCGTCGGTATAGGGTTTGCCGGCGAAGGGTTCCTCAGCGGCGGTGGCGGGTACGCCCAAGGACCCAAGGAACAGCCAGATGGAGGCCAGCCTGGCTGCGAGGTGTTGACCGGCAAGCGTCACCGATAGGGTTGGGTTCATATGGGATTTCGTTGTGGGTTTGAGGGCGAGGGGCGGCGGTGATGGCAGTGTGGCGGGGACTGCGGCCACTGGCACTTCCAAAGATGCAGTTGTGGGCTGGATCTGTCAGTCATTTTGCGGGCGGGTCAAGTCATTTCTTGCGATGATGTCGCATGGCGATGTGGCAATTTCTGAAGAGCCCGTGGTAGGAACGACATCTTTTGGAGATTTTGGTGAAATTATTCCTTGGTCCGAGGCGTTCCACCCCCCGACACGTCGCCCATTGCCCATGAGTCCTTACAGCAACCCCGAAAAGCCCCAAGCCACAGTCCACGCAGCTGGCGTGCCAATGTTCAATCCCGTGAAACGCCTCAGATATATGAAAACCAAATTGAGCAGCCCAATCGGGATCAGGATGAAATTTGCCGGAGTTTCGTTTGGAACCATGATGATGCCTGGAATCGCGCTATTGCCCCTGATTCTCCCGGCAACTGCCGTGCACGCTGCAGATTGGCCATCGTGGGGCGGGCAAGCGTCGCGCAATTTGGCCTGCGACACTGAAAAGGGGCTGCCGGATTGGTATTCGCCCGGGGTGAAAAAGAATGCTGCCAAAGAGGATCTGTCCACTACCAAGAACATCAAATGGGTTGCCAAGCTAAACAACACGACATTTTGCAGTCCGATGGTGAGTCAAGGCAGGGTTTTCATCGGCACGGCTGGAGGGTCAGCTGCCGATGCCAGAATCCTCTGTTTCGATGAGCAAACCGGTAAGGAGTTAGGAACCTTTGTCTGCGGTCCTTCGAAAACAAAAATAGATAATTTCGGGGTGTGTTCGACTCCAACCGTTGAGGGCGACCATCTGTATTTTGTGGCACCCTTTCCGGAGGTGATGTGCATTGATCTGAAAAGTTGGTTAAATCCATCCGCTGAGACCCGTGCCGGGGACTCGGCCCGGCACATCCTCTGGCGCTATGACATGGCAAAATCCATGCAGGTCATGCAGGATCATGTTGCGAGTTGTTCCGTTCTGGTGCACGGCGATTTTGTGTATGCCTGCACCGGCAATGGGCGCTTTAAAAACCTTGGAAACCCATTCTATCCGCTGACTCCCAGCCTGATCGCACTTAACAAGCATACCGGCCAGCTGGTCGCACGCGACGATGAACAGATAGGAGAACAGTTGTGGCGGGGCCAATGGTCGTCACCGTCGCTGGCCACCGTCAACGGCAAGGCACAAATCCTCTTTGCCACCGGCAACGGCATTTGTTATGCGTTCGAACCGGTCGATCCGGCGGCAGAGGTCGTCCCTGATCGTTGGGTCACCACCACGCTTCGCGGCCCGATCGTGCATTACATCGACGTCAAAGGCAAAGATACGGGTGGACTCAGTCCTGCGGAATACGCCAAAGAATTCAAGGTGATTCCTGCCACAGTAAAGCCTGCGTTACCGCTGGAGTTTCGCTATTCGATAGATATGCCGGTGACCACAGCGGTGGATTCCGTGCCAACGGCCAAGGTGCCGGACGTGCCGATTCTGAAGAAAATCTGGTCCTTTGACTGTATCCCGCCGGATTATAGAAATGCGGCGTTTTATGCGCACGGGACGGAAGGGGATGGGCAGAAGCACCCGTGTGACATCATAGCGACGCCGGTATTTTACCGCAACCGGGTATATGTGGCCATCGGTGGGGATCCGGTTCATGGCAGCAGAAATAGCAAGGGGTATTTGGTGTGCATTGATGCGACACAGACCGGCGATGTCACCCGCAGCGGCAAGGTGTGGAGTTATGACGGGTTGAATGCATCACTGAGCACGGTGGCCGTTAGCGATGGATTGGTCTTTGCCATCGACGAAGCCAGTGTCATTCACTGCCTCAATGCGGACACCGGGCTGATGCACTGGACCTACGCCCTCAAAGACGACGATGGCCAGATCAATTCTGCCTTGCTGGTGGCTGACGGCAAGGTATTTGCTGGCAACACCATTCTGGCAGCGGACAAGACCCTCAAAGTGATCAGCACCATCGAAAATAGCAGCCACGGCAGCAGTGTGCCCTGCGTCGCCAACGGGGTGCTCTTCATCGTCATGGGCAAATCGTTATGGGCCGTGTCCGATAAAGGTGACAAGAAACCGTAAGCTTTGAGCCGAATTCCGGCTGCGCGGTTTTCACAGAAATGCGTAGTTATAGGGTTTCTGAATCCAATGCTCACTTGGAATGTGAATGATTATTGAAACTCGTGCTGCCGCCACCTCGGCGCTGGTTCTCTAGCGAGGCTGCGCCTCAGACCCTGGGAAATGCGAAGAGGATTGCTGATGGCTGATTGCTGATTGCTGATTGCTGATTGCTGATTGCTGATTGCTGATTGCTGATTGCTGATTGCTGATTGCTGATTGCTGATTGCTGATTGCTGATT
>Ga0073936_10010608_pt1 | contig 11275 bp, 9 predicted proteins | sample AliMusrvi5mmetaG_FD_87041 | JGI IMG/M metagenome (GOLD analysis project Ga0073936, IMG submission 87041) | Freshwater lake bacterial and archeal communities from Alinen Mustajarvi, Finland, to study Microbial Dark Matter (Phase II) - Alinen... | ecosystem: Environmental > Aquatic > Freshwater >... | reverse complement strand
GATGATGGCGGTTTCGCGGGCTACATTTTCCAGAGAATCGGAAGCGTGAGCCCCGTTGATCATGATCGTGGTTCCGAATTCTTTTCGGATCGTCCCGTGGGGAGCCTGAGATGGGTTTGTCGGTCCAAGGGCAGAACGAACTTTTGCAACGGCATCGGGCCCCTGATAAATTAGGGCAACACAAGCTTGGCTGCCGGGAGCATTCTTTTCACCTTCAACACATTCCGAAGGCCGCTTTCCGGCCATGAAGGCAATGATCGACTCCCACTGGGCGCGTCCGTCGGGTAGTTTTGCGACCAGGAAATCAAGAACCGGACCGTAAAATTCCTCACCTTGGGCAACCGAGAGATGAAACGGCTTAAAACAGACCAACGCCAAACCTGTCCGGGCAAACAGGTCAATGATGCCGCCAGGTCGGGTGTTTGGAAAACCGAAGTTGTCAGGCTTGATTAGAACCAAGGTCTTTTCAATGGAATGTCCAGTTGGAAAAGTCGCCGAAGCGTCAAGCAACCCACCCTCTTCATCAGAGGCAGCGGCCAGTATCCTGAGTCCCGCAACAGCTTCCGATTCGTTTGAGGGTGCTATGATACCGGGTTCAAAGTAAATAAGCTTCCCGCCTTCCTCAACGAGATCGCCATAGGTATCGCGAATGGTCTCTCCTCGACCGCGCATGGTGTCGTCGTTACCGACGATAGCGGCGACTTTGGAAGCGGCATCCTCACCCTTCAGAATGACAACCAGGGAGTGGGACCCCGCGGGAAGCGATTCCAGATAACGGGCCGTTTGGTTCTGCCCTGCCAAGGTGGAGGCCAGGTTCGAAAGCGTCTTGGCCGAGGGTGCGAAGACGCGGCCCGTGTAAAGTTCGAGCCCACTGCGGGAGATGAGACGGGAAAGAATTCCTCCAGCGCGTCCCTTCCGCAGGGCGGCGGGAGTTATAAAAGCGTAGGTAATCTGTGCGGCCATGAAATTAGGATGATAGATTCCCGCCCAAGAGGGCGCGGTATCATGGCGTTCCAAGGCGGACGGAAAGGCTAAAGAGGAGCCGAATCCGAGTCAAAAGGTTTCTCTCATACAATTCTCTAGAACCGCAGTTAAGTTATCGTGGTTTCGGAGCGTTTGAATTCCTGGAGATCAAACTCCCAGACCGCAAAATGATTCAAATCGGGACGATTCTTCATGCGGTTCTATTGTGGACCCACTTCGCCTATGCCCTGACTTTCTCGAAATTGTGCCCTCCATTCTTCCAATCGATCGGCGATACGGGCCTCGGCCCCGGCTCGTGTGGGCTTATAATAAGTTCGCCCCTCTGTGAGATAAGCCTGAGGTACATATCCCCCCTCATAATCATGGGCATATTTATAGCCTTCGCCATGCCCCAAACTGCCAGCCCCTTTGTAATGCGAATCCTTAAGGTGCGGGGGCACGGGCAGGGTTCGACCCACGCTAATGTCTTTCTGCGCGTTTCCCAGGGCGGCTAGTGCGCTGTTACTTTTGGGAGCAGTTGCCAGATAGACAGTTGCATGAGCCAGTGTGATCCTCGCCTCCGGCAATCCCACAAATTCCACCGCCTGCTGGGCGGAAATAGCAAGCGGCAGGGCAAGCGGGTCGGCGAGACCCACATCCTCGCTTGCGAAGATCACCAGTCTTCTTGTGATGAACCTTGGCTCTTCGCCGGCATGCAGCATCTTGGCCAGCCAGTACAGGGCGGCATCCGGGTCGCTTCCACGCAGGCTTTTTATAAAGGCACTTGCAGTATCATAGTGATCATCGCCCGTTCCGTCATAGACGACGGCCTTTTTCTGGATACTCTCGGCCGCGGCTTCCAGAGTTATTGGAATGCGCCCCCTTTCGTTATATAGAGTCGTTCGCGCGGCGATCTCAAGTGCATTCAGACACTTGCGTGCATCACCGTCGCTAACCGTGGCAAGGTGTGTTGCGGCGGCCTGATCGAGGTCAATCGGCAGACTTCCCAAACCTCGCTCGACATCTGCGAGCGCGTGCTTCTGCAACGTGATGAGTTCGTCGATACTAAGAGGGATAAGTTGAAAGATTTGTGAGCGCGAAACGAGAGGGCCATTAATGGAAAAAAAAGGGTTTTGCGTTGTGGCCCCGATCAGGCGGACGGTTCCTCGCTCGACATCGGGCAGCAGAGAGTCCTGCTGGGCCTTGTTGAAGCGGTGGATTTCGTCGATGAACAGAAGGGTGCGACCACCACGACGGGCCTCAGTTGCGGCGATGCCAACTGCTTTCCTGATATCTGCCACGGAACCCTCCACGCCGCTCAGTTCCAAAAAGCGGCTTTTCGTTCGGCTGGCAATGAGCCGGGCTAGGCTCGTCTTTCCAGTACCCGGGGGGCCGTAGAAAATTACCGAGGACAGGCGATCGGCCTCGATGGCGCGCCTCAGGAGTTTTCCATGACCCAGGATATGTTCCTGGCCAACATACTCTTCTAGTGATCTAGGCCTCATCCTGGCCGCTAGCGGAGCATCCGTGGGCAAAGACGCCTCGCCGCCGGATTCGGCGCTACTACCTTCACCAAAAAGATCCTCCATCGGCGTAGTATGGAGGGGTCACATTTCGCTGGCAAGGCATGGACTCCCATTTCATGATTACATTATGAAAACCCTTCTGGCTGCCGTCGATTTAAGCCCGATTTCAGAGAAAGTCATTGAAGGTGCTGGAGAGTTAGCGCTGGCAATGGGAGCCAGACTGGTTCTGCTTAATGTCTGGGAGCCTGTAGCCGCGTATGTTCCAGTGGGCTCTGCCATGGACGTCATAACGGCCCCCGTCCTGATTGAGCCACCCGATCTCACGGTCGTCAAAGAGCGTCTTGAACGACTTGCCGATCCCTTGAGAAAAAAAGGCCTCCTGACTGAGACCCTTGCAACTGCAGCCATGCCAGTAGATGAGATCCTAGAGCAGGCCAAATCCCTGGAAGCTTCAATGATTATCCTTGGATCCCATGGTCACGGAGCACTTTTTCAACTTTTTAGCGGAAGTGTCGTAACCTCTGTGCTCCACAAATCAAGCATTCCGGTGACCGTGATTCCGGTTCACGGAAGGTAGGTCCGCCCTTCGCCCCCGGTGGGGGACAATGATGCGCATCCTTTTCACTAAGCTTCGACATATTGGGGATAACCTTCTCATTACGCCCATTCTCACCGAGACAAGGCGAAAGTTTCCGGAAGCAGAGATCTGGCTTGCGGTACGCCGCGGAACGGAGGGCATTCTTGCCGGCTGTCCCGAGATCGACAGGCTTCTGACAACTGCGCGACCCGAAGAGGGGCGTCGAAGCTGGATGGACTTCGGTTCCGATTTATCAACACTGGCACAGATAGCGCGAACTCGTTTTGACTACGCCTTTGAACTAGGAGACAACGACCGTGGAAGAACCATCATCGCAGCATCCGGGGCCCCCGTGCGGGCAACCCATCAAAGCGATCTGGGGCTTGGGCCTTTCTGGAAACGCACCTTCACATACATTGAGACGGCGGAGCGCTCTCACCTCCATCAGGTCGAAATGGATTACATGACACCCATGCGGGTTCTTGGACTTCCATCGGAACCCCCGCCCTTGAGGTTCGATCCGTCAGCCTCACGATACTGGAGTGGCGGGGGGGAATTATTGCGGGATGATTTTGCCGTTCTCCACGCCGCCACGCGCTGGGAGAGTAAATCATGGCCCTTGGAGCGCTGGAAGCAGCTTCTTGGCGTCATGCTGGAAACCATCCCACGGGTGATTGTGAGCTGCGGTCCGGCTCCAAATGAAAAACTCGAAGCCAACCTCCTATGCCACGGTCACGGCGGACGCGTCGTGACCACTGCGGGCGCAGCATCATGGAGCCAACTTGCATGGATTCTGGGAAAAGCCCGCTACTATGTGGGCGTCGACACGGCGGCGATGCATTTGGCTGCTGCCGTGCAGTGCCCCGTGGTGAGTTTGTTTGGACAGAGCATCCCCGGTCAGTTCGGGCCATGGAAGTGTCCTCACATCATGGTGGCTCCGGCAGGAAGAAAGACGGGGGAGCCTGCAACCGAGCCGGGTCTGCCCCCTAATCACCGAATGCTGAAGATCAGCGTGGGGGAGGTCGCGGAAGCTTGTCGTCAGGCTAATAGACTGAAGGGGTAGCCGCTTTTTTGATTTTGTGATCAAGCACGTCACCCGACCTAGGAGTTCACCGATATCCCCCAGGCAGCTAAAAGACAGCAACAGTCACGGCGTCCACAGACGTTGGATTCTAATACAGGCCGGGAGGAATAAGGGCTGCCCTATCCGGGCGGACGAAGAGCTCCACGTTGCCGCGCCGGTAAGCTAGCCTGTAATTGGCGGCGATGTAGTCGTAGGTGCCGGCCGCCCAATTTTTGAATTCGGAATACTCCGTGTTATTGACCTGCCAGTTTACGATGTAGAAGGCGACCGGGCGGTACTTTGCGATCTTTGCGAGCGTCTCTCGTTGAAAGGTTTCCGGTGAGGTCGCATTGTCAACATAGAGATTGTACTCGTATGAAGGCCGGCCTGTCATGAAGTTGACTTCTGGGTTGTATGGATAGCAGATCAGGTAATCTTCTGGCCCGGAGACGGCGCTCACAATCCTGTACACGGCGTAAGCGTCCCGATACTCGCTCGGAGTCAGTTTGACATTCACTCCATTGGCCGCACGGAAATCTAGACGCTTGTTGAGACTTGCCGCAATTCCGCCGCTTGACTGCGACTGGCATGCATTGATTTCGTAGAGAACGAGCGTGAGGATCGCAAAGACCAGATAAAAGCATAGGGCGACACGGGAAAAAACTCCGGCACGCCTCATGAAAGAGAATCCCTTCACGCAGGAAATAATGATCGTCAGCGTCATGGGGACCATGAACTCGCTCAGGTGGACCATGTCGGGACGCCAGAAGAAATACTGTGAAAAAAGAACGAGCGAACATCCCAGGCAGGTTAGCAGGACGAGGGCACCTTGGCGCTCCTCCTCGTTCTTCAAGAAAATCGCGCGGATCCATGCTGCCACTGCCCAGAGACCAATCATGATTGCGATTGGAATGGGAAGATAGAGATTGAGTGCGAGCATCAAGTCCCTTGCGTTGCTACTCCCGGTCAAAGAACGGCGCCCGAGTGTGGATCGTGCCTCGTTGGAGACGGCGGGTTTGGAGATTTTTTGGGGGGAAGCCAGCGTTGATGCTACTCCAGAAGCTGAGGGGACGGGTGATTTAACCGCTCCGGGAGCCAAAGATGGTGCAAGCTGATGATTGTGCCCGGAGTCGAACATCTTTGAGAAAACCGCCGATGCAGCATCGATCAGGCGCCCACCCCCGGCTTGGATCATCTCAGGCCAGCCTTTATACTGACCTACAAACTGGGGGGCAAAACCGCGCCTCTCGGCATCCATATAGACGGGCAGATGCGTTAGGAAGAGCCCCGTTGCCGCAAGAACCAACCCGATGACCGCCAAGACAACCCTCTTTCTGGGGGAGCAACCTTTCCGGCAACCAATGGGAAAGGTCACAATCAATCCAAGCAGTACGAAAGAGAGGAGAAATCCGACATCCACGCGGATGAGGAATGCAAGGCCCAGCGTGAATCCGCAGGAAACCATCCATAGCAATCGTCGCCCGATACCAGGGGAAGCAAGCACATAGGCTGAGAGGAAAACCATCATGTTCAAAACAGCCAGAAAAGACATGTAGTTGCGGAACATCTGGCCTGGAACGAGCAGTACGAGAACCCCGGCCAGAAATGCCGGCCATGCGCGCCCGGTGCTTTTGAGAACCAACCGGAATGACATCAGCCCGGTGAGGGTGCAAAGCGTCAAAAAAAAGAGCCTTAAGGCAGTGTAATTCGGCCCCACCAACTTGAAGAGCAAAACCACGGGGTAAAACCAAAGGAGGTTGTAACCGAGAAAAGTATCCACGATCGGCCTCTGTCCTGCCAATAGACGCAAGGCCACCATGCCCTCCACTCCACCCTCAGCAGCCGGATAAAGCCCCGCACGGTAGTACTGGCCGTAGTAGATCAGCGCAAAGGCTAGAAGAAGCCAGAGCCCATGGCGCCGCAAAAACATTTCCACCTCACCGTGAGGACCGAATTGTGAAAAAAACTTTTCCATCGGCCCGACTCACACGCGCTCTCTGAGGGTAGCATCTCTAAGACGATACCACATGATGATAGCGGAAAGCCCTCGGTGACACCATCGAGAGATTTCGTTTTTAATCTGGTAGGGATAGGTCGTGCACCATCGACGAAATGAAGAAAGCCTCCGCTGGGCGTTGCCTTGGATTGCACTCGCGAAGGTCTCCTCATTCTGGGAAATTGGAAAAGGAGATATTGAGACGGCCTTTAGTCCCAGAATCCACTCCCGGTCGGCAGCGTGATCCCAAGGCAACCACATCGGCAGCAACCCGGTGACAAAAGCCCGTGCCGCCTTTCTATCGACAATATATGCCCCGCATCCCTTGAGGCGGCCAAGCTGGACATTCAGGGAATAATCGCCTCCAAGCGCCGCAACCTTGAACGGAGTGCCAGCGGTTAGGCCAGAAAGCCGCGCTACGTTCCAATGGGCTGAAGTTTTCATCAGGTTTTCGAGGAATTCTTCAAGGTTCGCTTTGGGATAAAGGTCGTCCTCACAGATCATGGCATGGTTGTCGGAGGTCTCGAGGAAAGTCCGCATCGCCGTGATATGACTAAGGTAGCAAGCGACCTCAAATATGTTCGTTCCCCGACCATGGAAACGACGAAACTTCCTCTCGTCAAATTCAGGCACAGGTAAAACGATTTTCCGGCCGTCAACCGCCTTCACCCGTATGATCTCGAAGGGGGTTGTCGCAAAGGCGTTCCTGATGTGCTCCCATCTGGATTCGGCGCTGTCGAGATTGATCACGTACGCCTTCATCGTAACATGCACTCACTGGATGAGGGGCCCGGAAAACCCCCGCCGAAGTTCTGTCCTTCCGGGTTGGTGCAAAGCGTCACCACTGGATCCCAAAGAGGATAATCCCTTTCGGTTTCTCCGGATTATCGGGATCCCAGGAAATATCATCACTGCCCTGTCCATCCTTTGCGGGGGCGAGAGGGTTAATCAATTCCAGCGGCTTTTTTATCTTGAAAGCCTGTGCCACCACTCCACCTATGTCATAGGGGGCGGGTTTCTCGCTCTGAACCGACTCCACTTTCGGTTTTTTTGGCTGCGTGGCGACAAAGCCTGCATCCGGGTTGTCCTGCTGGGCCATTGCGGAGGGGAGGCAGAAAGCGGCCGCCGAGAGAACCAGTGCGGCGATCGAAATGGGGAGACGGGGATACATTCCGTTCATGAATTCACCTTAACGAGCTTACCCCACGGGGAGCAAGCCCGCCGAGCATTAGGAATGTTTCGGCCTTTTTTGAACGCTTCTGCGTTGAATAATGCCCGCCCCCCCGTACAGAATTAGCCCATGGATCCCCTCGAGCGTGCCCGGCGCGTTCTTTCTATCGAAATCAGCGAGCTTCAGCGGCTTTCAGAGCGCTTGGATGAAAGCTTCAGCCGTGCTGTGAAGCTCCTCCGAGACGCCGTCGAGCAACGCGGAAAAATCGTCGTGCTCGGCGTTGGCAAGTCAGGAAACATTGGTAAAAAGATAGCCGCAACCCTGACAAGCACAGGAGCACCCTGTGTGGTCCTTGATTCGCTCAATGCACTTCACGGGGACCTTGGTGTCGTCTCCGACGGGGATGTCATCCTGACCCTCAGTTATAGCGGGGAGACAGAGGAGCTACTCAGGATACTGCCCGCACTTTCTCGCTTCGATGTTCGTCGGATCGCCCTGACCGGCAACATGTCTTCCACTCTCGCCCTTGCAAGCGATGTCGTGCTGGACGTTTCGGTGACACAGGAGGCCTGTCCGCACAATCTGGCACCGACATCAAGCACGACGGTCATGTTGGCTCTGGGCGATGCACTTGCCATGGTGCTGCTTGAGGAGCGCGGTTTCTCGCGCGAGGACTTCGCTCGATTTCATCCCGCCGGGCAACTTGGCAGGGCCTTGCTACTGAGGGTCCGTGACATCATGCGCGGGGGGGATGAGGCCGCCATCGTCCGAGGTTCGACCCTTGTCGTCGATGTTCTCAGGGAACTTACCGCAAAGCGTTCTGGGGCAGCCCTTGTGGTTGACAAAGATGGTGTTCTCGAGGGGGTCTTTACCCATGGTGATTTTGCCCACCGGTTTCCCACGGATCCTGCAATCGGCATGAGGCAGGTAAGCGAGGTCATGACAGCCAATCCCATCACCATTGATGCCGATAAACTTGCGGCAGAGGTTCTTATGGTGCTAGAACAGCATCGTATCGATGATCTCGTGGTGACGGAAGCCGGGGGCAAACCCCTCGGTGTGGTCGATTCGCAGGATCTCTCCCGACTCAAACTCATATAATCCCCAACCCACGACGCGTATGGCTCTCGCAAACGATCTCCGCAAAGGAATGGCAATTAAATACAACGGCAATGCTGCTATCGTGCTTGAAGTCGCACACCGGACGCCAGGAAATCTACGGGCCTTTGTCCAACTGATTATCCGCTACATCGGAACCGGTAAATCGGCCGACATCCGCTTTTCCTCAACAGAGAAGGTGGATCTGGTGGACGTGCAGCGCACAAAGCTTGATTTCAGCTATTCCGATCAGGAGGGATATCATTTCATGGATCCATCGACGTACGAAACCATCACCCTGCAAGCCGAGTTGATTGGAGATGCCCGGGATTTTCTGACTGAGAACATGCAGGTCGAAATCCTTTATGTCGAAGGTCGTGCGGTCTCAGTGGAACTTCCTTCTTCCGCTAACATTAGGGTCGCAGAATCCCCCGAGGGTGTTAAAGGTGACTCCTCAAGCAATGTCATGAAGACCGCTACACTCGAGACTGGAAAGGTTATTCAGGTGCCCCTCTTCATCAAGGAGGGTGAGATTGTGAAGGTTGATACCCGTACCGGCGCCTACATGGGACGGGCCTAAAGAGCGGCCTGAAGCAGGCCATCACTCCTGACAAACCCGTGGCGCGCCCCTCCTCCACAAAGGGCAAATCAGGAAAAAACGAGTCCGTAAAAACCCGCGCTGCTAAACGCATACGGGCCTCCACTTCAGAATCCCTAGAGCCCGAACTCTTTGAGGAAGCTGACTTGCACGGGGGGAACCCAGAGCCAAACATACGAAGGCACTTCCGTAGCTCCCCCATTTCTGACCGAACCGCTTTAGATGTCGGGGATACCTTCCCCTCCCAACCCCATGCCAAGGTCCCCAAGAGCCTCGTCAAATTCATGGTCGCGCTCTTTCTTGCGCCCTTAGTTTGGATTCTGACGCGAACTTTTTTCCAATCCTTTGCAACTTCCCTCCACCACGGCTTGCTAGCCACACAATCATTTGGGTGCTTTGCGGCGGGGATGATCCTTTTTACGATCCTCTTCTTGGTCGTTCCACGGGATGCACTGATGCTGCCTTATGTCTTTGGACATGAGTTGACCCACGCCCTATGGGTGAAGATTTTCGGTGGTAAAGTAGCAGACAGCTTCCATGTGAGCCTTGAGGGCGGTCATGTGCTCAGCGACAGAGTGAACACTTGGATAGCTCTGGCTCCCTATTTCTTTCCGATCTACAGCCTGCTGGTCGTCACGCTTTATGGGGCGGGCTCGCTTGTCGCCGACCTTGGCGCCTACCGATGGATTCTCTTTTTGCTTCTGGGTTTCACGCTGGCCTTTCATCTCGTGTTCACCTGCCTTCTCATCGTCAAAGGGCAGCCAGACCTTCATTATGGGGGGACCTTTTTTTCACTCGTGGTGATCTATCTTATTAACCTGCTAATCATCACTGGACTGCTGCTGGCCACCGGCAGGGAAATCACACCGCGCTCTTTCTGGGGTGATTTTGTCACGAACACAATCGACTTCAGCGAATTCGTCCGCGCCTTGGCGGGTTGGATAGCCGATTGGATTGCCAACTTCCGAAGCGGATTGGGAACAAGCTAGAATTGTCATTCTGCTGACGGGGGAGCCGGTCGGAAAGCAGTTGATTTTCGGCAGGTTAAACTTACGGGAGGTTTCCCCGTGATAGGCGGGGGAGGGCGGAGCAAGCCTGCAGTGCAGACAGATGAGTTAACCACCAAGAAAGTCCGTTGAAATCACGGACCGAATTGGATGCGTGCCTCCAGACCTGATCCGGGTTTTACAGCAGGAGTAATGCCGGAGATTCCAAAAGTTTTCGCAATGAACTCATGAACTCCGCAGCCACGGCCCCATCCACGACCCTGTGGTCACCACTGATGGTGATGTTCATGCGGTGACCGATCTCAATCTCCGTGCGGTCGTTCACCACGGGTTTTTTTACAATGGCTCCGATGGCGAGAATCGCGGCCTGAGGAGGGTTTACGATCGCACAGAACTGCTCAATTCCGTAGGAGCCGAGATTGGAGACCGTGATTGTTCCTCCAGCGTATTCCTCAGGCTTGAGCTTCTTGTCACGCGCCCGTAGTGCAAGGTCTTTCACAGCTGAGCTGATTTGCTGAATGGAAAGGTTCTGGGCATCGCGGATTACAGGGGTGACGAGACCCTCCTCCACGGCAATGGCGACCGAGAGGTTGACGCTCCCATACTGTACGATGCTGTCGCCGGCAAACGCGGCGTTCACCTTGGGCTTTTGCATGGCGGCACGTGCCACAGCGGCAAGAATGATGTCATTGAAGGTCGCTTTGGATCCCTCGGCCGAATTGAATTCCTTTCGAAAGGTCATCATCGGTGAGGCGTCTATCTCAATTGAAAGATAAAAGTGGGGGATGTGGGTTTTGCTCGAAAGCAGTCGTTCCGCGATGACACGGCGCATACCACTCAAAGGAACCTTGGTTTCGGGCATCCCCGGGATCGGGGTCGGAAGAATGTTGGCGACGGATGGGTGCGGGCTAGGAGGGATCGCTCCACCGCCTACAGGCGCATTTTCAACATCAATGGCGATGATGCGTCCACCCGGCCCGGATCCCTTGAGGCTAACAAGGCTGACTCCGCGTGCGGCGGCGATTTTGCGAGCCAAGGGGGAGGATTTGACCCGGACTCCGGAGTTCAAGTGAGTCCCTGACTCCGCTCCACCGGCACGGAGTGCGGCGGCTCTCGCCCTTGGGGTAATCGGAGTCAACCGCCGGGAGGGAGCAACTGCCGGGAGGGAAGGGGAAGCTTCAGGAGCTGAAGAAACACCCTTTGGTTTCGCATCGACCTTCTCTCCTTCCGCAAGGACGAGTGCGATGGCGGCTCCCACAATAACCTTGCCTCCCTC
>Ga0073936_10010604_pt1 | contig 11276 bp, 10 predicted proteins | sample AliMusrvi5mmetaG_FD_87041 | JGI IMG/M metagenome (GOLD analysis project Ga0073936, IMG submission 87041) | Freshwater lake bacterial and archeal communities from Alinen Mustajarvi, Finland, to study Microbial Dark Matter (Phase II) - Alinen... | ecosystem: Environmental > Aquatic > Freshwater >... | reverse complement strand
GGGCAAACCCTAGCTTTCCGGCCGCTGCCGAACCCGATGTCCGCAACCGGCTCAAGGCCATCGTCACTGCCGTGCGGATCGAGATCGGGTATTCTTCGGCAGCCAAGGGCGGGGACATCTTGTTTGCAGAATCCCTGCAGGAGGATCCGGCATCGGAGAGCCATCTTTTTCTGTCGGCCGATCGGGAAAGTTTCGGGCGGGAGAGCGTGACCGTGCCGGGCGATCCCTCTTGGGACGCCCGCTTCGATGCCGTCCTCGCGGCCGCGGACGACTTGGTCGTGCTTGATCCCGCGCGGCCGGGGGCGCTCGATGACGGGTTCTTCGATTACATCAACCGCACGGGCCTCGGGTCGGCGATCCGCCGGGCGAGCGAACTCGATTGCGAAATACGCGTGATCGCCCTGTGGGACGGATGTTCCGGACCGAGGGGTGGCACGTCCGATGTCGTGGGCTTGGCCCGTGCCGCGAGGATTCCTGTCGAGATCTTGCCTCCGATCCTGCCGGGACGGACGCCGGAAATTTCGGCCGGTCTGCCAAACCCTCCAGACGGACTTTTCGCCATCGTCTCCGGCCTGCTCGGTTCCGGGGAGATCCCGCCGTCGCTTTTCAAAGGAAACCCCGCAAGCGATTTCACGATCGGGGAGGCTCATTTTGTGGCCTATTTCGGAGAGGCGAAAGCCGCGCTCGCCTTCGCCCGCGCGTTCCGATCTTCGGCGGAAGCCGTTCTCGCGCTCCACTACGGGCCGGTGACCCGGACCCTCAACCCGGTCACCGGGAAAAGCGCGCCGGGCGGGCCCCATGCGTTCCGCGTGCGCGAGATGCTCGATCGGTGTCCCGCCGAAAGAATCTGCGCATCGGCCGAGTTCGCCGCGCAGGCTGCTGTCGAGGGGGATAAAACCGCCTTCGAATACCTTGGACGCGTGGCGGCAGCCCCAGGAAAACCCGAGCGCCAGCTCTTTCGGCTTGCCGACTCTTGACCGCCGCATTTCAAGCCTTGCGGCCTGTCGCAACAGAAATGAAGGCTTGTCTATTTCAGCCGCATGTGGTTTTCGCTTTGGGTCGCGCCTGTTCGCCATGCGCATAAAAACCCCATGGTTAAATCCGTTTCCCTATCTGTCGCGATTGGCTGCGCTCTACGCGGGTTGGGGCTGCTGGCGGTCGTATCTTTAACGGCCCTGGGACTCGCTCCGAAAGCATTTGGCGCCGGACAGCAGGGGATGACCGACGCCCGGATCGCGGTGATTAACGACGGGCCGGACGCATTTGCGGTGAGGCAGGTGCTCGCGCACGACGCAAAGCGCACGCTGGATCTGCAATATTACATCTGGGAGGGAGACCTGACGGGATCGACCCTGCTGGGCGAGGTGATCGCCGCGGCGGATCGCGGGGTGAAAGTGAGGATGCTGCTTGATGACGCGCCGAGCTCCGGGGTTGTGGCAGGGCTCACCACGCTGCTCATGCGGCACGTGCGCGCGGCGGGAGAAAAAATCGAGGAAGGCACCGGTGCCGTGGGCTTGCGGTCCGGCTCCGGCGAGCAGAATGGCAAGCTGCGCCAGCTCCTCAAAGATATCCGGTCGGGGGGCCGTGACACGGTGGCTGCCGCTCTCTCCGCTCACCCTAACATCAAGGTCCGATACTTCAACCCGTTCCACTCGCGCAAGATCGGAAAAAAGCTCAGGGCATTCGAGTTCCTCGGCGACTTCTGGCGGCTGAACCGCCGGATGCACAACAAGGCGTTTATCGCGGATAACCGGGTGGCAGTCATGGGGGGACGCAATGTGAGCGACATGTATTTCGGCTACGGGGAGCGCTATAACTTCCGCGACCTTGACCTGCTCGTCGAAGGGCCCGCGGTGGGCGAGATCAAGAAGGACTTCGACGCCTACTGGAACAGCGCGCAAGCGGTGCCTGTCCGCGAGTTCTGGCTCGACCGTCCGGCAGGAAATAACCTCGGCGACCTGCGCGTGGAACTCGCCCGGTTTCTCGAGTCGTGCAGCGACCGTCCCTCCCTCGCGGATTCGCGGCAGCGCACGGCCCGCATCCGGCGCGGGTTTCTCCCCGCAAGGGCGGCGGTGGTGTCGGACAGCCCCCTCAAGGCGGAGCGCGCATCGCGCGAAGTCGCCGATACATTGGGAAAAGTCTTTGACGAATCGAAGAAGGAAACGCTCATCGAAAATGCCTACTTCATTCCGACGCCCCGGGAGTTTCCCGCATTCGGCAATGCCCTGAAGCGAGGGGTTCAGATCCGCGTGCTGACCAACTCGGCCTCCTCAAACAACAACCTACCTGCCGTCGTGGGTTACAAGCGGCACCGCGCCTGGGTGGTTCGCCATGGTGCCGAATTGTATGAGCTCCGCCCCGACAACACCCTGATTCAAAGGGCCGGCCGCGGAGGAGGCATCTCGGGGATGCACACCAAGGCCGCGGTCTTCGACAGGCGGCGCGTCTTCATCGGGTCTTTCAACCTCGATCCCCGCTCCGCATCGTTGAACACCGAAATCGGCCTCCTGATCGAGAGCCCGGTGCTCGCAGACAAGGTTTCTCGACGCATCCGGGAAGGCATGTCGGAAGGCGAAAGCTGGCGCGTTGTCATCGACAAGAAAACGTTTCCCGAAGCAGTCGTTGCCCCCGGAGGCCGTCTCGCCTGGATCGAGAGCAGCGGCACGAAAAAACATTTCAACGAGCCGAAGACTGGCCTGTTTCAACGCCTCAAGCTCACGGTTCTGTCCTGGCTGCCCCTGGATCCGTTGCTCTGAATGTTTGACGCCTCTGAAGGAGAACGACAAAAAAGCGGCGGATGTTTTGAGGGAGCCATTCCGCTCGAGATTTTGAACGCAAGGCGGGTCTGAAGCCATTGCCGGACTCGGGCCATCGCTTCTCGGCTAGGTGGAGAGATGTTGTCCGAGGTTGCGCACCGCGATGCGGTCGTAGTCTTTGGTGGGCTCGTCGAGTTCGTCGTAGGCGACGAGGTTGGGATGCCGTTTTCTCTCGTCATCGCGCATCGGATCGAACGTCCAGCCGGTCATCCAGTAATAAGCGGCCCAGCGCGCATGCTCCATGCGGGCGAGGGGTTCGATTTGCGATGGGGAAAGCAATCGCCACTCGCGCGGTGTGACGGTCTTGGGGTCGAGGCCGGCCGCGCGGATCTTGAAGGGAATATGGTCGGCCTGCGAACGGTTGGCGCACTTCTGCTCTTCGTTCAGATCGTCCCATGGGATGAACGTTGCTTTGGCCTCGTGCCGGCGTGCGAGAGCCTCGTTGCCCGAGGCGCGGGCGTTGTCGATCTGAAGCCGGGTTTCCGCGAGCCAGTTTTCATGGATCTTTCGGGCGGCACGGTCGAGCGATTCTCCGATAATGGCCTCGTAGCCGCATGTGGCTTGCATGGGTGGGAGGAATCCGATGCGCCCGTTAAGAGCGGGGTTGGCTTCAATCATCCCCCGGATCGATGGGCCGGTGGAATCTGGAATGAGGACACGTAGGTCCGGGTGGGCGTGCGTCTTCTCAACGAGATCGAGCGCGCAGGTAAAGGCTTCATGGTTTTCGGCAAAGCCGGGAAAGACGGTGAAGCGCGACTTCGTGGGGAGTTGGTTTGCCAGCGCGGCGACAAGGGAGGCAAACCGCTCCGTTGGCTGAACGTCAATAGCGACGATCTCCGCGCACCTGTCGATTGACGGATAGTTTGACCGGAGGGCGGCCAGGGCCTGTCCGGCCATCGGACCCACGATGTACAAGTGGATGCGCCGCCCGCCGGTGAAGTGGCCGATCAGCGCGTATTCCACAGCAAATGCGATCGCTTGATGCGAGAGCCCGGGCAGAACGATGTGCGCTTCCGCATCAGCAGACTCGGGGGGGAAGTTCAGGATTGTCAGCCGCGCCACGTTGCGGAAATGATTGAAAAATCGGATCGCCGGATTGCCCGCAAGCGGGGCGGCCATCGCATGGTTGCGGTGGTAGAGATCGCAGATCGAGGCGCTGCTGCTGTGCGCGTGGACCGAAATGGGGCCGTTCCCGAGGTGGGCCGCTGTCATGGCGATGGCAAGGTTGTCGTGATCGTTTCCCGTAACGACGACGACTTTGTCGGCGTTCGGGGCCCCGGCCTGCCGGAGGCTCTCGGCCTTGGTGGCATCACCGTGGATAACGAGAAATCCCTCTGCCGCGATTTCCTCTGCCCGTTTCTCGTCCTGTTCGATGAGGACGACTGCATGAGAACCAGATTTCCGCAGTTCCCTGGCCAGCGTCGCTCCTTTATTGCCAGCCCCGCTGATCACAAAATGCCCGCGAGTATGCCGGGCCCGGAATGCATCCCACCGCCGGTGGAACAACGCCACCGCGACGCGCGAGAGGGCCCCCAGCGTGGTGAGCGGAGCCAGCCAGCGCGCCAGTTCGAGAGTCCATGGGATTTCCGCCTCCAGCGCCGCGTTCCAAGGAAAGTAATTCCAGTAGAAAAGCTGGACCGACCGGTAGAGGGCGGTGGCAAACCCATTCGCCGCATGGCAGGCAAGGAATCCCGCCGTGCCCAGCGCCAGCGACATCAGAGCGCTCACGACGAGGATAGCCACAAAGTGCCGGCGGATCGCTCGCACGATTTATCCCGCCCCGGTGTCCATGGGAACCGGTTTGGCGGCCTCGATGAATTGTGAGCCAATCCATGTGAGGACAAACAACTCAAGGCAGCAGGCTCTGCCGGAATTGGGTTTTGACTGGATCATGGGCTTGGAGCTATTTCGCAAGTCAGAACCGAAGCAAGCAAGGGAATTCAGCGGCGGCAATGCAGTATTTTATTCTGGCAGGAGTCACCGCCATTTTTTTGGGCTTCATTTCGCCGTGTCGGGGACAGCACGTGTGACCGCCTGGCGAAAGAAACTCGAAGCCAGTGACTCAGCTGTCCGATAAGCCCCAAAATATTTCCTAGCTCGCTCCAGTGCCTGATGACGACGGCTGCCTTGTTCTCCCTCCCTATCCTTCATGCCCGAGTGGTTGATCTGGAGTATTTTTGCGAACATGCCAAAATTATCTCATGGGTAAGTTGATTCTGCCTCTATTCCTTGCGCTGGGCTTTTTTATCCCCCTCGCCAGTGCTGCACCTCACACGCCGAAACCGGGCAGCCCGGAAAGAAAGGCGATTTGCGACGCCATGCGTGCCTATGTCGTCAAGGATCAGTCTCGGCCGCTTCCCAAGGCTATCTTGTTCAAGATCGAGTTTCTGTGCGTTGAGGGGGATTACGCCGGGTTTGAGGGGTTTCCGGTCTTCGAGGACGGATCGGATGCTATCCCGAACTACCTGCCCGATATCGTTTCCACCACGATTCTCCGGCGTAAGGGCAGTGGTTGGAAGATTATTGCCGATCTGAGCCGCACCGATGTTCCGTCTGAAAAGGAGTTGACGACGATCCGGAAATCGATCCCTGCAGACGTGCCCCGCGACGTGTTGCCCGAATTCTGGCGCGAGAAGTTGCGCCGCTGACGGCATCGAAAATCCGAGAACTCTGCCGAGAGGGGACCGAATCGCTGGAGAAGCCACCAGATCAATATTCACTTTGCGATTGCGCGAATCGCGGGCGGCAGTAAACTGCGGGCTGTGATAGTTTGTGCTAGAGATTCTTTTCGCGGCGTCCGCTTTGCTGGGCGATTCCGTGCGTTGCATGGTGTCTTTCTAGCACAACCACAATAGGTTTCTGATAATCAAAACAATTTTTCTTTGAATTACCCTTAAGCCGGCGTGGCGGAATTGGCAGACGCGCACGACTCAAAATCGTGTTCCTTCGGGAGTGTGGGTTCGAGACCCTCCGCCGGTAAAATTTCAGGCAGCCTCGGGGGGATTTCCCGAGGTGTGCCGCAGTCCTCAGACAGAGCAGCTTCCCAACTGACATCCAATGCCCACAGGTTCTTCTCCGTATATTCTGGCCGGTGACATCGGTGGCACGAAGGCGAATATCGCGACGTTTCGTGTTGTGGGGCGCGAGCTTGTTCTCGTGCGCAACCAGCGCCTGAACAGCTCTTCGTATGCCGGGCTGAACGCGATGCTCCGCGAGTATCTGGCCGAGGACGAGCGGCCGATCCTGGCGGCCTGCTTCGGCATCCCCGGCCCGGTCCACAACGGGCGCGCCAAGCCGACGAACCTGACCTGGGGGGTGGATGCCGCCGAGATTTCCGAGGAGTTCGAAATCCCGCACGTCTCGGTGTTGAACGATCTCGAAGCCAACGCCTACGGGACCCAGCACCTCAAGCCATCGGATTTCGCCGTGGTGCAAAAAGGGGCACCTGACGCGTCGGGAAACCGCCGCGTGGTCTCCCCCGGCACCGGTCTCGGCGAGGCGGGGATGTATGGGGACGGCAAGCGCTACCACGTCTAGGCGTGCGAGGGCGGTCATGCCGACTTCGGCCCGCGCAGCCCGCAGGAGATCGCGCTGCTGGAATATCTCATGAAACAGTTCGGCCACGTGAGCACCGAGCGCGTGGTCTCGGGGATGGGCATCGAGAACATCTACAAATTCCTCCGCGAAACCGGGCGCGGCAAAGAACTTCCCGCCGTCGCCGCCGAGATGAAGGTCAACGACCCGAACCGCGTCATCTCGAGGTTCGCGGATTCAGGCGATTGCCCGATGTGCGTGCAGACGCTGGAAATTTTTGTCGGCTGCCTCGGGGCGGAAGCGAGCAACATGGCGCTCAAGACGATGGCCTCCGGCGGCGTTTACCTCGGCGGCGGAATCCCCGCGAAAATCCTGCAGCGCATCCAGTCGGTCGGGTTCCTCCATGCCTTCAACGACAAAGGCCGCCTTTCCTCCATCATGGAAAACACGCCGGTGCTGGTGATTCTCAACGACCAGGCGGCGCTTATCGGTGCCGGGTATTATGCCCTCGAAGGCTCCGCAGCTTCGTGAGCATTCCCGCTTGTAGCGGCGGCCACAGCAGGCTGTCGGACTTTGAATTTTGAAACCGGAGGAGCAAGCCAAAGGCTTGCTCCTCGAGATTGGTTCTTTCTAGTCTCCTGTCAGACTATCGATTTACAGAAGTTTGCGGTCTTTTCGAAAATTCTGTCAGCGCTTGCTGACCAGACAAAGGGCTTTGGTTCGAGGTTGTGAGCGTCGAGGTAATCTCGGATCGCCGCAACCACTCCCCTGACACTCATGTAATGCATTGGTAAAACAGGTTGGGATCGTTCCAGGGCTTGAATCGGGCTCTTTTCGTCCACGCTAAGCACCAGCGCGTTTTCGGGAGGACTCCTGTAAAGGCCAGCCACATCCCGAACCTTGTCGACGTATTGGGGATCGGTAGAAATTTGAAAAGAGTCAGCCCGGTGAGGCTTGAGTCCAAAGGCGCGCCAGATGCGTGAGACACTGTCATGGGAGATGCCCATCGTCTTTGCCATCTTGCGGGTGCTCCAGCGAGTAGCCCCTTTAGGTTTGGAATGGAGGGTTTTTTCAATCAAAGCTTCAATCCGATCATCACCGGCCGAGAGAGCCTGCTCCTGCCAGAGGTGGAGAGGCCTGCTGCCGGTGGAGCGGTTTACGGTGCGGTTCTGGCGGGCGATCTCCATTTGGAGGATGACATCGGCCTGCTTCCAGGTGGTGGCGCGGGCGCGGGAGAGAAGGGTGACAAGCCGGCGTTGGAAGGTTCCGAAGCGGCGCTCGATCTTGCCCTTGGCCTGGGGTGAGGGAGCGACACGGTGGGCGACGCCGAGGCCCCGGAAGGCGCGCTGGAACTCGCTGAGCGGATCGCTGTGGTCGTTGCTGGAGCTTGGCCCAAAGAGGCTCAGGCCGTCGGTATAAACGATTTCGGGAAGGCCCCATTTTCCGAAGGCTTCCCGGAAGTGCTCGAAATGGTTCTAGGTCGTATCGGAAGTCACGAAGCGGCCCGCGAGGTGATCGAGTTCGTCGGCGACGAGTTGGTAGTTGGGCGGGTTTTGCAGCGGCAGAAAATTCTCCAGAAACGATTTGGCTTTTGGTGGCCATTCTCCGCGTCGATCCCCGCCACTGGCGGCAGGCTCGAAGCCCTCGCGCCCCTGCAGGAAGTCGGCTCGAAGCTGGTAGAGCCAGGAACGGCTCACCCCGAGATGAGAGGCTGGAGTGGCAGGGTCAAGCGCACCTGCGTTGAAGTCGTGGAGGACGCGCCGGACGAATCCGAGGGGTTGGCGGTGAACTAACTGTTTTTTTCACAGTGGGCACCATGTCCCTGCGAGCAACACGGGGCAACCCCGCCCGGGATCTTTTTCGGCGAAGCGTTTTTCCGCCGCCTCTCCGTCGGCCTCCGCTCCGCTCCGGCCTCCTCCGAGGCAGCGGAAAACGCCATCAAACCCCTCGGAGTCCAACTTTGTTCCGGCCCCGACATAACTTGTCTGACGGGAGACTAAGGCGGCCCGAGGGAACCTCGCCCGGTTTTCTAAATCATACGCGGCCGGGTGCCCCGCTACTTGGCGGCCCCGAGCCGAGACGACTGGGCGGCGGCCATGCGGGCGATCGTGGAATCCGGAAACTGGGAGACCAGCGAGTCGAGCACGACCTTCGCCTCGTCGCGCCGGAAGTCCCGCAGCAGGATCTCCGCCTGGGCATAGCCGGCAAACGGGGCCGCGTAGCTCTTGGGATATTTTTCGACCACCTGCTGGTAGGTGGCCATCGCGTCCTTGGAATTTCCCGCCGCGTCCTGGTTCTGTCCGATGCCGAGCAGGGCTCCGCCGGCGAGCGGGTGGGCGGGGAAGGATTTCAGGAAATTCTGAAACGCGGCGGTCGATTCGTCGAGTTTCCCCGCTTTTTGGTTCGAGGACGCGACGAGCAGGATCGCATCCGACGCGGGCACCGTGCCGCCGTAATTTTTGATGACGGCTTCGAGCTGGGGAATATCGTTGGCCGCAGCCAGTGCCGCGACGGAGTTTTTGGCCGTTATGGTGGAATTCACATACCAGGCCAAGCTCCCACCCCCGATCGCCAGAGCGGCAAGGATGCCGAGCAGGATGTTGGTTTTATGGGTGTGCCAGAAGAGCGCGGCGTCAATCTCGTCGTGCTCGAGAACTGCATCGTCGTTGGGGATGGGAGCGCTCATTACCCTCCGACCTCCGCGCGGGCCTGATCCGCAAGAGCCGTGCTCAAATACCGCTCGCCGGTCGAACAGGCCACGGTCACGATGAGCTTGCCGGCATTCTCCGGGCGTTTGGCGACTTCGATGGCGGCATGGACATTTGCCCCGGAGCTGATCCCGGCAAGTATCCCCTCCTCCTTCGCCAGCCGGCGGGCCATGGCGAAAGCGTCGTCGTTGCTGACCCGGATGCACTCGGTGATCTGCTCAGCGCCGTCCGCGGATTTCAAATGAAGGTTTCCGGGAATGAATCCGGCGCCGGTCCCCTGGATCTTGTGCGGTCCCGGCTTGATCGGCTCTCCGGCCAGCGCCTGGGTGATCACCGGCGAGTCGGTTGGTTCGACCGCGATGGCTTGGAAAGATGGCTTGCGGGCTTTGAGAGCTTCGACCGTGCCGGTGATCGTTCCGCCGGTGCCGACCGCCGCGACAAAAATATCGACCGCGCCGCCGGTGTCGTCCCAGATTTCCTCGGCGGTGGTTTTGGCGTGGATCGCCGGGTTCGCGGGGTTGTTAAACTGCTGGGGCATCCAGGCTCCGGGAGTTTCTTTGACGATGGCCTCGGCGCGCGAAATGGCACCCTTCATGCCCTCGGAGCCGGGAGTCAGAACCAGCTTGGCCCCGAGCAATGCGAGCAGGGTGCGGCGCTCGACGCTCATGGTCTCGGGCATCGTGAGGATGAGTTTGTATCCTTTGGCGGCGGCGACGAACGCGAGGGCGATGCCGGTGTTGCCGCTGGTCGGTTCGACGATCGTCGTGTCCGGCTTGAGAAGGCCTTTCCGCTCGGCGTCCTCGATCATCGCCATGCCGATGCGGTCTTTGACGCTGCCGAGCGGATTAAAAAACTCGCATTTGATGGCGATCGTGGCCGGGAGTCCGGCGGTGATGCGGTTCAGCCTGACCAGCGGGGTGCGGCCGACGGTTTCAACGATGTTGTTGTAGATTTTGCCCATGGGTTGATCCGGAGAGTTGCAGACGCTACACAGTGCCGGGAACCGCCGCAACAGCGAAAATGCTCGCGCCGTTGCCCGGATTTCCGGCTCTTGTATCGCGAAGGCAGACCGGCTCAGGGCTTCCCGCCGAAGCTCGCGAAGTCGTCCACGTCCAGGAGATCGAACCAGCCTTTGATGTCTTCGCGATACGCCGCCTTGGCTCCGGCGACCAAGCCGCTGAAAAACTCGCGGGTCCCGTTGTCCGCCGGAACGGCTTGTTCCGCCAGGGCGCTCCACTGGGCGATTTCCCATTCTTCCCGCTTGCGCGGAGCATTGGCTTGGATCCATGTCAGGATCTCAAAATCCCCCAGTCCGGCGGCCACCTCGGCCTTGAGGGCTTCGGGGTCGATGCCGGTGAATTGAAGGAACCGCTGGTCGAGCGGGCAGGCGTAGTGGTAATCGCCGTTTTTTCCGGTGAGCGTCGCGCGGCATTTGTCGAGGCAGCGCGGCAGGATGACATACCCGCCGAGACGTGCGCGTGCGCTGCGTGGCGGGTGTTGGGTGAGGTCGGGTGTGGCGTAGTTCATAAGAAGTTGTTGTTCCGGCGCTCTGATCCATGCGGAGTGCCATCAATCAACAATACAGGCTCCAACAAGTTTATCCAGCCCATCCTGTCCCAGAGAAAACGCACCAAAAGGATGCATCGAATCGCGTCCTTCCGGGGAGCACACGCGACCCGCGTGTCGTGAATGGCGACCCGCCATTCACTCGTTCTGTGGTCTATCCGGTCGGCGGGTCGCCGACCTTCACACGCGGGTCGCGTGTGCTCCCCAGCAAATGAGCCTCGTCTAATGCCCGCCGCTCGCGGATGGCCAAGAGAATATCCGCAATGGCCTCCGCCTTCGGCTTGGATCCGAGGTTGCCTTTCCCGTGGACACGGATGCTCACGGCCCCGGCCTCGAGGTCGCGGTTGCCGATGACGAGCATCGTGTGGACCTTCATTTGCTCGGCGTCGGCGATCTTCGCTTTGACCGGATCGTTCGAGAGGTCGAGCTCGGCGCGGACTTCGTTCAAGCGCAATTCGCGGTGGATTTCTTTCGCGTAGTCCACGAGCGCTTCGTCCTCGCCGATGGTGATCACGCGGACCTGGTCCGGGGCCAGCCAGAGGGGGAAATTGCCCGCGTAGTGCTCGATGAGGAACCCGATGAACCGCTCGTGCGTGCCGAGCGGCGCGCGGTGGATGCAGAGCGGGGTCTTTTCGGTATTGTCGCGGTCGCG
>Ga0073936_10010603_pt1 | contig 11276 bp, 15 predicted proteins | sample AliMusrvi5mmetaG_FD_87041 | JGI IMG/M metagenome (GOLD analysis project Ga0073936, IMG submission 87041) | Freshwater lake bacterial and archeal communities from Alinen Mustajarvi, Finland, to study Microbial Dark Matter (Phase II) - Alinen... | ecosystem: Environmental > Aquatic > Freshwater >... | reverse complement strand
CAGTCAACGGTGCCAATAGTATTATCGCATTGCGATGTAATCTGCTGAGTAATCGATGGGAAGACTTCTGGGAATATCGGGCGGCAGCGTGAAAGAAGACCCATAGATATGTCGCACACCCATTGTTAAGTTTCGGGGTGTCCGGGTTAGGGGAACAAGTATATATTGACAAAATGGTACGATTTGTCCATCGTTACATCTGTTCAGATTCAAACTTCCGTACAAATAGGGATGCTGCGATGCAATTTGTAGATGTTAAAACAGACATAGCTTTCAAAAAGGTCTTTGGCAGCGAGCAGCATAAAGATATTCTGATTGCCTTTTTAAATGCGGTGCTTGATTTGCAGGGAGATAGACGAATCAGGGACATCACCCTCAAAAATCCGTGGCAAGCGCCGGACATTCCGATTCTCAAGGAAACCATTCTTGACATCAAGGCGGTTGATCATCGTGGCGTCACCTTTATAATCGAGATGCAGGTAAAGGATAATCCCTGTTTTGACAAGCGTGCCATGTATTACACGGCAAAGGCCTATACCGGTCAGATAAAAAAGGGTGACGATTACCCGAAATTGAATCAGGTTATCTTTATCGGCATACTTGATTTTAACTCTTTCGAAGGCGACAGCTATCTGACCCGCCATCTCATATTGAATAAAGAAACCTTGAAACAGGAATTACCGGATCTTGAGTTCAATTTCATTGAGCTTCGAAAATTCAACAAGCTGGAAGAAGAGCTTGAGAGTATTGTCGAGAAATGGATTTACTTTATTAAAAATGCCGAAAATCTGACTGTCATTCCAAAAAGCGCCGAAGATATTCCTGAATTGAAGGAAGCCTATACCCAGGCGGCAATGAATGCCTGGAGTCAGGAAGAGTTGGAAGTATATGAATATTGGCAGATTCGCGATGCTGCCGATAAATATGGCAAGGAGCGTGATCTTGTGGTGGAGTATAAGAAGGGGATTGAGAAGGGGATTGAGAAGGGCAAACTGGATGTTGCCCGCAACCTCACGTTTGCCGGTGTTTCCGTTGACATGATCATGCAGGCAACCGGACTAAGCCGTGAAGCGCTGGAGAAGATTGAAATTAAGTGAGTATTTCACAATAATAATCAGGCGGCTCTTTTGATTGGCCGCTTTGTTCGACTGCTCCGGTGCAATTCAGTGTCATTCCTGTGAGCTGCCAACTCATCGTAAACAGGTTTCAGCTTTCATAGAGCACTCTTCCTCTTTCTATGATCTCGGAAATAAAGGAATCATGCTGACTGAGGAGCTCTTCTTGATGCTAAACGGCCAGTTCTACAGTTATCTTCTCATAGCGTAGATGCGGTGCCTTATTCTTTCCAGTCTGGGAGATCTCAACCAACCCAAGATTTACAAGTGCCTTTACATCATCGGAGACATTTTTTATGTTCCTGGCAGATATTTCCGCCAGTCCGCTTATTGAGCCGGGATGTTTTTCCCGTATCATCTTGAGCAAAGCAAATCTCTGAGGGGTCATGGCCTTTCGGAATACTTCAAAATCGGTAAAATAAATTCCCTCTGGCTGCGGCTCGACATGCTCGCCACCTTGAAGAGCTTTAAATGTATCGGAAAAATCCTTCAACCCATCACGGAGAGATTTAATACCCATTGCAACTTTTTTAGCCTTCATAATGCCTCCTGATAAACGCCTCAACATCACTCACAAAATCTTCTACCAGGACATCAACATCAACAAACGAGTAAAGCTCCTGCTTGCCATCGACATGTTTATGATCACCTTTGCCACGCTCATTATCGTAACCAATAACTCGCTCACCACTTACAATATAGACAAGCCAATATTTCACTCCGTACGGAGTGTGTTCCGTAACCGGAACTGACCAGATTTTCATCTCGACAATATTGCCGTAAGGATCATTAAACCGATTATGTCGTATTAGTGATGCTTTTGTCATGTTTGGCACTTTATACCATGAATAATAATTTGTCTATGGTGACTTTGCTTCTATAAAACATTTTTTATCTGGCATAAAGCACCACGGGTGCCGCATATCAAAAAAACGGCAATTTTTATTGTGATGGGGAAAATTGCTGATTACGCGTACAGTTGCCTCTTTTGAGCAATAATGTTGCTAAGTGATTCATTGTGATGCATAATGCATCTATGATAGTGTGGAGGTGATATATGGCAGAAAAGAAAGCGCTGAGTGTACGACTGGGAAGTGAGGACAGAGAAGCTTTAAAAATGATTTGCGAACATGAAGGGCGTACAGAACAATGGTTTCTGGCTCAAGGAGCTAAAGAGAAAATACAGCGAATGAAACGTCAAATACTGGCTGAAGAGCGATGTCGGCATGCATTGATGACATACCTTGAAAATGGCAAAGTAATCTCTTCTGAAGATGACGACGTGCGAATTGACGCACTCATGAATAAGCTCGGAATTGCGGTTTAGCGTGGAGAAACGTACTAAAATTGTGGTAACTCCTGTGGCGTCAGATGAATTTGACAGCCTTGTGATCAGGTTTGCAGACAGGTCGGAAAATCTTGCGAGATCTCTCGTCCTGGGCTATAGAGAGCTTAATAAAAGGATATCAATAAAAAATGAAATTGGCCAGATTTATGAGGAATACACTGAAAAATTTGGTGTAGAATTTCACGTTACCCGCATTCTGGTAGGTAGTGATTCAGTCAGGGTGTTTTATCTTCGAGAGGTTGACAGGTGTACAATCTTCTGGTTCTGGAATACATTTCATGCCGAAGACGAGCAGGCTCTCAGGGAATCACTGGAACCCTTTATCAGGGTGGAATAGAGATGCATTTGTCGTATACTGGCTCTGGTGCCCGACCTTTATTAGCAAAGGAATTCCGAACATGCAATTTGTCGATGTTACAACAGATATCGCGTTCAAAAAAATATTCGGCAGCGAACAGCACAAAGATATCCTGATCGGTTTCTTAAATGCCGTGCTCGATTTGCAGGGAGAAAAGAGCATCAGGGACGTTACTCTCAAGAATCCTTGGCAAGCTCCCGACATTGCCATTCTTAAGGAGACGATACTTGATATAAAGGCCGTAGACAATCGCGGCGTTTCTTTCATCGTAGAGATGCAGGTTGAAAAGAAATACGCGTTTCAAAAGCGCGCTCAATATTACACCGCCAAAGCCTATACCAGCCAGATCGACAAAGGTGAAGAGTATCCGAAGCTGGGGCAGGTGATTTTTATCGGCATACTTGATTTCAGTTGTTTTGATGGCGATGATTACCTTACGCGTCATCTCATCCTTAACCAGGCCACGCAGAAACAGGAACTAAAAGACCTAGAATTTAATTTCCTGGAACTCCCCAAATTTACCAAGACCGAAGATGAGCTGGACGGAATAATAGAAAAATGGGTCTACTTCATTAAAAACGTTGGCAACCTTACCATGATCCCGAAAAGCGCCGAGTCCATACCCGATCTGAACAATGCCTATACCCAGGCGGCTGTGTTTTCCTGGAGCAAGGACGAACTTGATGTATATGAATATTGGCGTATGGAAGAGACGTCTGATCGCTATAAGTTGCAGGAAGAATTTGAAAAAGGGGAATTGGAAGGAAAGATTGCGGTTGCCCGTAAGATGAAACAAAAAGGGTACTCCCCGGAAGATATCATGGAGATTACCGGCATCGGCGAGGATGCCTGAAATGACCCTGTTACCTGATAAACATTCAAATCAACAGGGATAAAGGCCAAAAGTAGGCGCTTTTCAGCGATGTTCACAGAATGAACATGAATGAAATCTGGGTCCGAAAACTCTTTGGTATAACTTCTTGATCTCAAGGGGTATGCCTGCCTTTGTGGTACTCCCCTTTATTGACTTTGAGCGCGAGCATCCAAAAGAAGCCGCACTCATCGCCTCTCATAAAACACCATGGGTGCCTGACACCGGTGTACCTCATGCCGTAGTGGGGCTTACCATCAAACAGGATATGACACTGCTTCGCGCGTGGCGTGAATATCTTGGGCTCACCCAGGCGGAAGTTGCTGACAAGGCGGGGATCACACAATCTGCTCTGTCGCAGATGGAATCCGGAGAAAGCAAGCTCCGCAAGGCTACCCGTGTAAAACTGGCAACGGCGATGGGTCTGATTGCTGAGCAGCTTGCGTGAAGATTGATCCCGCAGGCGGCAGCAATAATAAGAAGGGCATATGGCAACGGTCTTCCGTTTTTGTCCATTAGGCATGATGGTTAAATTTAATAAACGCATATGTGTATTTTTTATTTTTATGCAAAAAATATTTTGACATGCTTTGATTTTATGTTAGTATCTGCACCAGGTTGGGCGTGAGCTTTTACAATCGGGCTGGTGTATGTAGTCTTGAAAGTAAGTGTAACTGCAAATAGTGTTTGACATTAGGGATATAATATATTTATATAGCGACAATGATAGCACTCTCAAGGAGGTGAATGATGGATAAAAATAAAGTAATAGCATCACTTATAGCAGCAGTGCTGGCTTTGCCGGCGGTTGGTATGGCGGCACCGCAGTTTTCAGTGCTTAATACGGCTGGTACGGCAGATGTGTTGACGGTAACCGATACTGGGATGATGGGGATTGGGACGAGTGCACCTGCGCGTGGTTTAAATATTTTTTCAACAAGTGCGAACATTGCAAGTATTGGAATTCAGCATGCGCCAGTATTGCCTGTTACTGCTGGTGGTGGAGCTCTTGGTCTTTATTTTAATTATGGCATTGATGGTCTTACTTTGCCTAGAAGCGGCGATCGCTTGGGAACAATATTATTTGGTGCGGCCACCAGGTCCATTACAACGACTGTTACCGGAGCCAATATTGCGGCAAAAGCAGAAGCACAGTGGACAGACAATGGAACAACCGTGGTCTCGCCAAGCTATTTGGTTTTTAATACCACGCCAGCCGGTACAACAGGTGTGATTGAAAGAGTTAGGGTTACTGGAAGTGGGTATGTCGGTATAGGTGCAACGGCACCTTCACAGAAGCTCGAAGTAAATGGCGGGATACGCCTAAATCCTGCTACTGCTGTTAAGCCTACTTGCGATGTCACTGTTCGCGGAACCATGTGGTTTACTCAAGGAGCGCCTGATAAGGTAGAATTCTGTGCTCTTGATTCTACCAGTACTTACAACTGGAAGCAAATAAGTAATTTTTAATTATATTTTTAATCTATATTAAACTGTAAAGGAGTTTTTATGAAAACAAAAAAAAATTGGAGTCAGCCGAAAATTAGCAAAGTAACTTTGGCAAAGACATTGGCAAGTAGCGGTTCTGGTGCCGACCTTGGTTTCGCTAGCGCCTCAACAGGTGGTGGCTAATTATCTTGCCATTTGTATCTTTTATAACTTGGCCGAATCAGGTACGCATGCATATAGTGCGTACCTTTTTATTAGAGGTAAATTATTTATCATCAGTCTGATGCATACTGGGTAATATCCGTCGATCAAAATAAGCGGCTTGAAGTAACCGAGCACTCCTCAACAGGCATTGTCCATTTAGTCAGTCCTCATATTTTGTCCCGTGGCCGTGTTGATAACCGAGCTGAACTATTCAGCGCCTTACATATACCGCTGGTAGATCAGAATTCAATCAGCAGCCGCCGCCTGATTGAAATGGCTTATACAACTTGGGGTGAAGATGCTCCAACACGTATTTATGGTGATTGGATTTTGGCGGCTTGGGACCCCAATCAGCAGCGCTTATTCTTGTCACGTGATCACTTCGGCAATACGGCTCTGTATTATATCAGCACGCCTCAGTTCTTTGCCTTTGCAACCTCTCGACAGCCACTTCTAGCCTTGGCCCCAAAGGTTGATCTTGATGAATTGTATCTGGCTCAGGTGCTTGCATCCTGGCCTGCCTATCACGGTGAACGAACTGTACATACTCAGATCAAACGTCTCCCGCCAGCCCACTGTCTGACGTTTACCCCGGAGGTCTTTCAGGTATACTGCTACTGGCAACTTGAGAAGACCCCGCTTCTAAAGTTTAAGCATCGTGATGAATATCTTGAAGGATTTCGGGAGGTATTCGATGAGGCGGTGCGGTGTCGCCTATATACTGACCCTTCAACAAATCGGCAGGAACAAGTCGGATGTACCCTCAGTGGGGGGTTGGATTCCGGGTCAGTTGCAGTAACCGCAGCAGCTATGCTGGCGCTGCAGGGTCGTCGGTTGCCAGCCTTCACCTCAATCCCCCTTAGCGACCCTACCTCCTATGTGGGAACTCGTTTTGGCAATGAACTCCCTTTGGCTCGGGCTGTGGCTGATTATGCCGGGACAATCGATCTGGAAACTATAAGTGCCGTAAACTACTCCCCTATTGCTGCTATACGTCAGATGCTGGCGGTTTTATGGGAACCATCACATGCGGCCAGTAATTTTTTCTGGATGCTTGATATGTTTACTTTTGCCCATGAGCAAGGCTGTAAGGTTCTGCTTACGGGCCAATGGGGCAATGCAGGGTTTTCCTGGAGAGGCAATATAGCGTCTCAACCTCTCTGGTACCAATTGCAACATATGGAGTTACGGACTTGGCTGAAGGAGAGGGTCAAACTTCTGGCTCCACAGTCGCTGCTGGCTAAGTGGAGACACTTGCGGACTGACGGAGATACATGGCTTCTGAGGACAGCCATACATCCAAACTTTGCAAGGAGGATCAGGCTACGGGAACAGTATTTGGCTGATCTGTCGGAACATTTTCCTCGAAATAGCCTAGATGGACGTTTCAGCTTTCTGATGCCAGGTCGTGCAAATGTCGGTTGTTTGTTTGCTGCTTTGCATCAAGCCACTGGACTTGAAGCTCGCGACCCCACCGCTGATGCTCGCTTGCTGGCCTATACCGTATCGGTTCCTGACTGGGTCTATATTGATCCAATAACAGATACTAATCGCTGGTTGGTCCGTACTGCTATGGCCGGGAGGTTGCCGGACGAGGTACGGCTAAATCGCCAAAGAGGTAGGCAGGCTGGTGATCTGGTACCTCGGCTTCGTGCTAACGGTTGCGAGCTAGAACTAGTTCTGAAAGAACTTTCCAGTGGACCGGCTGCTGAGTATTTAAATGTTCCCTATATGTGGCAAGTTTGGCGGAAAGTACAAAGTGACGATACTCCTGAGGCATACCGACTGGCAATAACGGTGCTGACCCGAGGCATTATGGGCGGGTTGTTTGTGAATGGTTTCTATGATGGAACCTATTGTTGACTTTTGCTAAATAGTTTTGTAGGTGATGGTATACGGCTAATAATCATCACCTATGTATTCGAAACACCGCATAGTTTTACCGTGTGCTGTGATTATGCAATCCACTAAATCTGGATGTAACTCTTCCCGCCAGGTTCCCGCTTTACCGTTTCTGAAAAAACTGTCGGAGGCGTTAATGGGCCGCTCTCTAAATCCCTCAATTTGTTCCTGGCGTTGGAGTTCACTAAAGGTCGAGAAAGCTACCGCTTTTGCCACCCGCTCCAGACTGTGAGGTAGACAGCAAAAACGGACAACCGCTCCGAACGTCTCTTCTGGTTTCCTTATCAGATCCTCATACCGCACCAGATGTACTGGCAGATTCGATGCGCCCATCCAGCTTGCGACATGACCGCTCCAACAGGAGAGGCGCTGGCGCAACTGGTCGGCCATGCCATCTAGTGAACGGGATAGCGCAAAGTCAGGATTGCAGAGATTATCAGTCGCCTTCTCAAGGGTTACTCCCCAATGATTGGCGCATGACGCAACCATATCCAGTGGATTGCGCAAGATGTAGACCACCCCGCCGGTTACTTCCGGTGGAAAAAGCGGGTCACCAGTGCTGGTTACCCCCCATGCGTCATGCACCTTCATGAAGATAGTCTGTTGTTCTTCCCGTGCCATACAGCGATACACGCCGGGGCGCAATGCTTCGATGGTATCATCATCAAGTGACGATGCCTCAACCCCTGCCCATTCATCAAACCATGTGCGGGCACTGGCAATCGGCCCGCCATCAAGTTTGTTGATATCTGCTGGTTGCTCTGCGTTGCGTAAATAGTTAGTCAATAAAACCCGCATCCAGGTGTTGCCCGATTTCGGATAAGAGGCCAGCCAGAAAATTTTAGCCATTAATGATTACCTCGACAATCTGGTCAACACTCCACCCTTCAGTTGGTCTTCCAATGCGCCATACCGGCACCTGTTCCAATAACACTTGCTTCAACGGGAAGAGGCCGGGATGCTCTTCAGGCAATAATGGGCCATAAATGCTATCCAGCAAGGCTTCAAACCGTTCCAGCCCGGTGCATTGTTTTAGAGTGACACCAGAGGCATGCTCGGTCGGCAACAGCAGATACAATCCTCTAAGCTGAGCAGATTTTGAGGTGTGGTAATCATGTAACGGTACAGCCGCTTTCATGCGGTGCCAAGGCAAAAAGGCGAGCCCATCAGTGTCTATTCCAAGCGCTAAAGTAGCCTCCTTTGTAAGATGCGTCTGAGAGATACCGGGAATCGCTTCAATCTGTCCTTCAGTACCAAATTGCAGTACGGTAATATCATCGCTCAGCATTCTGCAGCCCCGTTGCAGCAGCGCCGTCAAGGTGGTGGACTTGCCAGCACCTGAGACTCCGGTCAGCGCCACTGCATCACCTCCCGGCAACACTACGGTATTAGCGTGCAGAACCAGATTACCTCGCTGGCGCAGTAATGCTGCTAAAACCGATGCCTGAAAATGAAAGGGGAGCAACTCCTCCTGACATTCGGGATTGCGTTGCAGGGTGACAAGGCAGCCGCGATCAACCAGAAAACGACCAGCTCTCTGTCCTCCTCGCCACAAAAAACGCCCCGGCTCAACCTCCCAGTTATCTTCCTTTGCAACCGGCGCGTCTAGCGAGCGAGGCACCTCACCCTCAACCACAACTACATCCGGTTCGGCATCGGCCGGTGCTGCAAGAAGTGCCGGGCAGGGAAACGTGGTACGAATTACAAGATTGTAAACGCTGTAGTTATAATGCATCAAACACACCTTCAATGTGATCAGCTAGACCGGCGAGGTTCCAAACACCCCGTGGACGACGCAGGCGGTACCAAGGTACCTGAGACAGTTTAGCTCCCAAGGTTAGAAAATCCTTCCGATCCAGCAAAACATCGGCAATATGACTGTTATACAACAAACTGCCCAACACCTGGAATCGTTTGCCGCCGGTCACCGGTTCAATTTCAATTTGACTACGGCTATGCACCGAAAGGTGCACCAACACGTTGACCGGGCACGCGTCTCCTTTGGTCTGCTCCGGCTGCCAGCCTCGGCGTTGCAGGTCACCCGGCTTCTGATCTTCTACGGCTATGCCTAATTGTTCAAGCGCAGACGGCCACAAGAGGACTTGTTGACTGGTAGGCAGTATCTCTAACTTTCCTGTACCGCCTGCAACGGTCAGGGTCAGTTCATCCGCCAGTAACCGCCAGCCGCGCCGGACAAGCTCTGCAATCAAGGTTGACTTTCCGGCGCCTGAATCGCCGGTCAAAATAAGACTCTTGCCGTTGTGCTCGGCAGCTGCCGCGTGAAAGGCCAGCAGTCCGCGCTGAAGCCAGAGGGCAGCCAATGGAGTCCAGTTGAGAAAACGGTTAATTGCCTCCGTATTATTTTCGGCAAGCGGATCGATAGTGATCTGCTTGCCCTGTTCGACCAGATATCGGGCAACGCCGGGCACTTCTAGCATAAAACGTCCCGGTGTGGCATGCCACAGGACACCACAACGTGCAGGGTCATCGAGAAACGGAGGCACATGACCCGTAATGATCTGCGGATAATCAGGAATGTCGGGGGGCAATGCAAAGTTATTCATGGGAATAGTAAATGCTTTCGAAATTCCTTCAGGTAATCCAGCAAGAGGCCTCCAACGAAGCCCGAAGGGAGAATATCACGGTTGATGGGAACTTGTACAGCGGAGTTTGTTTCCTCTGCCTGGAGGTACGGAGGCCTATTTTGTTCTGATTTCGTTCTAATTCGCAATCTATTATTATCGCGCAGAGACGCAGAGGGCACAGAGAGATTCAAAAAAATACCGATTAACTCGCACAGCTTTCCGCGTAATATACCTTTGCGTAATCAAATGAGCTGTTTTGAAAATACACCTGAAACCTTTCTACAGGGATAAAGGGGATGAAGGGGATGAAGGGGATAAACCTGTCGGTCAGGTTTTACCCAAAAAGCTTTTAAGTTCAGATTTCATCTGTGTACATCGGTGTACATCCGTGGCTAATAAAAAGGTTCAAAGTCTTAGTCAGAGCCTTTGGCCATAGATTAACACAGCCAAAAGTAGGCGCCACCAGGCGATGTTCACGGATAACGGCAATAACCAGAAACTACTTCTGCTTCACCGTGCGCTTCTTTGAACGACTTCGGGCTATGCATGTATGTACTGCCCTGCAGCCAGCGCTAAAAGGCCGGAGCGTGTCAAACGGTGTGCTTCTGCATAGCGGTCTATCGCGAAGAGTAAATTCTCCGGCAGAGTGATATTCACACGTTTCGCTTTAACATTGATGCGAGACAAGTCAACATCAACCAGAATCCAAGTACCCCCTGCATAATCAGGGACGTTGATCCAACGTTCAAGCGATGACGCAATAGGTACATCTGATTCTCCTGAATAGTGGCATTCCGCAGCGTCCTGAATGTTGGACACAGCCTCTTCGATAGTTTTACCAGCGGTAAAACATCCCGGCATGTCCGGAACGGTTACGCTATAATCACTCGCAGGGTCTTTATGAATTACAGCGGGGAATAACATTTGTTACCTCCATTCCCATCCGGCTTGGCGGTATATGCTCCGCAGTGTACCGGTGGCAAAGTTGTGGTTAGGATGAATTACAGTCACATAGCCGGTTTTATCTGGATGTTTGAATTTGTGGTGTGATCCGGTTACGGTGACCAACACCCACCCTTCGTTTTTTAGTCTTTTCATTATCTCACGACGTGTCATATGTTTGTTTATACACACCCATACACACTCAGTCAATCGCTTTTCGCAGGAAGCAAAGGGCTGTTATCAGGCCGGAAGAACCGTAAGAGTTTTCGGTCGTTGTTTGTAAAAATTAACAACAATTTACGCAGGTTGGTTTTATATTTTATTCTCTTGCCTGCTGTGGTATTAGATTACGGTTATGGCGCTTTATTCCTGCAAACTTGGCGGATCGGACGGTAAAATTCTCAACCGGGAATTTGATGCTGCGGACAGTACTGTTTTGCGCAAAAACCTTGAGGACCAGGGTTTCTTTGTTTTTGCGGTAAAAAAGAAACCGTTCCAGTTT
>Ga0073936_10010602_pt1 | contig 11276 bp, 11 predicted proteins | sample AliMusrvi5mmetaG_FD_87041 | JGI IMG/M metagenome (GOLD analysis project Ga0073936, IMG submission 87041) | Freshwater lake bacterial and archeal communities from Alinen Mustajarvi, Finland, to study Microbial Dark Matter (Phase II) - Alinen... | ecosystem: Environmental > Aquatic > Freshwater >... | reverse complement strand
GATATCCGATATGATAAGTCAAGAAGAATAAATTTTATTATTTGAAGAATAAAAAAAATCTTCAAGCCTACAAAAGACATGAAGATTTAAGTATAGATTACTGAAATGTTTTACAACCTGTCCGGAATTTGGCACAATTCAAGGTAAATGCACTGTTTTGATAGTTCTAATAGTCTAGCGGTTTTATAATCGCTAACAAAGGCGTGGAGAAATGTTGTCTTCCTAACTGATAAGTTTGTTAGATTGATTCCATCCAAGACCAAATGCTGACCAATATTGCAGTTCCAAATTTCTAATTTCTGATTAATACTAATCGGTGGTTGGAATGTTAGATGATTTACAATTATGCAATTTTGTATAGTAATTTTTTTTTTGAATGTACAGCCAATAAAATTAAGCGAATAAAAATGGAATCCATCAAATTCTGTTTCTTGGGTAAATTCACCATTGCTAATAACGCTCTGACTTCTTAATTTTTGGTCGTTCATAAACCTTGCATCTAATTTTACAGGTTCGTTTACCATGAATCCAGATGGCAGCGTATTAGTGAGAAACATATCGCGAAATTGTTTCGCTGTTAATAATGTAGATGTTGTGTTCATATAATATTTTTTATTTTTTATATATATAATTATTCTGATTAAAAAGTCAATGCCAAGGCAATCCCTTGAAAATCAAGCGCACATCCATACAAGAAAGTCAGTAATTTATTATTTTTAAGAAAAGATTTATGCAATCTCAGATATCTAGAGCACTTATTTTTGACTGTGTGTATGATTCCTACAAGGGCGTAGTAGCCTATATCAAGGTCGTCGAAGGAAGCCTCAAAGCTGGTGAAAATCTGTATCTCATCCATACAGAGAAATTTGTCGATAGTACCGAAGTCGGACATTTTACACCAGAATATAAAGTCGACAAGACTATCAATCATGGTCAGATCGGATATGTAGTGACCTGAGAAAAGTCAGTCAGGAATGTACAGATAGGAGATACTATTGTCGGATGATTGGCGAAAAATTTCGATAAAAAAGAAGTCGTAAATTTGGCCATCCCAGGATTCAAAAAAGTGAAACCGTTCGTCTATGCGGGCGTATACCCAATCGATACCAACGATTACGATAAACTCAAAGATAGCCTCGAAAAATTATCTATGAATGATAGCGCGATAGAATATGATCTAGAAGATTCCAGCGCATTATGATTTTGATTCCGTTGCGGATTTTTATGAATGCTGCATATGGATATCGTCAAGGAAAGACTCTCGAGAGAATATAATATGGAGACCTTATTCACTATCCCAACGGTAGTATACTTAATTAAAACAAAAAATCTTTCACTAGACCAGATCAAGTCCTGATCAAATATCACTGCATTATTCAAAACCTGACTCTACAAAAATATTATTTGAAATACTGAACAAACGTTATGAGATCTGACCCCAGAACTTAGGGAACAATTGAAGCCATGGTTGGTAGTGAAATCTTGATCGGATATGATAGACCAGTGATTGATAGACGAGATACGAGAGCCAGTAGCCGCAGTTGAGGTTGTCTGACCGCACGAATACGCAGGCAATATCATGGCACTCTGCCAAGAATATAGAGGCAGACTCATTAATATGGACTATATCGACGAGACGAGAGTGGTTCGGCACTACGAATTGCCGATGGGCGAGATTATCATAGACTTCTACGATAGATTGAAATCAGCGACCAAGGGCTATGCGACGATGAATTATGAATTCAAAAAATATCAGCCAGCAGATCTTGTAAAAATGGATGTGTATATCAATAACGAGAAAGTCGAGGCCTTGAGCCGAGTTATTCATAGAGACAAAGCCTACTATCTCGGCAAGGAAGTCGTAGAAAAACTCAAGACACTGATCCCGAAACACCTCTTCGCTATTCCATTGCAGGCAGGTATCGGCAATAAAATGATCGCGAGAGAAAATATTTCCGCTATGAAAAAAGATGTCCTTGCAAAATGTTACGGAGGAGATGTCAGCAGAAAAAGAAAACTCCTTGCGAAACAGAAGGAAGGAAAAAAGAAAATGAAAGCCATCGGTAACGTAAATGTGCCGAGCGATGTGTTCATCAAAATGGTCGCCAGGGGAGACTAACTGTCATTGCGAGGAATATTTCATGACGAAGCAATCTAATTTTTAAGCCTGTCATTGCGAGGAATGTTTTATAACGAAGCAATCCAATCTTTAATAACTATAACTTTATATATGAACAAACAATGATATGTGTATATTATGACAAATAAAAGGAATTGAACTTTATATGTAGGAGTAACGAGTGATTTAACAAAAAGAGTATACGAACATAAGAATAAAAGTACTCCTTGATTTATACTAAGCGTCTACTAGAACATGAATGTTGTACGCATAGCAGATGGTATTAAAATGTAGTTAATAATATGAATATCTGATGACGCTTAGGATATACTTACAACAGGTTTCAATATGCGTTTAGTATGCTAGTAAATATTGATTAGATAAATTGGTGTATTATGAAGAATGTTGAAATATAGAAAATGGAATAATTAGAGAAAAACAATTGAAATGATGAAATAGGAAAAAGAAAATAGAATTGATTGAACAGATAAATCCAGAGTGGAATGATCTTAGTGAAAAATGGATTGCTTCTCCCGAATTGGGATCGCAATGACAATAGAATTTTATTTTTTTAAATAATTCTCATGTCTCGAACAAGCCTTATTATCCGATATCTCGTCCTCATCAATCTCGTTACTTTCATCGTCCGATGAGTGGATAAGTACAAAGCAACTGCACAGAAACGAAGAATCTCTGAAAAAAATTTGTTGATATTCACAGCACTCGGAGGACGAATCGGCGCTATTCTCGGCATGCAAGCCTTCCGTCACAAAACCATCAAAGGTAAATTTCTTACCAGGTTCCGACTGATCGCTGGCGCATGGATCATTTTGACTATTGTGTTGCTTTTTTCTTTATAGTTTTGAAGGTTAAAATATTATTCACTAGTTTTCAATCTTTTAACGTTTTAACCTGCAACCTTTTAACAAGCTATTGCTTATGAACATAAAAGTTATTCAATCCAATATTCTTGCCTGGTATAATAAGAATTGAAGATCTTTACCGCGAAGAAAGACTAAGGATCCTTATGCGATACATATCTCTGAGGTGATGTTGCAGCAGACGCAGGTCGATAGAGTGATTCCCTATTTTCATCAACGAATGAAAGATTTTCCTGATTATAAAACCTTGGCCAATGCTTCGAAAACGGATCTACTCAAACATCGATCATGACTCTGATTCAATTCAAGAGTACTAAGACTACAACAATGTGCTAAAAAAATAATTGAAAATGGAAAATTGAAAATGGAAAACGAAGCGAAGCGGATCCAGGCAAAGCGGGATTGACTACTGTTTAGAAATTGCTTGTCCTCGAAAGAGGGAAAATTAGAAATTAGAAATTGCGAAGATTTTACTGAGCTAAGGGTTGAATTACAAAAACTACCATGAATCTGACCATATACTTCAGCAGCAATCATGGCATTCGCTCGAAATCTCCCCGTCCCCGTTATCGATACCAATATCAGAAGGGTACTTATTTTTTTATTTAAACTTTCTGAAACTATCACAGCCAAAGAGCTCGAAACATTTGCAGAAAAAATAATTCCAAAATGAAAGTCTCGTGAACGACACAATGCACTCATGGATCAATGAGCATTATTACTGACTGCTCGCAAGACCAAGATAAAGCCATTGAGTAAACAATCCAAGTTCGAGTGATCTGATAGACAAGTGAGATGACGAACAATGAAAAAAATAGTGCAGAGTTCAGAGTGTAGGCTTTTAATTCAGGACATCATTGATGAATTCCCAAGAAAAAACGTAAAGAACATTTTGCAATGAATGCAAGAAGAATGATTGATTACAATCAAAAAATGAATAATAAAAATAACTCAATAGTCATTGCGAGGTACGAAGCAATCAAAATAATAAGACAACCTAGATTGCCACGTCTCATTTCATTCGGCTCGCAATGCCAAACCCATTAACTCTTTAACTCGCTCACTCGTTAATCGATGCTTTACTTTATTCCAACACCGATAGGTAATAAAGACGACATAACCCTTCGTGCGATCAAACTTTTCCAGTCACTTGAAATTTTCATTTGCGAAGATACGAGGACGACGATGAAACTCATGAAGATGTATGAAATTCCGTACAAGGACAAGACATTCTTTTCTCTGACTAGCTTCACATCTGCGCATCAGCTGGATCGTTATAGAGATATTTTGAAATCAAGCGATATCGGTATCGTTTCCGAAGCTGGCACGCCATGACTTTCTGATCCCGGTAAATCAATGATTCAACTTTGTAATGAAAACAACATTCCCTATACCATACTCCCGGGAGCAAACGCACTTATCCCCGCTGTCGTCGCTGCAGGATTCGATACGTCTGCATTTATCTACCTAGGATTTCTTCCGACCAAGAAGGGGAGACAGACCAAGATCAAAGAAATTATCGCATCAGAAATACCAGTATTTGTCTATGAATCGGTACATAGGATAGAAAAATTATTACAAGAATTATCTCAGGCTGGATTCAACGGTCAAATCTCTATCGCGAGAGAATTGAGTAAGATGTTTGAACAACATTTCACGTGAACGATAGAGAAGGCAATCGTTTTAGTAAAAGAAAAAAAAATCCCTATCAAAGGAGAATTCGTAGTTGGGATAAAGAATTAATCTATTTTTTCCTTTATATAAAATATTTTTGTTGGTTTCCAAAGTTTAAGGACAATAGCATCAGCAACCTTGCTTCCATCTGCGTTAGCGAAAAAAATATCTTTTCAGACAAATAACGTTTTTTTGACTTGGTCTGGAGTAAGATCACCGATAACATAGGTATAGATATTATATTCTTTTTTCTTGTCCGGTCCAAGAGCTTTGAGCGTTCATGATACTGTCTCTGTAATCACCTTCTTGGTACTAGAGATGCTTTCTGATGTTTTCTTTTCCGTAATAATTTGCTTTTCAAATGTTGTTTTACTTGGCACTTGCATGCTTGCTAATATTTCCTTGCCCGTCTTGTTTTGAGTGATGCCTGCATCTATCTTTGCAGAAAATTTGGTATACACATCTTTTCGCTTGTTGATATTGGTGAGATGTAATCAATCGATATCATGATTATAATTGTTTGGTCATTTATTATATCCATTAAGCGCATATTCTCGTTTACTGTGTTTTTTTGCACTTGCAGGTACTTTGCTTTTGCAGTAGGATAGATATTCAGCAGCAAAGTTGATACTGATAGCAGGGTCAAATCTTGAATCAATTTTAGACAAGGTTGTGATGTTAGCATTATTCTGTCTTCTGAGAAAAAGGAGTCCATTGGCCATTTCTTGATTGGTCTTTGTTTTATAAGATGTGTATGTGTCTTGATCATAAAATACTTTATATTCATGATATGCAGCATATTTTTTTTTATCCTTCTCCCAAAGTGTATTACAGAATCGTTTGAACGTCTCAGGCATGATCTGCAATACTCCAACCCCGCCATCTGCTGTATTGATCGTAGTAGAACTTCATGCTCATTCAGTCAGCATGAGAGCGAAAAAATAATCCAGAGGAATTTTTTTATTAGTAGCTGCAGTATTCAATTCTGTATAATATCTGAATGCTCTCAAAAACTTCCCCGATTCAGTATTGAGAGGATATTCATCGTTATCTACACCATGCACTTTGAGAAAGGAACAAAAGCCGTCTCTGCTGGTGATAGGAGTATCTTCTACATTTTCTTGTAATGTAGACAAAGATTCTCTGGTTGCGAGAATCTCATTTGTTTGCTCTTCTTCGAGCGTTTCTTCGTTATTTGTTACAGCCTCAATTCCCATATAATAAAGGGGAAATAAAAATTATGTAGGAAATCAAGTTTTCTTGTTTTTCAATTCATCTTCCAATATCATAAGGGTCAGAATATTGGCGATGATGGTTTTCTGTGTTTGCGGAATTTCATCAACAACCAATTTTTTATGAGGTTTAGTCATATCAATATATTTCTTATTGGGAGTATCTTGAAGTACTTGAGTGATCAATCATGATTTAATCTTTGTTTCTTGATAGAGATGAAGTCGTTGCTTAATAAGACGGTCAATTAACCCATTTTTTCGTATATCAGTTTCAATATGATTTTTAAGAGGGTTTTTATTATTGATGTTTAATAGCTTTCTGACTGTAGGAAGAAAATGTTTTAATAATTGTTTGATCATGTCTTTATCGTTTCCATATTCTTGCGTTGGATCATCAAGAATCACAACAACTTTTTTGACCCAATCGTCATCCATATGCTTCCAAAGGTTTTCTTGGATATATGTTCAAATATCATCATAAACTTTGGTATCATAAGCAATTTTATGATCCGTTATAAATGTATGAAGCGAGGAATTATATTGAATCCCTTGAACTGTTTTTTTCATGAGAACTATTGAAAAATTAAAGCGATTTAATATAATTATAAGCAATTCTGTTTATTTGTCAAAAAATCAGACAATTTCGATTTTGATCCTTATATCACATATTTAAACCATTAAATTCGTGATACATCAGAATTTCGATACAAATAGTTTTCGATATATAAAAATTACGAATAAAAAACATAAAAAATCCTGCAAGAGCGTAGTTTTTATCTATAATCAAAAAATCTGATGAAGAAAAAGCTGATTGGTCGAGTGTGTGTTGGGATAATTCTTGTGATAGGCTTTGTTCTAGGCGATGTACAGATTTACATGGGAACGTATTCGCCACAGGCGAGCACAAGGACCATTAGTACACAACTCACCAAAATTCAGGACATCAGTTGATATTTTTTTCGTTCGCCAGGAGAGAGTTTAGCAAGGGAATTAGGAAGTTTTGCAGCGACGAAACAAAATTTGGACCTACGAACCTACGAATTCACTCAGAAGGACTTCAAATCGCTCCTCAAAAAACTCGCTGAAAATAACGTGAATGTCAGGATTATCGTCGAAGATCAGAAATTCCAACAATATCAAAATACGCTCAAAGTCTTGAGTCAGTATTTTAGTTGATATCAAAGTATCCAACTCAAGTCTGATAAGCAGATGGGGACGGAATATACTCATGCCAAGGTCAATCTCATCGATAGCGGCTTCATCATCCAGACAGCTAATTTAACGAATAGCTCCTTTGCATCCAATCGTGAGCACTTTTTCCAAAGCACTGATTCAGGTGTCCGGAAAAGCTTGCATACGATATTCGAAAAAGACCGGATAGGAGAAAAGATCACCATGAATGATATCCATCCAAATCTCGTCATCTGCAATATCAACTGCAGGGGAGTGATCGAGCAATTACTTAAATCAGCTAAAGAATCTATCATCATTCAAACGCAATATATCACAGACGATGCGTTGCGAACAATTCTTAAGGCAAAAAAAACTTTACCAGAATTTAAACTTCTCGTAGCCGATACCAGCGACAACGACGAACTCATTCGTTTTTTTGGCAATGAGTATGCTAGGAAGTTTAAACAGTATTACAACCACACCAAAATGATCCTCATCGACCACAAGACATTACTCTTATGAAGCATGAATCTCTCTGCCACTTCCTTAGACAAAAATAGAGAAATCTGAATCATACTTCTCGATCCGACTATCATTTCTCAGTTCGGTGCACAATTTATGAAGGATTGGAAAACTAAATAACATGTAAAATTGAAAATTAAGAATTCGAGTAAAATGAAGTTCTACTTTAGCTGTGAAACATTGAACGCTTTCACATTTCCATATTTTCATCTTTCTGTATTTTTAAAGTTGACTTCCAGATAGAAATATATAAAAAATTCAAAAACAAAAACCCATGAAAAAAATATTATTACTAATCATGCTGCTAGCATTGGCGATTCCAGGCTCAGCACAAAAAAGGGGGGATATTCCAGATGTTACTTTAAAGGATATGAAAGAATATATTTTAGAAGTCTTTTCTTATCCCCAATGTTATACTATAAAACAGTGTACATTAGATTCTACAACAGGAAGAAGAATAAAAACCATCATGTTCACTTTTCCTAGTGGATCTCTTTTGGGGAAAGTATCTATCACCTCCAAAAATAGCAACAGCAAAAAGTTGGGGCACATGAAGATAGATTGCAAAGACGCTACGCATTACTATCTTAAAACGCCCAAGATCAGGAGAGTACTGGGAAGGACTTTAGTAAAAAAACTCAATCTCCTTTTGGTACGTCAGAATATCACCATCTAAAAACAAAAAACACAAACATGAAAAAACTATTATTAGTCATCATTGCATTGCTTTCCATAAGCATCGGACAGGCGCAAGAGTGGGGGACGTTAGAACTAAAAGAAGGGAAAGATTCAATCGTCATCAAAGAATTTGACCTGTATCAATCAGTGATGAATGCAGAGGTGGACTATATATTTACTCATACAGCCTGGTATGGTGATGTCAAAGTATTTAAACTCTCGTTCAAGGACAGTACGAAGTTCAAGGCATTATATATAGTTTCCAGCATGAATACGCCCTATTATATATTACTAAATACTCCAACAAAATGTTGGAATATACAAGCAAACGATTTGAAACAGATTATATGGGTTGAAATCAAACTCAATGATTTGATGACAAGATATTAACCAGTCATATATGACAATGATTCTTCTGTAGTACAGAAGGATTTTTTTTAGACAGAAAAAGATAATTATAAAACTACTATTGAAAAAGTCAAGGAAATGGGTATATATACCCAAAACAAATGGCAAATCAAAAACAAAAAAAAAGATGAAAAAAATTAGTATCAGTATTCTTGTATTGATGTTGAACTTAGGTCTTCACGCACAAAGCCAAGATACCATCATAGAAAAGCAGATAGATGAAAATTATCTGGTCCGATTATTCCAACATGCAGATATTATCTACTGTAAAGTGGACGATGTCGATGACTTCATCTATGCCAAGAAGATGGAAATAGCGTTTACGGTGGGTTCATCTATCTTTCGTACAGCTTATATAGAATCTAATCTCTACAGTACAACCATAGGTGAGTTTGTTCCTCCATGGTGTGTATATGTCATATTGGATGATACTATTGGTAATACATTGAAATTAAAGTATGAGACATCATTCGCTCAGTGTGAATCAGACGAAGAACCACTGAATGATTTGCAATTGCTCCGGCCTGTATTGGATAGTTTGCTGCAAAATACAGATACTATTGATTATTCACTAGATACCAGAATTATGCTGGATATCGGTAATGATTGAAGATTACACATCCCTGGATATTACAGGGATTTTTTTATTGCAAAAATTCTTTTGCAATCATAAAAGTTTTTTTTATGGTAAGGGAAACTTTTATTACATCGTCTAGAATATGAAAAAAATTATTGTATGTGTCAAAGATCCAAAGCTTATGCCAGAAAGGCAGACACCATCATCGATATGCCGAGACCTGAGAGGATCAGTGGATTTTTCTGTACATCCAGGAGAAGTAGTGAGAATTAGCGCTGGAGTGAAAACACATATCCCGCATGGACGGCAATGTAAGATGTATGCAAGAAGCTGATTACCGACCAAATGACACCTCATGTTGGCAAATAGCGTTGCCATTTTTGATGCCGACTATAGATGAGAATATATCATGCAATTTTTCAATTATACAAAAGATATCGTACATCAAGAAAAATATGCAAGACTCTGTCAGATAGAATTTATGCCCTATTACATCTGATCAGGACAGTATGGGACACTAGAAGTTCCAGAGATTGAATTCATAGTCGATACAGAGCTTTTCGATCATTTTGAAGAAAAATTCGTTTCAGAGAGAGGAGCGGGATGAATCTGATCGACGGGAAATAATTAATATGTTGAAAAAATCAAGTAAAAGAGTATGTATATAGTAAAAAAAATAATACACCTAAAACAAAAAAAAATGATGCAAGCAGGGAAACCGAACCTTTTGGTACTGGTACGACACGCAATATCGTTGTCAAACAAAAAAAAAGAAAATGGATTTATACCACCCTTTGTAAAGGATGAGTTTATCGATCTTTCTGCCCAAAGCGTTCCAATTATCAAAGAAGGGGAAAAACAATCAATCATAACGGGTGAAGGGATTAAAAAAGAATTTGGATTGTTTGATTATATCTATACTTCTCCTTTTAAACGGACGCGACAAACGAGAAATGGTATCTTGAATGCATATACACAAGATGAGATAAAAATGATGAACCTCCGAGAAAACATTTTTTTACGAGAACGTGATGCTGGATATTCTTTTGCAATGACAAAACCAGAGTATGAACTAGTTTTTCCCTACATGCAGAAGTATTGGGAAACTCACGGTAATTTCTATGGGATTCCTCCAGGAGGGGAAAGTATCGCCAAAGTAGCTGAAAGAGTATTTCAGTTTCTCAATATGATATATCAAAGAAGGGGAGGACAGAAAGTTATGGTGATTACCCATGGTGGTACCATAAGATGCTTCAGATATCTGATCGAGCACTGGTCACCAGAACAGGCAGAAGTATCTAATAATGAAGGAAGTCCAATCAATTGCGGAGTCACTAGCTATATATTAAAGGCTCCAAACAAATTAGTATTAGACAGATACAATGTACAATATTGGTAATACAATGTAGGAGCAGATATTTTCTGCCTCTTTTTTTAATCTTTCTTCGTACTATGTATCAAATATTTATTGAATGAGTTCTTTTCGATTTTCTTTATACCATTCATATTTTTTCTGAAATTCTTCTTTGGGAGTGATGGCTATTCCTAGTTCAGCGAACTTTTTGCGGAGAATATCGAGATGTTCATCTTTTCCAATATCTGTAGAGAGGATTTCCAGTTCGATGATATATCAGTATCCCTTGGTAAAATCAAGACTCACATCGATATCATTCCAATCAAATTCAAGACGTTTTCTGATCCGAGTGATCTCGATCTCATATCATAAACTCAAAAAAAGCTGTTGAAGTTTCCCAAAATCATCCTTATCGAATTTAATTTCCAATTCTTCTCTATAATCATCATGCAACTGTCATTTTTTCATCCATATTTTAGCAAAGAAATTGTTTTTCTGAATCCTCAAATCTTGGTCTCAAGTGAAATAATGGGTAACTTGAGAATCTTCTTTCAGAAACTTAGCATGTTGTTCAAAAAAATATATCAACTGATGATATTTTTCTTCATCTATAAATGCTCTGACTTCCACTTCGATATTTTTCATTGCTATTGTTTTC